>VFQQ010005526.1_pt1 | contig 10427 bp, 8 predicted proteins | sample 3512341 | NCBI WGS metagenome assembly VFQQ01 (sample SAMN10412373, study PRJNA504923) | tailings metagenome | isolation source: Relicate 2 Philex TSF1 revegetated site | place: Philippines: Tuba, Benguet | collected 2017-08-29
AGTAGCTCGTGTTCTCGAGCACCGAACCCATCTGCTCGGCGATGTTCATGAAGAGGTTGTTGAAGACCTCGAGCATCACCGGGTCGGCATCGGTGCCGATCGCATGCTGGCTCTCGCGCGGCGTCGTTCGCGCGAGTTCGATCGGGCCGGCCGCCTTCAGCACGGCCTGCCAGCCGGGCTCGACCACGGTGGTGGCGTTCTTCTCGGCCACGATGGCCGGGCCTGCGATCGTGGCGCCGGCCTGCAGGCTTTCGCGCACGTAGAGGCCGGCCTCGTGCCAGCGGCCGCCGCTGTGCATGCGCACGGTGGCATCGGGCCTGGGCACGAAGGCCGCGGGCTCGGTGCCGCGGGTGCCGGCATCGTGGCGCTCGCCGGCGCCGACGGCCTCCACCGACACCGCTTCGATCACCAGCATCCGGTCCGGCATCAGGAACGCGAAGCGCTGGCGGTACCCGGCCTCGAAGGCACGGCGGATGTCGCTTGCGCTGCCAAAGGGCACGACGAGCGCGGTGTCCGTGCCCTGGTAGCGCACGTGGATGTGGCGCCGCAGTGCAACGGCGTCGCGCGCCACGCCCTGGCTCGCCACCTCGTCGCGCGCCGCGTCACCCAGTTGCACGAGCCGCTTGCCGGCCGCTTCGAGCCCCGCTTCGTCCAGCGGCAGCTCGATGCTCGCCTCGCGCATCGCGATCTGGTCCGCCAGGCCCATGCCGTAGGCGGAGAGCACCCCCGCCAGCGGGTGCACGAAGACACGGCTCATGCCCAGTGCGTCGGCCACCAGGCAGGCATGCTGCCCACCAGCGCCGCCAAAACACTGCAGCGTGTACTGCGTGACGTCGTAGCCCCTTGCCACCGAGATGCGCTTGATGGCATTGGCCATGTTCTGCACGGCGATCTGCAGGAAGCCTTCGGCGAGCGACTCGGCCGTGGCTTCGCGCCCCGTGCTCTGGCGCACCTCGGCGGCGAGCGCCTCGAACTTCGTGACCACGCCTTCGCGGTCGAGCGGCTCATCCGCCTTCGGCCCGAAGACCTTGGGGAAGTACGCCGGCTGGATCTTGCCCAGCAACACGTTCGCATCGGTCGTGGCCAGCGGCCCGCCCCGCCGATAGCTCGCCGGCCCCGGGTTCGCACCCGCGCTCTCGGGCCCCACGCGCAGCCGCGCACCGTCGAACTGCAGCAGGCTGCCACCGCCCGCGGCCACGGTGTGGATGCTCATCATCGGCGCGCGCATGCGCACGCCGGCCACCAGCGTTTCGAAGGCGCGTTCGAACTCGCCGGCGTAGTGGCTCACGTCGGTGCTGGTGCCGCCCATGTCGAAGCCGATGACCTTCTCGTGGCCACCGGCCACCGCCGTGCGCACCATGCCGACGATGCCGCCTGCGGGGCCGCTCAGGATCGCGTCCTTGCCCTGGAAGTGGTGCGCCTCGGTGAGGCCGCCGCTGCTCTGCATGAAGAAGAGGCGCACACCCGGCATCTGCGCCGCCACCTGCTCCACGTAGCGGCGCAGGATGGGGCTCAGGTAGGCATCGACCACCGTCGTGTCGCCGCGCGACACCAGCTTCATCAGCGGGCTCACCTCGTGGCTCGCGCTCACCTGCGTGAAGCCGACCTCGCGCGCCAGCGCCGCTGCCGCCTGCTCGTGCGCGGTGTGGCGGTAGCCGTGCATGAAGACGATGGCCACGGCGCGGATGCCGCTGGCGTACGCGGCTTCGAGTTCACGCCGCAGCGCGCCGCGGTCCAGCGCCTGCAGGACATCGCCCTGCGCGCTCACGCGCTCCTGCGCTTCGATGACCTGCTCGTACAGCAGCTCGGGCAGCTGGATATTGCGGTCGAAGAGGCGCGGCCTGGCCTGGTAGGCGATGCGCAGCGCGTCGCGGAAGCCGCGTGTGGTGACCAGCAGCGCGCGGTCACCCTTGCGCTCCAGCAGCGCATTGGTGGCCACCGTGGTGCCCATCTTCACGCACTCCACACGCTCCGGCGTGATCGGCTCGCCGGCTTGCAGGCCGAGCAGCCGGCGGATGCCTTCCACGGCCGCATCGCGGTACTGCTCGGGGTTCTCGCTCAGCAGCTTCAGCGTGTGCAGCTCGCCGCCCGGTGCACGCCCCACCACGTCGGTGAAGGTGCCGCCGCGGTCGATCCAGAACTGCCAGCGGGTGTCTGTGCTCATAGGGATGTCCATCGCTCGTTCACGAGCGTCAGCAGATGATGAACCTTCAGCCCCGTGGCCGCTGCCACGGCCTGGGCATGGGGCGGCAGGTTGGTGCATTCGAGCACCAGGTCCGTGAGATCGGGGTGGCGCCCGGCCAGCGCTCGCGCGGCGGCCACGGTGTCTTGGCGTGCCCGTGCTGCGTCGAGTGTCGGCAGGTTGTCGAGCAGCACCTGCTGCAGATGACAGCCGTCGGCCAGGCCCTCGATCGGCACGCCGGGCAGCTGGGGTGCCAAGGCCTGGGCATCGACCGTCAGCACGCCGGGCCGCCGCAGCTCCGGCAGCTTGAGCAGGCTCGAGGTCCACACCGGCACCGGCAGCGCCGCCTGCAGCTCGGCCTGCCAGCGGTGGAGGAAGCCGCAGCTCGTGGTGATGGCCGCGGCGCCTTCGGTCACCAGGGCACGGGCCGCGTCGATGAAGGGCGCCAGCAGCGTTGGATCGGACTCGCGCACCACACGCGCCGGCGTGGCGCCTTCGACCACCCGCGTGCGCACCGGCATCCCGTAGCTGTCGGCGCGGCCGGCGTCGCCTTCCAGCCGCGGGAAGCGCGTGTCCAGCACCAGCAGGCCGAGGAAACCGCTCACGCGCTCACCACGAGGTGGCGGCCCGCGCCGCCTGGTCGTACATGCCGCTCATCGTGCGCAGCAGGCGTGCGAGCTCGCCGATGTCGGCATTGAGCTCGGTGTCCAGGCTCTTGATCAGGCATTCCTCGCGCACCACGCGGTACTGCTGCACGAAGGCTTCACCCTGCGCGGTGGGGCTGTAGAAGACCTCCTTGCCGATCTTCTCGGTGTGCGCCAGCCCCGCGGCCACCAGCTTCTTCAGCGAGTAGGCCACCACGTGCGTGTCTTCGTAGTTGAGCATGAAGCCGATGTCGGCCAGCTTCTTGCCGCGTGCGCGGTGGCACAGGTTGTGCACCAGCAGCACGTCGGTGATGGTGAGGTCGGGGCAACCCGCCGCCGCCATGCAGCGCACGGCCCAGCGCGAAAACGCGTTCCAGGCCACGATGAGCCCGAACTCGAACTCCGACAGCTCCACGCTCTTCGGCGACACCAGGTGCGAGCTCGAGACGATGCCGCCCGACCGGGCGCGTGCCGTCTTGCTCGGGGGTTTGGGGGCGGCTTTGGGGGGCATCGGTGTTTTCACCAGAACGTCGAAGAAACGTTGACACTTTATCGACGTTTTTTCTAGACTTCAATCCACCTCAGGCAAACACCGATGCCGCCGGGCTTCCAGCCACCACCGGCACGCCTCATGCTTGAAGGCCTGACTCAACCGCCCCAGGAGCCCCGATGAAACTGTTGCCCGCACTGCTCAGCGCTGCCGCGCTGCTGGCCACCGCCGCCGCCCAGGCCCAGACGAAATGGGACCTGCCGGCCGCCTACCCGGCCACCAACTTCCACAGCGTCAACCTGGTCGAGTTCGCCAACGACGTCGACAAGGCCAGCGGCGGCAAGCTCAAGATCACCGTGCACGCCGGCGCGTCGCTCTTCAAGGCACCCGAGATCAAGCGTGCGGTGCAGGGTGGCCAGGCGCAGGCCGGCGAGATCCTGCTGGCCAACTTCCAGAACGAATGGCAGCTCTTCGGTGCCGACGGCATCCCCTTCCTGGCCGACAGCTACGACGAAGCCGTCAAGCTCTGGAAGGTTCAGAAGCCCATGCTGGAGAAGAAGCTCGCCGAGCAGGGCCTCATGGTGCTGTACGCCGTGCCCTGGCCGCCGCAGGGTGTGTACAGCAAGAAGCCGCTGAACAGCGCGGCTGATCTGAAGGGCATCAAGTGGCGCGCCTACAGCCCGGCCACCAGCCGCATCGCGGAACTGGTGGGTGCACAGCCCGTCACCGTGCAGGCCGCCGAGGTGAGCCAGGCCTTCGCCACCGGCGTGGCCGAAAGCATGATGAGCAGCGGCTCCACCGGCTGGGACGCCAAGCTGCACGAGCACGTGAAGTACTGGTACGACACGCAGGCCTGGCTGCCGAAGAACGCCGTCATCGTCAACAGGGCCGCCTTCGACGCACTCGACGCACCCACCAAGGCGGCGGTGATGAAGGCCGCCGCCGACGCCGAGGTGCGTGGCCTGGCCGCCAGCAAGAAGGCCAACACCGAAAGCCTGGACAAGCTCAAGGCCGGCGGCATGAACATCCTGCCACCCCCGGCGCAACTGAGCGCCGACATGAAGAAGGTCGGCGAGACGCTGCTGAAGGAATGGATCGAGAAGGCCGGGCCGGAGGGCAAGGCCCTGATCGACGCCTACCGCAAGTGAAGCGAAGCCAGCGTGCGCAAGCTGCTCGACACGCTCTATGAAGGGGCCGCCTGGCTGGCGGCCCTTTTCATGATCGGCCTGCTGCTGATGGTGCTGCTGAGCATCGTCAGCCGGCAACTGCACTTCCACGTGCCGGGCACCGATGCCTACGCCGGCTACCTGATGGCCGCCAGCGGCTTCCTGGCGCTGGCGCACACGCTGAAGAAGGGCGAGCACATCCGCGTCACGCTGCTGCTGGGCCACCTGCGGGGCGCGGCACGGCGCGGCATGGAGATCTGGGCGCTGGCTGCCGCCAGCGCGCTGGCCGGGCTCTTTGCCTTCTACAGCGCGCGGCTGGCCTGGCAATCGCACAAGTTCCACGACATCAGCACTGGCAACGACGCCACGCCGCTGTGGATCCCGCAGATCGGCATGGCGCTGGGCACGCTGATCCTGGCCATCGCCCTCGTCGACGAGCTGGTGCTCGAAATCCGCGGCGCACGCGCCACCACCGACCAGGCGGCACGCAATGAGTGACTTGGGCATCACCTTGCTGCTGGTGTTTGCGCTGTTCGCCATCCTCGGCAGCGGCGTCTGGATCGGCCTCACGCTCAGCGGCGTGGCCTGGATCGGCATGCAGCTCTTCAGCAGCCGGCCCGCGGGTGATGCGATGGCCGTCACCATCTGGGGCAGCGCCAGCAGCTGGACGCTGACCGCGCTGCCGCTCTTCGTGTGGATGGGCGAGATCCTGTTCCGCACGCGGCTGTCCAACGACATGTTCCGTGGCCTGGCGCCGTGGATGCAGTCGCTGCCCGGGCGGCTGCTGCACGTGAACGTGGTGGGCTGCGCGATCTTCGCGGCGGTGTCGGGCAGCAGCGCCGCCACCTGCGCCACCATCGGCAAGATGAGCCTGCCCGAGTTGCAGCGGCGCGGCTACCCCGACGGCATCTCCATCGGGTCGCTGGCCGGCGCCGGCACGCTGGGGCTGTTGATCCCACCCTCGATCATCATGATCGTCTACGGCGTCAGCGCCGAGGTCTCGATCGCGCAGCTCTTCATCGCCGGCGTGCTGCCGGGCGTGATGCTGGCGCTGCTGTTCTCGGGCTGGCTCGTGTTCTGGGCGCTGCGCAACCCCAGCCTCGTGCCGCCGGCCGACCAGCGCCTGAGCTTCGGCGCCAAGGTCAAGGAATCGCGTTACCTGATCCCGGTGATCCTGCTCATCGCCGCGGTGCTCGGCAGCATCTACAGCGGCATCGCCACCGCCACCGAGGCCGCCGCCGTGGGCGTGGTGGGTTCGCTCGCCATCAGCGCGGCGCAGGGCTCGCTCACCTGGCAGACCTTCAAGGACAGCCTGCTCGGCGGCACGCGCCTGTACTGCATGATCGCGCTCATCCTCGCCGGCGCGGCCTTCCTCACGCTGAGCATGGGCTACATCGGCCTGCCGCGGCACCTGGCGGAGTGGATCGGCGCTCTGGGCCTGAGCCAGTGGCAGCTGCTGCTGGTGCTGATGCTGTTCTACATCGTGCTCGGCTGTTTCCTCGACGGCATCAGCATGGTGGTGCTGACGATGGGCGTGATCCTGCCCACGATCCAGAAGGCCGGCATCGACCCGCTGTGGTTCGGCATCTTCATCGTGCTGGTGGTGGAGATGGCGCAGATCACGCCGCCGGTGGGCTTCAACCTCTTCGTGCTGCAGGGCATGACGGGGCGCGAGATCGGCTGGATCGCACGCGTGACCCTGCCGTTCTTCTTCCTCATGATCGCGGCCGTGGCGCTGATCTACTTCTTTCCGCAGATCGTCACCTTCCTGCCGCAGCAGATGCGCAACTAGGCGCCGAACGCGGCGCTGTTCGCGGCTTTGCCGCTGGTGCGCCTGCCTAGCATCGGGACATGCCCGCCAGAGTGGGCGAGCCACACGCACGCATGTCCGATCTCTCCCTGCCCCCGCTGAGCATGCTGCCCGCCGATGCGCTGGGCCAGCCCTGGCCCGCGCCGGTGCTGGGCGGTTACGCGCCGCTGCTGCCGGGAGACAAACCGCCGGTGTGCGCCGTGGAGGGCCTGAACGGCCACGCGCTGCGCGGTTACCTCACGCTGTTCCTGCCCGCCGAGGGCACGCTGCACCTGACGATCCCGCCGCAGCGGCGGCCGATGTCGCTGCGCCTGGACCAGTTCCGCCGCCTGTGCCTCACCGACCCGCTGCCGCCCATCACGCCCCCCGATCACGTGGGCGACCTCACGCTGCAGGCGCCGAGCCTGCCCTTCATGGTGCGCTTCCACAGCGGCGAGGTCTGGCGCGGCCAGACCCTGGGCCACGAAGAGCAGCCCTGGGGCCTGTTCCTGTTCGAGCCGCTCGACGACGCCGGAACGCTGCGGCGCTGGTTCGTGCCGCGCGCGGCCATCGAATCACACGAGGTCGGCCTGCGCCTGGGCGAGATGCTGGTGGAGCAGGACTCGGCCAGCCCGGCGCAGATCGAGGCCGCGCTGGCTGAACAGAACGAGCTGCGCAACCGCAAGCTCGGCGACATCCTGGTCGTGCGCCAGATCGTCACGCGCGAGGAGCTCGACGAGGCCATCGAGCAGCAGAGCAAGATGCCGATGGTGCGCATCGGCGAGGCGCTGGCCGCGCTCGGCTACGTCACCGAGGCGCAGCTGGAAGATGCACTGGCCCAGCAGCGCGAGGACCGCAGCGTGCCGCTGGGCGAGATCCTGGTGCGCCGTGGCGTGGTCACCCGTGCCGACCTGCAGACCGCGCTGGCGCGCAAGATGGGCTACCCGCTCGTCGACGTGCTGCACTTTCCGGTTGACACCGAAGCCGTGACCAAGCTGCCCTACGCCGTGGCCACGCGCGTGCCGGCGCTGCCGCTGATGCTGCGCCACGGCCGCATGGTGGTGGCGGTGGAGGACCCGAGCAACCGCACCGCGCTCGACGAGGTGGAGTTCGCCGCCCAGTGCAAGCTGGTGCCGGTGCTGGTGCGCGCCGGCGTGCTGCTGGGTGCGATCGACCGCGCCTACGAGAAGCTCGGCGCCCTGAACCCGCTGCTGCGGCTGCCCGACGACCCCAGCCGCCCAGTGGAGTTCGAGCCCGGCGACACCAGCAAGCTGCTGGCCAGCATGGAGCGGGTCGAGGCGACGATCGACGACGACGAGCCGCCGCCCATCGAGCAGAGCGACAACTCGCTGGTGCGGCTCATCAACAGCATGATCCTGGAGGCGCACACGCAGGGCGTGAGCGACATCCACATCGAATGCGCCGGCGGGCGCGAGAAGGTGCGCATCCGCTTCCGCAAGGACGGCCAGTTGCGCCACTACCTGGAGCTGCCGCCGAGCTACCGCAGCGCCATGATCGCGCGGCTGAAGATCATGTGCGACCTCGACATCAGCGAGCGCCGCAAGCCGCAGGACGGCAAGATCAACTTCAGCAAGTTCGTGCAGGGCGTGCGGCTGGAATTGCGCGTGGCCACGATCCCCACCGCCAACAACCTGGAGGACGCGGTGCTGCGCCTGCTGCAAGGCAGCAAGCCGATCGCGCTGGACAAGCTGGGCCTGAGCCCGAGCAACTTCGAGCGCCTCAGCGCCGCCAGCCAGCGCCCCTACGGCATGCTGCTGTGCGTGGGCCCCACCGGCAGCGGCAAGACCACCACGCTGCACTCGCTGATGGGCAGCATCAACACGCCCGAGCGCAAGATCTGGACCGCCGAAGACCCGGTGGAGATCACGCAGCCGGGGCTGCGCCAGGTGCAGGTCAACCCACGCATCGAGTGGACCTTCGCCAAGGCGCTGCGTGCCTTCCTGCGTGCCGACCCCGACGTGATCATGGTCGGCGAGATCCGCGACCACGAAACCGCGCAGGTCGCCATCGAGGCCAGCCTCACCGGCCACCTGCTGCTGTCCACGCTGCACACCAACAGCGCACCGGAGACCGTCACGCGCCTGCTCGACATGGGCATGGACCCGTTCAACTTCGCCGACGCGCTCCTGGGTGTGCTGGCACAGCGCCTGGTGCGCCGCCTGTGCGACAAGTGCCGCACGGCCTACGAACCCGGCGAGGCCGAACGCGCCGAGCTGCTGCACGACTACCTGCACGTGTTCCCCGACCCGGCCGCCGCGCCCGGCGAAGCCGAACTGATGGCCGGCTGGATGGACCGCTTCGGCCACAACGGCAAGCTCACGCTGTACAAGCCCGTGGGCTGCGATCACTGCAACAACAGCGGCTACCGCGGCCGCGCCGGCATCCACGAGCTGATGATGGTCACGCGCGCGCTGCGCCAGGACATCCAGACCGGCAAACGCGCCGACGAGCTGCAGCGCCAGGCCCTGGCCGACGGCATGCGCACGCTGCGCCAGGACGGCATCGAGAAGGTGCTGGCCGGCGTGACGACGATCGACGAGGTGCGCGCCAACTCCTGAGCCAGCGACTCAGTGGCGGTGCTGGTGGTGCAGGTCCGGCACGTGTGGGTGGCTGTGCACACGCGGCGCGTGGCGGTGAGCATGGCTGTGCTCGCCGCGTGGCATCACCTCGTGGTGGTGGTCGTGATGGCCGTCGTCATGGGAATGCGCGTGTTCGTGCTCCAGCGCCTCGTGCACGTGTTCGTGGCCGTGTGCTTCGGCCAGGTGCAGCAGCACACCGGCGAGCATCAGCACACCACCCGCGGCCATCAGCCAGCCGGCGCCGCGGTCACCCAGCGCCACCGCCAGCGCGGCGCCGATGAAGGGCGCAAACGCAAACACCGAGCCGGTGCGCGCGGCGCCGAAGGCCCGCTGCGCCAGCAGGTACAGGCGCAGGCTCAGGCCGTAGCCGGTGGCGCCGACCCCGAACAGGCCCAGCGCCGCCGTGAGCGAGGGCACAGGCTCGCCGGCCGCGAGCGCGATCAGCGCGGTGGCCGTGGCGCCCAGCGCGCCCTTGGCCATCACCACCTGGCTCGGGTCGCGGTCGGCCACGGCGCGGCTGAGCGTGTTGTCCACGCCCCAGGCCGCGGTGGCCAGCAGCACCGCCAGCAACCCCCACAGCTGCGTGCCGCCGCCGCGGCCCTGGTCGAGCACCAGCACCACACCGCCGGCCAGCAACAGCAGCATGGCGGCGGCCACGCGCCGGTCCAGCGTCTCGTGGTACAGGCGCCAGGCCAGCAGCACGGTGAACAGCGCCTCCAGCGTGAGCATCAGCGAAGCGCTGGTGGCGCTGGTGCGCTGCAGCCCCCAGGCCAGTGCCACCGGGCCGATGACGGCGCCGAACAGCGCCATCGCCAGCAGCCAGCGCGTGTCGGCCCGCACCAGGCGCGCCTCACGCCCGGCGGGCCGGCGCGACAGCGCACCCACCAGCGCCGCGCCCGCGTACAGCAGCGCCGCGGTGCTGAAGGCGCCCACGCCGGCGCCCAGCTGCTGCACGAGCGGCGTGCTGATGCCGAACAGCGTGGCCGCCAGCAGCGCCAGCAGGCCACCCTTGAGCGCGGGCCGCGGGTTCATGGTCCGTTCATCGCTTCATCGCGTCAGCGCGGCCACAGCAGCACGAGCCAGGTGAGCGCCGCCAATGCGATGGCCAGCATCACCGCCGCACTGCCCAGGTCCTTGGCGCGGCCGAGCAGCGGGTGGTGCTCGGCCGAGACGCTGTCGGCCAGCGCCTCCAGCCCCGAGTTCAGCAGCTCGACGATCCACACCAGCACGATGCTGGCGATCATCAGCACCGCCTCCACGCGGCCCGGCGCCAGCCACGGCGCGGCCAGCACCAAGGGCGTGCCCACCACCAGCTCCTGGCGGAACGCCGCCTCGTGGCGCAGCGCGGCGCGCAGGCCGGCCCAGGAGTAGCGCGTGGCGTTGGCGATGCGCGCCAGGCCGCCGCGGCTCTTGTAGGGCGACCCGCTCATGCCGGCCCCAGCTGCAGCTCCGCCACGAAGCCCCGCTCGGCCGCCGGCAGCACGAGCCGCCCGCCATGCGCGCGCGCCACGCGGTCGGCCAGCATCAGGCCCAGGCCGGTGCTGCCTTCGTAGTGC
>VFQQ010005528.1_pt1 | contig 10426 bp, 10 predicted proteins | sample 3512341 | NCBI WGS metagenome assembly VFQQ01 (sample SAMN10412373, study PRJNA504923) | tailings metagenome | isolation source: Relicate 2 Philex TSF1 revegetated site | place: Philippines: Tuba, Benguet | collected 2017-08-29
CGGAACCGGCGTCGCCGGCCTCTCCATTGAGGACGCGACGGGCCGCAGCGACAAGCCGCTCTATGATTTCGAGCATGCGGTCGAGCGCGTGCGCGCGGCGCGCGAGGCGATCGACGCGTCAGGATCGGGCGTGATGCTGACGGCGCGCGCCGAATGCTTCCTGACGGGCCATCCGGACGCGCTGAACGAAGCGGCGCGGCGCATCGCGGCGTTCGCGCAGGCCGGCGCCGACGTGCTCTATGCGCCGGGACCGAAAACGCTGGACCAGATGAAGGTCGTCATCGATGCGGCCGGCGGCAAGCCGGTCAACATCCTCGTGCATGCCGACTTCGGCCTGTCGGTCGACGACATCGCGGCGGTCGGCGCGCGGCGTATCTCGATCGGCGGCGCTCTGGCGCGCGCCGCCTGGTCGGCCTTCATCGCGGCGACCGAAGCGATCGCGAAAGAGGGGCGCTTCACGGGCTTCGCCGGCAACGGCAAGAGCGCGCCGCTGACGCAGTTCCTGCGCGACGATCTCAAGGCGCGGGGCGGCAAGTGACGCGCGACCTGTCGGAATGGGCGCCGCGTCCGCGGCCGGAACGCGTCGTCATCGAGGGCGACTATGCGCGGCTCGAACCGCTCGATCCCGCGAAGCATGGCGACGATCTGTTCGCGGCGTCGGGCGCATCCGGGGCCAACGAACGCTTCCGCTATCTGTTCGAGGAGCCGCCCCAGTCGCGCGAGGCGTTTCAATCCTGGCTGGAGAAAGTCGCGGCCTCCGCCGATCCGCTGTTCTGGGCGGTGATCGACAAGGCGACCGGCAAAGCCGGCGGCCGGCAGACGCTGATGCGCATCGATCCGACGCATGGCGTGATCGAAATCGGCAACATCCTGTGGGGTCCGGATATCCAGCGCTCGCGCATCGCGACGGAAGCGCTCTATCTCTTCGCGAAGCATTGTTTCGACGACCTCGGCTATCGCCGCTTCGAATGGAAATGCAACAATGACAACGAGCCTTCGAAGCGCGCAGCGGTCCGCTTCGGGTTCACGTATGAAGGCCTGTTTCGCCAGCACATGGTCGTGAAGGGCCGCAACCGCGACACGGCCTGGTTCTCGATGATCGACACGGAATGGCCGGTGCTGCGCGCCGCCTACAAGCGCTGGCTCGCGCCGGAGAATTTCGACGCGCAGGATCGCCAGCGCATGAGCCTCGCCAACATGATCGCCGAAGGACGCTCGGCCGGCCTCGCCGCGTTGCGCCGCGCGACGCCAGCGGATCGCGCGGCGGTCGAAAAACTGCAGCACGACGCCTACGCGAAAAACGCGCCGATCCTCGGCGTGACGCCGCTGCCGCTCTGCGCGGACTACGGCGTCGTCATGCATGAATGCGAGGTCTGGCTGTCGGAAGACGCCGACGGAGCGGCAGGCGCGATCATCCTGAAGCCGCAGGTCGATCATCTGGAACTGTGGAGCCTGTCGGTGGCGTCGCGCGCGCAAGGCAAGGGCCTTGGCGGACGCCTGCTCGCCGCCGCCGAGAAGCGTGCGAAGGATCTGGGTTATCGTACGGTGCGGCTGCTGACGGGCGAGAAACTCGCCGACAACGTCGCCTGGTACAAGCGCAACGGCTATTCGGTCGATCGCATCGAACAGATGCCGGACCGGCGCGCCGTGCATTTTTCAAAATGGATCAGGTGAGGACGCGATGGCGGGACGTTTGAGGGGCAAGGTTGCGCTGGTGACGGCGGCGGGCGCAGGCATCGGCCGCGCCATCGCGGAGGCCTGCGTCAAGGAAGGCGCGACGGTGTACGCGACCGATCTCGACAAGAAGAAGCTCGAAGGCATCGCGAAAGCCAAGAAACATTCGCTCGACGTGCGGTCGGACGAGGCGGTCGCCGCGTTCGCGAAGGTCAGCGGCCCGATCGACATCCTGATCAACTGCGCGGGCTATGTGCATCACGGCACGGTGCTCGACTGCAGCGACGCGGACTGGGATTTCGCCTTCGATCTCAATGTGCGCTCGATGCATCGCACGATCAAAACATACCTGCCCGGCATGCTGAAACAGAAGTCGGGCTCGATCGTCAACATCGCGTCCGGCGCCTCGTCGGTGCGCGGCATTCCGAACCGCTATGTCTATGGCACGACGAAGGCCGCGGTGATCGGCCTGACGAAATCGGTGGCGGCGGATTTCATTCGCGAGGGCGTTCGCGTCAACGCGATCTGCCCGGGCACCATTCAGTCGCCGTCGCTCGACGACCGCATCGCGACGCTCGCGAAGACGTCCGGCAAGTCGCTGAAGGAAGTGCGACAGGCGTTCATCGACCGGCAGGCGATGGGCAGGCTCGGCACCGCCGAGGAAATCGCGTGGCTCGCGGTCTATCTCGCGTCGGACGAGTCAAGCTACACCACCGGCCATATCCATCTCGCCGACGGCGGCTTCGCGCTGTGACGCGCGCGCTCGTCCTCGCCATGAAAGTCGGCGCCGGCGCGGCGCTGATCTGTGCGACGGCGGGCGCGGCCCACGCCCAGAAATGCGCTCTCGAAGGCGCGCGCGTCGCCTGCGACGACGGCCGCACGGGCATTTTCGAGGGCGATGCGATCCGATGGCCGGACGGCACGCGCTCGTCGCGCGCGCGCCATCCTTCGGTGATCATTCATACTCCCCAGGCGATGCGCGTCGGGCCCGGCGTGTTCGTCGGCAATCCGCATGGTCCCGGAACCGTGCCGCTCGACGATCCCAACGCGCCGAACAAGCGCGTCTGCGCCATCCTCAACGACATTCCCTACTGCCACTGAGGCAAACAAATGCACATCCTCATCCTCGGCGCGGCCGGCATGGTCGGCCGCAAACTCCTCGAGCGGCTCGCCAAGGACGGCAAGCTTGGCCGCAAGCCGATCCTGAAGGCGACGCTGCATGACGTCGTGAAGCCATCCGCTCCGAAAGACTGCCCGTTTCCCTGCGCATTGCGCGCCTCGGACTTTTCCAAGCCGGGCGCCGCGGCGAAACTGATCGCCGAGAAGCCGGACGTGATCTTCCATCTCGCGGCGATCGTGTCGGGCGAGGCGGAGGCCGATTTCGACAAGGGCTACCGCATCAATCTCGACGGCAGCTATCGCCTGTTCGAGGCGATCCGCGCGGTCGGCGAAGGCTATCATCCCAAGGTGATCTTCACGTCCTCGATCGCCGTGTTCGGCGCGCCGTTCCCGGACGCCATTTATGACGAGTTCTTCACGACGCCGCTCACCTCTTACGGGACCCAGAAGGCGATCGGCGAACTGCTGCTCTCGGATTACACGCGCAAGGGGATCTTCGACGGCGTCGGCATCCGCCTGCCGACCATCTGCGTCCGGCCCGGCAAGCCGAACAAGGCGGCGTCGGGATTTTTCTCCAATATCATTCGCGAGCCGCTGGCCGGACAGGAAGCGGTGCTGCCGGTGTCGGAGGACGTGATGCACTGGCACGCGTCGCCGCGTTCGGCGGTCGGCTTCCTGCTGCACGCCGCGACGATGGATACGAAGCGCATCGGCACCCGGCGCGCGCTCACCATGCCGGGCCTCGCCTGCACGGTCGGCGAGCAGATCGAGGCGCTGCGCAAGGTGGCGGGCGACAAGGTCGTGGCGCGCATCAAGAAGAAGCCGGACAAGACGATCCAGGGCATCGTCGCAGGCTGGCCACGCAGGTTCGACGCGCGGCGCGCCAGCGATCTCGGCTTCAAGGCGGAGTCGAATTTCGAGGAGATCATCCGCGCGCATGTGGCGGACGAACTCGGCGGCCGGATCGCGTAGTTATCTTTTCCGCATCCAGAGGGGCCGGCCGGCGGCGGGATCCTTCACCCAGCCGCCGTCGCGCTCGGCGGTGAAGCCAATCGTGTGGCCTTTCTTGGCGACAAGAAACACGCGGCCCTGATCGTACTGCCATCCCACGGGATCGAAGACGCGCAGGCCTTCGTCGCGGCACGCCTGATCGAGGGTCGCGCTCCAGACCGGGCCGCCCTGTTTGGGCCGCGGGCCGGGAATGCGGCGCAGGTCGAGCATGCAGCCGTCGGCGTCGCGCATGCGCGCGACATTGTAGCGGCCGACGAGCGCGGCGCGGTCGGCGTCCTTCGCCGGCGTCTCGCCGGTCAAAGCCTGCAGCGTGGCGGCGACGGTTTCGGAGCGCGGCGCCTCGGTGATCCTGCCGCCGACGGCGGTCAGCGTCAGCTCCACCCAGCCCTGCGCCTTGAAGAGGCCGTCGAGTTCGCGACGAAAGCTGCCGAGCGGCGCGCCGTCCTGCTTGTAGAGATGGATCCGGCCGTCCTCGCCGAGGCCCCATTGCGTCGCGCCGACCAGAGCGGGCATGGCCATACGGCACGCGGGCGGCGCGCCGAGCGTCATGCGCCGCTCCGCGGCTTCGCGCGGGCTCAACTGCACGCGGCATTTGCGGGCGCCGTCCGGCGACGCGATTTCCCACGCGCCGGCGAGATTCACGACGGTCTGCGATGTCGGCGCGAGCAACGGCGGCCGGGCGTCCTGCGCGCGCGCGGCCTGCGGGGCGGCGAGGGCGAACGCCGCGCAGACGAGCGCCGTCGCGCGCATCGAGCCGGCCTCTAGGCGCGCTTCCAGGGCGTCTCCGGAACGGGCGTGCGCGGCCCCTTGCCGGCGAAGAAGTCGACGAGATTGTCGACGACGAGTTGTCCCATGGCGTTGCGCGTGTGCACGGAGGCCGAGCCGACATGCGGGAACAGCACGATGTTTCCCATGTCGATCAATTCCTGCGGCACGCGCGGTTCGTCCTCGAACACGTCGAGGCCGGCGGTGTGAATCGTCTTCGCCTTGAGCGCGTCGATCAGCGCGCGCTCGTCGACCACCGAGCCGCGGCCGACATTGATCAGGACTCCCTGCGGGCCGAGCGCTTCCAGCACTTCCTTGTTGACGATGTGCTTGGTGTCCGCGCCGCCGGGCGCGACGCAGACGAGGAGGTCGACGTTCTTCGCCATCTCGAGCAGCGTCGGATAATAGACATAGCCGACGCCGGGCTGCGCAGTGCGGCCGTGATAGACGACCTCGACGCCGAACGCTTCGAGCCGCTTCGCCACCGCCTTGCCGATGCGGCCGAGGCCGAGGATGCCGGCGGTGCGGCCGCGCAGCGTGGCGGTCAGCGGATAATTGCCCTTGAGCCATTTGCCGGCGCGCAGGAAGCGCTCGGACTGCGGGAATTCGCGCACCGCGCAGAGAATAAGGCCGAGGCAGGTGTCCGCGACCTCCTCGTCGAGAACGCCGGGCGTATGCGTGACGATGACGCCGCGCTTCGCCGCGTCGGCCGCCTTGATGTGATCGTAGCCGACGCCGAAGCTCGAGACGATCTCCAGTTTGGGAAACTGCGACAGGAAGGCGTCGTCGACCACCGTGTGGCCGCCCAGCGCCAGGCCGCGAATCTTCGGCGCGATCTCGGCCAGCGCCGCCGCCTTGTCCGTCGCCTCCCACAATTTGTGCAGGCGGAAGGCCCTGTCGACGCCCTCGACGATCAGCGGCATGGTGGGGGCGGTCATCAGAACATCGACGGTCACGGGGCATCTCCCTGAATTCGTTCCCTTCTTAGCCAAAGGAGGCGGCGGATCGAAGCGATTCTTTCGCCAAAGCCCGGCTTGCCAGCCGATTTATCCCTGTTCTAACGTCCGCGTCCCGGCGCTCGCCGGGATCAACGAGAACAATGTGGGCGCGCCTGACACGCGTCCGAGGAGACAAAGATGGCTTCTGTTGAAATCCGCGACGTGCGGAAATCTTTTGGCGCGACCAACGTCATCCACGGCGTCAACATCGACATCAAGGACGGAGAGTTCGTCATCCTGGTCGGCCCGTCGGGCTGCGGGAAATCCACCCTGCTGCGCATGATCGCGGGGCTGGAGAACATCAGCGCCGGCGACATCCGCATCGGCAATCGCGTCGTCAACGACGTGCCGCCGAAAGAGCGCGATATCGCGATGGTGTTCCAGAACTACGCGCTCTATCCGCACATGACGGTGAAGGACAACATGGCCTTCTCGCTGAAGCTGCGGAAGGCGCCGAAGGAAGAGATCGACAGCCGCGTCGGCAAGGCGGCCGACATTCTCGGCCTGAAGCCGCTGCTCGAACGCTATCCGCGCCAGCTCTCGGGCGGCCAGCGCCAGCGCGTCGCCATGGGCCGCGCCATCGTGCGCGATCCGCAGGTGTTCCTGTTCGACGAACCGCTCTCGAACCTCGACGCCAAACTGCGCGTCGCGATGCGCGCCGAGATCAAGGCGCTGCATCAGCGCCTCAAGACGACGACCGTCTATGTGACGCACGACCAGATCGAAGCGATGACCATGGCCGACAAGATCGTCGTCATGCATGACGGCATCGTCGAGCAGATCGGCGCGCCGCTCGAACTCTATGATCGTCCCGCCAACCTGTTCGTCGCCGGATTCATCGGATCGCCGGCGATGAATCTCATGAAGGGCAAGGTGCAGGGCGGCAAGTTCGTGTCCGACAACGGCGTGACGCTGCCGCTCAACGGCCACGCCGCCGCGGAAGGCAAGCCCGTCACCTATGGCATGCGGCCGGAGCATCTGAAGATTTCGTCCGACGGCGCGCCGGCGGAAGTCGTCGTCATCGAGCCGATGGGATCGGAGACGCAGGTCGTCGCCAAGATGGGCGGGCAGGACATCGTCTGCGTCCTGCGCGAACGCGTCGATCTCAAGCCGGGGCAGCAGATCAATCTCGCGCCGGATGCGAAACTCGCGCATCTGTTCGACGGCGAGACCGGCAAGCGCATCTGATCCGCATCGTCGGATCGCATGAGATCTTCAGGCGGCGCGTCTCGCGCCGCCTGCGTTTTTAAGCCGCCGCATCCCGATCGCGGGCGACGGCGATCCATCCACATTCCCGGCTTGCGAGGTCGTCATGAGCGAAACCATCGGATTCATCGGCGTCGGCCTGATGGGCCACGGCATGGCGAAATGCATCGTCGAGAAAGGCTACAAGCTGACAATCCTCGGCCACCGCAATCGTGCGCCCGTGGACGATCTCGTGAAGCGCGGCGCGACGGAAGCAAAGAACGCGCGCGAAGTCGCGGCGGCCTCGACGATCGTCTTTCTTTGCGTGACCGGCGCCGCTGAAGTGGAGGCCAATGTGCGGGGCCCGGACGGTCTGGCGGCGGGCGCGAAGCCCGGGCTCGTCATCGTCGACTGCTCGACCACCGATCCGACATCGACGATGACCCTGCATGACGAATTGAAACCGAAGGGGATCACGCTGATCGACGCGCCGCTCGGCGGCACGCCGGCGCAGGCGGAGGAAGGCAAACTCTCGGCGATGGTCGGCGCCGACGAGGCGACCTACGCGCGCGTCAAGCCGGTGATCGAGGCGTGGGCGCAGACGGTGCGCCATATCGGCCCGGTCGGCGACGGTCACAAGATGAAGCTCCTCAACAATTTCGTCGCAATGGGCTATGGCGCGATCTACGCCGAGGCGCTGGCGCTGGCGAAGAAGAGCGGAATCACGCCGCAGGTGTTCGACAGCGTGCTGCGCGGCAGCCGCATGGATTGCGGCTTCTACCAGACCTTCTTCAAATATGTGCTGGAGGGCGATCGCAACGCGCACCAGTTCACCCTGAAGAATGCGCTGAAAGACGTGCGCTATCTCGAAGCGATGGCGAACAAGGCGGGCGTCGCCAATCCGGTCGGCAACGCGGTGAAGAATGTCTATGCCGCAGCGGTGAACGCCGGCCGCGACCAGGACTATGTGCCGATGATCTCCGACGCCGTCGCCGCGGCGAACGGGCTCAAAGATTAGTCCCGCGCGCGTTGGGGTCGGAGAGATCGACCCCGCGCACGCGCTCGCGATACAGCAGGTAGAGGCCGCAGGCGATGACGATGCCTGCGCCGATCAGCGTGTAGCGGTCCGGCGTGTCGCCGAAGACCAGCATTCCCAGAATGATCATCCAGACGATCTGGGTGTACATGAAGGGCGACAGGATCGGCGCCGGCGCGCGGCGATGCGCGAGGATCAGCAGGAAGTGTCCGACCGATCCGAACACGCCCATCATGATGGCGAGAATCCAGCCGCTGGCGCTGAGCGTTTTCATATCGATGAACGGCATGACCGGCGTCAGGATGAGCACGCCGGCGAAACCGGAATAGAACATCGTGGTCTGCGATGAATCATGCGCCGCAAGCTGGCGCGTGACGACCTGATAGAGCGCGTAGGCGATGACGCCGCCGACCGCCCACCAGGCGGCGGCGGGCAGGCCATTCAATCCCGGCCGCGCCACCACCAGCACGCCGAGGAACCCGATCGCCACCGCGATCAGCCGGCGCGGACCGATCCATTCGCCGAGCATCGGGCCCGCAATCAGCGCCACCACGAAAGGCGTCGCGAAATTCAGCGCCATCGCCTCCGCGAGCTGCAGGTCGCGCAGCGCGAGGAAGTTGAACGCTGTCGAGAGAAACAGCAGCAGCGAACGGAACGCCTGCAGGCCAGGCTTCGACGTCTTGTGAATGCCCGGACGCGTCACGGGATTGAGCACGAGCGACACCAGCACGATGCTGGTGACGTAGCGGAGCCATACGGTCTGAAGCGGATCGATCGAGCGGTTGAGCCATTTTGCGCAGGCGTCGAGGCCCGCGAAGCAGGCGAGCGCGGCGCACATCAGCAGAATGGCGGTGAGGCGCGTGCGGGACGCTGTGTCGGTCGGCGCGTTCAAATGGCGGTCCAGTGCGATCCCGCCACCTTAGCCATGCCGTGAACGCACGGAAGACGGAACATGGCATGGCCGACATGCGAGCCGCCGGAAAGTCTATGGGCGATTGACGTTCGGGCCCGTGGCGGACTATGAGGCGCGCACGGGGCACTTTCAGCGGACGCCCCGTCAGGCCCGCGCCCAAGTCCGCACGACATGCTGGAGCATGATCGCATGGGCGCATCTTTTTCCATCAGCGCAAGCGCACTCTCGTCTCGTCTCGGAACGCCCGACGCGCCCGTCGTCATCGACGTGCGGCGGCGCGAACTCATTGAACAATCGGGGCGACTCGTCCCATCCGCGCAGACGCGCAACGCCTATGAGGCGCCGGCATGGGCGGCGACGCTCGATCCGGCGCGCGCGCACGCGATCATCTGCGCGCATGGTCATGAACGCAGCCAATACGCGGCGGCGACGCTCCGCGAACGCGGGCTCACGGCCTTCACCATCGAAAACGGCTATGACGGCTGGGACGAAGCCGGGCTGCCGTTCGTGACGCGAACAGCGGCCGGCGCGACGCTCGGCGATCAGCCGACCTCCTGGGTGACGCGCCGCCGACCGAAGATCGATCGCGTCGCCTGTCCGTGGCTGATCAGCCGCTTTCTCGACGCGCGGGCGCGCTTCCTCTTCGTCGATCCGGACTATGTCCTGCTGACGGCGGAGGCGACCGGCGCGATTCCCTACGATCTGCCAGGCGCTGCGCTTGAGCATGACGGGCCGCTCTGCACGTTCGACACGATCCTGCGCGCGTTCGGGCTCGATCGCGATCCGTCGCTCGCGGCGCTGGCCGAGATCGTGCGCGGCGCCGACACCGACAGGCTCGATCTCGCGCCGCAGGCCGCCGGTCTGCTCGCCATGTCGCTCGGCCTGTCGGCGCTCGCCGGCGACGACGATCATGTCATGCTGGCGAAAGGCTTCACGCTCTATGACGGGCTGTTCGCGTGGATCCGGCAGGCGCGCGGCGAATCGCACAACTGGCCGCGCGCGGCGAAGCAGTAAGGCGGGTGAGCAATATGTCGGTTCAAACCACATCCCCCTCCGTCGACAACGCCGCGCCGCGATCGATTCCGGACGTTCCGTTCGGAGAGGCGGCGCGGCTCTGGGCGAGGGTCGGTCTTCTCTCGTTCGGCGGCGCGGCGGCGCAGATCGCGATGCTGCACCGGTTCATCGTCGAGGAGCGCAAATGGCTCGACGAGCAGCGTTTCCTGCACGCGCTGAGCTATTGCATGCTGCTGCCGGGGCCCGAGGCGCAGCAGCTCGCGACCTATATCGGCTGGATGCTGCATGGCGTGCGCGGCGGGCTCGTCGCCGGCATCATGTTCGTCCTGCCCGGCGCCATCGTGATGCTCGGCCTGTGCTTCCTCTATGCGCTGGGCCAGGGCGTGCCGGTGGTCGACGGGCTATTCTTCGGAATCAAATGCGCGGTCCTCGCGATCATCGTCGAAGCGGTGATCCGCATCGGCAAGCGGGCGTTGAAAGGCCCGCTCGCCATCGGCCTCGCCGTCGCGGCGTTTCTCGCATTGTTTTTGCTGGAGGCGCCGTTTCCGCTCGTCGTGCTCGGCGCCGCCGTCATCGCGGCGTCGGTCGGGCGCAGCCACCCGCATCTTCTCGGGTTGAAGGAGCCGGCCGCATCGCTGGCGACGGCCGCGCCGATCCGCGATCGCCTGATGGTCTCGGCGACCTATGGCGGCGCGGGGCTCATCGTCTGGT
>VFQQ010005530.1_pt1 | contig 10418 bp, 19 predicted proteins | sample 3512341 | NCBI WGS metagenome assembly VFQQ01 (sample SAMN10412373, study PRJNA504923) | tailings metagenome | isolation source: Relicate 2 Philex TSF1 revegetated site | place: Philippines: Tuba, Benguet | collected 2017-08-29
CGGTGGCGCAGTGCGGAGTTCCAATCCAGGTAAAGGGACTGTCTTCTGGCAACTGTGGTTCAGAGTATAGCTGCGAGGTGCATGCAACAACCATGTGTTGTTTGCAAGATTGCTGCAGGCTCGCCACAGCTACTTCTCAACCGCTGCCACAGCGGCTGGAGAGCAAATGGCTTGCAAAGATCATGCTCATCTACATTGAGCGCCATCACGATGCTTTTGCTGCGCTGTTCGATCTGATGGCTGTCTTCAGCGGCCCCATGGGTGAGCAACACATGTGTGCATAAGCGCACGCTATCATCCAGACACCGCTGAACAACTGTCCAGCACCCTGATCCGCAGCTGTTGACTTCACCTTTGTGAAGACATTTGTGATCGAGATTGTGGCCAACCATTTCACTGCACAGGAGAAGCAGCAGGTGTGTGGCTAGGTCGTTGCATTGGCGTCATCGCATTTCGCTCGTTTTAATCACCTCTTTATGATGGTGTTGCCCGATCACGATTGCAGCTGCTGAAACACTGGTTGGAAATCTACCGCTCGAAGCAGCTTGACCAGGAGCATACAGGTAAGGTGTCAATATACCGTGCAGCGAGTGATCAAGGCAATGTTGGCCATCTGAATTACTGCCAAACAACTCTACGATGCAGTTAGTGTGCTGCGCCACCTGATCAACCCTCTGATGACATGGATAGTATCACATGGCGAACTGGAGGTGCTGTCGCCTGATGTTGTGCAAGGCCTCGTCAGTGATGTGTTTCAGAACCCTGAGACAGGTAGGCCCGGTCTCTGTCACCTCTCTTGTGACAAGATGCTGACTAGCGGTGATTCCAAACTGACGCGCATTGTGGGGCTGCGACTGCAGATGGTCCAAGTGAACAGATTCAGTTAGAGCTGGTCCAGCTGTGCACCGCGCTAATCCAGCATGCTCACTCCCTGTTCCATGACCATCGAAAGGAGCTAATTCAGTTTGGCTGGCAAGTTATGAATCGCATTTAAAAACTGTGTTTTGTTGTGTTGCGCAATGCATGCACTCTTGAATGTCGCGATGGGGCACTCACCAATCAATACACCATTACCCACCCACCCGCCCACCCACCAGGTGGACGCTCAAGTATGACAACATCGCCAAGCCATTCGCATTCCTGTGTGTTGCACACTTTTTCCGGGCGTTTCCAACTCCTGAAAAGATAATGCTGCAGGTTAGCATTACAATCAGTTCATTATTGATTCTGTGTCTCATACCCCCGCACAAACAACCGCCAGCTGTCCAATAAGCAATGGCGTGGCTTTGCCCAACGCAGGTGTATGTGGCCCTGTGCCGCTTGTCACAAAGCAGCGATGCCGCAGCGCGTGATGCAGTGCGCCAGGGAGTTGACCTCATGATATCTAATCTTGCTCAAGCAGTGGCCAATGATGCCTCTGCAAGCACCTCAGTGTCACATGCGGCAGTCAGTGCCCTGACGTTGGAGGGTGCCGCGGAATCACTTTTGTCCAAGGATAGCGCAACTTCAGAAGCAGGCACTGCTGGTACCGCTGCTCCTGGCACTGCAAGCTTGACTGCCAGTCCTAGCTATGCACGCTATCTGAAGCGTGTCCTTAGTGAGGATGGGCATGTTAGTTTGACACTCGTCCACGTCTTGCAAATCATTGTGCGCAACCGCGACATGTTCTATTCGAACCGGTGAGTAGGCCAAGCTGGCAGTGAGCGTGGGGACTGCCAAAAGGTGAGGTGCATGTTTACAAAACAACACATTCTGATTAAATACTGCTTGCAGGGTGTTGTTCATCACTCCCATGCTGAATGTCATCATGCGCCTGGGCTTGCCTGGGAACTCGACACTGGAGAATCGCATCCTCGCAGTTGACATAGCTTCAACACTATTCTACTGGGATCAGCGAGCAGCCCAGGATGCCACGCAAGTAACCAGGCCATCAATGATTGAAACCGATCCAACCCTACTGCCCGCGGATAACAACTGCAAACAAAGTGGAGATGGAGAACAACACAACAGGTGTACTACCGAAACCCTCGGCACCATGTTTGGTTGTTCCTCCTGTTTTGCTGTTCAAACATACAACTGGTTATTTTCCTGCTGCAGGCTGGATGTGTCACGTCTGACCCCCAGCATGAACGAAATGATTGCCAATTTCCTGCTCCGCATGGCATTCGTCAGGTGATGAAGGATTTGGATACTTGTGAAAATGTTTTGCATAGAACTAAGCAGCGAGAAGATGTTGCCATTGCAGTTGCGATCCTCGCGACCGAGATGAAGCAGGCTGGCGCAAGCTGCATGCGCACTGCATGCGAGTGATTGCAGACGCAGGTGCGCGGAACAAAGTGGTGAGATGCGATGCTGATCTATGCTCTCCTGTTTCCTAACTTGAAGCACGCTCTCTTTCGGTGCAGCCAAAGTTTGCACACCATGCACTCTAAAGCTTCATTACTTTGAGAAGTTTTTGGCGCAAAACCTTCAGCACCCGAACACCCTACAGCATGGCCCTTCAACAAACCAAGAGCCTGTTGCCGCTCTTATGACAGGCCTGCACATAGCCAACATCTATATGGTAAAGTTGAACTATATGACAACTTGCAACAAGACAAGTGCTTGAACGCTGATCGCTAGAGGGCAATCTAGTTTGGGCGCACCTGAGACTCTCACATGCCGCCCATGTTTTTCAACTTCATGAGCAGGAGCATCAGCCGCAGACTTTTGTTGAGTGCTGCGCGATGCAGCTGGCCACCATGCTGGAACCCGCCTTGCTTAGCCCAAGCCCAGCTCCCGCACGCCTGCTGAGTTCAATCATGGCAAGGCTGGTCAGGTACATTTCACGCTTATTCCCAAACAGCCTACCCAGCCACTTGATGGCCCACAACACTCGTCATTACCTCATGTGTCTACAGGTTGTTGCCACCTACTGATGCGATGGCAGCAGATCAGCCCAAGGCCGTAGTTCCTGACTTGGCCAGCAAACTGCACATGAGGCTGCAGGAGTACATCAACAGGTGCCTCTTGCTTGCAGCGCAGTATGTGTGCCCTGGCAGTGCCTGTCTAAACGCATGCATGCGAATCAGAACCCATGCTGCTAATAACGTCATCACTCCTGCCCACACAGGGTGCTGGCCAGCCTTTCAGATGCCAGCCGCGCTCTTCACATGGACGGATTTGCTGCAGGCTGTAATTGCCTTGTTGTGATGCATGAGACCATGAAGGTAGGCATAAAAGCAGAATGGTGACCCAGGTGTGACAAGGCAAGTTTGCAGGTATAGCCTCTTGACGTGCCGGTTCAGCATCTGTTTCCTGCAGGCTGTGCCGGACTGCATGCGGCCGTTAATTGGGCCTTTGCTGCGGTCCATGCATCGTCTGGCCAAAGAACACAACCAATCCCCCACAGCGGGGCTGCTGTCTGCCAAACCCGACCAGCCTGCAAAGTGAGTTGCGTGCTTTTTCACGCAATAGCATGAACATGGATCGTGCAGATTGTTCACTGATGGTGTGCCACAATGCCTGCAGGCTGCAGCCAACTGACGACACCTATGGCTCTGGCTCCTGGTTCATGTGGAACGCCCTCAATGGTGCGTGTTTGCAAGGGGGCCTGCCACAGCCAACAACAGCATGTGCTTTGGGTGAACAGACGTATGCCATGCTAGCAAGGATGCTGCACAATTGTGGCCACCCTGCTCCAGTGGCTCTGCATGTGCCCAATGTGTGCAGTGGCGGTGCCATCTGCACTGACCTTGTCAGCAGACCACCGCAAGCACTTCTTGTCGACCCTGGTGATGCTCATCACTGGACAATCTGTGCGAGCAGGCACCACGGACCCTTCCATCTTACACTTAATTCTCACCATGCTCCGCAAGTGGCTGCTTGACCCTGCCAGCGCTCACCTCTCAGCAAAGGAGCTGCTGGTAATCATCCAGCGCATTGCGCAGGTGTGTGCAGCTGCACACCTTGCAGGATGAAACTCTACATTGTTCTTGAGGTCTCAAACGTTCCACTCGCGCACTGGTTGCATTTATGCTGCAGCTGGACCGCATGCATGCAATCCCTGTTGGGCTGAAGCCCGTCTGGGACAAGGACTTCCTGGAGCTGCTTTACGACACAATCACACAAAAGAAAGCTGAGCAATTTGGAAATGAGGTGTTCAACCGAGTGGAGCGCACTTTCTGTTGCGGTCTGCAAAGCTCTGATCCAGCAGTCAGGCAGAAGGTGGGCTGCTGTGCACTGCGCTGCACCCCTTGCCACCCCTCCGCGCACTCGCCTGGGTGGAGCTCACTGTCTGTCTTGGCATCCATGCAGTTCTTCCGGTTGTATGCTGAAAGGGTGCCACCAAACCTGTTCGATAGACTGCGATACATCATTCAGGTCCGGTCTGCTCCTCCTCGTCCACTGATGGACTAAGTTTTCTCAAAGATGGTTGCCACAAGCTGTGCCGTTGCCTGCCTGGACCTGCTGTAGGGCCAGGACTGGGACTTTGTAGCTCACACCTTTTGGCTCAAGCATGGGGTGGCAATGCTGTTCGACAGCCTCCACTTGGCTGATGGCATTACGCTTGCATACAACTCCGGTAAGCCTTGCCTGATATGTCTTCAATCAGCCGCCCTGCTTTGCCTCTGATCCCTGCAACTGAACAGCCACTTTGTCCGATGTGCAGCCCACGTGCCATCCCTCTTGAGCACTGCCAGTGACTCGGGATTGCCTACAAGGTTGACCCCTGAAGCTGAGCCAGATCCCAAAGGGGTGCGTCCTGATGCTGATCTGGATTCTGAAAGTGTGTGGTGGCTTTCAGCAGGCCAGGCAAACATGCACTGGCACCCTACAAACTGTGGTATTTCTTTTTCTATGGGCAGGAGCCTAACGCAGATGGTGCTGACAAGGCCCAGCAGTCGACATTTTCTGGGGAGCCCGGGATGGGGACTGGCAGGATCGAAGCCGCTAAAGTGCACGCAGACCTTGAAAGCATCTCATCAGAAAGTGCAGCACGAGCACGCATGTGCCCTCCGAAGCTTCCAGCAGCGGTCCAGGAGCTGCTGCACCAAAGTGTGGCATTCATGCAAGAGCAGTCAAGTGTCGGCTCCGAGGCACTGGTACGATTGCTTGCTCCGTGTGGCCGGCTTCGCTGTGCAGCCTGACAGCAGCATGCAAACATTGCACTGTAACCAGTTCCTCTCCCTCCCGCAGGTGTCCTGCTTGATTGAGCTTGTGCAACATGGCCCTGCAATGGCGCACCATCTCTGGGTGCTGCTGTTTCCCATTGTGTGGAGCAGTCTGCTGAAGGAGCAGCAGGTGGGTGGCAACAGAGCCTCTTACATTTGCTTCTCGTGTTTATGTTTTCCATGCAATGCTAGCATCATGCTCACGACATGCCCGAACTTGTGGTTTGTGTCTTCCCCACTGGCTCATGTGCACTGCAGACAGCGCTGGCCAAGCCTATCATTCAGCTACTGGCCAAGGAGCACCACACACGCCAGGCAGTGTCCCTGCGCCCAACAGTGGGACAAACACTGCTGGAGGGCATCAGCCAAAGCCAGCCACAGCCCAAGATCCCTGCCGAGATGATCAAGTACATGGGCCGCCACGTGCACGCCTGGCACATTGCAATTTCTATGCTGGAGGGCCATGTCGTCCTGTTCCCCAACGACATGCGCTGCTTTGACGCGCTGTGCCACCTATACCGCGCTCTGGCAGAGGAGGACATGGCATTTGGCCTGTGGCATCGCCGTGCTGTTGCGGACGATACCAGAATTGCACTAGCATTGGGCCAGCACGGCTTCCTGGTCCAGGCGCAGCTGCAATTCCTGGAGCTGATGGGCCGTGGTGTGAGCGGAGGCATCCATGGTGCGACCGAAGCAGGCAGTGCTTGCAGCCTGCCTGCCAACTGCATGCGCAGTCACTACAGTCAGCGGCATGCTACCTGCTACTGCTGTTTATTGCAGGGATTACCAAAAATGAGATGGTGCTCTGGCACCAGCAGTACCTGGCATGCTGCATGGAGCTCAACCAGTGGGATACAGTGGTTGAGTATGCCAAGGTCACCGACAACTGCCCACTGCAAATTGATGCAATGGTGCAGCTTCACGACTGGCAAACCCTCAAGAGTGTGAGTCTCCAATGCTGGCTGCATCTGTTGCGAGTGCAAACAGCCGGGCAGCGCCATTTCTGGCGTGGCATCTTCGTTATGACGCGTTGGGTTTCAATGGTCTGCAACTTTGCAGATGGTGTTGCCCAAGGCCCAAATCGAGGACAGTGCAAGCGCCACTATTGTGAGGGCACAGATGCATTTGCAGGAGTTGCAGGTGGTGGACGTGGATCGCATCTGCAAGCAGGTGGGGACTGTGACCGTAGCAGAAGTTCAAATTAGGTCCGGGATTGCAAGTTTTGTTTTCAGAAGGTTTTGCTGCCGCTTTGCGCACTTCTTCTGCCCCTTTGCTCATACCTGCTTGGCAAACTCACAGTGATTCGCACACACCATGTCATCATGAGGGCTTGAGCAGTCAATCGCACCTACCTGTGCCGCAGCACTGTCGACCACCAACAACTAGTTCTGCTCTGCTTTGCAGGCAATGCACCAGTCGGTCCAGCACTGGTGGAACATGCCTGAGGGCAACCCCTGGTCATATGCTCCGGTGTTGCACACCTTCCAGGTAGAGCATGCATGCATAAGGCACACCTTTTAGGTCTGCATGCTTGCGTAATGGCATTTCCAGCCCGACATGATGCATTATAGCTGCCCTTGTGAGGCTGCCTCAGCTGCACATGTGCACCACGTGCTGTGCAGCGTGTGGTTGAGCTTCAAGAGAGCTGGCGTATCATGGTGGAATTCAACACTCACGGCGGAGCTGGCCAACAATACCAGGATCACAAGGTGCATTATGAAGCCGGGTGTTGCCTGCTGCAAACTGAGATGAGGCTTGAACACGATAAGACAATCACACTTTGGTTTGTCTTCTTTGTTGGTGCAGGAGATTTGTGAGACTTGGAAGCTGCGTACACCAAACGACTGGGAGCCGGTTCAGTGGTGGTCGCAGTTGTTGAGCTGGCGGAATCAGGTAAGACCTGCTGAGGTTTTGTTAGGTGTCCCACATGGTTTAGGACGCGTGAGACTGACCAATGCATTGTGGATGCCTAATGACACACGTAGGTCTACAACCTGACAATTCGGCAGTTTGGAGCACTTCAGAGCATTGCCCCAAACATGCGTGAGCACAGCAACTTGGCTGGATGTGTTGGCTGGATGTTGGGATGGCAGTTGCATCAAGCATGGAGAGACTCGTATCTCCACCTCACCACTTACATCGTATCCGTCTGTTTCCCTCGCTGCAATGCCCTCTCAACTGCTGCTGCAGACCAGATGGGCTACAGGTAGGGGCACACTGTTGCTGCGGCGTAGGCCAGTGCCCTCCATGCCTTGCTGGGTTGGCATTGCTTGCTTCATTCAAACCTGTATTGCCGTGCTGCAGGGACAAGGCATGGAGCGTAAATCGCCTAGGCCGCATTGCCAGGCTGCATCATCAGCCAGAAGCCTGTGTGCAGATCATCAACACACTCTATGGATTCAACGCTATGGAAGTGCAAGAGGCGTTCGTCAAGGTGCATTGCACCAGCACCACTTGGCATGTTCATGTGATTGCCAGGGCTTGGCTGGAAAGAAGCGCATGCTTGGCCTCCAGCCTCAGTGCCAGTTTGCATGGGCGTTGTGTGGTGCAGGTTCGGGAACAGGCCAAGGCGCTGCTTCAGAAGCCAGAGGACTATGTCCAAGGGCTCAACCTCATCAACTCTACCAACCTGGACTACTTCCAGCCCCAGCATCAGGCTGAAATGATCAACTTGAAGGCTCAGTTCTTTGCCGCTTTGGGAGATGGCGACACCGGTGAGTATCGTAGTGCTTTGCCGTGTATGTAAGCAGTGTCGAAGGTGCTGACCAAGGCGCTGCAACTTCACTTGCCACCACCCCTGCTCGCAGCAAACAACATGTTTAGCGAAGCACTGGCGTTGTGGCCGTTGTGCTGGGAGGCATGGATGGCATGGGGCAAGTTCTGCGACACCATGTACGACAAGTCCAAGGAGGCGCAATGGCTGGAGTTTCTGGCAACGTGCTACCTGCAGGTGCAGTGCGCATGCAACGGGCGCGCTGGTCCCTTTTTAACATTTGTGCATCAAGCGTTGAGCTCCATTTTGTCCACAGGCTGTTCGGCTGGCCAGCACAGAAGCGCGTGACCTGGTGCCGCGCCTGTTACAGCTTCTAATGGTGGAGCCCAAGGGCGCCGAGGTGCTGTCACGCGCTGTGGCGCAGAAGGCAGCAGACCTGCCAGGCTGGGTCTGGCTGCCCTGGGTGCCGCAGCTCATGACCTCGCTGCAGCGGCCCGAGGTGGCGGTGGCGCGGCGCATCTTATCCGCAGCTGCAGGCGCATTCCCACAGCAGCTGTACTGGCACGTGCGGCCTGGCATGCTTGCCATGAAAGATGCTGCGGTCAAGGCTGTTCAAGACGCCAAGGCCCAGGTGTGTTTGGCACCACAACGTGTGCGACCACATCCACCCATGTGCGCTTTTGTGCCTTTTTGTGCGAATGGCATGAAGCGTTTTGCTTGGCTACTGATCGCAGGCTAGTGCACGATCGGCTCCTGATCAGCAAGATGGCGCATCGGGAAGACAGGGAGCAAATGCAGGCTCGGCTGCTAATGAAGATCAGGACAGTGAGCGGCCTCCATCGCCACAAATCGAGAAGCCCATTGAGGTGGGCTGCTGCAGCCCGCTGACCTGTACCTAAGTACACTGGCCTGCCCCTCGACACTAAAAATAGACATTGGGTCCCGAACCAGTCCAGTGCTCCCCAGTCTGTTGCATGCGACACCTGATGCAGGTCATGGCATACGAAGCTTGCCGAGAAGTGATGGAGGCCCTGCGTGCGAAGTACAGTGGGCCGTTGCAGGTACTGCGAATTCTGCCCGTCGTTGCGTGCGGCTGTCAATCGTTAGTGCTCATGGCTTCACTTTGAGCCCTGGCCATCTGCAGATCTTGGACCACTTCATGACAGAAGTGGGCCAGCGGTTCAGCACGCGCACCGAGGAGCGCCTGCTAGCGGTGGTGTACACCCTACAGCAGCGCACTTACAAAACCGGCCTACCTGCAGCAGCAGCAGTGCCTGATGCGTTCAAAAAGGAGCTAGCTGGTGCGCACTCATGAGTGCTTGCTGCCACCACCTTGTGGCTTGGTGTCCCTCTCCCGGACGAGCGTCGTTACCTTCTACCCGCAACTACCCGCAACTTTCTAACATCCACTGGACGGTGCTGTTGCAGGGGTGTGCAAGGCGTGTGGCAGCCGGGACACTAGTGCAGGCAAGCTGGCACGCTTCCAGCAGCAGTTTGCTCAGGACCTGGAACCGAGCTCGCCTGGCGCACCACAGACGCTGGGTGACATGACTGACCGTCTTAAGGTGGGTGCATTCCTAGCTTTCTGCTTGTCGTGCAACGCAGAACATGGCATAAACAGCTCATTCGTGGAATTTGTACCTAAATCTGAAATGGGTGTTGCGCAACTGGATGCAGGGCTGGCGGATGCTCCTTGAGAGCGTAATCGACCATGAGCATCCATCTCTCATGAAAATGGAGGTGGAGGCACCTACGGTAGGGACAAATAGCGCAAACATTTTTTACTGCACGAGTGCCTTGCTCGCGCTACCTGTGCAGCCTCACCATGCTTCCCATCTGCTGCGCAGCTGGTTGAGATGTCCTTGGAGGAAATGGAGATTCCAGGCCAGCACCTTCCTGCACCCGATGCCCCAGACGTGGTAAGTCAGGCGGCAAATGCAGCCCATCCTACACGGATGCGGTCCTTCATGCCCTGCAACAGGACCTGCGAGAATATAGGTTGATGAGCATTGGCACCGCCTGTTTCTGCAGGTCTACGTTGATCGGTTGAGCAGCAACGTTCAGGTGGTGCGGCGCAACAGCAACTCGTGTCGCCGCATCACGCTGCATGGCTCTGACGGCTCACTGCGCACGTTCCTTGTTCAGAGCAGCCAGGTGGGTGCAAGCATACACGATGACACAATGGAGGGCCGAAGAAGTTGTCTAGGGGAGGGATCCAGGGCCCTGCTAGACAATAAAAAGTGTGGTGGGCAAGCTGCGTTTATCGATTGATCTTGCTCAACCACAACCGCCATGCAGACATCCACCGGCTCAGAGGAGCGGATTCAAGCCCTATTGCGGAATGCAAACACGCGCCTGCTTGCACACCCTGAGGCGCGCCGCCGCTTGCTGCAGCTGAGGGCTCCGACCATTTTGGTGCCGTACCAGAGTAAGCTAGCCCTTGTCCTTGTATGTCAGAAGCCACGGCAGCCAGCATTGCATCCTCGATCCTGCTCAAACTTTCACGGCCATGCAACTGTGCAGACGTGCGCATGGTGGAGGACGACACCAGC
>VFQQ010005531.1_pt1 | contig 10416 bp, 16 predicted proteins | sample 3512341 | NCBI WGS metagenome assembly VFQQ01 (sample SAMN10412373, study PRJNA504923) | tailings metagenome | isolation source: Relicate 2 Philex TSF1 revegetated site | place: Philippines: Tuba, Benguet | collected 2017-08-29
CACTTTTGAATCGTGAGACACATCTCAGTGTTATGCGCAAGACCCGTCTCTAGCAAATGGACACACATCATCAGGGCTTGTCAAGGGGACCAAGCACACACACACACACACACACACACACACACATTTGAAGTGACCGTTCCACGCCCCGCACAACCCGGGCACATGCTGGCACACACACACACACACACACACATGGTCTGATCTCCTATCAAGGAAGCTAACAAACACCGCCGATGCCTGGCACAGATCTGACTAACCCTGATCACACAGCAGCCTGATATCCTAATGCATTGTCGTGTTGTGGTACCACCAAGATCAAGCGAAGACGTCCGGCCCCACAGTCCGCCGGAAGGGGGCTCGGGGTTGGTGGGCTTTAATAAGAGCACGCTCCGTCGCAAGACTATCTCATGAGACACCTGGTAGTGAGACACACCGTCTGCGTGGAACATGCTAGGGTACTGGCACACATAAGCGAGAGACCGAACCTAGAGAGTGGAGGCAGTAGTATCCTAGTATCCTGAACTTTTTGTTGATATGAACAGCCCTAACGCACACCGCGCTTGCAAAATCACAGACAAAGCCCTTGCAGACAAATACACACACACAAAAGACGAAAAGGCAGAAAATAGCCCCACTGGCTCCGCACCATGCTGCACTGCTGTACTCTTGCACTCCTGCCCCATGTGATGTGTACAAATGCTGAGATGTAACGGGAAGAGCAGACACACAAAGACGCACACCACGCAGGCACACACGCAAAAACGCGCACGCTAGCAAAACCTATGATGAGTTCTTCTGAGTACACTCAGCCAGTAGCCTAGGCATGTCTACTCCCTTTAACAAGCACAGTCTATGCCACCGTACGCCGCTTGCAATCACCACGCCTACACGTTCCGACGCCTGTCAACTCCCGCTCTGCGTTGCTTCGCGCTCACCAGCCTCGCAGCATGCAACCGGACGCACGACACAGAACCTTTACGCACATTCTTGCTCTGCACCCTCGCCGCATGCGCTTCTGTACCTACGAGCACCAAATCGCTGTACTGCGCGCACAATCGTTCCTGCACTTACTCCGTACGCACACACACACAGCAACACTACGCGGGCGAGCTCTCGGTACAAGCCTCTCGTTGCAGCAAACCCCTTTCAAACTCAGCACCGCAGCAAAGCGTCATACCAGGAAAGCTAAATGGCACTTGGAAAAGCAGTAAAACAGAACTAGGCTTTCTGTATGGACAGTAGCGCATCGCGTACGTGCAAACGTGCACGCGCGTGCGGCCTTACTAGAAGAGGGGGCTAAGGGAAAAGAAACGGAAAACGCTCAGTGTTCAAAGGCCTTACCAGCATGATGCACACGTCTCGGCACAACAAACACCCTTGCATGCACACACCACGTGAGAACTGGGTTGCTTCATACGCTGACACCGCTACCACACACCACAGGACACCACGCATCACATTGCGAGTCACACTACACCACCCCAGAGCGCCCTCACAGCAAGCGCACGACTTTTATTTGTTCCCTCCCTCTTGCACTGAAGCTTCCTTTCGTTTGAAATGTGAATGCGAGTAGCTCTCTGACCTGTACTTGCAGCCTACTCTGTGTGTGCATGTGCACCCCTGCATAGCATAGCTTGTGAGACCCTAAAACACCCCCCTTGCGGAAAGCAGAGGAATAGAAGAGAAACGAAAAAAGATCAAACACATACCTCATATAGCCAGCCTACTCAGCGGTTGCTTCTTACGATAGGACTCCCTTTCTGTTCATACAGCCGTATGTATTAACTACGACAGAAACGACAGCTCAACACACTACACTGTAATCTATGCACTGTAAATACAACGCTACACACCGCAACACCATGCAACTACAACTGATGTTCAAGACTCGCCACAGAAATCCACCTACCCCAGCCCTACCATGCGCCCAAACGACGCTCATACCGCCCCCTATCCGTCTGCCATGCGGCGTGATTCACTACTCCCAAAGCACCTCTCACAATCAAGGGTACTGATGCTCTGCTGTTGTTTTTGAATTTGTAAATGTGCTTGCAAAGAAACACGGGTGGAGATTGCATGTGGGGAAGGGACAGTCACGGTAGACACGCGGGCACACGAATTCCTGTGCAAGGGAACGAACGATGAAATGGAAACCTCGTCCTTGCTCGTATGTCAGGCAGACCGGGGCGACACAGGGATGCATGTGCCACGAATGCATGTGCACAGCCGGGTCATTGAGCCGCCAGTGCATGCCTACACGTGTGTGATTCGTTAGTCAGTTGTGAGCGATCATGGCCGGGGTGCGTTGCCGCACCCTGGCCCATGCGAATAATGCACTACCAAGTTGCTCAGATCCAGAGCATGCGAGGGCAAGTAGCCCGTGGGGACAGGCATGCAGAAAACAGCGACTGCTGTTGCGGTTTTATCCGCTCTGCATTCGTCCATCAAGGTGAGCCAGGTGTGAGCACACAGACAAGACGTGGCAGTCTCCGGAAGGAACAGAACAGCACACCACACCCATGCAAAAGACCATGCGGCCGCTCCATGTATGACTGTGCACTCATGCCATGACCAGGTGTGAGGGAAGGGGAAAGAAAAGTGAGCGGGATGCTGCCCAGCCAGCCTATCAGGCACACGGTAGGCTCCTAGCTATTTATCAAGGGTCGCGGGGAAGAGAAAGAAAAAGACACTTTTGGGTCCTTGTAAGCACAGACAAATGCTTGCCAGGTGCCCAATCGGCACGTGTGCTGGTATGTTATGTCCTCTCACTCGCCGCCTAGCCACAGAATCCTGCCTCAGGTAAACCTCGGCTCATGATTCTGCGGTAGATGAATGACTACTCTCCTCTGTGCTACTTGGCTGTGGGGGCTCACGTATGTGGATATGGTCGATCTTAGCCCCAAGCACGCATGGGTGCGTGCTACGCACAGCTCTATAACGTATGTAGCCAAATGAATGACGGTGTGTGTATATCTCCGCACCGATCAATCACTACTCCTCTATCGTGCAGCAAGTGCGTGCGCGCGGGCCTCTGAATTTGTGCCAGGAGCTCGCTCTCTCGCTTCTTGCGCTCACGCACCATGCTCGACTGTATGGGGCATGCCCGCGCGCACTGACAAGTGCTGCACTGTGCAAATCTGCACACTCAATTGGCAAATGGACTCTGTTGGTTAGTGCTCTAGAGAAACAAAACTCTCTGTTGGGTGAATGCAATACCTTGGGAAAGGCATTTAGTAGGAGTGTATGGCGCAGCCTCGGAAACGGGCGCGGCTCATACGACTGTGGTGGTATTGTGAGCACTCATACTTTTCTGCGACCAAACCCAATGTGTGACCTCCTCTTGTTCCCTGATATCCGGTACTGGGATGAATAGGGAGTTGGGGTAAGCCAGGTGGAAAATATCTACTCTGCGGTGACCGCCAAAGGGCCGGGGGCTGGGATGCGGACAGCCTGGCGGGGCGCCTTGACGCACATGCCGTCGAGCCAGGGCTCCCAAACCTGCATGCACACACATGGAGAACACACCCAGACACATGAAGGTACACATAAACATCCAGGCATGCACGTACTCAAGCAACGAGGCGTGCTGCCATTCATGCACGATGGTCTGCTACGGATCATGGTTTCGGTTGCTGGGGGACCATACTCACATCAGCCAGTGGGCCACTCATGGCGCGGACAAGGGGCCGGGGAGCACGCTCCGCGGGGGTGATGGGGCCTGGGACAGGGCAGGTGGACATTTGGTCGAAGAGGCTTGTGGAACGTACGGGAGCGGGGGTGGAGGCGCAGGCGTCCTTGGAGTCCAGCAGCAGGGAGGGAGGGACCATGGCTGCTGCGGGCCAGGCGCACAGGCTGGGCTCGGAGATGGCGTCTCTGTTCGGTGTAGCGGGCCAGACGTGGGCGTCGGACGAGGCGAGGACCATGGAGGCAGCGGGGGCGGGCTTGGGCGCGCCAGTGGGGCTGCCGGTTTCCTTGTTTGTGCGGATTGATAGGTACGCGCACACGTCCTGCAGCATCGCGCTGGCTGGCGCGTTCTGGATGCCTGGCGCACAGGGCTTCTGCTGGCGCTTCTGCCAAGCCACGAGACCTGCGAGAGGGGGCGGAACAGGGCACAGGCAAGTGACGGAGCTGCGCGGCCCTTGGCACCTTCTCAGGCGCTGCCAGTTTGAGCCAGTGCACTGCGGAAGGTGCTTGAGGTCCTGTGCCCGTGTGAGAGCTAGGGAGCGCGCTGGACAGGGAGCACCTAACAGCGCAGGTTGCCCAGCAGTGCTACTGACCCCGCGCGCCGACAAGATGACATAAGCGCTAGCTCCACCTGCTCTGTGGAAGCTCACCTGTTCGCATAGCCTTCTCCGCGACTGGAACTATGTCCTGGGACTCGTCCCACTCAAAGGGGTTGTAAGAGCGCTTGCCGACAGCCCTGGGTGCGTCAGGCGTGTCCCGAGTGACGAGCGCCTGGCCACTGCAAGTCCAGTACTCGCTTGCAAAGGGCGTGCTCACGGCACCTGCGCACCAAAGCATGCGTGCATTCGCCAGTCCTCATTGCTGAGCCAGCAGGACTGCACTCAAAGGCTGCGAAGTATCTCGGACAGCACTGTCGCCAGGTAGAAAGTCTAGAAAAGCGCGCCAAATTCTGCCGGAGCCGTGGCCAGCAGCTGGCAGCGCCTAGGCCAATGGTACACGCACCTGCTGCTTCAGTCCATAGGGCTGAGTGGCCAGCGTGGCCAGAGTCAGTGGCTCGCAGAACTTCCATGGCGGGACGAAGCTTTCGTGCACCGACGAGCAGGCTGAATTTATGCTGCAATCATACAGATCAGCAATGAGAATGCAATTAAGGCCTTCTGCCCACTTCGCAGCGTGAACTTGGGTGACAGGCCGGAGGTAGACCTTGGGCTTCCAGGCTCTTTTTGGTCTGCGAGCTGCACGCTGCTGCTGCATTCATTGCCGACAGTTCTATGCTCACCTGTACAATCAATAGCTGCGCACAGGCTCGCTGCTGCAGCCCAGCGCGCCAAAAGGCAGTAGCCTGGGATTGCTGTGCTCTCCTTGCTTTACTCCGCTAAGGCTTGGCTGTTTGCAACAGGGCGCTGCTGTTCGTCGGCTGCTCACTCGGGATTCCGCACTGGAGGTGCGCGGCTGCGCTGCTTGGGGCTCTGCGCTGCTTGGGGCTCTGCGCTGCGTTCTGGGCGGTTCCAAAGCTCGCAGTGGTGAATACTTGTAAGGCGATCGGTGACAGTCAGGCCTAAGGACGCAGGGGACAAACGCATGCTGTCGCCAAACGACCTCGGTTGGGCCCGCTGGTCCGCACAGGGACAGAGGGCTCTCTTGGGCTCTCACAGTCTCCTGTACCTATGCGTGAGGCGTCCAGACACGGAGGTGGCTGTCGATTGGGTTGTATCCCTAAGACACATCTGTATGCGTACTGCGCGTATGCAGGCTCAAGTGCGGTTTAAACTTTGCAGTGCGCCTGCTGTAAGCCTGGCTATGGATGTGACCAGCTTACCGCACGTATGGCGCACGGAAGTAGCTCACAGCACGGCCGTGCAGCACAGCAGACGTGCCAGCTGAACATGATCGAATGCAGGTGCCTGCCTTTTCAAGGCACAACAAGGTGGTGCATGTCCATTGCACTCGCCGTTATAAACCAAAGCACTAGGATGACATTAGGCACTAGGATGGCACAGCACAAGGATGCCACTAGGCATCGTGAACGCTGGCCTAATGCTAACAATCTGACAGCGGTTGGATCCTCTGCTTCATCCCTCTCCACTTTCCGGCACCCAGCCGTGAAGCAGATGCTCACAGAGGGCCTTCAGCCGTGGAAGTGCACGCTGTGCTACTGGGCTGTACTCACAAGGACGTGACTGGGCTGTACTACGCCGGTTGCACCACACAGCTTACAGCACGGCCTGGCACGACATGCAAGATCCAACCTTGTGAGCCATCATCGTGCACTCTGGTAATACCATATACTATATCTGATCTCTTCAAGTTAACCCTGGCCTGATGCTAATCTATGCTCATGTCTATCATAGCCAAGAGCTCCTCCATGGCCAGAGTGGTGACCAGGCTCACGTTGGGGGCCTTTTTGAGCACCTGCCAGCACCAGCACACACAACACACGCGCTCAGCTCCAATGACTCCTTGATACAGCTTGTTCTGTGCTTCATAGTGGGGTAGCAAGGTAGTTAACTTGAATTGTGAGCGGTGTGGTGAGACAAGCATCAGGCCAGCACCAGCACCAGCACATTGCACGCACTCTCGCAGCTACACAGAACTCCGTATGCTGCATACTCCGCAAGCCTGATGGGGCCTTGGCAGACAACTTAATAGCATAGCAGCCGGTAGCGGTGTGATAACCCAAGCATGGAGCGCGGTCTTGACAGCACCGTGTGTGGATGCATTACAGTGTGCTGTACACAAATAGTGCGGTTTCATGCTACACACAATGCTGGGCCTTACTTTGTTCCAATCCCATACTGCCATGCCACGCGTAAGGTCACTGCTCTGTGTCTCCACACGACAGTATACCTGCACACACGGACACACACACACACATGCTTGCATGCCTTCATTCGTGCTTGCAAAGGAGTCTGCTTGCCTGCGCATGGAGTCGTATGTCTGTCTGGCGTGGCACGCGTGTGAAGCTATAAGGTGTGGGCACAGCGCTACAACGCGCGAGCGCGCCTGCGTATGTGTGTTGTGTGCATGTCCGTGGGCTGTACCTGTTTTGTGCCCAGGATTAGGTGTGGGCGTAGCGCAACGGCTACTGCGAGTGGGTCAGCGCACTCCCAGCCCCTAGCACCAGACGGGGTGTTTCGCACTGCACTGATCGAAGACTCAGATATGGCTGCAAACACACACACACACACAAAGACACAAAGACACAAAGACACAAACAGATACACACAAACAAACAAATACACAGAAAGGTGGCAGTCACGCACTGAGGTAGCAGGTTGCTGCCCCATCCGCATGCCTGACGCTGGGCAAAGTCCAAACACGCACACAGACACGCTTCTGCATGCAACTTGCAGCACAGGGGCGCCATGCACGGCTCCCTACCTGCCAGGAAGCGTGCTTTAAGTGTCGGTTTTGACAACCACATGTCCACTGCGTGCCAGGGTAACGGGTGTTTCTCTGTGCACTCCCAACTGACGACTACTAGGGAACAGGGCCGCCCGCTGCTTACTGCGTTTGCGAACTGTGAGACACACGCACGCACACACACACACACACACACACACACACACACACACTCCTTTCTCTTGCGCCAACATGCCGACCTCAAGTATGTGCAGCGGGCACGTGGGCCAAAACCGGCCCTACGTCATGGGGACACACACACACACATAGACACGTGCCTACACACTCGCACCTACTCACACGCACACAGGCACACACACACACACACACACACACACACAGGCACACACGTACCTGTGCCATGACCACCTGTGCGGCCTCTGGGTCTCTGTGAAAGTTAAACTCTGCAACCGGTGTAACGTTGCCTATCTGTTCAGATGAGCCCATGACAACAAGCCTACGTAGCCTGCTGGGGAGCGCTGGGTCAAGCTTGCATGCTAGAGCTATGTTGGTAAGAGGACCTGTTTGACACAAGCACACACACAAACACACACACCCACACACACACACATGCACGCACAAGGACAAGCGCACACACACTGAGCCAAGGCGTTCGCATGGCCTGGGCAGGTGCAGCTGGGCACTGCCGTGTGTGTGTGTGTGTGTGTGTCTGTGTGTGTGACTGACCTAGAGCTACGACGGTCAGCTGTCCCTCATGCTCTCTCGCGCACTCTATCAATCGCACTGCCGCGTGACCAGGATGCGGTGCCATCATTTCTATGTCTCTGTGTGTGGGCCGCGCCTGCATTTACACACACACACACACACACAGACACACACACACACACACACACACACACACACACCGTGCACACCTCAGATGTGTGCGTAGTGGCCGCGCAAGAGGACTTTGCATGTAAGCATGCCTGTCCTCTACACAGTGTGCCCGCTGTGGTGTGGCTCTTGCATACCTGTGGCGCGTCGCCCAAGCCGTCTCGTCCGAACCAATAGTTTGATGGTACAGGCTCTGCTATGAGGGGCTCTGCAGAGCCGAGGAAAACTGGGATCTGTGGCCGCCCGCACAGCGTAAGCACCCTGAAGACGTTGCGGGCTACCTGGTGTAGGTCCTGCGAGGGCGTGTGGCATATAGATTGCTTGCAGGGTGTCCGCGCTTCCTTGCGCGCTGCGGTGCAGGGAGGCTGCGCGGCTCTGTACCGTGTTTCCGTGGACACAGCCGATGCCCTGGATCTGACATCGCGGGTCTGCTGCAGCTAGGATGATGCCTGCAGAGGAGGGGCAGCGGGTGAGAGCAGAGGCCTGGCTAGGGATCAAAGACGTGCGCGCGCACAGCTCAGGCGCGCGGCGCTGCGTGTGCTAGGGTTCTCCTCGTGGTTGCTGGCCACCTGCCTTGCGCGTCGTCCACGCCTGCATCTGTATCAATCCATAGCTTGACTTGCTCCCCGTCCATCGCTGTAGCGCACGCGAGCCCCGAGAAGCTCTGCTGGCGATACTTCGGGCTTGTTCTATGTGGCTGGAAGGCTCTGTGCAGTAGGCGGCAGCAGTGCGAGAGTGCGCGGGACCTACTTGCCGTGCTAAGCATCGTCCGCAACAGCACGGAGCCTGGTCAACACGTCACCCACGTACGGGCTTTGCAGTAACGGTGGAGCGTATTCCCCTCTTTGTTGCACCTCTCTGCTCCCAGGGCCTTATCGTGACAACACCTTGACACAATGCTACGCGACGACCACAAAGATGACAGCGGGGACGAGGAGAGCGAGGTGGGTCCCTGTCCAGGGTTTGGTCCAAACAGCGCGTCCCACAATTCCAGACTCACAGTTTGGGCCTATCCGTGTGCTGACTGACTGTAGGACGTCGTTCAGCTGGTGGAGCTGCTGCAGCGCGTCCGCCAGGAGAACTCAGAGCTGAAACGCAACTTTGAGAGTGTAGGTGTCACAACAGTGCCTGTCCAGCTGCACCCAGCGGCCCGCGCTGCAACGGCTTACGAATGCCACATACGTGTCTGCTGCTACGCAGCTCAAGGGCCTGCACCTCCAGCTCAATGGCGCCCACCAGAGGCTGCAAGCGGACTACGCTGCCCTCTACGATGAGCGGGTACGTGCTTCAGCCTCCGCAAATAACTGGAAGGCAACAGGCACTGCAGCTTCAGTCCTCAGCGGGCTCTAGCCACTGCTGAGCTGCAGGGCGGCCCTGAGGTCTAGCCTGGACACAAGATGCAGTGCTGTGCCCCTCTCGCTTGCAGGCTAGCATGGAAAGGCAGTACCAGGGCCTCTGCGACTCGTGGAGAGCAGAGCTCTCGGACAAACAGCGTAGCCTGGAGGCTGCACGGGCTCAGGCGCTGTCCCCAAAGTCAGTGCTTCAGCACAGACCCTCAGCTTGCGCTTCCCACGCGCACGCACCGTGACCTTGCTAGCCTAGCTGTTCCACAGGATGTGCTTGCGCACAGCACAGCGTATGCATTGCTGTGACATATGGTTGCGGTACACAGGGCGTGATGCAGTGCATGTGTACCTACCCTGTGCGCTGCAGAGAGATAGACAACCTCAAAGCCCAGCTGAGTGCAGAGATAGAGGCACCGTACAAACTCAAATGCGACAAGCTTGAACGGGTACGTGCAGTGCGTGGCGCATTGTACGAGAGCCTCAGCATCGGCGGCAAAGATGCACTCGTCTGTACTCTGTTCATTAGGACGCTGTTTGCGTGCTGCAATCACAAGCATGCAGGTCTCTGGCGCGCGTTATGTGTGGGTACATGTCAGCCTGTGTGTGTGTGTGTGTGTGTGTGTGTGTGTGTGTGTGTGTCCCGCAGGAGGCCCAGGCGTGTCACCAGCAGCTTATTGCAGCCAGAAGGGAGTGCGAGGAGCTACAGGCCGCGTACAAGAGCCTGGTGAGAACACACACGCACACACACACATGCACGCACATACACGTACCTGTACCATGACCTCGTGGAGCACGCAGGCCCTTTAAGCAGACGGCAGACATAACGGGGCACGCTATGCTGTGTGCGAAGCAGCAATGGCGGGGGGGCGAGCGGTCCCAAGTACGCACATGGCCCGTAGACACGCAGGCGTCGTAAACACGCACGGGCCGTAGACACAATCACACACGCTATGTTATTGCACCACACACACAGGAGGCTCGGTCTGTGAGTGAGTCAGAGCTACAGGCAGCAGATCATGTGTCTCTGTGTGTGGCATGTGTGTGTGTGTGTGTGTGTGTGTGTGTGTGTGTGTGTGTGTGTGTGTGTGTGTGCACAGGAGGCTCGGTCTGTGAGTGAGTCAGAGCTACAGGCAGCAGATCATGTGTC
>VFQQ010005532.1_pt1 | contig 10416 bp, 16 predicted proteins | sample 3512341 | NCBI WGS metagenome assembly VFQQ01 (sample SAMN10412373, study PRJNA504923) | tailings metagenome | isolation source: Relicate 2 Philex TSF1 revegetated site | place: Philippines: Tuba, Benguet | collected 2017-08-29
CATGGACTGGCTGCTGCCTAGAGTGTCCCTCCTCTGCTGTTACTCAGACGTCCACATTCTGCACCCTGCTGCCAGTCTGACTTCCTGTACAGAGAGCGTGTGGTAGTGTGGGTGTGCTGTGTGAGTGAGGCGGGCTCTGCTTATGCGGCCCGGTCCAGTGTCTTGCTGTCAGTGGCCAGGCCCATGATGGACAGACCGTTGTCAACGTACACAACCTACAGCGAGAACACACAAGACACACACTATATACACATACTCACTCACACACACAGCACAAATATTCGCAGACAGATGCTAGCGTGAGCTACGGACAAGGCCTGTAAGTCGAGGGCTCGTGCTTAAATGACCGTCCCTGACTCAGCAGCTGTGCGATTGATTGTGCGAAAGCGGGCAGTGGACCAGTGCGCGCGCACACACACAAACACATACACACACACTGACCTGTCCTGTAATGGCTGATGCGAGGGGTGAGAGCAGGAAGGCTGCTGCGTTGCCGACCTCCTGGGCAGCCAGCTCCTTCTGGATGGGGGCGTTCTCGTATGAGTACCTACACGTACAAGCACAGACCACTTGATCCCTAGCTTTGCTGGCTGCCTGCATCACGCCCGGCTATTCGTTAGACCTGCAGTCTGGGGGCAAACGCTGCGGCGGCGAACCTACATTCACGTGCACAGGACTGCGCGTACTGTACAGTGTTTTCAGAGGCATGTGAGCGCGCTTTGAGCAAGACACACGCCCTGTTGGTTTCGCCCTCTCTTTTCACACGCTGTTCAATTCACAGGCAAATGTGCAGGGACGGTTCACGGCTCTCACCTGATCATGTCATCGATGAAGCCAATGGCCTTGGCGGCACGGCTGCCCAGTGGGCCAGCACTGATGGCGTTGACACGAACCTTGTACTTGCGGCCGGCCTCGTATGCCAGCACACGGGTGTCAGACTCAAGCGCCTGCAAGGTACAGCCACACCCAGGCAACCAGGCAGTGTCTCTTCGTATTCTTGCTTCCCCTTGCAAGGCTGCTGTGTGCCCTTGCCTTGCTGTGGTGCGTCAGCAAGGTTGTGTGGAGCGTAGGCAGGGCTGTGCTTACCGCCTTGGCAGAGCTCATGCCACCACCGTAGCCTGGGATCACGCTGTTGCTGGCCATGTACGTGAGGTTGATGACTGAGCCACCCTCGTTCATGAGGGGGCCGAAGCGTTGCAACATGGACACGAAGGAGTAGGCCGAGGCGGACATGGCCGCAAGATAGCCCTGCGCAGGGTAAATCACGCACACACGCGCAGTGACGACCTGATCACGCACACTCGAGCTGCCTCTCTTGCTTCCTTGCCCTGCAGTTCTGGTCTTGCAGACGCCAGATGTCTGTTGCAAAGAATGGGCGCTTACCGCGCGTGATGTCTCCAACAGAGGCTTCTTGACCTCTGGGCCGTTCGCCAAGGAGTGCACCAAGATGTCAATCTTGCCGATCTCCTGGCCGACCTTCTCTGCTGCCTCGCTGACAGTCCAGCCGCTGTTGCCGGCATAGCGCTTGTTGGAGGCGACCTGCGCGCATCACAGGGACGCAAGGGTCGCTTCCTGTGTGCGCTGCGTACCCAGCATCGTGCGCGGGCTATGATGCGGGCGCCAGTTTGCGGCAGGCGCAGGCGCTGAGACACAGCGAGGGTGCAGAACTCACGTCAGCAGGCACGTCCGCTGGGGTGTCGAACACTGCATCCATTGGGTAGATGTGCTTGAACTCCATAAGGCTGCCATTGGAGAGCTTCCTGCTCTCATCAAACTTGCCACGGCGGTAGCTGGTCTCAAAGATGTTGAGGGCAGGCACCTGAGGCACGTCAGGACCGTCCATGCCAAAAAGATAAAAAGTTGCGGCGGAGAGCAGAGCATGTGCGTGAGCCTGCATTGGTTCATTGCTGCAAGTGTAGCAGATGCAGAGAGGCGCTGCCTTACCCAGACGCCGAGAGAGATTTCTGCACCAGCCTCTGCGAGCGCCTTGGCAATAGCCCAACCAAAGCCCTGCGATGCCCAAAATCACATATGCAGTCTTTGTTTGCATCTCTGGAAGCAGCGTGAGCGCTGTCAGGCACTTGTAAGCGTTAGACTCAGGGCTCGCCCACCTGGTCATCAGCTACACCCGCGATGAACACACGCTTGCCTGCAAGGCAACACAGGATGACACCCTAGTCTCGTCAGAGGGGCTAGTGCGGGCTGCGTACGCCGATCTCAGCAGCCTGACTCAGCTGTACCTGTAAGGTCGATTTTGAGGCCTGCGGGCGCTGGAGGAGCTGCCACTGCGGTAGCGGCAGCCTGGGCAACAGTGCTGACGGCCAGGAAGCGGCTGCGGGCTGGGGCACGGGCTGCTGAGGCCTCCAGGGCACGGACGCCTCTTGGCTGAGCGCCTCTGCAGGGCGCCTGCATCGCCAGGACGCCCTGCACATCTGCGGACCTCTTGGAGGCCGCCGCTGCCCTGCGCTGAAGCATACCCCTTAGTGCCATCTTGCCGAGAAAGTGCGGATGGGAAAAGGCTCGCAGAGGGATGGCCAGAGCTCGCAAACGCTCGGTAACGCTTGCGAGCGACATGCCTCTTCGTCCGCTAACGTTTGTCTGCCCGCTGCAAGTATGTCTGCTGTATGCGCAGCAGCGCTGCCTTGTCAGAACATGGCGTGTTGATCCGTATCACATTACAAAAGCAGTACAAGCAATACCGTGCACTTGTGCACAGTACACTCTTAAGATACATACATACACGCGACACACATCGTTCAGTCAGTCAACGTACTACAAGCGTACACACCGCGCGAAACAAGCTCGAGGCTAAGGCCTGATAAGTCATACGAGTAGTCTGAAACGAAATGCACCCCTGTGCATCTCACTTTCCAGCGTGCGCATCACACAGCGTGCGTGGCCCGCTGGCTGCGAAGGAAAGACGAGACTCAATGCAAGCCAAGGTAAGACGCCAGCTGAAAAGCCCAGTCTACAGCAAACGAAAACCACCATGTCCGAAACATCACAGCACCGATGCACGCTGGTTGCTGTCCTACGCTGCTCCATAGCCACTCTCTGGCATCCATGGCAACACTCACAGCTGCCATCTCCACGCCGAGACGGCACTGACGCTGTTTGCATCGTTGTTATGCGTAGCTGAGGCCTGACGGGCCTCTGTCAGCTCAGGTCCGGACCCTGACATGCCGCGCCCCAGCCCACGTTTACTTGTCAATGGGCTTGGCGTCTGGTGCACCGCTCTCAATCATCTCTAGAATGTCTCCGACCTTCTGTATGTAGGGCACCTGCTTGAGCACGTAGTACTCGCCGCCCTCCACAAACTGCATTGGTGCCCCGTCTGCTTTCAACACACCCCAGATCTGCGCACCACAAGCACACAGAACAGCATGGTTGGCAACAAGCCGTGCTTGGTGTGCGGAGGAGTCCGCAGCTTTCATACTGGTTGTCCGGTGCACCATTGCAACATTTGCAAGGGCCGAAACCCATTGCGGGCACCGACGCATAGGCGTATGCGCTCTGTAAGCTGGAATTCTGCTGTCATAGCCAGGGCCCTGTACCAATCTGCGCGGCGCCGCTGTGATGAACCTGCTACGCGAACTGCTAGGCATGCGCATGTAGCCACTCACAACGATGTTGTCGTCCTCAGGATCTGTCACACCGATAATGCGCTCGTCGCCCAGCGCTGGGACTACGATGGGGTCCTCGGGTGTGCCGAAGCGGTCCTCATACATCCTGCAGGTACACGCACGCAGTGGCACTGTGAGCAGACCAGCGCACGGATCCGCACCAAGCTGACATCCCCACGTCTGCTGCGGCCCGCTTACCATGCTTCGTGCCATAGCTCCTTGTCTTGAAGAGGTCTGTACATGCGTGCAGGCTCGTAGACCCTGCAGACGCCGACAGGCAGGGCACGCAGATAATGATCGGTGTGCGCGGATGCTGCCTGTCTCTGCATCCCTGGGCAAGCCATGCCCAGGACCTGAGCCGCCTGTCAGAGGTAAGCAAGCAGCGCTGCGACAGCTGTATGGATGGGCCAGGGCTGTAGCCGCTGGGCGTCCGTGCTTGCAACACGCACTTGACGTCGCCACTTGTCTTAGTGGGCTCGTTGGCCATCTGCAATGGCAGGCTAGTGTGCAGACTTCTAATGCTGGTTGAGCTGGGCTGTGTCAGCTTGGAGGCTGGGACAACCAGGGCCTGCAGGCACACAAGACCAGAACACAGCTGCAGTGAAGGGTTCCGCTCCCCATTGGAGAACTAAGTCCTGACCGCTACGATTGACTTCTTAGGCATCTAGCATGGCACTGGACTGCCTAATGACATTCGATGGGCAGTCTCGACGCTGCACTCTGGTCTCGGCATTGGCCTGGAGACTGATGCTCTGATGTCACTGCTCGCCCATACATTCATTGCGGAGTAAATGGCTGTGTCGCGCTGCGATCTTGTATCGAAAGCCGGCCTGGGGAGCATGAGACTGAAGCCCCGCACAAAAGATCAGGAAGGCGATGCTCCTGCTTTTCTCACCTGCAGCCCTGATGCACAGCTGGTGCTACATACGCCCCTAGCAGCGGCCAGTAAGGCGGGCGCCAGCCTCCCCAGTGAGCGTGTCATCCTGAGCTGGGCCTGGGGTGTGGACAGTGCAGTTCACGCTGGCCGACCGCTGTCCCAGGGAGCTGCCTCTAGATTACTGTTGGCCCAGCAGGCCTTTACACGTAGGAGAACTGGGCCGACTTGCACGCGGCAGTAAGAAATGTGTCGGTTCCTTTGGCGGTTTGGCACTGGGCCCACTGCGCTTCTTGTCTGTGCTTCCTTGCTGTCACACGTACTGGCTTGGGTGGAGACGTTACGCCTACGCCTGAGCAAGCTATGGGCACCGTCCCATGGGCGGTGTGTGCCTACCAGACAAGGTTGCAGACTTCTATTACACAGACGTACAGCGAGAGCAAGCGATACAACACACAAGGGCGGACGCAGAACGCCTACTTACAGCAGTACTAGCGAATCGCACTCAACATGTCCAAGGAGACACACATGCACACACAAGCAAATCCATCACTCTTCAAAATCTCGTGCATGGGGGCATCACGCCCACATCACTCTCTCGCACTCAAACGAAACCCAAAAGCCACTCGCCTCAACGGCGAACAACGAGCCCCATATCTCTTGCAGCTCGGCAAACTCGGTGCCAGACTGCACCCAAAACTGTCCAGCAATCCGCTGGGGTTCAAACCAGCCCTTGACAAGCAACCTTGCGCAGGCCTATTGACGCGTACTGATGCCTAACGACACTGCTTTACGCCTGGGCGGCCTTCTTGGCAGTGGTTGCCTCGTCCACAAGGTACACCAGGCCACGGAAGTTGATGCCAGAGTGGTTGGACAGAGACATCTCACAGGTGCGGCTGGTGGAGTAACCATCTGCACACGATAGGCACAGTACAACTCAGTTGACCTCAGCCCTTGTCTGCACAATGTGATGCTTACAGATGGCAGTGCACGGACTGCCATGTGGGCCGCATGCATGTTCATCAATTAGCAAGCAAGGCTAATGTGTGTGTGTTCATGTGTGTGTGTGTGTGTCTCTCTCTCCCTCTGTGTGTGTGTGTGTGTGTGTGCGTGTGTGTGTGTGTGTGTGTGTGTGTGCCTCACCCTTGCACTCCTTGGGCAGCTTCAGATGCTGCAGGGACCCGCCAGTCAGCTCAGGATAGCGCATGCCTCTGTCACCGGCCATACCGCAGCAAGGGATGCCGCTGGGCACAACCTGTGTACACACAAACACACAACACATGCACACAGCACAGTGTCGAGCTAGCAGCGCAGCCTGCGTACTACCAAGCAGGTGTTCACCATGCTAGGTAGCGAAGTATCGTGCCGCCACTCCCACAAGCCCTGTGTGTCTCACAAGCCCATGTCTCATGTGTGCCAAACAAGCATGTACACGCATACGTAAACAACTCACCTCGTTGGCGCAGAGCCCTGCTAGCTTGGCGAATGACTCCTCAATGCCCATCTTCTTTGACGAGCAGGGCACGTGAATCGCCACGCTCTCACGGACCTTCTTGAACTCGAGCTTGTCAACAAGGAAGTGCCTGCGTCATGAACACCACGTCATGACAGCACAGCACGCTCAGCACAACGCACACACAACACGATCAGCGATCTGCGCTTGCCTCTGTCGGCATATGCTTGACATGGAGCACTGAGAGAGCGTGCCGTTGGCACCTGTGGCAACACAGGATGAAAGCATCCGTGCGCACCTGATGAACTCGACTGGCTCGTACAGGGCGAAGCGCAGCGCTGGCTCACTGATGGATGACTTGATCTGGGGACACACACACACATACACACACAAACACACACACGAATGTGTCAAACCTTCAGTGTGGGTGGGACCTCACAGCAGCTGGCCTTGGCAGCCTGACGCCACAGAAGCAGAGACCGGCATGCAGCACAGTGTTTGGGCTGCACAGCAAAGCATGTATGCGTACCTGTGAGAGGCATGGTGATGTGTCGACAACAATAGGCAGCTTGCCGTTCTGGCTGGCCTCCAGCAATGCCTTCTCCAGGGCAGCGCCCTTGGATGCGGCTGCGTCCTTGAAGCCACGGCTGTTGAACATCATGCCGCAGCACTGGGACTCAATCTGCTTGGGGATAATGACCTGTAAGTATGTAATACACACACACGCACAGAAGTGTGTCATAGTACACATAAGTATGCGGGCCAGTCCGGGCGCGGGCATGGCTGCAACTGAACTAACGCACAAGCCGTGCGGGCTTATGCAGGGCCTTACCTCGTAGCCAGCCTTGCTAAAGAGGCTCATGAGCTTCTCGTGCACGCTGGCGGTTTCTGAGTCAGTTGCTGCAGGCCCCATCATACGTGTGACGCAGCTGGGCACGTACACGACCTTGCGGGGGATGCCTGTGGCCTCCATAGCAGTGGTGGCGGGCGCTGGGGGCACTGTGCACACACATACACACATACACACACACACACACACACACATATTCGCACATATGTGTCCAATCCCTTTCGCATGACTGTGTTTCTATGCATGGTGCGCGATACAGAGCTGCGCTGAAGTATGGATGAGTGAGACAGGGTGTGCACTGCTCACCCTTGAGTGCTGATGCGCCCTTAGGCATGTATGGGTTCCACACTGGCACCATGTGGTCCGTGGCCTGCACACATCACATCGAAACACAAATGTCAACCATCGTCTTCGCAGCAGGGCTGGGCGGGCCGCTATGTGTGCCATATGGCCTGTGTGCAAGGACCCTTCCGTGCCACTGCACAACAAGCAAAGACATCATGCCTGTGTGCGCCGTGAGCATAGCGAGATGCACCTTGTTTAGCCATGAGCTGATGGCCACCAGTGGCTTGGGCCCCAGGATACTGTGGAACACATTGACTGTGTTGAGGACAGTTGAACCACCCTTGACGACCAGGTTGAAGTGGTTGGCCAACCAACTGTGTAGGATACAACACACACACACACACACACACACACACACGCGCGTGAAGAAGGGGCGTGGGCGCAGCCAACTGCCACACAAAGCGATTGCGAGCTGTGCGTCCAGCAGGGCTCATGGTGTGCGTGTGTGTGTGTGTATGTGTGTCTGTGTGACTGGACTTACTTTGCCGTGGCTGACGCTGTCTTCTCCTCCTTCATCTCCTCAGCACGTATGTGCTTGATGAGGTCACCTGTGTTGATCTGTGGACACATAATCACACCACACATGTCAGCAACCAGAATGCCGTGCCGCCAGCAATGAATGTGACCAGAATGGCTTCCCTGTCAGACACACAGCAGGTGTGTATGTGTGTGTGTCAAAGGTCTCACCTTGACTGGGCACTTCTCCTGGCACATGCCGTCAGCCGCACACGTCTCCACACCCTGGTACTCGTATGACTTCTGCATCTCAGCGAGCCTGTGTTGTATGTACAGCCACAAAAGACAACACAACAACACAACATGTACATACCACACGCATACACCATCAGACCACACGCTCGTGTCAGGGGGCTCCCAGAGGAAGCAGGGCTTGAGGGATACCGCACGCGTGCCTGATTCAGCATCGGCTCTGAATTATGAGCGCCAGCGATAGCATCCATGCCCCTCTACCGCCCTGTGGCACAACGCATGATGCCAGCCTGGCCAGTGCTGAGCCGTGCATGACACGCGCGCACACACACACAGAGACACACACACACAAACACACATACACACACGTGTCAGACTTCGTACGTACCTTGCCTTCTCCGCCTCTGTAGGGTTGGGCAGGTTCCTTAGCCTGTGCATCTCTCTAAACACCACGATGCGCTGTCTGGGTGTGAGTGTGACGTCCTTTGAGGGACAGTTGCTCTCACAGAAACCACACTCAATGCACCTGTGACAACAGATACACACAGCACAGAGAGTCAGCATGAGTTTTTGCATATGTTCTCGGTTGCACTTGTTCCTACCACAGCGGCACAGCAAGTATAGATAGGCAGCACCCATCAATTGAGCAAGAGCGCTGGTGTGCGCACCCCTCGTACTGTTTGAGGTGCACACGACGGACCCATGCTCTATTGATGGACTCAAGTCCACAGTACGAGTGCAGATGCAAATCCCTGTACGTACGGGTGCACAAGCACGCACTGTCTGCGCACCTGTTTACAATCTGCGATGCCGCAGGGCTGGGCTTGAGTGCCTTGATATGCACATCAGGGTCCTTGTTGAGGATGACACCAGGGTTAAGTACGTACTCAGGGTCAAACAACTCCTTGAGCTCCCACATGAGAGCGTACGCCTGCATGCATAGAAATGGCGCCAAAACATGCAACATAGTTGCCCACAAGTCCATGCACACCATAGACTGCAGAAGCTATGCAGCAGAGGCTGCAGGCTTGCGCAGGCTAGGTAACTTTTGTACACAAAGTGTGTGGGCGTGACGCGCAAGTGCACACACCCGCGCACACTGGCATGACACAAGCAAATGCAGTGGTGTGCGTACCTTTGTGCCCCACTCCATCTCGACGAATGGTGCCACGTTGCGTCCTGTGCCGTGCTCTCCCTTGAGCGAGCCGCTGTGCTTTGTGGCCACAATGTAGCATAGCTCCTCCATCATGTCTGCGAAGCGCTGTACCTCCTCCTTGTTACGGAAACCCTGTCAAGATACACACGCACGCATGAACACATTTACACACATTGCATACGCACGAAGACGAGATGCACTAAGCCGACAAATTAGCAGGATAAGCAGGTGCACACGGAAGGCCCAGATGGCGCGGCAGTTGCTCCAGGAATGCAGGAGCCCTGGGCACACAGAGGCACGCCCAAAGCAATCGTTTTCCCGGATCTCCCGCCGCTCCTTGCTCCGCAGAGCATGCACGCACCTGAGCGAACACCAGATGCAGGTTGCCCTCCAGCGCGTGACCGAAACATGACGCATCTGGATACCCGTGACGCTGTGTACACACACACACACACACACACACACACACACAAGCCCTCAGCATCTCCCAGCCATTAGTGTCACCTTGCATGCGGCCCATCCTTAACAATCACATCGCCTCGTAGCTAGCGCGCACGTATACACACACACACACGCACGTACACACACACGTACCTGGAACATGTCATTGAGGTCCAGAATCATGCCCTCCAGGTTGTCCACAGGACACGCCACGTCCTCAATCAACATACTGGTACCCGCCTCACGAGCACCGCCAACAATAGGAATCAGACCCTGTGTCGACACGCACAGACACACAGATACACACATGCGAGTCAAGATGCGCTGGAGTGGCATCTCATTTGGCATACAACTGTAGAAGCAGGCGCCCAAAAATAGACGTCGCAGAACCTCAGGAAAAGCTCCTGAGCTCGGTGCGCTCCTGATGTTGCAGTCTTTGTATCTATGTCTTCCTCGTACCTTTCTCACGTCCCAGAGTGTCTTGCACTTCTTAGGGTCATGGAAGAATGGGTACTTCTCAATGGCCTGGGGCTCTGCCACCTTGGGACCGAAAGGTAGGCGGTTACGCAGCAGCGCACGGATAACCTCGTCCATGCTCTCCTGTACAGCGTGACACACACACACACACACACACATGCGATTTCACATGCCCAGCACACAGGTGCACCCAACGAGCTGCATAAAGACTGCGAGCGGCATGCAGTACGTGACACACGTGTGCTGAGGCTGCGTGGCGGTAAGCGCAGTGTGTGTGTGTGTGTGCGCGTGTGCGTGTGTGTGTACCTGCAGGGCTGCCTCGTCACGTCCGCGGCACTCAATGAGCAGACCTGCTGCCATGGGATCAGCACCAACGATGTCTGGCACCTGCACACACACACACACACACACACACACACACACACATGTCACCTGCACACTCCCTTGCAACCCCCATGGTGCGGGCGTCTTTCCCTTGACCGCGTGCCT
>VFQQ010005533.1_pt1 | contig 10414 bp, 7 predicted proteins | sample 3512341 | NCBI WGS metagenome assembly VFQQ01 (sample SAMN10412373, study PRJNA504923) | tailings metagenome | isolation source: Relicate 2 Philex TSF1 revegetated site | place: Philippines: Tuba, Benguet | collected 2017-08-29
GCCCTTATTTTCAATATAGGTTTTCGCTTCTTGTGGACTAAGACTGAAACGGCACTCGAAACTCAATTTGGAATAGTGCAGAGACAAACAAAAGGCAATGTGAGTTATCGAAACTTTCGCCAACTTCCCCTAAAAAATGCCCTCAATGCTTTAACTATTATGGCGCTACTATCGGCTTTTTACCTTGCGTCTTATCGAAGGGCCTATCTAAGGCTAAAAGATGCGGAGTTTAAGGCGGAACAAATGGAGAAATTACACCTTAAAATGCAAAATATTGCCCTCAGAAATCAGGTAAGCCCTCATTTTCTGTTCAATAATTTCAGTATTCTGGCCTCATTGGTCGAAACACAGCCTCAATTATCCGTTCAATTTATTCATCATCTCTCTAAAGCATACCGCTATATTTTGGAGCAGAGTATGCATGAGCGTATTAGTTTGCACGAAGAGTTAGATTTTCTGAATACTTATACTTTTTTGCTCAAAATGCGTTTTGAAGAAAGGTTTCAAGTAAACATCCATATATCCGAAAAAGAGGCCAACAATTATTTCATTGCCCCACTGACACTACAATTGTTGGTAGAAAATGCGGTAAAACACAACCAGATGTCTTTGCAAGAGCCTTTGATTGTGATGATTGATATGCTCGAAAACTACCTCATGATTCACAACTCCATTCGGCGGCGCCAAGTCCCCGAACCCTCCACGCGGTTAGGATTACAGAATATCATCGAACGCTACCGATTGTTGACCAACAGCCCCGTCTTGATAGAAGAAACAGAAGATGTCTGTGTTGTTAAAATACCTATTTTATCATGAAAGTATTGATTATAGAAGATGAAACTTTGACCGCCCAACGGCTACAGACATTGCTCCATAATTATGACCCAGAAATTGAAGTTTTGGCGCACTTGCGCTCGGTCAATGCGAGTATCCAATGGTTCGGAGAAGCTTCTTTTTCTAAGCCAGACCTTATTTTTCTTGATCTTCATTTAGAAGATGATTTAGGATTTCGAATTGTGAAGGAATTAAAACTCTCCATTCCTATCATTTTTACGACGGCATATCCCCAATACACCTTAGAGGCTTTTAAACACTATAGTGTTGATTATCTGCTAAAACCAATTGATGCCACTGAGCTTGGCGAGGCTTTAGACAAATTTAAAAGGCATTGGGGGGCATCTTCTCAATCGGCATTGATGGCATCTGCCCCCACGCATCCGACCAAAACACCTCTATATAGTGCCTACAAAGACCGTTTTATGGTGTCTTTAGGTTCAAAATACCGCAGTATCAACGTCAGAGATATTGCCTATTTTCTCTATGAAGATCGGGTTACGCTATTGATTACTACCCAAGGACAGCGGTGGCCTATCGACTATAGCCTTGATCGGCTAGTACAAATCCTCGACCCTTATTTGTTTTTCAGGGTCAATCGCTCATTGTTGGTGTCCTTATCGGCTATCCAAACGGCCCATTCTTTTTTTGGGGGTAAACTTAAACTAGAATTAGAACCTGCATTGCTACAAGAAATATACGTAAGCGCCGACCGAGTACCCAATTTTAAAGAGTGGCTAGGCAAATAATGACGGGGTTGGGTTCATGACCCCTATTTTTGAGCATCAGAAAAGTTGCTTCAGACACCCGATTTAGTCATTGAGTCTTTTTTATTTTTCTACTTGAAAGAGAGAGAATATTATTAAAGATTCATTGCTCTAAAACGTCCGTTTTGGCGAATAGAGAAGACAAAATAGTATGGTTCTGTTAGACATTGCACTTTTAACCTGATGATTCAATTGAAAAAAATTCTAGCTTTAGTCATGGGGATGATAGGCCCCTATTCAATAGGCTTCCTCTTAGCTCAGCAACCTACCTTAGGCTATCGTTCCGTAAAAATAATCCTCAAAGATGGGCTAACTTTCAAGGACCTCAATAAAAATGAAAAGCTCGATCCTTACGAAGATTGGCGTCTGTCGCCAGAGGCACGCGTACAGGATTTGATTTCTCAAATGACGATAGAAGAAAAAGTAGGCTTTATGCTTATTAGTACCACCCGAATGGCGGGCGACAACGCCTTTCAGCAGGGAGGACCGCGAACGCAAATCACCAGCGGGTTTAATGAAGAAGATTTGGTACAACCCAATAATATGTTTACTCGGAAGCCCCTCACGGTGCCTATTATGTCGGCAGCGGGTACCACCAAAGGAGTAAAAGAATTCCACTTACGACACTTTATACTTCGTGCCAATCCACCCGCAAAAACCATAGCCGAATGGGCCAATCATTTGCAAGATTTGTGCGAAAGCACTCGTTTGGGAATTCCGGCGGTTGTGGCCTCCAACCCCCGAAATCACATCACGATTGATGCCTCCATTGGATTGAGTGTGGGAACTACGGCGTTTTCAAAATGGCCCGGAGAGCTAGGACTCGCGGCCATGCATGATCTAAAACTTACGAGAGAGTTTGCCGAGATTGCGCGTCAAGAATGGACGGCAGTGGGGCTGCGCAAAGGGTATATGTACATGGCCGACTTGGCAACCGAACCCCGCTGGCAGCGTATCGAAGGAACTTTTGGAGAAGATGCCGATTGGAGTGCCGCCATGATAGGCGAGATTGTAAAAGGATTTCAAGGAGCGCATCTATCCCCCAGTTCGGTAGCCATGACAACGAAGCATTTTCCGGGGGGTGGGCCTCAAGAAAAAGGCTTGGATTCGCATTTTGATTGGGGAAAATATGCACATTATCCAGGGGGTATGTTTGAATATCACCTAAAGCCTTTTAAAGCGGCGATTGAAGCTGGTACCTCGGCTATCATGCCGTATTATTCAAGCCCCAAGGGGAAGGGATTTGAAGAAGTGGGTTTTTCTTATAACAAAGCCATTATTCAAGACCTCTTACGCAAAAAATTGGGATTTAAAGGTATCATCAATTCTGACACCGGCCCTATTGAAATGATGCCTTGGGGAGTCGAACAGCTCACCTTAGCCCAACGCTACCAAAAGGCCTTGGAAGCAGGAGTAGATTTATTTTCTGGCACCGCAGACCCTACTATTTTGAAAGATGTAGTGAAGCAAGGACTGGTCTCCGAAACTCGAATCAATGAATCCGTCGCACGTTTATTGACCGAGAAATTTGCATTGGGTCTATTTGAAAATCCTTACGTTGACCCTGAAAAAGCACAAACTACGGTGGGCAGTACCGCTTTTCAAGAAAAAGCCGAGTTGGCGTTGCGTAAATCTATCGTTCTTTTAAAAAATGATTCGAAAATTCTGCCATTAGCCCCAAAAACAAAGGTCTATTTTGAAACCTATTACGACAATGGTCGAGTTGCCAACCCAATTACGGTTTATAAACCCACCTCTCATCACCCATCCTTGGAATTCGTGATGACCAAAGAAGAAGCCGATGTGGTGGTATTGTGGCTTGTTCCAAGTGCTGGAGGTTTGTTTGCCTCAGCCGATAAGCCCATTGAATTAGGTTTATCAAAAAACAAAATTGACATAGGCCGCGTAAACGAAACCCTCAAAAGCAAACCTACGGTGTTGGCTATCAATTTTTCAAGTCCATGGGTGCTAGAGGAACTTAACAGTGAGGCCGCCAAAACAATCATAGCGACCTTTGGCACCACTACCGACGCCCTTTTGGACATCATAAGTGGTAAGTTTAACCCAACAGGTAAATTGCCATTTACAATTCCCGCTTCTCAGCAGGCCGTAGAACAAAACAAATCAGATGTACCCGGTATGCTAGAACCCAAGGGTTATTCATTGTTCAAATTTGGAGATGGCTTAAGTTATCATTAATAATAAGCCATATTAACGGACTGCTATTTACTTGCCATTAAACTCTCAAATTCGAAATCAAACAGAAAAAGCGTTAGAGACTTATCTAACGCTTTTTCTGTTTTGTCATGTATGACTTCTTATTATGCTCCCGAACACCTCCATAGATTTATACAATCGTATTTATAAAAAGAAGTAAGGCCACTTCTAAAACCCCCAAAAGGCTGCCCCATTTCACTGAGTGCAGCCTTTTGGTTTTGATAGCAAAATGGGCGATTTTGAGCTAAAAATACTATGTCTGTTTAGTTGTTACCCTATTTAAAAAAAATCCCAAAAAAACACTAAAAAATATTAGGTATGTTTTATGGAAAGTAGATATATTTGGGGTATAGGCGAAAGGGGAGCGTCTATATCTTGTTGGCTGTAATCCTAAAAAGACACGATGAACAATAATAATCTGCCACAGACACAACAAGCCGAAAATGGCTTAATACAACTAAAGGACTTTGAAACAGGTCTAAAACAGGTTTTGAATTTACACTCATTGCCAAGTGAAGGTGTTTTTGTTGACATTCCTGAAAGAGTTAACGTATTTAAGAATTTAGACACAGTATTAAATAAAATAACCCAAGAGGAAAAGCAACAATCTCTTTACCTATCAAAATTCATTGCAAGCACAGCCTCTGGGCTTTTTGACGCATCACTGAATTATCTTTGGGACGAAACAATTCTTCAAATCAGAAAACGAGTCTCACAATATGACATAGAGTTTTTTTATGACAATGCTGTTACTGGCGACCGAAGAAAACGACTAAAAGACGAGAGTGATTTAGACAAAGTAGATGATTATGACCTTATCAAAGGAGCTAAAGAAATTGGACTAATTTCGGACTTAGGGTTTAAGCATTTAGAATACATCAACTATATGCGAAACTGGGCAAGTGCTGCACACCCTAACAATAGTGAAATTACTGGATTACAATTAGTTTCTTGGTTGGAGACTTGTATAAAAGAAGTAATTACATTACCTATTTCAAATGTTACAATTAGAATTAAGCAGCTTTTGCAAGGTGTAAAAAACACAACAATTTCAGCAAATGATGCACAAGAAATTGCTGTATTTTCAACTAGTTTAACCCAAGAGCAAATAAATAACCTTGCTTCAGGCTTTTTTGGTATTTATGTAAGACCCGACACAGTAAGTCAAACTCACCAAAACATTAATCTTTTGCTACCTGAAATTTGGGGACGAGTAGATGAAGATGTGAAACTATCTTTTGGATTAAAATATGCTCATTTTACAGCAAATAACAGCCAATACGAAAAGAAACTTTCACGACAATTTTTACAAATTGTAAGTGCAGAAAGTTACATTCCTGATGATTTAAGAGCTATTGAAATTGACAATACCATTGACAATCTTTTATCAGCCCATAGAGGTTTTAATAATTTTTACAATGAGCCTTCGTTTGCAAGGCAACTTTTAAGAATAATTGGACAGCCATTGAAAATCCCAAAATCCGTTGAAAGAAAATTTGTTATTGCCATTGTAGAAACATTTTTGACTAATGGAAACGGAGTTGCTGTTGCTGCAAACGAGGTATATACGGAAATTCTTTCAAATCTTGACTCTCATCAAGCTAACATTGCAAGCCTTGCATTTACTGACACAAGGATTAGTAGCAGACTTCAATTCCCTCTTGCCCAAAGAAAGTTCAAAGAATTATTAGAAATAGTAAAACCTAGTATTACTTCACCACCCGTTAATGACCTAATTAAATATATTACGGAGGACTACAAAGGAAGACCATCGCAATTAATGAATGATAAAACTGTAAAAACATCAGTAGAGAATTTGAAAACACTATTAAGATAAGAAAAGGACTACAGCCAACATCGTATTGGTAATAGTGGGGCTGACAGGTGTAAACTCAATATTTGTAATTCTATTGGGCTTTTGTGCAAATGTTGGGCTGACGTTTTTCAAATGCCCCACCATCGCCAATACGTAGCCGTTGTGCGATACGCTAAATGGTAACCCTAAAATAATTTGCTCATGCCAGACATTAAACACACTTTAAAATCTTATGACAAAGGAGGGCCTTTTGGCGACTCAGATGCTTCAAGGGTAGATTTTCATAAATTAAGACATTCATATATAAGTATCAGTAACGAAAGCACTCAAGACATTGAAGAAGATATTGACACGTCTGTTAGGATTATTGTTGGTAGAAAAGGCTCAGGAAAGACGCTTTACATTCGTACAATTCAAGATTATTACAGGCGATTAAACTTTGAAAATGAAGGAACTGTTTATATAACAGATATTGATAATGAACCACCTGATACTAATTTGATTGTAAAGGTAACCACTTGGTTTGAGCAGAATGAAACTGAAGCTGACGAAATTTGGAGAAGAATTTGGAAAGCAGTAATTCTAAGAACAACCTATACACACTTGTTCTATGCAAGAGATTTACAGAAATACATTTCTCAAAAACAAAAATCTGTATTCATAGATAAATACAAATCTATATTACCTTCAGCAAAGGCCTCAACATCTGTTTTCAATCAATTGACCTCATTTTTAGCAAATTTTAATAGTGAACATAATCTAAAATCTTTTCTTTATAAGGAGGAGTGGGCTGCATTTGAAACAGAATTAAACACTTTGATTAAAGAGTCCCCCCCAATTTATTTTTTTTTAGATCAATTAGATGACGATTTTATTCACGCGCCCTATCAATGGTTAAAATGTCAATATGGTTTATTTGCTTGTATGTTTCGTTTTATAAGAAATAATACATTTGGAGGCCGCCTTCACATTGTTGCTTGCATTAGAGAAATGGCATATTCTTACATCTTACACACTCAAGATGGAACTAAATACTTGTCAGAATCTAAAATTAAAATCTTAAGATGGGATAAGGAAATAACTAAACATTTTTTAGAAAAGAAGATACAATCATTAGATGACAAATATTTTAGTAACCCAAACAAACCAAAAACTATAGCTAACTTCTTTGGAATGGATACAATTACCTTAAAACGAGACAATGGATTTAATGAAAACATTTCTTCTTATATATTGAGACATACAATGTTAATGCCAAGAGATATAATAAATATTGGAAATATTTATTGTGAAAAGAAATCACTAAACAAGGAATATGACAATAGAATTTTATTAAAAGAAGCAGTAAAATATGTTGCAAGGCAAATTGCCAAAGAACAAACAGTCATTGCTTCAATTCTAATCATAAACAAGTGGATTTACAACGGAGTAGTTGAAGATGACAATTTTGAATTTTTCGTAAGCGAGCAAATGATTCAAAATGTCAATAAAGAATTATGTAAGATGATAAAAAAAATAGGAAAGGATAGGTTTACAAGTAAACTACTTAGAAATATTGAGAAAAAGTTATCCGAGTATAAAATGAGCCAAACAGACAAACCATTTAATGCTTTATTTTTGGCGGGGTTATTGGGTTATATTGAAAAAGATGCTGATAGCAATTTAAAAGAAATATTTTTTTCTGAATCAAGAAATACACAATTCAGTTTACCTGAATTAAAAAAAGACTATGTTTTCCATTCATCTTTAATAGATTTTTTAGAAATTAAACCAATAGGCAAACCAGTATATGCATAACATTAAATTTAAAAATTGGGACGACTTTAAAACAAATATGGCAAAAAATTTACTTGCCAGTTCCAACAAGACTAATCTAAAATCTTTTCTTTTTAGAGGACAATCTAATGCAGCTTGGCCTTTAAAATCATCTTTTGACAGAATAGAAACAGACAAATCTAAGTTTGACCAACTTTTAGAAAATTTCGAAAAAATTTGCAAAGTTTATAATTTCAACGAGGAGCTTTTTGTTAAAGGTGGTAACGACAAAAATATAGTCGCTGCATTTGGGCAACATTATGGATTACCTACGAGGCTTTTAGATTGGACAACTAGCCCATACTTTGCTGCATTTTTTGCATTTTCTAGTGCTTTGTCTATAACAGGCAAATCAAAAACTTGTTCCATTTGGGCCATAAATAAAGACTCAGAGTCAAATTCAAAAGAAAAAGGATTAGACATTATTAGCCTTTCAACAAACAAATACAATTATAGAATAAAAAACCAATTAGGACATTTTACTATTTCTAGGCATTCAGAAGACTCCATAAACGAGTATGATAATATGATTGTAATAAAACACAAAAAAGATGACCTACTTTGGAAATTTGATATCCCCATCTCAAATGCAGAAAGCGTGCTTGAAGATTTAGAAATTATGGGTATTACACATAGTATTGCCTATCCAGACATACAAGGTTACATAGAGGAAGCAATATATAAAACAGGACTTATAAAATAAGCACAATCGTATAACATTGTAGTGACAATAGTGGGGCTGACAGTTGTAACCTCAACGGCATCGGCCGTCCGAATTTGTAATTCTATTGGGCATATGTGTCCCGAAAGCTTTCGGGATTGAGCTGACGTTTTTCAAATCTCCCACCTTCGCCAATACCCAAAACGTTAGTGGCTATGATAAACAAACTATTCTACATAATATTAAGCTTCGGGCTTTCAATTTCAACCTTTGCTCAAAACAAACAACTGAATTTTGAGAAAAAACTTATTGACCATTTCCGAAAGCAAACTTGGAAAAAAGTTTCTGTAACGAAAGACACTTTATATTTAAGTCCTTACAAAGAGAAATTTAAGGTTTCCGTAAGCGACAACTACATTGAGTTCGACACAAATCATATTGTTATTAAAAATCCATACTTCGCAGACAAATATAAAAATACAGGTAAAGAAAAAAATAACGTAAAAAACTTCCCAAAGTCCTTTTCAGTTATTTATGACAATTCGCTCGTTTCGCTTTTTGAAAATGAAAAATTTGCTTGTTTTAATCTTGACAATTTTGAGCGAAATACAAAATTAGAGAACAAATTAAATACCAAACAATTCAATTATCATTGGATAATCGACAATCAGTTAGGGGGGCTTTCAGAAAACTCGATTTATCTTTGGAATGGCAACAAATGGACTAAATCAAAAAATGAATTTCCATTAAAAAATCACCCGAAACTATTTGAAGACGATAGATTTATTGTGTTTGGCGACTGTTTTGGAGAATGGGGCGGGACAGTTTACTTTTTTGACAAATCAACATCAAAAACCTTTTTCACTGAATCAACTTGTGCTAACTCGGTAATTAAAAATGAAAATGGCTATAATATTTTAGCTCATTTAGGACACGGTGGTGGCTCAACAGAATTAAAAACCATGCCTGACCCGACAAAACTAACTTTAGCACAACCAAATGAAGTTGGAAAAACATTTAAGGGACAAGCCATTGGTTATAGTGACAAATCAAATGCCTTCAAAAAAACATTTGATTTATATGGAGTACAGGTATTTTCTTCGTTCAATCACAAAGACAAAGTTTTATATTTGGTTCATCTTTCTAACTTAACCTTCCTTGCGAAAATCAAGGATAATGAGATTCAAATTGTAAATGCTTTATTTTTTGACAATTTCTACACTCACCACCCCATTACAAACAAATATGGGAACTTTACTCTTATGAATTTAGACCATTATGGAACAGGTTTGGACAGGGAAATATCGGTTCTCATTATAAACGGAAATAAAATCACAAAACTTGATTGGAATGAGAATCACAGCCACTAACATCGTATTGGCAATATGGCATCTGAACCGGGTCACCTGCGCGATGCTTCTATGAAATCCCGAAAGCCTTCGGGATGCTAAAAATCCTCCACTTCGCAAAGCCCCAGAACGTTATAGGGCATTTTAAATGGCAACGCTACCACAAGACATGAAAGAAAGATTTTATAAAACAATTAAAGGCGACATTTCACTTGACGACTTTGAACAGTGGTTGTATACCGACAAAGAACTTGAAAAGTATTTAAACTCGGACGACTATCTTGACTTGATTTCATTAAGTTTTAAGAAAAGCGGGGCAAAATATGAACTTTGGAACTTACTGAAAAAGCATATTGACCTTGGAGAGTTTGAAAAATACAAAATGCTTGGACTTTTAAACGAAGCGAAACAAAAAACCAAACGACTTCCATATATTTTAATGGAGTTCTACGACCTGTATTGTAAAGGTTATAACTTCCTACAAGACCTCGGACTAGGAATTGGACTTGCTGTTAAGGTGCCAAGGGTGGATAACACGATTGCGGATACTTGGGATGACCTAACAACGGGACAACAAAAAGAACTTTTGGAGAGTTTTTCGCCCGAACTTGAATACTGTATCGAGCAAGTTATTTATTGGCTTGAAACAAAAAAAATAATATTGACAGGAGAGCAAGACGAAATTGGTCATTATGACTATAAAGATTTACGAACAGAAGAAGAGATAAAATCAAAACTTTAGATAACGGTTTCGGAAGACAAAGAGACAGGTTTTTCAGCAAGTAAGAACCCACTTTGGAACAAGCAAACTGAGAAAAAATGGTGGAAATTTTGGAAATGAATAGCCTAGACGGACAAAGAAAAACACCATATAACATCGGTTTGGCAATATGGCGGATGAACTGGGTCGCCGGCGAGATGCTTCTATGAAATCCCGAAAGCCTTCGGGATGCAA
>VFQQ010005534.1_pt1 | contig 10413 bp, 8 predicted proteins | sample 3512341 | NCBI WGS metagenome assembly VFQQ01 (sample SAMN10412373, study PRJNA504923) | tailings metagenome | isolation source: Relicate 2 Philex TSF1 revegetated site | place: Philippines: Tuba, Benguet | collected 2017-08-29
CAGCCAAGCCCGCTCCGCCTCCCGCAGCCACCCCAGGTGCCACAGATACACAGATCAACGCCTCCTCTCTGCAGCTGCAGCAGCTTGAGCAGCAGCAGCTGCAGCTGCAGCCCGTGAACGCACTGGCGGCACAGCAGGAGCCATCGCCGCCAGCGCATCTGCAGCCTGACCTGCCAGCAGCAAACCAAGCCGACCTGCGGCTCGCAGCAGTCCCGTATGTTCCACGTGACGTGGTTGTTTACCCAGAGCTGCCTGTCGTGGTTGTACCGGCTGTTGAAGACACAGCTGGTGCTCCTGGGATGGCGATAGTGGCTGTGGGCGATGCAGCGGTGACTGTTGGCTCTGACGGCGTAGTCAGACATGAGGCTGCCTTGTCGGGTGATGGCGGCCAGCAGCCAGCTGGCACAGCCAGCGACCCCTCGCAGCAGCGCATGCAGCAGCCTGAGTACCAGCAGCACATGGTCTTGCAACACCTCCTGCTCATGCAGCAGCGGCACCAGGAGGCTATCCAGCTGACGATGGCGCTGCAGCAGCAGGCAGCTGCTGCGGCAGCAGCGGCTGAGGCAGTACAGGCAGCGTGTGAGCCGAGCAGCAAGCCGCACCCACAGCACCATGACCTGCAAGCTGGCGTAGTTAGTGCCCCGGTTCCCGACAACACGGGCCAGCCGCAGGCAGCCGGCAGCCCCGCCGGCGCCGGCGGCGGCGACGGCAGCAGCGTCAGTAAGGACATCATCGCTGTTGCCGCCGCTGCTGCCGGACACAAGGCTGCAGCCGACGCCGCAGCTGCTGGCGGCACGCACGAGCAGCAGGAGCAGGCGGCTGCAGCTGCCAGGCAGCGGCAGACGCGGCTGATGCAGGATCAGATGGGCTTTGGAAGCCCCCTGCCCGTCGCCCCACCCGTTCACAGCACACAGCCAGCAAGCAACCCTACAGGGTCATCATTAGCTGGTGGCCTGTTAGCACCGAACGTCATGGACACTGTTCTACAACAGTGCAACCACGCTCAGGGGTCTGATGCATGGGATAACTATTTCACGCTGTTGAGTGGTTTTCTTAACGGTCGGGCCGGTGGCCCAGGGGCGCCATTGGCTGGCGTAGCTGGCCAGCAGCCAGACGCGGCCCAGCTGGCACAGCATGGCGTGGAGACAAGTCCGCCGTTGAGCCACATGTCAGCGCAGCACCAGGGTCATGCAGATGCACATGCTGACACACATGCCTTGCAGCAAGTGAGCGCTGAAAGGGAGGCTGTGAATGGCGGGGCACAAGGTGGCCCAGACGCAGCTGCGCGCAGCGGGCCTTTGGCGGCTGCAGCAGGCAGCGACGGGCTGGCTGCAGCCGCTGCGGCTGCGGCAGCTGCGGCACAGAGCATGTCGGCGCTGGGCAGCCTGATGCTGCCGGCTGGGCTGGCGCTGAACCCGTACCTGCTGTACGGCGCAGCTGCGGCTGGACTGCATCCGGCTGCGCTACAGATGATGGTAAGTAATAGGGACTCAAAGATACCACCGCAAACTGCTCACTCCAGAGACTTTGCTAGCAAGGACACTTGCACAGCTCTTTGCAGGCTTGTGTTGGGTTAGTCTCCATCGTTAGCTGTCTAGTACCTTTTGTGCGTGTGTTGAGTGTGTATGTTTGCATGTGTGTGTTCTTGCAGGCGCCTTGGTACATGGGCGGCGCAGCACCGTGCGGCAATGCCCAACCCTTCCCACCCCAGCCCACGCAGACGCACGGCTCAGGGCCGCCACAGACAGCCACCGCTGGCCGTGCCGCACCGAGCGGCTTCGGCCCTGGTGGCTACCCTGGCTTCCCCGATCACTTCGGTGGCAACCCAGGGGCGCCCTACATGGGTGGTGTGGGGTACCCAGGGGGTGGGGGTGGGCCGGATGGGCGGCTGTCTATGTGTAGTGAACGCGGCGAGGCGCTGACTCGGTACAGGCAGAAACGGAAGCTGAGGCACTTCGAGAAGACGATCCGCTACGAGTCAAGACAGGTAAGCCTTGCTGTATTGCTGGGCAATCATTGCAATCGCAACTTGCTGGATGCGACTCAAGGCAGCGCAGAAGCCTAGTTGCTGTATCGAGTACGCCTTGCATGGGGCCGCTTGCGTAACGATAAGCCTACTTATAGCCAGGCAATCACTGGTCGTGCTAGAAACGGGGCATGGCTGCTGGCACATGAGACTGACCTGCTGATTATTCTGTGTGTGTGTGTTTGTGTGTGTGTGGGTGTGTGTGTGTGTGTGTGTGTGTGTGTGTGTGTGTGTGTGTGTGTGTGTGTGTGCCCTGTCTGCTCCTAGGTGCGAGCTCACAAGCGGCCGCGTGTCAAGGGTCGGTTCATTAAGGTGGCAACTGCCACAGACGTAACGGACGGGCTAAACCCAACGCCCTCGACACTGGCGGTTGTAAGACACACGGGCGAGGAGCTAACCGACAACATGGTAGGTGACGTCAGCTGTGCTGCCTTGTCCCAGTCGCATCTCGCACGTTAAGGGATGATTGTGGCTGTGGCTTTCATCCTGTTTTCACACCATGTTGCTCCGCAGGATGACGTCATGACGCATCCATCCAGCTACCCCACAGACGGCGCTCCCGCCACCCACCGCGCAGCCGCCGCAGATGCCGGCGACGGCTCCGGCGGCGGCGGCAGTCGCGAGGCCCCGCTCCATCTCACTGCGCTGCTGCCTGGCAGCGATGTTGGTGCTGCTAGGGATGGCTGGAAAGCGCTGGAGACGGATGATGAGGGTGATGCCATGCGTCAGGTTGTGTGTAGCAGTGATATGGAAGCTGATGTGGAACTGTCAGAGGATGATGCGAGGAGACGGCGCAGCCCGACGAGGCTCGGTAGGTCGTGGTTTTGAGATTCACATGCACACACGTACACCTGTGCCGAATACCAGCAGCACATGGCAGTTGAATCTGCGACGCAGCCTCACAACGCTCTGTGGGTGCATTCATGTGAAGCAGATACCAAGTGTATGCATTCTCTGTTCCTCGAGTGGTAGCCACGCAGTCAGCCTACAAGATGGGCAAAAGCGTAGTAGTGCTTGCCACAGGAGACTCTGTAGCACTTATAGTGTATGTGTGTGACTGGTTTTGTGTCGTAGGTCTGCACCCTCCCACAGCGGCTTCCGTGCTAATGCCAGCAGGAGCGCCAGACACACTCGACACTACCTGCCACACGCTCAACACCCCTACAGCACGCACACTGTCAGGCGCCGCTCCGGCGCCCGCAGAGGCGCAGGGCGGCGGCGTTGACGGCGACGACGACGCCGGCGCAGTCACCGGCGGCGGCGGCGGCGGCATCCATGCGCGGCTGCGGCCAGCGCACAGCGTGTCGATTGTCAGCCGGCCCGTGCACAGTCTGGCGGCCGCAGGGCTCCCGGGGCGGGGCTCAGCCACGCCGCCTGATCTGCATGCAGCTGCCGCAGCTGTGGCGGCTGCGACTGCAGCTGCGGTACTTGGTCCCATGGATGGCAGTGCCAGCAGCAGCGAGAACGAGCGCAGGGTGCCAGCAACCACGGCTGCAACCGTACCAGCTGCCGTGGCTGCTGCGGCTGCAGCGGCAGCCGGTGCAGCCCAGGCTGCTGACTCCCCGCGGCTCGGTGCCGCCACCGGCCGGCGCTCCAGTAGGGATCAGCACCGCACAACCAGCAGCAGCAAAAGCACCGAGCGCGAGCACCGTGCACACGGTCCACATGGCAACGCTCAGAAACCGTCGCACGCGACCGGCGCCCACCACCATATCTCCCACCATCACATGGCCTACCAAGGCTTCATGAAGCAGGCAAAAAGTGAGTCTGCTGAAAATACACCACCTGAGGTGTATGCAGAGGTGGGTCAGGACGTGGTGCAAGGGCCCTTACGTGCAAACGGTTTGGAAGCGGCTTCTGGCCGTCAAAGTGCGTTGGCTCAACCATCCACGGCATCCAATGCATTTGATGCGGCGGGGGCTGGGACGGCAACGGCGGGTGCGGAGACAGCGGGGAAGGCGGCGCCAGCGGCGGCGCGCGGCGCGGGGGGTGCTGCGGCGGAGGCTGCTGCGCCGTCGCACGTCGCGTCGTCACACGCAGATGCTGGCGCCGCCGGCGCCGCACACACTGGAGGCAGCTGCCACATGAGCGCGGGCCGCGCCGCTCGAGTGAGCAGCGGTGGCGGCGGCCAGGATCGTGGTGCAGCCAGCCACCGCCATAGTGCTCACGCTGGTGGCAGCACCAAGGACCGTGGTGATTCCTCACCTCACACAACACAGCACACACAGTCACCCCAAGTAGTGCCCACGGTACCCACATCCCCACCGGCCCCCGCCCACCCGCACACCCATGAGCGCGCGGGAGACGCAGGGTCCCCAACAGAGCCAACCAAGGAGCAAGGCGGTACCGCCGGCCAGGCCGTCGGCGGGGGGCGGGCGCGGCCGCCGCGGCCGCCGTCGGCGGCGCAGCTCGCAGAGGCGGTGCCGTCAACGAGCGCTATGGTAGTTGCGCCGGCGGTTTCTACGGTTATGTCTGGTGCGTCCATCACACAGACGTCTGTGGAGGCCTCGTGTCCCCAGTAGCTCGCTCTGAAGAGCCTGCAGGCTGCAGCCCAGGGTGTGTGCGCAGCGGCCGGTCAGCAATTGCATGCTGATGCCCTTCCCAGCCCATGTGCGCGCAAGCGCATACGAAGGCAACATGCTGGTAAATGCGGCTTTTGATTGTATCACCACCTCGCCTGGTTGTTTCTGCAATGAGTGTGGCTCCTTTGTACAAAGGTGTGCTCATGTTCTGTATGTTTGTCAGCGCGTGTTTGCGTCTCTCGGCCATCTCAGATGGTCACTTATTGTATGGTGGATTTTGACGTGAAAAGAGTCTGCGCATGCATGGAAAGGCACCAGCGTGAAACCAGCGATGTATTCTGCGCCTCCTCTTGCGGCTTAACACACACACACACAACACCCTTGTGCAACACCCCACAGAGCCTTGCCATGCTGATGGTAGCCCTGTGAGTTATCTATATCTGCATGTCGCATGATGCATTCCATGGGAAAGCGTGTGTGCTCGCCACGTGTCCGCGCTGCCAGTAGAACTTTGTCACATTGTGCCAGCAAGCAGCGCCTAGAAAAGGCGTTTTCTCTGTTTCCGTGTTTCCGTCAATACTCTGTCGTGCTCTACTAACGAAGTTATTTATACGTGCAACTAGACTTGAGAACGGATGGTTTTGTCAGGTAGTATGTTACTTAGTTTGGGTTTTGATGTCTGGACATCTGTAGCTGTATCGAGTAGGGTTTAGGGTTATGCGTGCAGCATACTGTGGGCACCACATACTGTCCATGTGGGCGCTTCCATGCTTGCACAGGTTAGTGCTTTAATGCATGCACATCAGGTCTTGCTGGGCCCATGTAGGAAGGGCCATAGTTTTTCCGTACTAAGCTGCTGTTGTTGTTGCAGTATTGTGTGTGTGTTCCAAGCACTCCACGCTGTGGTCGTGGCACAGTGCTTCTTGTGTGTCTGAGTTTGTTCTGCGCGCACATGTTCAAGCTACACAAGAGCCGGATACGCCCTTCTTCCCTGCTACTGTATCTGAGCCTCGCAATGGCATCGCGGCAGCACAGTATCATGTATTCATATGACTTCACGTTGTTGTGTGCTGGTAACTCTGTAGTGGTTTTTTTATCTGGTTTAATGGCCTTGTTGCGTCCAGGGTCTTTTGCTTTATCAACTGCCCATGTCTTACCCTGTTTCCATGGGTCAAGGTGGCTCTGGTGCTGTGTCGTATGAAGCGTTCTGTTAATCTGGTAGCAATAAGGATGGTCAGATGCGAGCTTGGCGATGCTCCATGAAACAAAGCGCGTTTGGCGCATGCGTCTGGTCTTGTTATTGCCGTGTTTTGCTCGCTGCATTTGGTATCCCATGCGTGGGTGGAATCCGCGTAGTAATGATGAGAGTGCTTTACTTTGCATGCAGCTCCAATTGTATGGACGCGCCTCGTCGCTGTTCCCGTTCAACTGGTCGTTTCCTTTGTTTGCTGTGTAAGTGAAGCACACGTGTTACCCTGTTAGCCTTGCACTGCTGGCTCGTCGCCTGTACGCTTAGCTGAGCATCAGTATATCGCGCTGAATGCTCCCTGTTTGGCATTTGTTTGTTTGGTGTCGACAGAAACAATGATCTGTGGGTCTGCTGTGTAGACTCCTGTAGTAAGCTGCCCTGGGTGGTTTGCGTGTGAAGGCTGCGCTCGATGGCTTACTTAGTTACCTGTCACTGCTCTTTTGTGGAATGCCCCAGCAAGGACTGTCGATCAGAGGTCTAGAAGGTTCACAGGGATTTGTCAGCCGGTCTTGCGATGTACTGCGTTTCCTGATGCCCTGTGTGTCTCTGCCTACGGACCTGTGTGTATTGTTCAATGTAGCTTTTGTGTGAGCTGTATGTCCCTACGGTCCTTGTGGGCGCTGGCTGTGCGCGCGTGTGACTGTGTCGTGTGTACTTGTCGTATAACACGTGTGTAATGGGGGCTGTATGAAGTGGTGTGGCCGTCTGTCTCATATTCTCAGCCTCCGACAGTGTCCGCCCACCCATCAGGTGTGTGCGCCGCTTGCGTCGCCCTTTCACCATGCCTTTTCAGCACATCAGCAAGCCGCGCAACAGCACAACACGCAGCAGGTATATATAGCGCAAGCCAAAAGCAGTCACGCGGATAACGGGGGCGGGGACCACCGACCACCCAGAGGCCGCCTGCCCTACAATTTCAGCGCGCCCTACAACACTGGCTGTGAGCGTACAGAGCGCCTGCAATGGCTGAGTCAGCCGCAGACAATGAAGCTGACAGTCCTGCATTCAGCCTACTGCTGGCCATCGTTGAAGGCAGGCTACCCCAGGACTGGGTGCGCGAATGGCTTGAAGATTGGCTTGGTCCGCGTGACCGCGCCACGCTGCTCCTCTGCAACAAGGCTTGCAGCGAGTGGGTATTGCAGACAGCAGAGGAAGCAACATGCGCGCTGCTCAGCTACAGCGGCACCAGCGCAGATCTGTGCGCACAGCGGGCAGCAGTAGCTTCGCGCAATCTTGCCACGCGCGGGAAGCTCACCACGCGCCTGGTCGTGCACCAGCCCTCAGCAAACCAGGCCGCTCTCACGGCCATGGCAGAGCAGCTTTCGCAAGACAGCCTGCGGGGTGTCGCAGCAGTTGAGCTGCGCAACCACGAGCCATACCCCACCGCAGTGTGCACCGCGTGGCTGCGCGCTGTGTCCCACTCGTTCGTCAACCTCACGTCCCTGTCCGTCCACAACCTCACCGGCACCCTCCCACCCCCCTCCACCGTCCCAAAGCTGCGCGACCTGAGCCTCTGTGTCGCACACGCAGAGCTACCACATCACGCGCAAGGCAGCGTGTGGCAGTCAGTAGCTGCCTTCGTGACCCAGATCACGACCCTCAGCCTGTCCTGCACGCAAGGTTCAGATCACGTGCCCTGGGACACAGTCCTTGCGGCCCCTAGCACCACACTCACCTCCCTCACTACCGCAGACACACTCACAGACAGCCTAGTACAGCTGATTCTAGACTCAGCGCCCAGCTCCAGGCACATAGCACCAGGGGACATCCGCCTGCATTCAGACTGGCAGGCAAAGGGCGTATGGGCTGTAAACAGGGTCACGGTGCCTCTGCCACACCAGGGGCCACTCGTGGCAGAGGAGCTGTGTGCCCTGCCAGGAATTCAAATTCAAACCGGCAAGGTGACGTTGACAGCTGGGACAGCTGGCCACGTGATGATGGTGTTTTCGGTGGCTGGCCCACAGGTGCGTACGCAAGAGTGCATCCCAAGCACATGCACACACCCCAGCGCGCTTATGCACACACACACACACACACACACACACACACTTTGCTTGTGCATCTTCATTTGCGCATGCAATCCTGCGGACACCACGCAGGCTTTATCGCGCTGATCAGGCATGCTAACGCTCTTTTTGCCGTTCCCTTTCTCACACATGCAGGGTCTGTCAGAAACAGTACAGCAGCAGCTCAGCACTTGGCAGTGTGACACACCCTGCCGTGTCACACTCTGTCTCAGCCTGCGTCACACCACCCACCACTCTTCAGCACATACACACAACACCCAGCAGCACCACCCAGCAGCAGTGCTCGCAGCAGTACACCAGCTCACACATGACAGCCGTTTCTTACAACCAGGCTCCACAATACACCTCGCGCCGGCGCCGGCGGACCACGATGACCGCGCGACCTACCGCGCGCTCTTCGCCGCCGCGGCCGGCGCCGCCGCGGCCGCGGCGCGCGTGCGCGTGGAGGCGCCGGCCGTCGAGCTCATAGAAGAAGACATTCTTCGTGACCTTGTACAGGCCGTGGTCACACAAAATATCAATAGTGCGACCGTGGCTCAGAAAAGTGTGACCGGGGGTCAAGAAAGTGTGACCAGTGTGACTGAGGGCCCTGATTACACTTTTGAGGGTTTGCAGGGCCCCGCGGTCGCACGGCAAGATGGCGGGCACCAAGACACGGCCAGTACGTACCACACACCAGGCATGCGGCCGCTGTGTGTGTGTCTGCGTGGGCCGTGGTTTATCCATCCAAGGTGCAGTTTGGTGCAGTCATTGTTGTGTGGTGTGGACAGATGTGTGAGACTACAGGGGCGGGACTGGTCGTTGATAGGGCTGATGCTGCACATGCCTGACACCCCCACTCCCCCACACGAGTTTGACACACATGTGAGTGACACGTGTGAAGCTCACACTAACTCTCATAGTGGCATGTGTGACACGTGTGGCGGCAATGGTGGTGTGTGTGTGGGGGGGGGAGGGGGGTGGAAGGTGATACTGGATGGTGTGGAGAACCTGTCGTTGGCTGGCGAAGACGAGGTGGGTTGAATGACACACACACACACACACACACACAGGCACATATGTCTGCACAAACACACACACACACACACACATAGAGACACATACGTCTGCACAAACACACACACACACACACACACACACACACACCACATGGTCTACAAGTTCTTTGAATGTGTAAGCACATGTGCGTGTGTGTGTGTGTGTGTGTGTGTGTCTGTCGTGCTCCATGCAGCTCACACCAGCAGACCACGCCAAGCTCCACACACTCCTACCCACCATTACCTTCCTAATCAGCGGCGACGCATACATCATCATACAGGCGCCGACAGCCGCGCCGCCCGCAGCGCGGCCCGCGGCGCTGCGGCAGCAGATCAGGCTGCTTGGCCAACTGCGTCTCCGTGCCGCGCACCCTGGTGCGACACTACACATAGAGCTGAGCGGGTGGGCTCTTACACATGCCCTTGTCAGCGAGCTGCATGCACTGCCATATTTTCCTACCCGCACGTGTATTACCATATCAAGCTGTATATGGCCCAGTGTGCAATCTGCATTGCCTGGTCACGTGGGTAGCATAGCAAGCACAGATGAGTGCACGGTAAGCACACTTAGCAACGCACAGGCGAACACTGTGTGTAGGCAGCTGCTAGCAAGGTTGCCGTTGTGTGTCAGTGATGTGCATGTGAGCGGGTTTTCACTGACGCCTCAGCACGTGGTCGACCTGTGTGTAGGTGCTGCCGCTGGGCGCAGGCACACGCTTATGCATGGCCATAGCAAGCTCACTGCCCCCACGAACACAGTACCACACACAGTAGCTGTTGACTGCACCACACAGGCACTGGCACACATGTCTGTGTCTGCTGCAAGCGCCAGTGCAAGCACGAGCAGTGGTCCTAGCAAGGATCCGAGCAAAGCACTAGCCTGTGGCTCGGGTGTCAGTGCTGCAAGCACGAGCAGTGAGCCCAGCAGCAAGAATGGCCGCACAGGTAACGACGTACGTTACTTGTGTGAGCCGACTGGGATGAGTGGTGTCGGTGCACGGACAAGCAATGACCGCACACAGGAAGAGTCTGATATGAGTGAGAAAGAAGAGTGTGTGTACGCTGCGGGTGTGTTAACCCTACATGTACCATACTGGTCTGATGGTGCCTCTTTTGATGACGATGCCAGGGTGTATGTAGAGGAGTGTGTAGAGGGAATGGGTGTGGGGAGATGTGTGGTGATCGAGTGGCATCGGTACACAAACCGGCACGAGGCCGCCATTCAATACTAGGCTACCATTCAGGCTGCCATACAGTACTAGGCCATCATTCAGGCTGCCATACAGTATCAGGCTACTCCAGGGAGTGTTAGGCTACCGTACGAGGTTGCCATTTAGCCTCGTACGGTAGCCACTAGCCTCGTAGGCCATTTAGCCATTAGCCTCGTAGGCCATTTCCAGTAGCGGGCTATTTGACATGCTTGAGTTCCGATGAAGCGTTCAGTGGTGCTGTGCTTAGTTTGTTATGTTGACATTTTGCTGTATTAGTAGACTGCCGCGTCCTGTGGTCTCATGTGTTTGTATGTGTGTGTTATCTTTACGTATGGCTTGCT
>VFQQ010005535.1_pt1 | contig 10412 bp, 2 predicted proteins | sample 3512341 | NCBI WGS metagenome assembly VFQQ01 (sample SAMN10412373, study PRJNA504923) | tailings metagenome | isolation source: Relicate 2 Philex TSF1 revegetated site | place: Philippines: Tuba, Benguet | collected 2017-08-29
GGGTGATGATAGGGGTAACTACAGGTCAGATGGGCAGAGCAGCCATGACTCGGATAGCAGACGTGGTAAGGAGAACTGGCAGCAGGGGGCTAGACCATGCAGCCGTTGTTCTAAATGGCATGATGAAGCGCAGGCCTGCTGGCAACCATGCAAAAAATGTGGTAGGAGGCATAAGGAGGGTGCTGTCTGCTATGTCAAATGTGACACTTGTGGCAAGGTGCACGATCCATCCTACTGCAGGATGAAGGGGGGTGGGCGTGGCAAGCCTCAAGGGCCCAACCAGCATAGTGGGGCTAGCAGCAGCAGGGCTGCACAGCAAGCGCACGTGGCTGATGTGGCTGAGTATGAGGAAGAGGGAGAAGAGTGGCCAGTACCAGACCAGGTATGCTGGGGCTGGGATACTGGTAGTGATGATGAGGGGGAATTTGTGATTGACTTTGATATGGAGGTGCCAGGGGAGCAGGGCTCATGCTGTAGGACACAGTCAGCTGGTAAGCCGGTTGCCAAGAAAGCACCACTGCATGGGGTGCACATTGCTGACAAGAGCATGGGAGGTCCGCTGCCACTGGGGTTTCCTGTCAAGATGACCACACGGTCAGCTAGTAAGCCTGTAGCTGCAAGGGTGCTAGAGGCAGAAGCTAAGAGCAGCAAGCCTGATAGCAAGCCGGATGGCGAGAAAAAGGCAAAACCCAAAGCAGCAGGTAAAGGGGCAGCTAGTGGTAAGGGGAAGGGTGCTGTAGAGCAGATTAGCGTACCACAGAAGCCCTACATCATGTTAGTGGCTAAGGAGGATGAGGATAAGGAATTGATAGAAAAGTTAAGGCAGGCTGGTGACAGGGAGGGCCTGGCAGTGATGTTGATGCCTGGTAAGGTGCTGAGGGCAGAGGTAGTGAGTGGCATGCTTGATGTGCAGCCTGCTGTGGGAATGACTGCCACAGTAGCTGATTACTTGGACAGCCAGCAGGATGCTGTGTTTGCTGCATCACTCATGAATATGCGCCCACAGCTGCCTTACATTGGGGAAGGGGCATGCAGGTTTAAGTATGGGGATAGGTGGTTTGAGCTGAAGAAGGTGCTGATTGACAGTGGTGCTTCGGGCGGTGTAATAGCCCTGCATGTAGCCACTGAATGCAAACTGCCTGTTGAACCTGATAACAGGAAGCTGGGAGCAGCAGGCGGCGTGATCAGCACTGCTGGGCGTGTCAAGGGGCTGTCTATGGAGCTACGCTTCAACGACAGTGAATCGGTGAGCCTGCAGTTTGATGGCATAGTGCTAGGTGGGCAGCAGAGCTCATATGATGCTATCCTGGGCAGAAAACAGATGCATAGGCTGGGTATGGTGTTAGATTTCTATAGGCAGCAGTGCTGGGTGCGGCCTTGGCTGTACAAGGGTGATAAGTCTGTCAGGGCTTTGCCTATGCAGTGCGTGTCTAGCAGCAGCGCTAGGCAGGCTAACCTGGAGCTGGATGCTGTGACAGTAGCTGACTGGGGGCAGCAGCAGGGTGTGCCTAGGGGGGTGCATGCTGGGTTCCAGGAGCAGCGGCTGCTTGCCAGTGGGGATGTAGAGGAGAACCCAGGGCCTGAGGGAATAGCATTTCACCATGAGGCAGTGTTCTATGAGCCTGAGTGGTATGGGATAGGACCCATGGGGCCTCAGGATGGGGGTGACTTTGAGTTCCCACCTGGGTGGTGTTATCGTAAGGCTGAGAAAATCAAGAGCAGCTGGGTTGCAGGTGGTTTCAAGCTGCCAGAGTTGTGGGTGCCACTGGTGAGTGGGCTGCCAAAATACAGGGATGTGATGCATATGCTGGTGTGTATGCTAGTGGTGCTGGTGGCTGGGCTTGAGCAGCTGCGGGTTGTAGCAGGGGGCAGCTGGTGGCAATGCTGGGTGTGTGGGCTGATTGGGATACACACTATCATTTGGATGGGGCCTGTGCTTGAATGTTGGGGGAAGATGAAATACTTGCCTGAATGGAAGGGGCAGTACAGGCTAAAGGCCAGGGTTCAGCGCCAATACCATAAGGCCAAGAAAAGGGAAGTAGCGCGTGATGCACGGGCAGGTAGGGGCAGTAGGTGGGATCAGCGCCTCAGGAGGGTGTGGCTGGGACCACTGGTTAAACTGCCTGCATTGCTGTTGCTAGCTGGGCTGTTCATAGTGGGGGCTCAGGCTGGTGGGGCTGCCGTGCATGTAGCTGACATAGCAGAGGGCTGTGTAGCTAATGGCATGCGTGGCTGGGATGCTGGAGCAGCTGTGCGTGGGGCAGCTAACGCGCATTGGAGGGATATGGAATGGGCAGGGGCTGCATTGACTGCACCAGTTGAGGGGTGCTTTGCAGCTGGGTTTGGTGCAGGGCAAGTACCTTCCCATGCGTTAGAGAGCCTTGATCCTGTGGGGGCTAAGGATAAGCCAGAGGGGGCTCCTGAGACTTACAAGGATGCAGCTGGGGAGTTTACATTTTCTGTAAATAAAGACTTTGACAATGAAACCAAGCTGCAGCTGGAGGAAGCAGTTAGGAATAGGCGTGAGTCCTTTGCTTTCACCATGCAAGATTTACCGGGGTATAAGGAAAAGGTGTCTTGGCAGCTTAAGACAGACAAGCCCATTAGAGTGCCATGTCATGCTAGGAGGTTTTCGCCTGCTGAATATGACATAATGGACACCAAGGTGAAGGAGTTAGAAGATGCAGGCATGGTGGTAGAGGTAGAGGCAACAGCAGCGTATGCAGCTATGCCTGTGATCGCAGCAAAGAAAAATGTGTTGACACATGAGTGGACAGACCACAGGTTTTGTGTGAATTTCATCCCACTCAATGCTCAGATGGTCACACATAATTATGCTGCACCTCTTCCTGAGCACATATTTGAACGTGCTGCTGGGTGTTCTGTGTTCAGTACAGTGGACCTCAGGGCTGGTTTTCACCAGCTAATACCCACAGATGAATGTCAGGAGCACCTGTGCTTCTGGCACAGGAGGCGCTTGATGAAGTATACGCGGCTGCCATTTGGCATCAAGAATGCACTGCCTATATTCCAGCAGGTAATCGATAAGGTGTTGCTGGAGGGGGGGTGTAGTGAGTTTGCCTGTGCTTATGTGGATGACATAGCCATTATGTCAGCGACGCCTCAGGAGCATGTGGTACACGTTAGCAAGGTGCTGGATTGCTTAAGGGAGGCTGGGTTACGGGCACACCCTAGCAAGAGCTGCTTTGGTAGTCCGGAGCTTGAGTTTATAGGGCACATGCTGGGTAAGAATGGGACTCTCAGCCCGCTACAGGCTAAGGTGGCAGCTATCATGGCATTACCTGAGCCTCAGAATGTAGCGCAGCTGCAACATGTCATGGGGATAATAAACTATTATAGGTGTTATATTCCCAATGCTAGTTCCATTGCCTCTCCTATTAATGAGCTCACCAAGAAGGAGGCAGCCTGGGATTGGGGGCCAAAGCAGTCTGCTGCTTTTAAGCAGCTTAAGGAGGCTTTAACTTCAGAACCAGTACTTAGGCAGCCGGATGAGAAAAGGCCTTTCATATTGCATACAGATTGGTCTACAACAGGTATTGGGGCTGTCTTAGCACAGCTAGATGAGGATGGCCGGGAGTACATGGTGGCATGCACTAGCAGGAGCCTTAATGTGCATGAGAAAAGGTATACACCATGGAAAGGGGAGTTGCTGGGGGTAGTGTTTGGTGTTAAAACATTTAGGCACTACTTAATGGGCCGGCACTTCTCACTAGTGACAGATCATAGGCCGTTGCTGGGGCTGCTCACTACTGCTGAACCTAATTGTCAACAGTCCAGGTGGCTAATGGCATTGCAGGAGCATGAATTCACTGTCATACACAGGCCAGGTACGCAGCATGTTAACGCTGATGTGCTCAGCAGGTGGCCTAGGCAGTCTGATAGTGACCCTAGTGGGGCTAGGATGGACTCTGGACCTATCTTGGCGCCGACTCTGCCAGCGGTTGTGGTAGATGGGGTGTTACACACGGGGGCTGCACGGGTAGAGCAGTTAGGGCAGCAGCTGTCGCAGGATTTTGCACAGCAGTGGGCTAGGCCAAAGAAACAGTCAGCGGTAGAGCCCAATCTTCAGTCTGGGGGGGCAGCTGCCGCTAGCTCATCTGCTGCAGAAACTGTGCTGTTGGCTGCAGGAACGCCAGGAGCATGGATTGACGCCATGGCACCTGATGATGCCTATTTCCTGCATGACATGGACTGTAGCCTGGAGGAGTTAGACCCACCTTCTGCTTTGGAACTAGAGGACTGGGAACTACAACAGGTCATAGCTGACAGTGTGCAGGCAGCCCAGCAGGTGGGTGCACCCAGCCAGGTGACCCTGTCTGGGGGGGGGGATGTAGATACCTCCTGCTGTGCTAACTCGTTCTTCCCATGGGTGTTAAAACAGGGTGTGGTAGTGTTTGAGCCATTTGGAGGGCTTGGGGCTGGACTAGAAATGATGTTGAGACAGGGCATTAAAATACGCAAGTATGTATACGCCGACATCAGTCCAGTAGCTAGGAGTGTTATTGCCTTTAGAATGGCAGCACTTCAGCAACGCTACCCGCACTTGCTCGCCAGTTCTGCTGTGGAGGATGCGCTTAAAGGGCCTCAGGATGTGTACCAGTATACAGCAGATGTTATTTTCAGCATGATGCGCCCTAATGAGCAGTGGTTAATGGTAGCTGGGTGGGAGTGTCAGGATCTGTCAGCAGCAGGCAGTGGGGCTGGGCTAGAGGGTAAACGCTCTAAGTCCTACTACAAGCTGATAGATATGCTTCAGTGGCTGCAGGCGGCAGCTAGGGAGCATGGGAACCCTGCAGTGGGGTATGTAGTAGAAAATACTGCATTCCAGTACAATTGGAAGCACCCACACATTAGCAGGAAAGACTTCGAAGAGGTAAACTTTACAATGGGGCAACCAGTAGCTTTTGATGCAGCCAAGTTTGGCAGCAGGGCACACCGGTTGCGTAACTTTTGGACCAACCTGGTAGAACCTAGCAAGCTAGTTGCAGCTGTAGAGCATGCTGAGCGGCCAGCTGGCAGGCTTGTTAGTGACATACTGGAGCCAGGTAGGGAGGAGATGCCGGTTACCTTTTCTGATAAGCACCCTTGGTACCAGTGTAATATAGAGGGCAGCCCTAGGGAGGCGTGGCCGACACTGATGGCATATAGGGGTAGCTACAACTTCAGACCAGGTAAACCAGGGGCAGTGTGGGATCATCAGCAGCAGCGTGTGACTGAGCCTACTGCTGTTGAAAGGGAAAGGGCACTGGGGTACCATGATAATGACACAGCAGCACCAGGGGTGACTGAGGAGGAACGACGTGGGGTGCTAGGTAGGTGCATTGATGCTAACGCTGCACAAGCTGTGGTAGGTACTGCCAGGGAGGTTTGGGCTACAGAGGAAGCAGATGTATGCTGTGTAGCTGGGGTAGAAAGGGATGCTGAACTACAAGTACTGGCTGGAATAGCACAGGCTTGGTGGTTACTGCAGCCGTCTGGGGCACACTGGGAGGAGATACCTGAGCCAGATGCAGGGTGGCAGCCAGTAAGGGAAGGTGGCGTGGCGTGCTGTCTGGCTGAGTTTAGTGAGTTAGGGGGCAATGTAGAGGGCCTGCCTGAGGAGGTGGTGTGTGTTATAGACGACCAGGCTGCAGCAGTGCTGAAGGAGGTAGAAGTGTATGAGGATCAGGGCCTCATGCATTATTTACAGCACCAGCAAATGCCTGCAGGGGCTACCAGCAAGGAGAAAGACCGTATTCAGCATAAGTTTTCGTTGTCTAACGGGGTGCTGAAAAGGCGGATGGCAGATGGTAGGTGGTGTGTAGTTCCAAAGCCAGAGGAGCCAGAGGAACGGGAACCTCTAGTTCAGGACACACATGTCAGGTCAGGGCACTTTGCTGTGAAACGCCTTATGTCACAGCTGCTGCACAACTACTGGTGGAGGGGGATGAAGCCAGTAGTGAAAAAGGTAGTTAGCAGCTGCTCTCAGTGTGATAGGGCAAATGTCAGCTTTACAGGTTTGAATCCTAAGCTGCAGTCATTGCCTATCCGGGGCCTGTTTTATAGGTGGCATGTAGACCTAGCCACTAAACTGCCAGAATCTAAGAGGGGTAACACATGCATCATGATCATGATAGATGCATTCAGCAAGCTGGTAGAAGTGGTGCCCATGAAGAGTAAGTCGCCAGAATTTACCAGCAGGGCTATCCGTGAGCTGTTTGGTAGGTATGGGGCACCAGCTCAGGTGGTAACTGACCGTGGGCCTGAGTTTCAGGATGAGTTTGCCGATGTACTGGTACAGTATATGGTAGACCACACGCCTACAACGGCTGGGAACCCACAAGGTAATGGGCAAGCGGAAAGGGCTGTACAGGTGGTGAAAAGGAGCCTGAAGAAGGTATGTGAGTCTACTCAGTCTGTGAAGGAGTGGGAGAATCACTTGCCTGACTTAGTGCTAGGGTATAACTGTGGGGTACAGCAGTCCACTGGGTATGCACCATATACTCTAGTGTACGGGGTGCCACCAGTGTTGCCTGCTGCTAGGAGGGAGCGCTTAGACCAGTCCATCAATATAGAGAATGTAGAAGAAGCTGTGAAGGACTTGGTAGAGCGGGCAGCTATCATGGGTAGGAATGCAGCTATGGCAGCTAATAACCTGCTTATTGCTCAGCGGCGTGACCAGCTGACATATGCAAGAAAGCGGGATGGGACATACCTGCCAAAAGTGAAGGTATATCAGGAGGGAGATTATGTGTATGTGCGCACTGCTTCTGAATGTGTTGCAGGTAGTGGCCTGGCATTGGCAGTGGAGCCCAGGGTACTGCGTGTGGTACAGTCACGGGATAATGGGACAGTGCTTGTAGAGGGTAGGGATGGCAGCACACGGGTTCTGAATGCTAGAAATTTGACATTGTGCCATAATCCCTCTGTTGATGGTGAGATTGATTGGTCACTATCTAAGCCGCCAGCAGATTTCCCATGCAGTGTGTGTAAGAGTGCCTTGCATTGGGGTGAGCTCCTGCTGTGTGAGGGGTGTGGGTTAGGGTTTCATCTGTGGTGTCACCAGCCTAAGCTAAGTGCAGTGCCAGAGGGAGACTTCATTTGCGCTAGCTGTGGGGACAAGGGTGTGACAGCTGAGACCCTGGATAAGCGTCAGCTGCAGTCAATAGAGCAGCAGGTGGCCAGGGAGGAGTATAAACAGTTTAAGGCCAAGGCTAACCCAACAGCGCTGCAGAAGAAGAAAAACCTGGCTAACGCAGCACTAGAGGGTAGGCTAGTGAAAAAGAAGATTGATGGGAGGGTGCAGTGGGGCCGGATCAGCTTCAAGGGAGCTGGGGTTCAGCCACCATTCGCAGTAATATATGAAGATGGTAGCACTGAGGAGTGTAGCAATCATCATATAGCAAAAAGGAAGGACTGGATGCAGCCAGTGGGGGTTAAGCTGCCAGCAGGGGTGCAGTTGCCAACTCTGGATGTAGCAAACGTAGCAGAAGCAATAGGTAGTGCTGACAGGTGGACAGCATCAGAGGGAGTAGTGACTGCTGGTGCAATCATGGCGCTACTGGACAGATTTAGTGCGGATGGACTGACAATTACTGGTAGCCCTAGAGTGGAGCTGTGCTGCCAGACATTAGGGTATACTGTGGATAGTCTAGGGGGAGACCTGGCACTATTTGCACCTAGCCAGCTGGAGGAGGAGCTAGTCTTACGCCTGCTGACACGCGGCAAGGCAGCTGCTGGAGTGTTAGTGCCGGAGGAGTGGTGGCAAGGGCTGCTAGGGCTGGAGGAGCTGCCTGAGCAGTTAGGGAGCTGGATTACTGACGGGCTAGTATGGGTATGGCCCGGGGGAAGGCGGGGGTTTGTTTGGGTTGTTTGTTTTACTTCTTTATTAACAGCAACAAAATTGTGCTGCAAATAGTTACTAACCCGTTGCTGCTGTCGTCCAACAGGTGATGTAGATGTCAGCTGAGGACAGCCAATTAGCAAGCACGAGCAAAACTATTTACAGCAGGGAAGAGAACCTACTAGATTTCAGGCTTAGCGACGAGGAAGAAACTATGGAACAGCAGGGAGACAGTGCTGGAGGGCAGCAAGAGGTACAGTCTGCAGGGCTCGAGGCTGAGCAGCAGTCTGACCAGCAGCAGCGGCAGTCAGGTGCTGCTAAGGGAACTGGGAGTGGGGCCGCTGTCCAGTCAGGCAGTGGCGGCTCACAACAGCAGCTGCAGGGAAAAGCTGCCACAGCAGCAGGGGTGGGGGATGACAATGTGACTAAGGAGCAGCAGTCACCCGTCTCAGCTCAGGATAATGACAGGATCCGCCGCAAAATAATACGAGTGGCTCATGGGGTTGAGGGGATGGCAGTTAGGACAGCACCTGCTTCGTGGCACGCCAGTAAGGAGGAGGTGTTTGAAGCTATTGCATCGGTGGTCACCCGCAAGAATGAGTTCAAGTGGTGGGTAGATGCTTGTGGGCTTTGTGAGGACATTGGGGTTGCCATGCAGAGGAGTGTGCTGAAAGAGCTGAGACCTCTGTTCACCAATAGGGAGCATGGGGGGCTAACGGTGTGCTGTGGTGTTGATACTGTGGTGCGTGGGGGCGTGAGGGAGATAGATGAAAGTGAATTAGCAACAGCATTGGAGGAGGAGCTGCCTGGCAGTCATATGATAGACCTATCAGACCCATTCAGCTGGGAGGCGGCAGCGTGGGCAATGGGTTACGAGGGAGATGAGCTAGATGATGTGCTTGTTGCTATAGCAGACATATGCTGGGGGCTGTCAGCAGCAGTTCAGCTGTCTGATAGGGTGTGGGGTGCGGTGATCGCTGAGTTGACAGAAACGGTACAGTGGATCTATGCCCGGGGGGAGCCTTTTCCTGTAAGCAGCGTCAGGTCAACAACGTTGCAGATGTTTAGCAGGCTCAGGTTACCTAGGAAGGGAGATGATGTGCCAGGGGGTGCAGCAGGGTTGATTTTGGCTGCAAAAAAGGTGCGGCGCATCTTAGAGGCACCTTTGAGGGACTTAGGTGCCTGGAGGTATCAGAGTGCAGCAACCATGATTGACGTGGGGCTGGGGGCGACACTGCTAGATGACGACGGATTAGTTGGTGTGTGTGTAGGAACCGCTGCTCAGAAGCAGTGGGTGGGGCAAGCAGTCATTCAAATGATCGATAGGAAATGGGGTAGGCAGTTGCACATGCGGTATGAGTCACTGCTAGACCCAGCGGAGTGTGTGACTGGCTGGGGCTATGATGAATTGCAGCAGCTGGAGGACAGTTTTGCAGTTGGGGCTGTACATCGAGAGATGAAGCTAGCTAGGAATTTGGTGGATCAGGGGTTAGAGCGGGCAACTGCAGCAAGAATGGATGGGAACCAGGAGGAGCTGCGAGCAGTAATTCAGCAGTTGGTAGAAGCAGCAGGAGCAGCAGCAAGTCAAGCACCTCCTGTGCGACCGGCAGCTGGGGCAAGTCAGATTAGCGTAATTGCTAGGCTGACAAGTCCAGTAAGGCCAGTGAAGCCTGGTGCTAGTGACGATGGTCAGCGACAGGCAAGGTCTGGGACTGGCAGTGGGCACCAGGCCAAGTCCGTTGACAAGGGAGAAAGCAGTCATGGCAAGACTGCTGATAAAAAACGAGGGCGCAGCGCAGAGGGGGAGCAGAGGGCTACTAGTAAACAGCGCTTGGAGGTAACACCAGGGCAGGGGCGCCAGCAGCAGCTGTCACAAGGAGGTTTACTGATGTCGCGTTCAGTGCAGTTGGCAGGGCCTAGGCCAGCGGGGACGCACTTGACACTAGCAGTGCCACCTCCACCGCCTGCACCCATGCCTGAGTGGGTGAGGACATATCAGCGTTTTGAACAGCAGCTGAGCACCTTCAGGCGACCAGAGGCACAGCTGAAGGAGGCACTGGGACCCTATTGCACACTAGTTGCTGACGTAGACGCAACAATGAGAAGGCATGCAATACAGGTGAATGAGCGGCTGTGGGCTCAGCAGCTCTCACGGCTGGAAAGGGAAGCATGCAAGGTGGTGGGTATGCTGCGTGATAACAGCCAGAACTTAGTGGCTGAGCTGTCAGCCATTGAGCTTAAAGCAGCAGTGCTGGTAGCCAAGATGGCTAGGGATAAGGGGCTCAGGGTGCCAGCGCAAGCAGCTATGCAGTTTGTGCCTTATCCAGCTGGGGAAGTGCCGCCTTGGGGTGTGTTCAATAGTACGATTCAGCATCAGGTGAAGATTTGGCTAAACGTTATCAACCAGTAGCAGAGTGGTACACCAGCAAGCTTTGGGCTAGTAGGCAGTGCTCAAGGGGAGGAAGAAGCCGGATGTTGTGCTAAACAGCTTTGGGCCAGTAGGCAGTGCTCAAGGGGAGGAAGAAGCCGGATGTTGTGCTATTTAGCTTTGGGCCTGCAGTTTGCAGTC
>VFQQ010005536.1_pt1 | contig 10412 bp, 13 predicted proteins | sample 3512341 | NCBI WGS metagenome assembly VFQQ01 (sample SAMN10412373, study PRJNA504923) | tailings metagenome | isolation source: Relicate 2 Philex TSF1 revegetated site | place: Philippines: Tuba, Benguet | collected 2017-08-29
TGGCGCACTGCGCCTCGCATCCGATACCTGGATCGAGCAGGACGGCAAACGTCCGCTGGCAAAGTACGTCCGGGAGATGTTCAATAAATTGAAGACCGAGATTTGAGCGATACGCCGATTGAGCGGCTTCGAATCCTATACCTATCCGGGGCAAATCCGCGACTGTTCTGGCCCTATGCGGATAGGGCGGCGCGTATCTCGACTGTCACGCGGCACAACTCCAGCCCGCTTCATCTTGGTGGAACGGGCCGGACAGGTCCTGCGATCCAACCAGAGACAACATGATTCGCGCGCTGCTAGTCGCCGTCCCGAGCGATTGCGCGGCTAGCTGCTCCTGCACTTGGAGCACACGGGGCCTCGCCTCCGCCTCGTCGAAGTTCGCTTCGATGAGAAGGATCAATCTAGGCGCGGGGGCGCCTATGGAACCAGCCCAGCATCCGATCTCCTGCACGCACGAACGTATCGCCCACGCGCTGGAACATGCGGTCGGTCCGATGAACCGCCGACGACAGCCGAGCCTCCATCCGGTCGCCGCGAAGGCACTCACCGGCCTCGGCGCCGGACGAAATGGCAAGAAGGGTGACAACGGCCGAAGCCGTAAGCAGAGACTTGTGGCTCATGGGGGTCCTCCACGAGATCTGGACAGCGAAAACGATCGTGCTCCCGATCGTCGATCTGCGCGAGGAAAACTCCATGCGATGGTGAAGAAGCAACCACCGTGAGTCCGCGATGCATTCGTCCTCAGCGACGGCGGCGACATCTGAGTCAGAGTTCCACTCAGAACCGTGACATCGTCCGCGCGCCGTGTTTCGGACTGGATGAGAGAGGATAGGGCGTGTGTGGAGCGCGGAAAGGCTTACACCGAAGCACGGCTCGGGTCCGCTTGCGACCCGTAGCAGAACTGTCACTCTGGCCCCGAAGGAAAGGCATCAACCGTCTCCGGCCTGCACCTTAGCCTCGTACTCCTCCAGCGAAAGCAGGCCCTCTTGGTTGGCCGCAGCCCGATCGGCGGGGTAAAGCACGTCCTGCACAACCGGCAGCCGCTTCCATAGGGCAAGCGGAGCCGAGCCATCGTCCGCCGGAACATACTTCGACGTTTCGATGCGTGCGTATCTGTGCACGTAGCGCGGGCAGTTGACGAAGATCTGAAGAGGCCTCACGCGAACCAAGAATTGCGCGCCGGGAATACTGTTCTGTCCTTCATCGAGGCGGGCGACGCCCTGTACGCGCAGCCTGCGTGGCCGCTCGAAGTCCATGAACAGGAGGCCTACGTTCGGGTTGTGCGTAATGTTGCCCATTGAGAGAAACATGCCGTTGCCGTCGAAGAACGGAAATACGAGCGTATTATCCTCGACGCCGACAAACCCTGGCGCTCCACCCTTGTAAGACACCGTTGGATGCCCGTTCGGGTCAACGGTGGAGAGGAAGAAGAAATCCCTCTCCGAGATGAACGCAATGTCTTGCGGCGTGAACTCCGAATGCACGATGGCTTCAGCCGTCCGATCCGCCAACGCGCGCGTATCGTACCGGTCCTGGATCTCGCGATGGCAGTCCGAATAGATCTCGCTCATGGCGACTCCTCGCGGTTAAGCCGGAACGGTTTGCGGTGGCGGGCGTGACGGCAAAGCGCGCCGCTCCTCCACCATTGCGAACAAGTCGTTGACCCTGCGCCGCTCCTCGGCCGATTGCGGCAGGATGTAAGCGCATGCGACGTAAATCGTTAGATTGGCGACCAGGGCAACGGCACCCGACGTCAGTCCATAGGCCCACGGGAGGTAGCCTGGGAAGATGAGCTCCAAGGCGACCGCAACGATGAAGCCTGCAACCATGCCGGCGATGGCGCCCTGCTTATTGCCGCGCTTCCAGAAGATGCCGAGGAACTGCGGGACGGCAAGCTGAATAATGCCTTGATACGCAAGCACGGCGAGCGAGAAGAGCGCGGGCAGCTCAAGGCAGGCTAGCCACGACGACAGAACGGTCAGCACAAGCATGCCGGCCTTGGCGAACACAATGAGCTGACGTTCGCTGAGCTGCCAGTAATTTCCGATGAGGTCGTTGGCGATTTGAGCGCCGGTGGCCTGGATGTTACCATCCGTATGTCCCATCGAGGCTGCCAGCACCACGACGCCTGCGAGGCCGAGCAGCCAGAGGCCGCCCGCTTCCTTGCTGACGAGGAACCAGACATCATTGGGATGCTCGGAGACACCAGGCACCTTCGACGCCAGCATGCCGAACATGAGCAGCGCCACGCCGAACGCAAGCGACAACGGCACGGCGACGGCAGCGGATTTCTTCAGGCTCTTGACGCCGTCGGCCGTGAACAGGCGCACGAAAATGTAGGGCCAGCACCAACCGCCAATCGCCCCCGTCAGGATGAGGCTGAAAATGTAGAGCGGCCCTTCCTTGGAGCCGATGCTCGGGATTGCGAACATCTGCGGATCGAGCGAAGCAAACGTGATGCCGCGCGCGGAGACCAGCCAGACGATCAGGCCAACGAGTATGGCACCGCCCAGGATGTATGCGGCGATGCCCTGGGCCATATCCGAGATCACGACTCCGCGCATGCCCATGCGAACCGTCCAGACCTGACGGAACGCGATAACGGCGACGCCGACCATCACCGCTTCTGCGAAGGTCAGTGTTCCGAGCGACATGTGCTGGAACAGCGTGCCAAGCGCCTGCATGCCGAGCACAAGCCACGGAATGCCGGAAATAATGCCCACGATTGCGGCGATCGTCTTGATGTGGCGCGAGTTAAAGCGAAGCGCCAACAGGTCCGGCTGTGTTCTAAGCTCGAAGGTCTTGCCCCAGATCCATACCGGCTTCGCCATCATGTACATGAGGACGACGGTGAGAAGGCTATAGGACAGAACGTAGAACGAGATCACGCCGGCGCTCGCGGCCATGCCACCGAAGGCGGTGAACATTGCGCCTGGATACCAGGTGTTGAGAAACGACATGGCCTGGTAATAGGGACCAAAGGAGCGCCCACCGACGGCGTACTCCGAGAAATTCCGATCTTTGATGCCGCTGAAATGCAGGATCGCGATGATGATGACGAAGAAGAGGGCAATGGCGCCGAATGTGATGAGCATCAGCCGATCTCCCCGTTCCGCGACTCGGCGAGGTAGGCAGCAACGATGCTGGCAGTGATGAAGATCGCAACTGCTACGAAATAGAAGACCGGAGCAGGCAGTCCCAAGATCGGTTTCGTGTTGCCATCGACGGCCCAGTAGAGCGGCGGCGCCAGCGCCACCACGGCATCGAGCGCGAACCATGCGGATATCCATGGCGCTCGCCGGTTAGGCGACGCCTTGTGAAGGTCGGTCATCGGTTATCCTCCCCTTGGGCTTTTAGTGTTGTCGTTGTTCGGGCAGCCCCAGCATGTTTTTGAGTTTTTCGAAGCAGCTCGGCCAGTCGCCGTCGTAGGCCTTTGCGACATCCTCCGTGACGAATTGGCTTTGCGTGAAAGTCATCGCAGTGCGGTCCTGGGCCACGTTCTCGATGTCGATTTCGATCAACGTTTCAACATCGCAAATCAACGCAAATGGTCCCGTGTAGGTCCAGGTCATGGCAATGCGCCGTGGCGGATCAAGCTCGCGATAGATGCCGCGAATAGTGTGGATTGCGCCGTCAGGCGAGCGCGAGCGTATGAAAAGGGCGCCGTCGATCCTTGCGTCGGCTTCGATTTCCGAGACGACGTTTTCACCCGGCGCAAGCCAGTGCCGCATGATCTCCGGATTGGTCCAGGCCTCGAAGACCTCCGTGGCAGATGCGGTAAATTCGCGTGTAACCGCGACGGAGTTCGGCGGCTTCCGGTTCATGCTTTTTTCTCGCGCTGTTTCTTGCGTTTCCGGAACAATTCTTCTAGCGCATCAAAGCGCTCGTCCCAGAACTGCTCGTAAAAGTCGAGCCAGGTTTTCGCGGAAGCAAGGGGCTTCGCATTGAGCGTGCAGAGGTGCGTGCGCCATTGGACATCACGGCGGAGAAGCCCGGACTCCTCCAGAACCTTGATGTGTTTCGAAGCCGCCGCAAGCGACATCGGCAACGGTTCGGCCAACTCGCTTACCGTCAGCGATCCTCCTGCCAGACGCCGCAACATCGCGCGGCGGGAAGGATCGGAGAGCGCATGAAAGATCCGGTCGAGGTTGGCTTCTTCTCGTTCAACCATATTATTGAATTAAAGCGAATGTATTGCCCCGTCAAGTCGTCGCGTTCGGGCACGGGTGGACGGGTCCAAGCGTGTGCCCGCCATTGGCCCGAAGCGGACATCGCCCGGATGCTGTTCAGCGGCGCCGCTCACTTGCGATACTGCGCGTCGCTGACCTGCTCCAGCCATTCGACCACTTTACCATCGAGCGCTTCCTGAATGGCGATGTGCGTCATGGCGGTGGTGGATGTGGCCCCGTGCCAATGCCGCTCGCCCGGTGCGAACCACACCACATCGCCGGGGCGGATCTCCTCGACGGGGCCGCCTTCGCGCTGCGCCCAGCCGCAACCCGCCGTGACGACGAGCGTCTGTCCGAGCGGATGCGTGTGCCAGGCCGTTCGCGCGCCGGGCTCGAACGTGACGCTGGCACCCGCGACGCGGGCCGGGCTCGGGGCTTCGAACAGGCGATCGATGCGGACCTGCCCGGTGAAATAGTCCGCCGGACCCGTGGCCGAAGGCCGCGATCCGTTGCGCGTGATGTCCATGGCTTCTTCCTTCGTTCGTTGGCATCGCAATCTCGTATATGCGTGCGACCGGACCCCGATCAAAGGAGATGCCGGGCCTCGACCCAATCTTCCCTCGTGAGGCACCAGGGCAACAGCGCTGGTGGACTCCGTGGACAGCTCGCAAAAGTTGGCGAGCCGTCAACCCTCTCGTGGTAGCCAAGCGGGCTCACGAGCGTTCACCGGGGAAGTCGTTGTTCATGCTTTCACTGCGCGTCAAGCTTCACGTCGTTGCTGTCACTGCACTCACGTTCGTTCCGCACGCCGCTGCCGCCGGTGATCTCGGGTTCGCGCGCGGCGACTGGCAAGTCGGCGGGGTGGTTTTCGTGGCGCCGAAATATGAAGGCGCGAAGGACTACGAGGTCCGCGGCGCGCCGTTCATCGCTCCTGCCGGCCTTGGCGAGACGAGCCGCGTACAGTTCCGCGGACCGGACGACCTGCGCTTCCGTGCCATCGAGTTCAACGGCTTCGAAGCCGGCCCGCTCGCCGGCTGGCGTTTCGATCGCGACGAAAGCGACGCGGCGCGTCTGCGCGGCCTCGGCGACGTGGACGGCGGTTTCGTCGCCGGTGGTTATGCCGCTTATCACGCCGGGCCAATCACGCCGTTCGTTTCCTACCATCATCAGTTGACGGGCGACGACACCGGCGCGCTGATCCGGTTCGGTGCGGAAACAAAAGCATCGTTTGTCTGGGGCTCGGTCACGGCAACGGCTGGCGCGACCTACGCCGATGACGACTACATGGATGCCTACTTCTCGGTGACGCAGGCGCAGAGCGCAGCATCTGCGGCGCACCTTGCCGCCTACGATGCGGACGCCGGCATCAAGGACATGTACCTTGGGCTGACGAGCGACGTGCCGCTGTCGGATGTTTGGACGCTCAAGCTCAGCGGCCGCTATTCGCGCCTGCTCGGCGATGCAGCCGACAGCCCGATCGTCGAGAGCGAAAACCAGTTCTTCGGTGGGCTCGGCCTCAGCTATCGATTCAGCTTCGGACAATAGGCTGTGAACGGAGCGAGCCTTACAATCTGATTACAAACGCCGCACGAGTCCCTCCGTATCGGAACTACAACGCATTCAACACGTTCTCTCGCACACGCCGAAACGTGAGAGGAGATGACCGTTGAAAATCGCCGCTATTGCACTGTCTGCCGCCTTGCTCGGAGTTCTGAGCATTTCTCCCGCAAGTGCCGCGCCGTTGTCCCCGGCGATCAAACACGCAACGGCCCAAGACGGTGGCGTGGTTCAGGTGCAGTACACGTACAAAGGCAAGCGCAACACCTACAAAAAGGGCTATCGCAAAGGCTACCGCACGGGCCGCCACTATCGTCATGCTCCTCCGGGCTGGCGCCGGTATTCGTCGCGGCCGTATGGCTGGCACACACGCGGGTGCATCGCGATCGGACCGGTCTGGTACTGCCCGTAAAGCGAGCCGCCGTTTCCAAGCTGGGCCGGGGAGTAACCTCCCCGGCTTTTCTTATGGGCGCTGTTTTTCGCAGGCGGCACCTCCTTCGCCTACGAGAGCGCCGGCATGCTGCGCGAACGTGGCGCGCTGAAAAATCGTCATGACGGGACGATGACGCTTCCCGCTCCGCAGCAAAAATGAGCCGTTCGACATTGCGCATGGCGACGGTTAGTATCTGTACGGCTGGTTGGCGAGGGGAGACGGGACGTGAACCAGATCATCAATCAGATCGTGCAATTCCTGCAGCAGGGCATTGCCTGGATCTTCAATTTCTTCAAACTCATCTGGACGTGGTCGTTCGGCCAGATCATCACGATCTTTCAATCGGATTGGCAGAGCCTGCCGATCTGGAAGATCGTCATCCTGGCCCTGGTCGTCATCGGCATCGTCTACGTGCTCTACAAAGCCGTTCGCGAGCTGTGGGACGCGGCCGAGAAGATCCTCAAGGCCTTCATCGGCCTGCTCGGCGTGCTGGTGACCATTCTGCCGTACATTCTTGTGGCCGGGCTCATCGCATTCGGCGGCAGCTGGATCGTCCAGAACGTCAACTTTTAGCGGGCTGGGCGGGGCCACCCGCCCTTTGCTTTTGCGCTCGTTTCACGAGTCCGGCTTTCTCCGGATCGAACCCGTTTGGCCAGCGCGTGGCGTCGTCATAGGCGGCGCCGCTGAGGTCGGCGCCCTCGAGCTTGGCGTCCGTCAGATCGGCGCCGCTGAGACGAGTCGGGCGGCCGGGCAGACATTCGAGAGCGCGCGCGCCACGCAGGTCGGCTCCGGCTAGACAAGCCCCGATGAATTCCGCGCCGGACAGATCCGCGCCTCGCAAATCCGCGCCCTTGAGATTGGCGCCGTGCAGATCGGTCGTGCCTCCGAGGTTATCGAGGCCAAGCGATGCCCCGCGCAGGTCCGCACCTTCCAGATTGGCGCCATTGAGGATGGCTCCTCGCAGGTCGCAGTCCCGCAGGATCGCGCCAGCGAGATTGGCGTCCTGGAAACTTGCCCAGTAGAAATCGGCGCCGGTCATGTCCACTCCAGCAAGCTCCGCGAACATGAAATCGCGGCCTTCCTGCATGGTGCCGGCAAGAGAGCGGTCACCGGGCGGCAATCGTACAAAATCGAGATATGTGTCGTTCATCGTTCTAATCCTGACTGAAGCGTGGGGGATCTCGTCAGGATAGCCATCGCCGGATCGAGGGGAGTTCCGCGGGGAACAGCGCTCAATTGCAAAACATGCATTGCCTGTGGACAGGTCAACGTCCCCGTTTTCCGGAACCTCATTTGCTGGGATGAATTGAAACATCGTGGAACATGCGCCTGTTTGGCGTACAATGCCGACGTAACGGAGAGTTCCGATGATCACTCTCTCGACCGCCACTTCGATGGTCGTGTTAGCGGCTTCGCTCGGCGGCGCGATCCAGGACTGCAACGACGCAATCGATCCGAAGCGCCAGATTGCCGGGTGCTCCGCCTTTATCGAAAGCGGACAGGCTCAGGGCGAAAACCTCGTCACGGCTTATGTGAACCGGGCCATCGCACGCGCAGCGACGCGCGCCTACAGGGACGCCCTCGCCGATTTCTCCGCCGCACTCAAGGTCGATCCCACCAATTGGCTCGTTCTCTACAATCGCGGCAGCGTCTACTTCGACCTCGGCAAAGACGATCTCGCGATCAAGGACTTCGCCTCCGCGATCGAGGCCGATCCAAATACAGCGGTCGCCTATTACAATCGCGGGCTCGCCTACGAGCGGAGCGGCGACGTGCAAAAGGCGCTCGAGGACTATCGGCGCGCCGTGGCCCTCGATCAGTCGGATGTCAATGCGAAGGAGCACCTCGATCGTCTGACGGCACGCGAGCAGAATTTCTGAGGCGAGATCGAGCTTAGCTTCATCGCCCAGGTTCTTTGGTGCGGATCACCGGCTAGCCGCGTACCCTTCAATGCGCTTTTCTCAAGCGCTTCCGCAGGCTAACGGATTGCCCTTGAATTGCCGCCGTGGGACGGTCACGGTTGCCTGTTCGTCCGTTGCCGCCATGTAGCAGAACGCTTTCCTCCATGACCCGCGCCTCCTTAAATCGCACGCTCCGCCGCGCCTACTTCTGGCTGATCCTCGTGCTTGTCATTTCGCTGGCTTCGAAGTTCGCGGACCGCATCCCCTGGATTGCCGGGACGCCGATCGAAAGGGCAGCCCAGGATCTCTACGAGTACCTGAAGGACATGGCGCTCGTATTCGTGACGGTGGTCGCGGCCTATCTGGCGAACGTGTTCCAGAAACGCTCGAAATTCGTCGAGAGCCTGGAAGAGGAATGGCGCGGGATCGTGCGCACCAAGTCGGCGCTCTATACCTACTGCGAGAAGCCTTACGTCTCGACGGACGACTACCTCGGCGCGTTCTGTCGCATCTCCGAGACGATCGACAACATGCGGATCGTCTACGCGAACGCGGGCGAGACCGCGAGCCTCGTCGGGCTCTACCCCTACGCCCCCTTGCACGACATGCGGCGCGCCCTGCAGTCGATAGACCCGCGGAAACGCCCCGACATTCCCCCCGAGGAGCGGAAACTCGCCCGCGATGCCATCCTGCAGTCGTTCTATGCGCTCAGGGAAACCATGCTCGAGGAGCTGGACCTCGACGAACCGTCGCATCCCCTGCTCATTGCCGGCGGACGGCGCCTGAAACAGCCGGGCGCCACGCGGCAGGCCAGGGCCCGTCAGGAGCGCCAGCGGAAGAGGCAGGATCACCTTCCAGCCTCAAAACCGGAGGTCGATGCCTTTCTGGCTCAGCTCTATCAGGCCGAGCAGGCGGGGGAGACCCCCTCCCGTAGCGCAACGCCCGCCGCACCGGCTTAAGGGCCGCGCCAGCTGTCACTGGCGGGAAAACGCGCGGTGTGCTACCTCCGCGCCAGATTTTTGCGGCGCATCGCGATCATCGCGCACGTCGACCACGGCAAGACGACCCTCGTCGACGAGCTTCTGAAGCAGTCCGGCTCGTTCCGCGAGAACCAGAAGGTCGCCGAACGGGCCATGGACTCGAACGACCTCGAGCGAGAACGCGGCATTACCATTCTCGCGAAGTGCACGAGCGTGGTCTGGAAGGACACGCGCATCAATATCGTCGACACGCCCGGTCACGCCGACTTCGGCGGCGAGGTGGAGCGCATTCTCAACATGGTCGACGGCGTCGTCGTGCTCGTCGACGCGTCGGAAGGCCCGCTGCCGCAGACGAAGTTCGTCGTCTCCAAGGCGCTGAAGCGCGGCATCCGCCCGATCGTCGCCATCAACAAGATCGACCGCCCGGACGAGCGGCACCTCGACGTGCTGAACGAGATCTTCGACCTTTTCGCCAATCTGGATGCCACCGACGAGCAGCTGGACTTCCCGGTGCTCTATGGCTCCGGCCGCAACGGCTGGATGGCGCTCGACCCCGCGGGGCCGAAGGAAGACCTCGCGCCGATGTTCGATCTCATCGTGAAGCATGTTCCGCCGCCGACGGTGGAGCCGGGCCCGACCCGCCTGCTTGCGACGACGCTCGAAGCCGACAACTTCCTTGGCCGCATCCTGACCGGACGCATTTCGTCGGGAACCCTCAAGGCGAACCAGCAGCTCAAGGCCTTGAACCGCGACGGCAAGCAAATCGAGACATTCCGTGTCACGAAGGTGCTCGCTTTTCGCGGTCTCGAGCGCGTGCCGGTGGAAGAAGCCCACGCCGGCGAGATCGTGGCGGTGGCCGGCATGAGCGACGCGACGGTCGCCGATACGCTGTGCGATCCCTCGGTCGAACAGCCGGTCGAGGCGCAGCCGGTCGATCCGCCGACGCTGTCGATGACGTTTCGCGTCAACGACGGGCCGTTCGCCGGCCTGGAAGGCGACAAAGTGCAGAGCCGCGTCATCCGCGACCGCCTGATGAAGGAAGCCGAGCGCAACATCGCGATCCGCGTCACGCCTTCGAACGACGGTGGCGAAAGCTTCGATGTGGCCGGCCGCGGCGAGCTGCAGCTCGCCATTCTCCTCGAGAACATGCGCCGCGAGGGCTTCGAGGTGACCGTTTCGCGTCCCAAGGTGGTGTTCCGGACCGACGACGCAGGCCAGAAGCTCGAGCCGATCGAAGAGGTCATCATCGACGTCGACGAGGGCCACACCGGCGTCGTCGTGCAGAAGCTTTCCGAGCGCAAGGGCGCTCTGCTCGATATGAGACCTTCGGGCGGCGGTCGCACACGCATGGTCTTCCACGTGCCGACGCGCA
>VFQQ010005537.1_pt1 | contig 10409 bp, 11 predicted proteins | sample 3512341 | NCBI WGS metagenome assembly VFQQ01 (sample SAMN10412373, study PRJNA504923) | tailings metagenome | isolation source: Relicate 2 Philex TSF1 revegetated site | place: Philippines: Tuba, Benguet | collected 2017-08-29
CGAACACGATGCGCACACTCTCCGCGTGTCCGCTCTTGCTGTCGTGCGTGTCGTGATAGGTCGGGTTCTCCAGCCATCCGCCCGTGTAGCCCACCTCGGTCTCCAACACACCGGGAATGTGTCGGAGAATCTCCTCCATCCCCCAGAAGCAGCCACCGGCCAGAATGGCCACCTCGGTGACACGGTCTCCTGCCGCCGATTCAGCCATGGGCGCTGTCTCCCTCGAAGACCACACGATAGGCCCCGTAGCCGGCCGCTTCGAGTTCTGCGAGCGGAATGAATCGCAGCGACGCCGAGTTGATGCAGTAGCGCATGCCACCGGCCTCACGCGGCCCGTCAGGAAAGACATGACCGAGATGTGAATCGGCGTGTTTGCTGCGCACCTCCACGCGCCGCATGCCGTAGCTGCGGTCTTCGTGTTCCGTCCCGTTGGGGGCCACCGGCTGCGTGAAGCTCGGCCATCCGGTCCCGCTATCGAACTTGTGGATGCTGGCAAAGAGTGGCTCACCACTTACCACATCCACATACAAGCCCGCTTCGTGGTTGTCCCAGAAAGCGTTCTGAAACGGCGGCTCGGTGCCGCACTGCTGCGTCACCGCATACTGCTCAGGCGTGAGCGTGCTCTTGAGCGTGTCAGGTGACGGCTTGCCGTAGGGCGTGCCAGCCGTGCCCGAACCACCCGCGTTCTGCTGAAGATCGGTGTTGGCCATACCTCTACAAGTCCAGGGGTTCTGGGGCAGTTCCCGGCTCAGCGGCAGCCGGGATTGGCCGATGGCCCCACGTAGGACACGATTTCCACCACATCGCGATCGCGTGGGCCCTCCATGTCTGACGGCCGCTCGAGAAAGCGCGCACGCACTTCGACCTGCTGCCCACTGCCTGGTGGGAGCTTGGCCGCCAGAAATGCCCGTTCGAGCTTCCGGTAGTCGCCGCGCATGAGCACGGGATACGTCTGTCCCGAACCGCACTCCCGAAAGGTCGGTGCGTCAGCCATGTACTCGAAGCTGCCGATGAACGTCGCCGGCTCGCGCAGGCTATTCATGGAGGCGGAGCGCTGGAGCGAATAGTTGAGCGACGAGGCAATCGGCTGACCCTGCTGGTCCAGCAGCGTGAGCGTATCGTCGCCCACGCGACGGTACAGAATGGGAATGCCGTTCTCGGTCTCGAGCGACACCACCGATTCGCTGAGTCGCCACCGTCCCATCGTCACCACCGGTGTGGTCGACTTGCCCTCGTACGTCTGTGCGAGGCGATACACACTGTCGGGCCAGATGGCCAGCACGGTGCGGAGTCCGGAACAGTCCGCGCAGGGCAAGGTGCCCTCGTACGACGCCGGGGCCACCGCCGAGAGCGTGACCTCCGGAAACGGGTTCACGGTCACCACACTATCGGGGACGTTGGACTTGGACTCGCCACCGCATGCGGCTGCCAGCAGCACACTCGCCAGCGTCAGCCACGCGCCGGGACGCGCGCGCAGGGAAGCAGAAACGGTCATGACCATCAGGATCTCCGATTGGGGGAGGCTAGATTGCACCACGTGACAACTTCACTCCGCCCCCTCGTCTTCGACAACCGCTTCGTGCGCGAACTGCCGGGCGACCCGGACCCGCGCAATACGCGCCGACAAGTGCTGGGCGCAGCCTGGAGCGCCGTGGAGCCCACGCCCGTCGCCGCGCCCTCGCTGCTGGCGCACGCGGCCGATGTGGCCGAACTGGTGGGTTTTGCCCCTGGCGATCCCACTCACCCCGACTTTGCGCGGGTGTTCGGAGGCAACGCGCTCATGCCCGGCATGCAGCCCTACGCCGCCTGCTATGGGGGCCATCAGTTCGGCCACTGGGCCGGTCAGTTGGGCGACGGGCGCGCCATCACGCTCGGTGAGGCGCTCAATGCGCACGGCGAGCGCTGGGAACTGCAGCTCAAGGGCGCCGGTCCCACGCCCTACTCGCGCACCGCCGACGGACGTGCGGTCCTGCGCTCGAGTCTGCGCGAATTTCTCTGCAGCGAAGCCATGCACCACTTGGGCGTGCCCACCACCCGCGCCCTCAGTCTCGTGCGCACGGGCGACGCCGTGCTGCGTGACATGTTCTACAACGGCAACGCGGCGCTCGAACCGGGGGCCATTGTCTGTCGCGTCGCGCCATCATTCATTCGCTTCGGCAACTTCGAAATCTTTGCCGCACGCGACGACGTGGCCCTGCTCACGCGCCTCGTCGATTTCACCATCGCGCGTGACTTTCCGCATCTCGACGGCGAGGCAAGTGCCAAACGGATTGCCTGGCTGCACGAGGTGGCCGAGCGCACCGCGCAGCTCATGGTGCACTGGATGCGTGTGGGCTTCGTGCATGGCGTCATGAATACCGACAACATGTCCATCCTCGGGCTCACCATCGACTACGGGCCCTACGGCTGGGTGGACAACTTCGACCCCGGCTGGACGCCCAACACCACGGACGCACAGGGTCGGCGCTATCGCTTCGGCCAGCAGCCGCTCATTGCGCAGTGGAACCTGGTACGACTGGCCGAAGCGCTCATTCCCGTCATTCCTGACGAGGCCGCGCTGCAATCGGCCATTGACCAATACGCCGCGGTGTACGCGCGCGAGTACGAGGCCATGAACCGCGCCAAGTTCGGATTGCTGCCGGGTGACGCAGAGGCCGACGACATCGTGCGCGAGGGCTACGCCCTGCTTTACGACGCCGAGATGGATTTCACGCGCTTCTTCCGGGCGCTGGGCGACGTAGGCGACGCCTTGCCGGATGGTGACCCACTGGGCGTGCTGGGCGACGTGTTCTATGATGACGCGCGGCGGGACGCGACGCGCGAGCGTCTGGTCGCCTGGCTCACGCGATGGCACCGCACGGTCAGTGCACAGTCTCGCTCAGCCGCCGAACGTCGGGCCGCCATGCACGCCGTCAATCCCTGGTTCGTGCTGCGCAACTACGTGGCGCAGCAGGCCATCGACGCCGCCACGGCCGGTGACGACGCGCTCGTTCACACGCTGCTCGAGGTGATGCGCACCCCGTACAGGGAACAGCCAGCCCATGCCGCATTGGCGGGGCGGCGTCCCGACTGGGCGCGCCACAAGGCCGGCTGCTCCATGCTGAGCTGCAGCTCCTGAACCGGGCCGCTGCAGCGCAGGCGGCGACAGCGCAGGCGGCGACAGCGCAGGCAGACGATGGCTACATGGCGGTTCGGCGGGCCTGCGCCGCCCGCACCGCGTCAATGAATTCCGTTGCATCCGCTTCGGAGAACCTGCCACCATTGCCCTTGCCGTTACTGACGGTGTTGGTGCTGTCGCCGCCGCTGGACTTGATCTTCACGTTCGGGCCGCCGTCGACGTCGAAGCGCAGGTTGCCGTTCTCGTAACGCAAGTTGGTGACATTCTCGGCCGGCACACGAATAGCGATGCCGAGCGCGGCGTTCACGGCGGCGCCCACGGCGTTGCCGATCATCGCACCCAGACGACCGGCATCGGCGGCCTCGTTCTGAATATCGCTGCGCACCGCCTGCCTGACACTGTCCGACATCTGAATGACCACCGAGTCACCGATGACCGCCAGAATCAGCGCGCCATCAGTGCTGGTGATGCGCAAGTCGCCGTCAGCCAGTGGTTCGGTGGCGGCGGAGTCGCTCGCGAGACTGATGCGTACACCGCGGTCGCCACCACAGCCCGCCACGGTGACCGTCGAAAGCACCACGCCAAGCGTCAACCAGTTGCACAACGTCGAACGAGACATGTCGGTATCCGGCGAATGGGGTGAACCCGCCACTACGGAGTCTTGCCCGCCTTTTCGATCTGATTCTGACGATCAAGCACCACCGCCACAAACTGCAGTGCATCAGCCTGCCGGAAGGTGGCACCCTCCGTTCCGTCTCCCACTTCGAACATCTTCATGCCGATGCCCGTGATGTCGAAACGCAGACGACCGTCTGCGTAGCGCACATTCTCGATGTGCGTGGCCGGTACACGAATGGTGCTGTTCTCGTGAAACACATGCACGGAATCGCCGATGATCTCGAGGGCCGTGCGGCCATCCGTGCTCACGATCTGCACATCATCCGGCGCCAGCACCTGCGTGCGCCGGGCAATGCGGGCCGCCGCCTCGGCCACCTTGGTCTGCTCGTCCTTGCAGGCGGAGAACGCGGTGAGACTGAGCAGCACAAGACCAGCAGAGAGGCGGCGGGACACGCTCATGGCAGGATATCGCAGCGAAATGGGAGGATCGGTGGGTGCCGGACGTCGCGTCGGCCTCCATCTTCCCTGAATATGAGACGACGGACCTTCCTGCTGACAGGGCTTGGCGCCACCGGCGCCCTGATTCTGGGCTGGTCGATGGTGCCGCCACGCCAACGGCTGCGGGCGGGACATGTGCCGTCCCTCGAGCCCGGCCATGTGGCGCTGAACGGCTGGCTCGCGCTGGCTCCCGACGACACCGTCACCATCATCTCGCCCAAGAGCGAGATGGGACAGGGCATCCACACGGCCCTGGCCATGATCGTGGCCGAGGAACTGGACTGCGACTGGCGCCATGTTCGCACCGTGCCAGCCCCCGTGGATCGCATCTACAGCAAGGTGGCCGCCGTGGTGGACGGCCTGCCACTCCATCCCGACGACGTGCACCGGGTGCCCGCTCGGGCCCTGCGCTGGTTTGCGGCCAAGGCGGCGCGCGAGGTGGGACTGATGATGACCAGCGCGTCGTCGAGTGTGCGCGACGTGTGGGACGTGGCACGCGATGCCGGTGCCACCGCCCGTGCGCAACTGCTGGCGGCCGCAGCGGCAAGATGGAACGTGCCCGTGGCCACACTGCACACCGAACAGGGATACGTCGTATCGGGCAATCGACGCGCACGGTATGGCGAACTGGTCGCGGATGCCGCGCTGCAGCGTCCCACCAAGGTGGTGCGCAAGGATCCCGCCACCTTTTCCGTGGTGGGACAGACGCGTCTGCGACTGGACGCCAAAGACGCAGCCACCGGACAGTTGCGGTTTGGCATGGACGATCTGCCGGCAGGCACGCGCTATGCCGCCGTGATCATGCCACCTGCGTTGGGTAGTCGCGTGCGCGCCTATGATGACCGGGCAGCGCGCGCGAGACCGGGTGTGCGCGCCGTCGTGGCGCTCCCGGGGTCAGACTATGGCGACGCGCCCGGCGTGGCCGTGGTGGCAGACAGCTGGTGGCAGGCGCAACAGGCATTGAGCGCGCTCAACGTGCAGTGGACCGACAGCCCGCATGCAGCACTGTCGTCGGACGGCATTCGCACCACACTGCGCAGTGTGGCACGTGAGGGGGCCGGACTGCCGCACCGCTTTCGCGGCAATGCGCACGGCGCGCTGCAGGCCGCGCCGGTGGTGCACGAAGCCACGTACGATGTGCCCTATCTTGCGCACGCCACGATGGAACCGCCCAACGCCACGGTGCTGGTGACCGACACCACCGTGTCCGTGTGGACCGGCACGCAAATGCCCGACGTCACGCGCCGCGCCGTGGCCGAGGTGCTGGCGCGTGACGAAGAGCAGGTCGTGGTACATCAACGCCGTCTTGGCGGCGCATTCGGCCGTCGGCTCGAAGCCGACGTGGTGGCACAAGCCGCGCGCATTGCAGCCGCGACACCCGGTGTGCCGGTTTGTACGATCTGGTCGCGCAGCGACGATCTGCAACACGATACCTATCGCCCGGCCTGCGCTGCCGTGTTGCGCGCCGGTCTGGACGCGTCGGGACAACCCACGGCGCTCATGGCGCAAACGGCATCGCAGGCTCCCTTCAAGGCGTTTTCGCGACGTGTGAAGTTTCCGTGGACCACGCACACGCCGGATCGCACGGCGGCGGAAGGTCTCTGGGATCAACCGTACGAGTGGCCGGCACTTCGCGTGGGGCATCGCGAGCTCGAGTTCCCGGTGCCTGTGGGACTGTGGCGCAGTGTCGGCCATTCGCACCATGCGTTCTTTCTCGAGTCGTTCATTGACGAACTCGCTGAACGTGCGGGCAGCGATCCACTGCAATATCGGCTGCGCTTGTTGCAGCGACACACACGGGCCGCCCGCGTACTCGAAACCGCTGCGCGGGAAGCCCAATGGTCGGATGCCCCGCGCCGTGCCCCGGACGGCCGGCCCGCGGCTTTGGGTCTGGCTTTGCACGAGGCGTTCGGCACCGTGGTCGCGCAGGTCGCCACGGTCTCGGTATCTGATGCGTTGCAGCTGCGGGTGCACCGCGTGGTGGTGGCCGTCGATTGTGGAGTGGCCGTACACCCTGATGGCGTGCGGCAGCAGATGGAAGGTGGTGTGGTGTTTGGTCTCACCGCCGCGCTGCACGGTGCCGTGCCGATGGAGGCCGGACGCATGACACCGCGCAACTTTCATGAGTATCCGTTGTTGGCACTGGGCGATACCCCACACATCGACGTGCACATCCTGCCCAGCGGCGAGATGCCGGGCGGGGTGGGCGAACCGGGCGTGCCACCCATTGCGCCTGCCGTCGCCAATGCACTGACACGATTGACCGGTGAGCGCCTCCGCAGCCTGCCCCTGCGTCCCACACGCTCGTCACGCTTTGTGGCCCGCGAAACGGAGCAGCAATCAACATGAGTGAGCCTGTAGCCCACACCGTGCTCGTCAATGGCGAACGACACACGGTAACCGTGCAGCCCGACATGCCGCTACTCTGGGTATTGCGCGAAGTCCTGCAGTTGCCGGGCACACGCTTCGGCTGCGGTATGGCGCTCTGCGGAACCTGCACCGTATGGCTGGACGGTGTGCCATCGCGCGCCTGTGTGCTGCCGGTCGGGCGCGTGGGCACACGACCGGTCGTTACCATTGAAGGCCTGCACGCAGCGTGGCACAGCCCCGAGCTGGTACGCGTGACCCGCGCGGTGGAAGCCGCGTGGACCGACGGCAACGTGGCGCAATGCGGTTACTGCCAGTCGGGTCAGGTCATGACCGCCGTGGCGCTCCTGCGTGATCAGCCTGCACCGAACGATGCCGATATCGATCGGGCGTTTGACGGTGTCCTCTGCCGCTGTGGTACGGCGCCCCGTGTGCGCGCCGCCGTGCGCGCGGCGGCGCGCACGGCGGCAACCGATAGCCTCAAGACCGATACTCCCTCCTCTTCCACCTGACTCGTCATCATGCTTCACACTGCCCTGCAACACGCCACCAACATGCAGCGTGTTCCTTTCACCGGCGTTCTGCTGACTGCGGCCCTCCTGGCCGGCGTAGCGACGACACCGACGGTGCTGCAGGCACAGGCAACCGCGTTGGCAAGCAGTGCATTCATTGGCCGATGGGATCTCACCGTCGAGGGTGACGCGCATCGCTATCCATCGTGGCTTGAAGTCACGTTGTCCGGCAATCGCACACTGGTCGGCCGCTTCGTCGGTGGCGGCGGCAGTGCCCGGCCCATCGCTCGCGTCCACGTTGACGGCAACATCCTGCGCTTCGCCATCCCTCCACAGTGGGAAGCGGGCACGAATGATCTGCAGATGGAGGCCACCCTCAGCAACGACGGGCTGCAGGGCACTCTGACGCTGCCAAACGGTGCTATGCATCGCGTGAGCGGAACGCGTGCGCCCGTGCTGCGACGCGACGTGGCACCCGTGTGGGGCCGGGAAATCGTTCTCTTTGGCGGCACCACGATGGACGCGTGGGAACCACTCCCTGGTGCTCGCAGCAACTGGAGCGTGGTGAACGGGCTGCTCACCAATGCACGCTCTGGCGCCAACCTCGCTACAAAGCAGCGCTTCACCGATTTCCGCCTGCATGTGGAGTTCCGCTATCCCAAGGGCGGCAACAGCGGCATCTACTTGCGCGGCCGCCATGAAGTGCAAATCGAAGACAGCGGTGCGCAGGAGCCGTCGTCGTTGCATCTGGGTGGCGTCTACGGATTCCTCGTGCCCAATGAGAACGTGTCACGCGGTCCCGGAGAGTGGCAGACCTTCGACATCACCCTCATCGGGCGACGCGTAACCGTGGTGCTGAATGGCAAGACTATCATCGCCGATCAGACCATTCCGGGCATTACGGGCGGTGCACTCGACAGCAACGAAGGTGAGCCGGGGCCCATTTACCTGCAGGGTGATCACACGGCGGTGGAGTTTCGGCGGATTGTTCTGGTGCCAGCTACCAGTTCGCGGTAGTCTGCCGGCGTCGTTGAACTGAAGGTGTGAGGATCATCGGATCCGAGGATTGGAGGGGCGGGCGTCGGGGACTCCAGTTGCACGGGGTCCCCGACGCCCGCCTCTCTGATCCCCAGATCCTCTGATCCTCACACCTTCAGTTCTCCAATCCTCAGCCGGGCCCCCGCGGCACCCGCGGCCTCGCCCCCGGCGTGACCTCATCTGCCAAACCGGCCCGCAGCCCGCCACCTCGGCCAAACACCACGCCGTGCACGCGTCGTGTGAAGAACACGAGCAGCAACAGCACGGCCACCAGCGTCAGCAGCGGCAGGAATATCGCCAGCGCACTCGTGACCACCGCACTCACCAGCTCGAGTGCCGACACCACAGGATTGCCAAGTCCCCCCGTGAGCGTGGTGCTCTTGAAGCGCGTGAAGACCGTCGCGCCCTGGGTCATCCCCGCTGCACCGCCGGCCAGCACCACGGCGGTCCACTTGAGCACCGGTGGCAGGTCCACCACCACGCTGGCGGCGGCCAACATGCCGGCTGCCACCGCGGTTGGCGTGGCAATCACGTCCAGCAATTGATCAAGCCACGGCACCGAGTAGGCACCGACCTCGAGAATCGTCGCCGTGCCCAGTGCCGCCAGCGCCGGTGTACTCGCCAGCCACACGAACCCGGGGGAAAGCTCCAGCACGCCGGCCTTTGCGGCCACACCAGCAGCCAGCAGGGGCACAAACATCCGGAATCCGGCGGCTGCCGCGAGACCGAAGCCCACGGCGATACCCAGCACCGCCTCCCAGGGAATGACCGAAAGGTCCATGGCGAACGCTAGCACCTCACCGTTCCGCACGCGAATGTGCGGTGCTAGGCTCCTGTCATGCGACTGTTGGGTTGGCTTTTCTGGGCGACACTCACGCCCATCCTGTTTCTTCAGCTTCTGGGCATCGGGGCGCCGCTCGAGCAGCCTGGCGTGTCCTGGGGCATTGTCAGCCTCGAACTCGCGTTCACGGCGTCGCGTGCGTCAGAAATTCTCGGCATCTGGAAGAGCGCCGGTGTCACGGAAAGCGCGCTCGTCAGTCTGGGGGTCGACGGCGCGTTTCTCGTGGCCTACCCCATGCTGCTCTTGACCAGCATGCGACTGCTGCTCACCCACGCAGTACCCGCAGCCACGGCCCTGCACCGGAGCGGCGCCCGGCTGGCGTGGGCCACACTGGCCTGCATGCCGCTCGATGCGCTCGAGAACCTGCTGCTCTGGCGTGTTGTCGTGCGCGGCACGGCACAGGCTGTGTCAGGCCGCGACGTCCTGCTTGCTGGAATCGCGGCAAGCCTCAAGTTCCTTCTCATCGCAGCAGCCATCGCCTGGATGGTCGCGGCACTGGGTCAATGGCGCCGCGCCCGGGCAGGCGCCTGACGCCGCGGCGCGATTCACCCTTCATCTCCACCACGACTCATGGCCAACGGACCCGGCTTTGGCGGCATCGCAGCCCGCGCAGTGAGCGCGCTCGTGCTCGTGTTTGCCACCTACAATCCTGAGGGCCTGTCGTTTTATCACTGGGCCATCGCCCCACTGCGCACCGGTGTCAGCACCTCGGGCCCCACGTCGCTCAAGTTTCTGCTCGGCCTCGCACTCATGGGCGGCTGGGCCGTGTTTCTCAATGCCACGCGTCGCTCCATCGGACTCGGCGGCGCATTGCTGGTGCTGGCCATCTCCGGTGGACTGGTGTGGCTGCTCATCGACGTGGGCATCGTGAGTGCGCGCTCGTCACGCGGCATCACGCACGTCGTGCTCATCTGCACGGCGCTGCTGCTGGCCGTTGGCATGAACTGGTCACACCTCTCGCGGCGACTGAGCGGGCAGGTGGACATGGACCCGAGCGAGTAGGCGCTTTAGCCTGTCGCCAGTTCACGCTGCAGAAACACTTTCGCGAAGGTCCAGTCACGCTTCACGGTCGCGGGCGAGATGCCGAGTGCTTCGGCGGTTTCGTCGATGTCCAACCCACTGAAGAAGCGCAGCTCCACCACCCGCGCATGACGCGGCAGCGCAGTTTCGAGACGCACCAGGGCGTCATCCAATGCCAGCAGATCGAACGACCGCTCTGAAGAATCAGCCACCGACTCATCGAGCGTCACCCGCTCGCCGCCCTCACGCTTGGCGGCCCGCGTTCGACGCGCGTGATCCACGAGAATGCGCCGCATGGCCTGCGCGGCAATCCCATAGAAGTGCGCGCGATTCTGCCAAGACACCTGCTGCTGCCCCATGAGCCGCATGTACGCCTCATGCACCAGCGCCGTGGGCT
>VFQQ010005538.1_pt1 | contig 10408 bp, 15 predicted proteins | sample 3512341 | NCBI WGS metagenome assembly VFQQ01 (sample SAMN10412373, study PRJNA504923) | tailings metagenome | isolation source: Relicate 2 Philex TSF1 revegetated site | place: Philippines: Tuba, Benguet | collected 2017-08-29
CATCCCCTCTGCTGCCTAGGCCCTGCTCAATGTCAGGCTCGCTGCCTGCCCAGGCGGAATCAACTTCGCAGCGGTCAGTGCATCCAGACCCACTGCTTGTCGCACCACCCTCGCTGCATGCACTGTCGCCTGAGCAGGCGCTGGTGCTGGTGCTCTGACCATCACTGCTGTGCTGCTCGTCGGGCGACAGGCTGACTGCTGGGCTGAGCGAGCGGTTGGTGGGAAGGCTCAGGGAGTGGTCGGGCAGCAGGGTGGTCGGCAGGCTGAGCGAGCGGTCAGGCGGCAGGGTGGTGGGCAGGCTGAGGGAGCGGTCGGCAAGGCTGGCGCGGCTGCGATTGGGTTGTTGCGGAGGCATCGGAGCGCATGCTTGAGCAGACTGTTTCAGTAGCCAACATCCCATAGCCATGCCCCGCTGCGCCCTGCTGTGCCCTGCAGCGCCCTGCTGCGCCATGCCGCGCCCCCCTCACCTGCCGACCTCCTCACTGGAGCTCTTCTGGGTGACCAGTTAGGACTGGTTACTGACACGCAGCAGGTAGGCCTGCAGGCAGGCGAAGAGAAGGAGGCCGCAAGGAGCTTGCGAGCTGCAATCGTGTGCGCCTTAAGCTTGAGTAGGGGAGAGATGCGCAGGCAGAGGCGCCTGCGTGTGTGGCACTAGTAAGTCAACTATGCATCTGCTGCAATAGTGTAAATCAACCAGCTCGATCTACAACACGGTGGGGCACTCACCACGGTCAGCCTGCCGTTGGGGTCCAGCACAACTACGGGCACAGGGGGCGGGTGGTAGCTTGCATCTGCGAAACAGCACGAGGGCAGGGCAGGGGCCTCCGTCTTATGTGCAATGGCCTGACATGCTTCGCTGCTACACTCGGTCCCTGGCCCTTCCTCCAGCCCTTGTTAGCCGCCGCCCCTTGCTCTTGCTTCTACCGCCGCCAACTCCTCCGCCTGCGCGCCCTCAGGGACAGCGGTGCGGTGTGCCGTGGAGGTATCGGTGCTGCTGCCGCGGAAGGGCCGCAACTTAGTGGCCACACAGACCATCAGCACATAGCTGGCTACAGCAGCAATTATGGCGACCACAATCACTGCCAAGGAAGGAAGAACGAGAGTGAGTATTCAAGAGGTTGAGGCAGTCAGGCCACAGGCGCTTTGAGCAGGGCGGCTGGCGAGCAGCGGCGACGGCGGCTGTGGAGAGCGCAACTGCGGGCGGCGAATCGGCGGCAGTGGCGTGTACTTCGTTTGGTCCTGACAACTGACAAGCTCACCTGGAATGAGGAGCATATGGCCTCAAGCAGCCAGCACAGGGGCAGCTGGATTTCAGAAGCTGCACGCTGATAGATGAGATGCCGCTAAGGCGGCCGCCGCCGCTGCGCCGCCGCCGTCCAGCCGCTGCTGCTGTGGAGCCGTGTGGCTGGTGCTGGCCAACGGTCAGGCCTGCAACTCTGCTTGCACTACAGCAGCAGAGCTGCTCAGTGAGGCCAGAGGGCAACAAGAAGATGCCCTTGGAAAGCTGCCAAAGGCAGAACGCCAGGCGCTGCTATCTCTCGATTGTGTGGTGTATCTGCAGGCAACTCAGCATACACAGGGCTGCGCAGAGGATGCAGAGGCTGGTTGATCGCTGCCAAGCGCCGCGAAGTGGCCCCCTCGTGCATGAGCAGCTACCCCAGCTTCCGTGCATGACAACTTGAGGCATGCATTCCCTGCAAAGCTGTTCTTCCAGTACAATTTGCTATCATGCACAACCAAAGCAAGCAGAAGCATTGCTGCGCTGCTCAGCAAGTTGCCAATCGCAAAGCGCCTGGCGGCATGTCATGCTGCCGCTGCTCTGCCGCCGCCGCCTACTGTCGGGCTTGCATGCATTGTGCCGGTTTATTCAAAAGCCTTCTGCTCAGCATAGTACCCCATCTAACCATCACGATGAACCGGAAGTGGCGCACAAACCCGAGTGCAATCGACACCGTCGCCTCCTACCCGGCTTTCCGTGCGGCCATCCCTCCCCGCGACTCGGCATACGACCTGTCCACTCCTACCGATCTCTACGCCGTGTATACGGTGCTGCACATAGAGAGCAAGCAGGCGGAGCTGCGCTGGAGCCCCCACGGCCGCTTCTACTACTTTCAAGTGCAGTGGTGGCAGGCGGCGAAGGCGGGGGAGGGCCCAGCAGCTGCGCCGGAGGGCGACGAGGACCCGCCACCGCAGGTGCGGCCTGCCGCCGCTCTCGGCATTTTGGGGCTCCTGCCGCCATGCTGTGTCGCTGCTGCTTTGCATAACAAAGTCTAGAAACCACAACTGCAACATGCCATGCGTCCTTCCCGCCTCTTACGATCCTCTGCAGATTGTGCCCGAGGGATCAGAGGCTGCTCTGCGCCTCGAGGCCGAGGCGGCGGCAGCAAAGCAGCAGAAGCAGCAGCAGGGCCGGAAGCGCGGCAAGGGTGCCGATGGCAGCCGGCAGCAGCCACCTCAGGCGGCTGAGCAGCAGCAGCAGCAGGAGCAGCAGCAGCAGCAGCAGCAGGGAGGCCAGCAAGCACCGCCGCCCGGGCAGCAAGCCGACCAGCAGCAGGCAGGGGTGCAGGCGGAGCAGCAGACGGCAGCGCCGTCTGCTGACACCGATGCTGCAGCACCTGGGGCAGCTGCAACCGCAGCTGCTGACGGAGCAGACGCAGGTGCAGCAGAGGCAGGGGTAGCCGGCGAGGCGTCGCAGGCTAGAGAGGCGGCACAGCCGAGGCTGCGCACGCAAGTGGTGGTGCCTGTGAGCAGCGGCTATGGGCAGCTCACGCCCGAGCTGCTGCAGCGGCTGTTCAGCGTGCGGGGGGTGCAGGCGCAGCAGCTGCTGCTGGCGCTTGTTGACAGCAACGGCGTTGTGACCCGCAGGTGGGCTAGGTGGCGCTGTGCTGGTAGATGTCCTGTGCAGTTGCCTTGCGCTGTGCACAGCGTTGCTCTTGCAGTTCGGCCGTGCGCTGTGCGCCTTGCATAACTGCCCGCTGCTGGATCGGCTGCCGCTAGCTGCTGCTGCTCCTGCTGCTGCCTGCTGATCTGCTCCGGCCTTGCCTGTCCGTTTGCTCTGCAGCTGCCTGTACAACTACATCCAAGCGCCGCTGGAGGGGCCAGGGACCGCCAACCTGGAGCTGTTGGACGACTGAGACTGAGGGAGCGACTGGCTTATCTGTCAATTAACAAGTACCGCTGAATTTGTGCTTTTTTGTTGCAGCAGCTGCTCGTCACAATTCCAGCATTTGCAAAAATCGCTACTTGTCACATCGCAGCATTGTAATGGCTCTCTGCACGGGTGTCACTCCCCTCCGCGCGCCGCAGCGGCCGCAGCATCTGCCGCCCCCGGCTGCTGCCCTTGCAAGCCAGACAGCAGCGAGAGATCGAACTCTGGGTAAAGCTGCGGGCTCATAAGTGGCAGCAGGGCCATCAGCGCAGCGTGCTCATAGTAAGCTTGCCGTGTGATGAGCCCCCCGGTCAACTGGCCGATGGTGCCGCTGCCACGCCCAGACTTAACCCTGCAGTTAGCGGAGTTACAGGGCAGGCCATGTTGTGGGGTTCAGCGGCAGGGCAGCTATGAACTGCTGGCCTCTGGCTGCAGTGGTGATAATGCCTGCTGGCTCACGCCGCCCCTGCTGTGCGGTACCCATGGCGACTAGCACTACCATATGCAGAGCTTCCATCGTTCTCCAGCCCATCAGTGCCCGCCCAGCTACACCTCCAGCCGAACAACAGGCGCCCACCTTCCAAACACTCGGTCGTCTGCATCGCCCAGCTCAAGACCCTCCCGCAGCATCAGCTCGCTGACAGCTGGCGGCAGCGAGAAGCTGGCAGAGCGCGCATGGCTGGTGCCTCCACAGGGGGAGCGCACAACCACCCATGCAAAGCACTCGAGGCGAGGCAGCTGTGTGCCAAAGCTCTGGCTCACCGCTGCCGCCGCCCCAGCTGGCTGCAGGTCCAGGGGCTGCTGCCGCGCCGCCTGCCACTGCTGCGCCCAGGCGGGAGAGGGCATCAGGTGCCCGTGCTGCTGCTGGTGCAGCTGCTGCTGCGTGGTTGCTGCGCCTGCTGCTCCTGCGGCTGTTTGCACGGCGCCTCCGCTGCCGGCGAGCTGCCCCTCAACTGAGCCGTGCTGGTAAGCTGGCAGCGGTGCAGCGTAGCCCACGCCGCCCTCGATGGCGACCAGCAGGCTGCCAGCTGCGCCTGGGTGTGTGAGGATGGACTGCACTCGGTTGAAGGCGCCGGTCAGCGTTTCCTCATCTCCCCAGGGCTGATCAGCCACGCCTGACTGCGACTCGATGCCTGCGGCAGGGGCAAGGCAGGACCCAGGGCAACGTATGCTTTTGTTTTCAATTAGCCGCGGATTAGCCGAACTATCCCAGCTTGATGCACTCACTCCCTGCCAATGGACCCGGAGTATCACAGGCAAGACCCGTTTCAACCTTGCACAGCTGCCAAGCCCACCTGAAACGCGATGATCGACTGCCGGCAGCGCCTGGCGCAGCGCCGCCGCAACCGCATTGATTTTGACCGCATTCTGCGATGCCACAATGACTGACAGCTGCTGTCGCAGGCCGGGGGCTGCCGCCGCAACAACAGGCCGCGCCACCGTCTGCGGCAGGAGAGAAGGTGGCAGCAGCGGGAGCGGTGGCGGCAGAGCCAGCGCTCGACAGCTGCCGGAAGGATGGCCGTGATTCACACACAAACTGCAATATTTAACAGCACAACAGCAGATTTGAGTCCCGCCACGCGCTGCAGAGAGAGGACGGCGAGCGCTCTCACCATCGCAGCCTCCAGCTGCTGCCCACTGACTTTGGGAGAGTTGGAGCGCGTCCAACAAACGGTAGCAATGCATGCAAGGGGCAGCAGGCGTCACCTGAGTTCAGATGCATCTGCTGCCTGTGCTTTGTGGCTTCCAAGAACGCCTCCAAGCGCTGCGATCACCAACACAGAGCTGCCACATGTTGTGAAAAGACTGCCACCGTACACAGGCAGCTGTGTCGTGAATGGCCGCGCCCAGCGTTCAGGAGCGGGCGCTGCAGGCGCTGCGGATCCATCGTCACGAGGTGGAGGGATCGCTCCTGTACCTGGATGCAGGCAGCGCCGAGGCAGTCGGGACAGGCATAGGCCTGGCGGCACTGCAAGACGGTGAGCCAGCGGCGGCAGTGGCATGAGCCAGCGGCGGCAGTGGCGCCCGCTTGCCAACTGATTTGCGCGCCACGGTGACGCATGCCAGGTGATTTCACCGCCTGCCAATGCTCTGTACATACCCCTGACAGATCTGGGAGCTGCACTGGTTTGCGACCTGTCGGCCGCTGGTCCGACCGACCGTCCAACCGCACAGCTGCTGAGTGGCAGCCCCGCCCCTTTGCGGCGCGTTGCCTTGCTCCTCACCGCTCTGCTTGGCGATGCCCAGGCAGTTGTGCTTGCGGCTTGCGAGCATTGCTCATCGACGGCGCAGTTCACCGTCCTGTGCGCTGTGGGCGAGGCGGCGCATCATGAGGAGGCACCTGCTGCTTACCCTCCCGCCTGCTATGCCGCTGTTGCGGCCGCCTGGCAGCAGCGACTGAACGAGCAGCGGCTGGCAGCGGGGCTGGGACCCTGCAGCCTTATCATCCGCCACCTGCCCCTGCTGCTGTGCCCGCTGACCAGCAGCGCATTTGTGCTGCCGGCGGCATCAGCGGCGGCCCGCCTGCCACGTGCCGGACAATTCGCGGCAGGCTACAGCACCAGTGCAGCAGCGGCGGCAGCAGATTCAGATGAGGACCAGCCGCACTCATCTGGACAAGCAGCCCCACCAGCCAAGGCCGCCGCCGGCAGGGGCAGCGGGCGCGGCAGCGGCAGCGGCAGCGACGGTGCTAGTGGGGCACCTGCAGCTGGCCTGAGCCTGCTGGCACATGCCCTGGTGGACGCTGCAGCCACACTAGGCTACCGGCCAGAGGCATTTTCGCTCGGGCCCTGCAGGTGAGGTGGTGGCGGTGTGGCGCAATGCTGTGAACTGCACAGCTGTGATGACGCAGCCGCATGCTGTGTGGCAGTGCCCCTGGGTGCCCTGCCTGTGGCCGCTGCAGCCAGCGCGTGGCTCAGACTGGCCAGCTGAGGCAGCCGAGGCAGCTGATGAAGGGCAAGCAGAGCAGCAAACGCAGCTCAACCTGCCAGGGTCCATCCACAAATGCCCTTTCATCCCTGCTGCAGCCGCCTGGTGTGCGACGCCATGTCCTTCGTGCCGGCTGCCTCCGGAGCAGACCTCGCCCCAGCAGCCCTGGTACTCGTGGACCGCCTGCTAGACCCGGTCAGCCCCGCACAGCATGCAGACCTGCTGCTGCAGCGCATGTGTGACCAGTTCAGTGGGTGCAGCAGCGATAGCGGCAGGCCCAGCAGCGTTGTCGACGGCAGCAGCACCGGCGGCATGGCCAGCAGCACTTATTGTGGGCATCCCTTTGCTCCGCTGCCCGGCATGGTGCCCATGCCGGGCCTGGACGCAGCAGCTGGGCCAGGTGCCAGCAGGGACGCTAGCGAGGATGCAGGCAGAGGGCCGCTCAGCCTGCTGCCCGGCAGCCTGCGGCATCCGGATGACCCGCAGGTGGGTGCCTGCTGTTGTGTGGATAGCTGGTTCTGCCGCTGTGCATAGGCTTGTTGTATCAAGCTGCCCGTCTTGGCACCTGCATTTGCAATTGCATGGCATGTTGTTGCTGCTGTGCCTGCCGCGCATCCTCATATGCCCCTTTTGTCATTTGCACTGTCGCTGTCCCTGCTCGCAGGCTGAGCGCTGGCTTGAGTTCCTGCTGTCTCGCAAGGGGCGGGACGCGCCCATGTTCCTCCGCAAGTGGCTGCGGGAGGCAGCTCGCAAGGTGGGCCTGCTCTGCACCGCATCCTAAACGGTTGCACTGCACACACCGGGCAGCTAGCAGCATGTGATCGTAAAACTAGAGGCATAGGGGTGCCTGGGCACAGCACGGCGTGCCTCTGGGTGCTCACATACTTGCCATGCCAAACCTCGGTTGTTGAGATGAATCTTTACGTGCCTCTGCAGGAAAATGTGCTCCAAGTGCGGTCCTTCAAGCCAGGCTCCATCTCAGCCGCAGAGCTGCGCTCCTTGGCAGACAGCCTGCGGCGGCAGTCGCCGGCAGCAGCCTACCGCCACGCGCCACTGCTGCAGCTCGCAGAGGCGGCGGCGGCGGCGCTGGAGGGTCCCCATGCCGGTGAGCCGCTGAAAATGCAGTTGGAGGGTGTTTTTTTTCTGATGCACTGCAGCCGAACGCGAGCATGGTCTCTTGTCTCCCCGTGCACGCCTTCATACCAACCGGCTTAGTTCGCCCGCCGGTCGGAGCTCAGGCCTCAACCTCATCCGGCGCGCCCGCCCGCCTCCCTAACCAAACCGTGCCGCCCTTGCCCTTGCAGACGCTTGGGAGGCGATTCAGCGTGAGCAGCGACAGCTGCTGTTTGCCTGCACAGAGTCCGCTGAAGCAGCAGCCTCTCAGCTGGTCGATCTCTGTGCTCTGATGGCACGAAGCAGCAGCGGCGGCGGCGGCACAGGAACAGGCAGCTGCTCTGGCTCGCTGCTAGGATTGGACGATCTGGTGCTGCTGGTGCTGGCGGCTTACTGCCAGCTGCCCGACTTCCTGCCCTGGTGAGAGAGAGCTGTTTGCTGGAATGATGGGCAGGTGTTCATTCAGCTCTGCACTTGAGAAAGAGGCCTAAGCGATCGCACCTGCTGCAGCCAGCTTGCCAGTGTGCCACTCTCAAACAGCCTTTCATTCTCGCATCTGCTGTGCAGGTTTGCGGCAGGCAGTGGCGCTGGCGGCGGCCCCTTCTCACCGGAGCAGGAGCAGCAGCTGGAGGCAGCTCTGGTCGAGGCAGTGATGGCTGGCGGTGGGCAGGCAAAAAGCAGTAGCAGTGGCGGCAGCGGCGGCGGCACGCAAGCTGCTGCTGCCTGGCCGCTTGGGCAGCTTGCGGCGCGAGCTGCGGCAGCCAGGGCCACTGCTGCTGCTGCTGCCGCCGCCACCGCCGCCGCTGCTGCTGCTATGCAGGGCGGCAATGGTGACAGCAGTGCCAGCGGCAGTGACAGCGGTGGCGGCAGCCAGGCAGAAGCAGAAGCAGAGGCAGAGCTGCGAGGGCTGCAGTTGGAGGCCAGAGATGCGGTGCAAGCGCTTCTGGGGCGCATGCGCGAGCTGAGCGCCTTCCGCCGCTCGCTGCTGACAGCGCAGCAGGGGCAGCAGCTGGGGCGGCTGGCGGCGCTTGGGCAGGACGGCGCGCCGCGCCCAACTCCGCTGCTCAGGCAGCTAGTGGGTGAGCGGGGCTGCTGTGTTGGTTGTTGAGCATAGGTGGCCATTTTCCGATCTGCCCGGCTTGCGCCAGCCACCTCAGCTGCTCAACTGCTCGCATTTGCACAGTTTGCGCCCTCTCTCTGTGTTTGTTTGCACTGCAGAGTGCATCCTGCGGGACGAGCCGCTCCCAGATCTGCATGCCGGCGCCACCTCCCTGTCCGGCTTGCTGCGCTCCGGCCTTGGTCGCTTGGGTGTCAAGGTGGGTGGATGCATGTTAAGCTCTGTGCAAGACTGCTGACCATGGGGCTGCATGACCTTCCCAAACCGGCGTTGACAGCGACATAAAGCAGCCTGCACGGCCCACAACAGAGCCTTGTGGATTGCACAGTTGATGCGCTTGCCTCCTCTCCTGCTGTTTGCTGCTGCGCAGGCTGGGCCCAAGCCCTCGGACCGCCCCACCGTCATCCTGTTCGTGCTGGGAGGCGTGAGCCTGGCAGGTGAGGCGGGTGGAAGGGACAGGCGTGCATCCAGCTTGGTTCCCGGAGCATCAGGGCTGGCGTGCACCAAAGCCCCTCAAAGGCACCACACTTTCCCAGCAGTACCGTGCAGTGCACGTGGCCTCTCTGTGGCTTGCCCGCTTCTCTAAGCTGCAGTGAATGATCGTGTGACGCATCCCACCCGCACTCCCCACCATGAACTTCATGCCCGCAGAGCTGCACGAAATCCAGCAAGCGATCGATGAGCGGGCGGCACGTGCGAGCAGCAGCGGCGGCGTCAGCGGCACCAGCGCCCCTCAGGGCAGCGGGTCAGCACCGCCTCGCATCATTGTGGGAGGCACGGCGCTGCTGCACCCTCGCGACCTGTGCCACCAGCTGTTTGCTGAGTTGTAGTGGCTAAACGTGTTGTGGGACTTGAGATACACGTTGCTCCGACAGAGAGTAATGCAGTAGGAACACAGATACGGATCAATGGTTATACCTGTGAGCAGCAGGCGCGCCTGCAGTGTAACTGCCTGCGCTGCACCTGCAGCCACACGCCGCTGCTGATCGAATCGTGTGGGTGCAGTAGAAAAGCTGTGATGCTATCGGGCTGCCATCCTGGCATGCGCCTCCAGCAAGCTGCGCAGCTCGTGAATGACCTCCTCAAACCCAGGCCGCTGCTCAGGGTGCTCCGCCAAGCACCGCCTGGACGGATGGAGCGAATAGCAGGGGGCAGGCAGGATCAGCAGTGATCGCAGCCGCTGGCGGCCTGGGATGGCAGAAGCACTCCCAAGGGTTCTCTATCCTGGGCAACAACCTGATACAACAACCTGGACATAGACTGCTAGCCTTGCAGCACCGTCTCCATGCAAGGCATGCTCACAGCATGAGGGCGATGTAATCATCCAGGCCGCCAAAGCTGGGTGTGTCAGGCCCAGGCAGCTGCTCCCGGGGCGGCACCTCCAGCCGTATGCCACCCATGCGCTTGGTGAGCAGCTGCAGAGGAGCGGCAAAGTAGGTACGGCTAGCACGTCGAGTCGAGACAGCAGCAAACCGTCTCTAGTAGTCAGCCGCAATTTTACCGGCTTATCCATTAGCAGTGCTGCAACCCTGCCGCTCCAGGTGCGTTGATTGTGCTGCATGCACAGCCCAGCAGACTCACAGGCCATCTGTCGATGCCCTCCCAGGGCACCTTCAGGGTCACTGCATGGGCAAGGAAAGCAAAGAGGGAAGGGCAGGCTGAGCTAGCTCCAGCGCTGTGTAGCGCGGACGCATAGCAAGCAAAAGCAAGCTCCTGCCCGGCACCGCCTATAGGTAGCTACACTGCCGCAGTTGCACAAACCAAGCTAAGCCCGCACTCACGGAGCTCCCACATCACTACGCCCTGCAGGCAAGCGCAAGGGTTCCAGGGCAGACAATTAGCACGGCAGGCTCACGGCTGGACGCCAGCAGGACACGGGCTGGCATGAGTGCTCGATGCCAAACATACATAACCATAGGCGCACACGTGCTTTGTGGGATCATTCGTATTCACAACTGGGTTTTGCATTCACAGCTGGCCCCAGAGGCAAGCAGCCCAGCGTGCACAACCGCATCGGTTTTGGCCTCGCAATGTGCACCAGCCGGTCAAGACAGAATGGCTGACCCCGCCTCACCCAGGAGAACACATCCGAGGCGGGGGTG
>VFQQ010005539.1_pt1 | contig 10408 bp, 22 predicted proteins | sample 3512341 | NCBI WGS metagenome assembly VFQQ01 (sample SAMN10412373, study PRJNA504923) | tailings metagenome | isolation source: Relicate 2 Philex TSF1 revegetated site | place: Philippines: Tuba, Benguet | collected 2017-08-29
CCTGCTCGCACGCCGACTGGCGGGCGGGGCACAAGCGTGTGTGCAAGGCGCTGGGCGCGGCACGGCAGGCTGAGAAGGAGGAGCGGCGGCGGCGGCAGCAGGAGGGACAGCAGCAGGGCTGAGGGGCGGCAGCTGCGGCTGTGAGCAGCAACATCCGGGGGCTCAGTGGGGTCCAGCAGTCCAAATGCAAATTAATCCTTTCTTTCTTGAACAGCAGTGCACGGCTCTGTCTTGTCCATGCAATTGCCTCAGGCGCAGCATCCCCATGCACAGTTTGTCCCAAGATCAAGCCGCCGACAATGCATGCTGTGCAGCTCTTGCACATGTCACATGCTCAACGGCAACAAGAGAGCAGCCCTAGTGGTAGTGCACTGCACCTCCCTCCACCTTCTCTGGTCTGTGGCGAGAGGCAGAACCCTCGCTGCCTTTCCAACACCCAACTCCACTGGTCAGCAATGTTACAAGTTCCAATAGCTTGAGTGCTTGAGTGTCAGAAGGGCAGCAGTCAAGAGAGCAGGTATGGTATGAACAAGATCGGTCAGGGCATCGGGAGCATCAGCAGGCGGCCAGGCATTGGGAGAGGAAACTCCCCCAGTTCGCTACTAGCACACAATTCAAGCACGCATTGGTGCGGAGCAGGCACTTTGGTATCAAGGAGTCAGGAGAAAGCGGTGCAGCACGTCACTAAGAGGGAAGAGGAGGGGGCCTGCTGTTGGCAGGTCCGCCACCGCCACCCTGAGAAAACTAAGCTGGCGCCTGCCTGGAGAGGACGGGTCATGACGCAAGGAGAGCCTGGAACAAACTGAGCTGCAGGGGGGCCCAGGCGCCAGCGGGCCGGGAATGCCCACAGCCGCCGGTTGCCCTGGGCCCCCAACCTACTGTGAAAACGCGCCTATTGTCACCTAGCACGCAAGAGGGCAGCACAGCAGTGCTACACACGTGGGGGCGGCGTGGTGCCGCTGCCGCTGCCGCCGCGGTGGAGCACCCCCACCTCCCCGCCCTTGAGAGGGGCAAGCTCTGCCGCGCTGCCGGTGCCGGAGGCTGTGAGGGAGATGACGCGCGGCACCACTACAGGAGGGGCGGGGGGAGGTGGGAGGAGTTGGCGTGAGGTGGCAGGCGGCGGGACAAGTGAGCTGATGCACAAACCACGGGCATCCATGCCACCACCAGCAGCAGGGTGTGCCATGCACAGCACGCCAGGCCTGCACGGCAGTGACGAAATGACAGCCACCCTGCCAGCAAGATGCCAAAGAGGCACTCAAAGCACTCACTGCTCTCCCGGTACTTTTGGATCTTGGCGTGGCTGTACAGCGCAAAGCCCGCCATCGCCAGCACGCAGCTGCAGGAAGTTGGCAGTTGGCAGGGGCAGGGGGTGATGCAACGCGGGTGAGGGCGGGGGTTGGAGGGTGGATGGCGGGCGGCACCACGGCATCAGAGGGTGGAGCGCAACCAAGCGTCATCTTGAGCGTGAACTCCTTGCCTTCTCCACCTCCTGATTCCCAGCTCTATAGCTAGACAATTAAAAAGCCACGCACCCCAGCGTCATCTTGAGCGTGAACTCCTTGCCCTCGCCCAGCAGCATGGCCGACAGCAGCAGCAGGCCCACAATCTTGACCTCGCCTGCAGCAGGGAAACGAAAAAATTCAGAGCGGGGTGAGCTGTAGCGGACGCCATCCACCCGTGCATCCAGTGCTGAAGGCAGCATGACGGCAACCATCGCAGCCTTGGTGCTGCTGGGGCTGCCCAGCGCAGCGCACCCAGCACGGTGGTGGTCACCGCCGACGTCTTCTTGATCATCAGGCTGTGCACCTGCGGAACAGGGCGGGAGCATTGCAAAAGCTGTTGGAGGCTGGAGGCGGCAAGTGCCCGTGCAGGCCAGGCACATCAATTTGCTGGCGCGGCAGCAGCAGCGGCAGGAGGTGCAGCAGCAGCTGCACAACTACTGCACTTCCTTCTCCGGTGCACTGCAACCGCACGCACCATGTTGTACAGCACTGCGTTGATGGAGGAGACCAGCATGATGAAGGCCACGCCGTTAGAGTGGGAGGGCAGGTAGGCCCAGAAGCGCTCGCGCTGCAACGGGCAGGGTGGAAGGGAGCACGCTATCAAACATGGTTCTTCTGCACGGTTTGTAAGGAGGGCAGGTACGCCCAGAAGCGCTCGCGCTGCAGATACAGAGGGCAGGTGCGCACAGCTCCAGTCAGCTCGTGTGGTGGCATTGTCTGCTGACTCATGCCTGACCCACGTGGCGAGTGTGCACGCCAATGGCGCCGTTGTGTGCGCGCTGCAAGGCGCAGCCTCAAGCCCAGTGCGGCAAGTGCAGGACGACAGCAGCCGCCGGCAGTCCACTGCGCACCTCGTATGCCCAGAAGAAGGGCGCCAGGCAGGCCAGGGACACGGGGGCGGTGTAGAACGTGAGCCGCACCACGTCCAGCTTCTCGTTCAACACCTGCAGCCAGTTATGGGTATGTGAAGCTACAACTCGGCATGCTTGAAAACAGAGCAGCAATACAGAGGGTCAGCCGAACAACATCCAGCCTTCTCGTTCAGCACCTGCGGTTGTTGAACACCCCAGGGGGAGAGTGTTGACGGGCATTGCTGTGCTCATAGACAGTCCCAACAGGTGAGCTGACAACCACCCTGCCCTGAGCTCGGCACAAACGACCCGCTCACCTTGCCGCTGAAGGTCATCATGGCGCCGTTGCACACCGTGCCCACCAGGCAGAAGGCGATCGCATACGGCTTGCCGCTGATCGTGCCCTGAATGAAACAAGGGAGGTTTTGCAGGGGCGGTTGTGAGCGGCGACGCAAGCTGTGGGCCCCAGCCGACATGGGAACATAGCAGCACAGCTGCAGGAGTGTTTGCTGCACGCTACCAACAGCACACTTGGCAGCACGTCTTCCTGACCCGGCGGCAGCCGCCGCACCCTCGCAGCATAGGGAACCCTGCTGCCCCCAATCACACACCTGCCAGACCGCCAGCATGACGCCGAATGTGAGCATAATCAGAGCCGTGAGCTCCTGGCGGGAGGGGTAGCGGCTCTCCACCATGATCGCCAGCACGCACGTCACCACAGGGATGGCGCTCCTGCAGCGCAGAGGTGGGCAGGTGGGAGGGTGCGGATGATAGGCGGCATGTGAACTAGCTACGGCAGCGACAGCAGACAGACAGGCCTGGCGAAGGCATACGAGCAGCGGCAGCAGCAGCGGCAGCCCTAGGCAGCGCACCGGATGATTTGGTTGAGGGTGAGGCTGATGTCCAGCAGGCTGATGTTGTTCAGCGCGATGTTCAGCGCCTGCGGGCAGGACCATGAGCATTGGGGATAGCAAGTGTGTTCTGGTGTGGACCTGCAAGCTGGCCACCATGCTGTCAAAGCTTTCCAACAGCAGACTGCAGCTGCAGGCAACAGCCTGTCGCAAGTGCGTGCTGCAGCTGCAGCCATGGCAGCATGAGCATAGCAGCAGCGGCAGATTGCAGCCAGCAGAGGAAGGAACATCAACTAGCACTACCAAGTCGCATATCAGCACATAACCGCAGCAACATACACATGCACAGCAGCAGCAACAACACATGCACTCTGCAGCCTATTATTTCCGTACACACTGGACGCGACACATTGATGCAAGGACAGGTGCACCGCATGGTCAGCCGCTATTTATCCACACTACCAAATATCAACTGCACGCAGCAGCAGCACGCAGCAGCACACAGCAGCAGCAGCAGCAGCGCACCATGAAGGAGCCAATGTACACAACTCCTTTCCACTGCTTGTCCGGCACAATGAGTGAGCCCCGACATGTGCAACAACAAGCAGAAGCAAGGGCAAGTGCAGCGGCAGCAGCAGCGCACCATGAACGAACCAATGTACACCACCCCCTTCCACTGCTTCTCCAGCGTGCGCCGGTGGCTCTCCCACGACTCCCGCAGCGCCACCGGCGCCAGCACCACGAAGCTAAACGCCATGTGGCCTGCGGCGCGCAATGTGTGCGGGCGGCCGGCAGCGTGAGCGGCGGCAGCGGCGGGTGGCAGGGCCAGCATGGGCGGCGGCGGCAGCAGGCGCCGCCAGCCGCGAAGAGCACCAGCAGCAGCGCGGCGCCAGGCTGGTGGGCGCAGCCGCTCTCACATGATGTGAGGAGGAAGGGAAAGCGGAAGCCGTACACCCCCAGCGACCACTTGTTCAGCAGGTTGAGGCTCGAGTTGAGGCTGCAAGGGGGGGCGGGCGTCGTGCAGGCGGCAGCAGGTGCGGCGGTGAGCTGTGGGCCCACTAGCTCAGCCGCATGTGTGCTGCACATGCAAGCAGTCATTGCAAGCTCAGGCTATGCTGTTGCACGGTGGAAAAGCGCTGGGCTGCGGCCAGCGGGGCGTGGCTCTTGGAGGGCGGGAGCAGCGGCGCTATAGCGGCGGCAGCCCCGCCGCCGCCAGCCCAGGCAGCAGCCCCTGCGGCCAGCCGCGCACCTCAGGTAGGTGATGACCAGCACTGCAAAGGTGACGGCCTGCATCCTGGTGCCGTCCTCCACCTGCTGCTTGACGGCGGCCATGGGTGCACCAGGGGTGCGCTGGGCACGCCGCCCGCCTGCTGCTCAAGTATCAGTGCCCGTGGCCGTTGCTGTGGCGCAGCAAGGGGCGGGCAGCAGCCCCGAGCGCGGCCGATTGTGCTGCAACAAACTCAGCGGCCGGTGGGGTGGGAGGGGACAGCCCAAACAACTTGCACGGGCTCCAGCAACCGCTGGGTGCAGCGTGGGAGCGCTCCTGGGGCTGGGCGTTTCACCCGTGTCACTGCCTTGATCGGCCTGCAAAATGGGCGGCTCCCTGGCGCTCCCCGGCCATCGCAAATGCCCCAGGGCGATGTTGATCGCCCAATGCACAGCCCGCAAGCAGTGCAGGGCCCTGTAGGGTGCCGCCGCGGCGGCCGCCGTCTCCCCAGGTTGCGATCTGCCGTCAGCAGGCAGATGCCGCTGCTCCCCTCCCTTGTTGCTGACCATCATCCAAACAATATTCAACTGCATGCCAGCTGCCCTCTGCTTCAGAGACTGCAGTGCGCCGCCACCTGAAAGCCACCCAGTTCTCAGCAACCCGTCCGTCTCCTCCTCTCCGGCACGCTCGGGCGCAGGGCCAAGAACGGACAAATCAAATGTACACAAGGTGCCGAGGATCAATCATTCATTCACAGAGTACACAAGCGGGCAGGCCGCCGGCGGCCGTGCAGGGGCTGTTCTGCCCAGGGCCAAGCTCAGCCGGCCTAGCGCAGCGAGTTGAGGAACAGCACGGTGATTGCGGCGATGGCGATGAGCACGGGCGCGATGGACACAAGGTAGAGCGCTCCGTAGCCCATCCAGTCGGGCAGGCGGTCTGTCAGGCTGCGAGGCGCTTCAGAGGGGTCGCGTCCCATGGGCGGCCGCACCTCACGCTGCTGCCGCGCCGCCGCCGCCGCGTCCTCTGCCGCCGGCGTCAGATCGTTGGCCTGTGAGGCTCGGTCCAGCTCGCCTTCGGGCACCGGCTTGGCGCGCTGCCGCAGCTGCCCTGCACCACGCCGGGCCGGCGCCGCAGCGGGGGAGGGTCAGCCACCTTCGCGGGCGGGCGGGCGGGCGGTGCGAGGAGGGGGCCGCCCGTCAGCGCCGGCAGGCACAGCGCTTGCCCAGGCGCCGCCACATGCATGGCACCACATCTGGCAAGACACATGCACCGTCTCAAGCCACCCCGTCTGCGCTGCCTGCCGCCCTTGCAAGCTGCACCAGCGTGCTTGCCCGCCAACCAGCACCTAACCCCGCGCTGCCGCCGCCCCACCAGCACCCTAACCAAATAAACGCAGACTCACTGGTGGGCTCGTCCAGCGCGGGCCAGGCCGAGATCTCCCGCCACAGCTCGCGCAGCGCGATGCGGTCCGAGGGGATGCGCCCCTCCGACACCTCCATCAGCGCCGTCGCCATCTCGTCGCGAGAAATGCCGCTGCTGTCCTGCAGGGATGGGATGCAAGGGGCGGCGAGGAGCGGCGCTGTTACAAGGGATGTTGGGCAGATACAATTTACCAGGGCATTACCAGCAGGAGTGGTGACATGGAGATGCAGCAATTAACCGATTGAGCAAATGCAACGTTTGCGCAAGCTCGGCATGGCATGCAAGTGTGGCAGGGGGAGGCACTTGGCCACCCGCAGGGCTGTCATTCGCAAGAGGGTTGTATCAGCAGAGCCCGTGTGGGCATGGTAAGCTCCGAAAGATGGTTAACTTTGCTTCAATCACCCAGCCCGGATGGAGCGTGCGGCAGACGCGTGTGCAGCGTGCCGCAGTCAAGGCAGGTGGACGCAGCAAGGGTGCAGGCATACATGCATGGGCATGGCAGCCCCAGCGAGCAGCCACCCAGCTCATTTGCCAGCCCACAGGAGGTCAGCAGCAGCTCTGCACACCAGCACTGCACTTCTCAACTCAAGTCGCCCGCAGCCCAACCCCTGGCTCAGACCAACACTCCTCCAACCAGCAGCAGCGGCGCACCTCCATGCCCATGAGCCGCCGCTCGCGCGCACGCGGGTCCTCAATCGCCACCGTCAGCCGCACCTGCGGCATTGGAACGCGATAACCACGCAACCATGTTGTTGGCAGGGCCAGCACATGAGCCCCTGGAGCGAGCGAGGCGCGCTGCTGCTGCCTGCAGGCCAACAGCTGTGTCGCCGGCGGCACCAGCCCCGCGGTTGAAGCATGAGCTATGCTATTGGTGCCTGCCCAGGCCCAAAATTGCAGAGCTGCCCTCATCCCCACCGCTGCACACCGCAGGCGATACAAAACGGCCTCCAGCACCATCCATGCAGCACTCCTCCACTGCCGCACCTCGTTCAGGCTCATGTCCCGCTGCTGCTTCAGCACCTTGAGCACGGCCACCACCTCGCGGCACATGCGCTTGGCCTCCTGCAACCAGAAACATCAGCGATTGCAGGATGTGTGTCAGGAGATCAGGCACGAAAGTCTGCAGGAAAAGCCACGTTCCCAGCTGCACGCCACATCAGTGCTGCAGGCTGCAGAGCACAGCAGCGCTCGAGCGCCGACAAGCGACATGCCAGCGTCTCGACTGCTCCTGCCCTGGCCCAGCCGGCGTCTGCACCACTGACACACTTCCCAAAGCAGTCAGTAAAGCAGCGGCGCACCTCGTCAGACACCTCATCGGCGCCCAGCACCTTGCCGGGCTCGACCTTGCGAGCGGCGGAGCCGCTCTCGATCTCCGCCTGCCGCCGCATGAACGCCTCCAGCTGCGCCTCCAGCTCCTCCTGCGTCAGATCGCTGTCGGCGGCCGCCACCCTGCGGGGGAGAAGAGGAGCAGCAGCGAGCTCAGTGGGAGGGTCTGGGCAGCGGTCGTGCCAGTCGGCGCGAGCAGGCGCGCATTGCGGCGCTCACCTCAAGCATCGTCGTTGCCGCGCCGCCTGCTGCTGCTGCAGGGCCGCTGGCCGGGCTGCGGAGCGCTGCTGCGGCCGGGCGGCAACTCCTGCCGCCTGCAGGCTGGCGCAGGGCGCCAGCACGTGCTGCATTGTGCTCTGGATAACTGCTGCAGTGCTTGATTGGCTGCAGTGGCGCCGCAGGGGCTGCACGACCGAGTTGGGCGTGGGTGAGGTTCTTATCCAGCTCTGGGGCACGCCTCCTGCAGCGAGTAGAAGCAAGCAAGGTGGACTGCGACTGACTGTCACGCAGGGAGGCGCCCAGACTTCTGCCGCCACTGGCGCTGCCGCCGCCGCCACCGCCACAGCGCAGCGGGGGCCGGGCTGCGCTGCGCTGCGCAGGCCCCGGGCAAAATGCATCTAATTTGGGAGATGTTTCCCGCCCGCGACAGTGCAGCACAACTGCGGACAGCGGGCCATGCCTGCTTTTGAACAGCATTCAGTATGCGCATGTCCTCTTGCCCAACAGCAGCGACCGCCGAGCGGTCCTGAGGTGGTTTTTGAGAAGAAATATAGTGCGGAGCGCCTTGTCAATCATCCCAGCACCTTCCAGGGAACATGGCACAGGCATGCAGAAACGCAGTTAACAGCATGTGCACATGCAACATGCCCCAAGCCCTCCCCACCGTCCGGCCACCGTCGATGCCGCCGCTGGCGTTGGTGCCGGTCCCTTCCGCGTGATGTGCCTGCAACTGCCGTCAAGCTTTACAAAACAGTTGCAGGTGTCGCTGTGTTGGCCTCAAGTCGATGTGCATTGCAGCTGCGCATCCCTCTGCCTTGCACAGACCGAGGGAGGACACCAGGCGACGCCACGACATGCAAGGCGCGGGCGGGGAAGAGCGCCCGTCAGGAACACCAGCTTGCAAGCGCATGTTCGCGCTTCCCGCATCGACGCCACTTTCGGAGGGCCCGTTTGTTGTCCACCAAAAGCCTTCTTGCCCCCGGTCGGGACAGAGCCGCCCGCGGCCCGCGCGCAGAGGGCGGCCCGCTCGTGGCGGGACGCACATAAAAGCCCGGCATGGACCGCCAGGACACGGGGTCTGAGTGGGAGGCGCCGATACGCTCCGCCAGCGCTCCCACCCATGGAACCCTGCCCAAGCGTCGTGCCACACGAATCAGCGTTGTGGGAGCTGGAGGGCGGCGCCTAGTGGAAGGCACCAATGACGCGTCGTTCTCGCAGGTGCCCAGAGAGCTGTTGGCGGTCGGCGAGTGTGCCCCGTCCCTGTGCCCTAGCTGCAGCCAGCCTGCAGCACGTTGTCCCAGATTGGCTGCACACGGGCCGGGCAGATGTGTTGTGTTCGTTCTTAGTGACACACGCGGTCTGCAGGATGCAGATGCAAGTCCCAGCGGCGCCGTCCAGCCTTTCCATTGAGCGATGCCGCCCTGCCCGCCTGCCCGCCCTGCCCCCGCCTACACAGATTGCGCGCGGCATCTCTGCCCGCGCCCACGCTGCGGCCAGAACTGAGGCCACCACAGTTGCACTGGAGCGACGCCTATCCAGCCGGCGGGAGAGCATGCGGCTGGACTCCATTACGCATGCGGCTGGCGGGGAGGGCCCACTGCCCATTGCAGAGGAGGACGGCGAGATGGATTTGGAGGCTGAGGTGCGGCAGTGCCTGGGGTCTGTATGTGGTTTGTGGTTTGTACGGTGCTCGCATGCTTCGTTTAGTGCGGTGTGATGCGTTTGGTGCTTGTCGATGAAGGTGCGGCGTGGCTTGCAGTCGTGATGGCAGGCAGCTTGAGAATCTGCTCCTGTTTATGCATGTGGCCGCTTGCTTGAGCAGTCCCCGCTTGCAGTGGCTGCTACGGGCTGGGCCCTGCTGTGGTACTGCTTGCGGGCGGGGAGCAGGCGACCTATCGCTAGGACACAGCAGTTTCTAATCAGTGTCTGCCCAAGCTGCCGCCTCTCCCCCCCCAAGCGGCGGTGTGTCCTGCCGCCGCTGCGCCAAAGCTGCCCTCTGCTGTTGCCGACCCTTGCCCATCCATGCACATTGACCGCTGCTTCAGGTGGCCAAGCTGCCCAGCTGGCGCAGCACGCTCACGCTGCGCGCTCTGGTCATCGGCGCCCTGCTGGGCGGCTGCTTCTGCATCATCTCCCTCAAGCTCAGCCTGACCACGGGCGGTGAGCCTCTGGGCGGGGGAGGCCAGTGTGGTGGCAGGCGGGCGGACAGCGCACCGCTGGCCGTGTAGCAGGGACGACATGGCCCAGCACAGTGCCCAGAACGGGTGCCCCCCACCCAGCAGTAGCTGACGCACAACCTTGCCACGCCACCTGCGCCCCTCTGCAGTCATCCCCTCGCTCAACATCGCCGCGGGCCTGCTGGGCTTCTTCCTGCTCAAGTCCTGGGCCAAGGGCATGGACTGGGCCAAGCTGCCGGTGCGCATGAACCCGCCGCTGACCGCCCAAGAAGTGACCGTCATCCAGGTGCGCCCAGCTGCCGGTTGTCTGGGCTCCTGCCCTGCATATCAGTGCATTGGCACCTTGCAATGTAGTGGTTAGGTTGGCAGGGGCAGAACCACGTTCAGGTGCTCATGTGTGGGCGTATCTTGGTCGCACACCGACCCACCTGCCTATGCTGCCCTTATCGGTCCCCTCCTGCCACTCTCACCTGCACTTACCCAATCACAGACCACGTGCGTGGCGTGCTACGGCCTGGCCTTCAACGCCGGCTTTGGCACGTACGTACTGGCTATGGACTACCAGTCATACCTGAATGTGGGAGATGTGGAGGGCAACCGTCCAGAGGTGCGCACATGGGCGGGCGAGCTGCGCTGTGCCGTACTGTGCTGAGTCTGCTGATGCTTTGGGTTGGCGGCGCCGGCGTTGTCCGGTTGCTACAGCCGCTCGATAGTATCTGCATCCGGCACTGTGTGCCGGCGAACCAGACCCAGATCTCTGCCATTTCTTAAGTGCGTGTCGTTGCTTCCTCTCCCTCTGGCTGTGCTGTGCAGGACGACGACGTGCTGCTCATGGACCGCTTCCCTCGCC
>VFQQ010005540.1_pt1 | contig 10406 bp, 18 predicted proteins | sample 3512341 | NCBI WGS metagenome assembly VFQQ01 (sample SAMN10412373, study PRJNA504923) | tailings metagenome | isolation source: Relicate 2 Philex TSF1 revegetated site | place: Philippines: Tuba, Benguet | collected 2017-08-29
TGACCGAGGGTAATACCCTCAGGCACTGCCATGGGAGGCTGCGTTGGCTAATGTGCCTCAGTGGCAGTGCTGCACAGTCCCTCACAGGGTACTGTTGTCTTAGTTTTCCTCGGCTCCTGCTGGAGGACGAGGCGGGCTCTGCGCCACAAGTTCAACCGCTGGCTTACCTCACCGACACATCATGCTTCCATTCATGTACTCCTCTCTTGCAGGAGTGAAGTTCCTGCTGGAGGACGAGGCGGTGCAAGTGGGCGGCAGCAACCACAGCCATGCCACGCAGGCGCGCGTGTGGGCGTGCGCGACTGCTATTGCTGCCCTGCGCTTGCAGCCTCGCCTGGTACAGCGTGCTTTGCGGCTGCCGCAGGTCAGAGTGCAATCCCTTGGCTGTTGACTTCGCAGCGTGATGCTGAAATGGCCCCCACTCAATGCAGGACCTGTACGACTCCATTGCGCGCGGCGAGTACCCCGAGTGGAAGCTGTTCATCCAGACCATGGACCTCGCGGTGAGTGCAGCACCAAAAATGCTGCTGCGCTTCGTGTGCTGCTGTATGCAACTGTAACTGTTGGGTTGCCACAGCTGGACACGCTTCAGCCAGACCCTGGGCCTGTTCGCTAGCATGCCAAGCTTCTACGCTCGCCCCAAATCTCCTGCAGCGCGCCGACAGTCACGACGTTGACCCCTTGGACGTCACCAAGACCTGGCCGGAGGATCTGTTCCTTGTTCGCAGCAGCTAACCTCTGTGTCACTTCTGCAATTCCAATCATTCTGCAGCGCGCCGACAGCTACGATTTCGACCCCATGGATGTGACCAAGACGTGGCCGGAGGACCTGTTCCCGCTGCAGCCCGTGGGCCGCATGGTGCTCAACCGGTAAGTGGGCTGGAGTTGCATGGATTGCCGGCTGGTGCCGTTGCCTTTTGCGGCGTTGAGCTTGGGCTGTTTGCTTTGGGGGCATGCAGACCAAACAACCACCCTGTCCCCCTTGCATGCTTCAGTGTACTTGGCAAACACACCATGTCTGCTCCCATCCTCCCCGCAGCAACCCCGACAACTTCTTCAACGAGAACGAGCAGCTGGCCTTCTGCCCCGCCCTGGTGGTGCCCGGTGAGCATATTGCATTGCCCCTGCCCTAGCTGCCTGCCACTGTTCCAGGCTTGGGGGTAGCGTATGCCAACTAAGCGGCCAGCAAGCCACTGCATCGCTTACAGTATCATGCGATCTATCGGTAATGCCAAGACCAACCCATCGTCTACCTCCCATGCCTCCTCTGCTTTCAGGCATCCACTACAGCGACGACAAGCTGCTGCAGACCCGCATCTTCTCCTACCAGGCAAGCCAGCTGCTCCTGACTCAAAGCTGCTGCTTTGTTCAGTCGTTGCCCACCACTCGCCCTTGGCGAAGCCCCCTCTTTGGCTCGTCTTTGGCTGAATCTTCTCCTACCAGGGCAAGCGCCAGTTGGACTGGACATGCCGCTGCTGGCCGCACTGCAACTGTGCCTACGCAGCAGCCTCTGCTGCTCAGCTGCTGCTTGCATGTTGGACCAACGGCCCTGCTCTGCTGGTCTGCTCGCTTTTCTCCTCCGCAGGACACGCAGCGCCACCGCCTGGGCGGCAACTACCTGCTGCTGCCGGTGAACGCGCCGCGCTGCCCGCACCACAACAACCACCACGACGGCTTCATGAACTTCATGCAGCGCTCGGAGGAGGTGGGCTTTTGTTTGCAAGCTTTTTGTGTGGCTTGTGTAAGGCGCCTGTCGCTGGCGGGTTTCGGGGTCGCTCCGTTGTTGTGGCGTTGGTGGCAGGCAGCCTTGTTTTGCGACCACATTAGTCTAAATTCATCTGCTGCCTTCCAACTTGGGTTGCAGGTCAACTACTTCCCCTCCCGCTTCGACCCGGTGCGCCACGCGGAGCAGTACCCAATCGTGTCCCGCCCCATCGGCGGCCGCCGCGAGCGCGGTGAGCAGCCGGCATGCGTTTGCTGGGGCAGGAGCCATCGGGGTGCATTTGGTGCTTTCGCTGCTGTGCATGATGCAGTACAGCAATTGGGTGATGCATTCAAGGCGGCTGGCTGATGCATGAGCAGTGCTGTGACGTGCACGGCCCCATCAAGGGCGAGTAGTTTTTTTATAGAATGTAATCCGTCCATGCCTTTTGCAGCCGTCATCCCCAAGGAGAACAACTTCCAGCAGCCGGGGCAGCGCTTCCGCAGCTTTGACCCCGCACGCCAGGTGCGGCACACTGCGCTGCGCTGCGCCGTTCCTGCAAGCAGTGGTTGCTGATGTGCCCTCTCTACCCTGCGTGCTGGCCTGTTGTTGCCAGGCAGTGCGTTGCCGTGCTTGCCTGCTGCTGTAGCATCGCACACAGTTGCTCAAGGACCGCCTTTCTGGTCCTTGGCTCCCATGCAGGACCGCTTCATCCAGCGCGTGGCCGACATGCTGCTGGACCCGCGCTGCACCCAGGTGCGTAGCATTCATGCGCTCCTGTTCAGTCATGCTGGCCGTGCGTGCTTGTCACCCTGCCCACTGTGGGCAGCGTGACTGAGAGAGTGTCATGCACCTGTCGCAAAGTGCAACCAAACGTGCGGCTTCTGTCTTTGCAGCTTACCCGCCCAGTTGCATGCTCCCTTGCCCAACGCGATGCTGAGCTGAGCCCGCTTCAAGCAGCTCATCACCATCGCCATGCCATGCCCTGCAGGAGATCCGCCGCGTGTGGCTGGGCATGCTGAGCCAGTGCGACCAGGGGCTGGGCCAGAAGCTGGCGGCCAAGCTGCAGGCAGCCTCCGCGCTGTAAGCGCGTTGTTGAGCGGCATTTACGGCCGGCGTTGTGTGCCTGGCTGGCCACCTGTGTCAGCCAAGCAGTGCGGCAGCTAGCGCGGCAGCACCGCAGTCAGCAGCATATTCAGGCTGCCGCACCGGCCCCGGCTGCCGTCGGCGTGGCGGCAAGCGGCAGCCTGCGGCTGGGTGCGCTCTGCTGCGCCGCCTGGCCCCCTCTCAACCCAATCTGTCCTCCGCCCTCAGTTGAGCGCCGACAGCCATTCTAGCGAATCCTAGCCTGCGCGCCCTCCTGCGCCCAACCCTCTCATTGCATGCATCCTCTTGTGCTTCCTCCGGTTTTCCTCAGCCCCTCCATTTGACCGCTGCCACATGCCCGGCGGCGATAAGACCCCTATGCCCCAATGCCTCCACGCGCATGCCTCATGCACACACACAGTTTTGCAGTAGCGCATCCAGTTTTGTCACGTGTAGCGTCATGTGAATGGATAAATGACAAGCAGTCAGTAATACACAGCCATCCCGGGGGTGGCGCTCAGGGTCAAAGCAGCCATCGTGCCGCTGCCACCGCCAGCATTGCCGTCGCCAACAGCAGCGGCAGCGACAGGGCTCGTGCTGCTGCGCTGTTCCAGCTCACATACTGCACGGGCGTCACCCCGAGGATGTTGCCGGTTGCCTGAGTGAGCTGCGGCAGCGGATGTGGCGGGTGGGGGGATCAGATGGGCGTAAGGATAGCTGGAACAACCCTGCAGCATCAAAACACGCCAATCGGTGCGTAAGTCAGCATTATCAGCGCAAACAAGCTGCCAGACCACCCACCGTGAACTCGTGGTAGCACTGCTGTGCCGTCAGCAGGAGCAGCAGGGAGTGGTCGTTGCTGCCGGGCTGCAGCGTGAAGTAGGTCGTTGGCACCAGCCCCGGCGACACCTCGTCGGCTGCATGGGCTAGGGACACGTGAGGCGGCAGTCAGTGACAGCTACTACTAGTGGCTTTTGTTGGTACAAACGCATGGTTGGCGAGTTTGGCACAATCGGCCTGCATGTGCAGGCTGAGCAGCCTCTGCGCAACCCTTCTGGGCAGCGCCAGCACCCACCAGGGAAGGCGCCCCCGGCTTCCAGGCTGCCGCCCACAGAGGTGATGAACGTGATGGCTTCCGGGCAGTCGATGAGCTTGGACTTGTACGGTGCAAAGCCAGTGGACGGGCCCTCGATTTTGAGGGCGGTGTCGCCCGCGGCACGAATCGTCCAGGGGCCCTGCGCGCTGCACGCCACCACCCACGAGTCGTTGCATGCCGCGCCGCCGTTGTACATGCCAGCGTACAGCATGCTGCCCCGCGTGCGGTAGTCGGTGGCCTCGGGCAGCTGGGCGCGCACAGCCTGTCGGGGCAGGAGGGGTGGAGAGAGAGGTGGGTGTTGGCGGCAGGCAGGGCGGCGGCAGGCGGCGGCGGCGGCGGGTGGGTGGCAGGCTGCAGCAGGGCGCCATTTTGGTAGGCTCCGTGGACCTCAAACATAATTCCGGGGCCAAAGCGAGGCCGCCAAAGGGGGTCAGCGGCTGGTAAGGCGCGCGCACCTGGCCGGCGGCCGCCAGAGCGAGAAGTAGGAGCCAGGGGCGCATTTGTGATGCTGATGTGATTGCTGAGCGCAAAACAAGACAGCCGGAAAGCCCTCCAAAGCCACGGAAGTGGCACATTTAGCTGGCATGGTTGGGGCAGGCTTAGCTGGTCTTTCCACGCCTTTCCACGCCTTGGTGCTGATGTATAAACGTATTCTAGAAGCACGGGAGCGCACACAAGGCGCTACCTAGGCCGCGGCGGCGCCACCCGCCGCTCTCGCGCGGCTGAGCGCCCCTGCACACAACCCAGGTGAGACAGAGAGTGCCGCAGGTTCGATAGCTCACTCTGAGACGCCGCGCCGCTCACCGCGCCTCGCCGCCGCCGCCGCCGCTGCTCTCCTGCCTGCAGGCCACAGGCACACTATGCCCCGCCGGCAGGAGGGCCAGCCCTCCCCGGAGCTGATGGCTCGCATGGCGGCGGTGCTGCGAGCCATTCCACCTGCCTTTTCGCCGGTGGCAAATGACAGCAGCGCCCAGCCCGCCGCAGCCGCATCGCCGCCCGACCTGCGCCGCCGCCGCTCACTGTCCAACGCTACACATGCAGCCTGGCAGCAGGAGCTGGGTGCTGTGGAGCAGCGCATGCAGCAGCTGGGAGTGGGGCGCACGCGCAGCGAACCTGTTGCGCCGCATGGCGCTGCCGCCTCGTCGCCGCCGCTTCCACCGCCTTTCGCACATAGCTATGGCAGGCCGCCGCTGCCGGCCTCACCCGCTGGCCAGGCTGGCCAGCAGCCCCGCCCCGCAACAGCCAGCCCATCGCCTCTAGTAGGGCGCAAGCCTGGCGGCAGCAGCCCTGGCCGCAGCCGCCGGCTGCTGCGCAGCATGCGCCACCGGGCCCAGCTGTCACCGGCGGCAGCACGTGCTCGCCCACCCCCTGTCACACCGCCCAGCGCCAGCCGGCGGCAGTCGGGTGCAGGCGGGGCAGAGGCCAGCCCACGCAGCACGCCCTTTGTGGCGTCACCACCAGTATCACCTTGCCTACCGCCATTCCTAGCGGCAGCTGGCAGCACTCTGCCGCCGGCCAGCCCTGGCCGCCCGTCTCCCCGGGCTGCCACGCCGGCGCCGGCAGCGCAGCAGCCCAGCCCGCAGCTGTTGAGCGCAGCAGCAGTGCCAGTGCACGCAGCCGCCGCGGCACGAGCAGCAGCGGCAGCAGCGGCAGCAGCGGCAGCAGCAGATGCGGGCTACTTGTCTGAGGCACGAGTCCCCAGTGATGATGCAGCGCCCAGTGATGCACCACCGCCGCTGAAGCGGCTGCTGTCGTCGCTGCCGGGGCGCCTGCAGGCCGACCTGCTGTCCCTGCTGCGCCGGCAGCACGACTATGTGGGTGCTCGCCGCCAGGAGCGGCAGCGGGCGCTGCGCCGCCTGCAGCGGCGGATGGGCAAGCTCGAGGAGCAGTGGCAGCGGCTGCTGCAGAGCGGCGGCGCGGCAGCGGGGAAACGCCACGCGCTGCGCCTGCTGCGCCGCCTGAGCACGGCGCCCCACCGCAGCAGGAGCGAGCCCTTTGCTGGGGCAGCAGCCTTTGGCGAGGCTGTTGTGCCTCCGCTCGCGCCGGAGGCTTCAGAGCCCACGCTGGGAGGGGAGTGCCTGCTGGAGGCCACTCTCCGGCTGCCCTCACCGGCCTCGCAGCGAGCGCGCCCGCAGCAGGCGGCGGGGCGGCCCGGCACACCGTCAGCCCTGCCAACTGCAGGAGGCAGCAGCAGCATTGGCAGCAGCAGTGGTGCAGCCAGCCGAGTGCCATCGCTCCGGGGCGGGGCATGGAGCCCGCCTCCTGCCACGCCGCGGCTGCCGCTGTGGAAGGAGACGAGCGGCCCCTGGGAGCAGTTTGGAGGGCAGCTGCAGGCACCGCTGTCGCCTGGTGCGGTGGAGCCTGCTGCTGGCCAGGCTGCGGCTGTAGGGCTGCGGGTCGGAGCCAGCACGCCGCCGGCTGCCGGCAGCTCGCAGCACCGGCAGCAGGAGCAGGCCACTAGCACACCGCGGCCGGCAACGGCACTTGAGCGGCTGAAGCAGTCGCACCTGTACTCCCCGCTGCCTTCACGCCGCTCCTCATTCACACATGGCGCTGCAGCAGGTGAACCCCCTGCTGATGCAGTGGTGCAGGTGGCCAGCACTGCGGCACAGCAGCTGTCCGCCGTGCGCAAGTCGCAGGCAGCAGCGGCAGCGGCAGCAGCGGCACGGCCTCTCACCACCCCTCCGCGGCCAGGGCCGCCACTGGGCGGGCTGCTGGAGCTTAGGGGGCGTGCCATCCAGGCTGCAGCAGGAGCTGCGGCAGCGGAGGGCACCGCAGCTGGCGGCGGCGGGGCACTAGTGGCTTTGAAGCAGCGGCGCAAGGCTGGCCAGCTTGCCGCTGCCGCTGCCGCGCGCCCCACCACTGCTCCCTGCTGATGTGTTGTCTTGCTCACTGGCCTGTGAACGGCACAGCTGGCTGCAAGGAAGATCGGGGGGCACAGCCGTGGGGGGCAACACCTGTGCGGCACGGTGCCCAGTCAGCAACGGTGCCAAGCCAAGAGGCGCGGCACAAGCCGGCCAACCCTTGTCTTCTGTTGCTTGCACTTACCTTGAAAGCAGCCATGGCCATGTCTCGCTGCCTGCTTCTCTGCCTGGCGCTGGGTGCGCTAGTTGCGGCACACGCAGGCCGCGTCCTCACCCAGGCGAGCCCAACAAGAGCAAGGTTTTCAGGACGACAGTTGGCGAGCTTGCAGCTTTGCCTGCCTGCCTGCACGGCAGCAATCCTGCCGCCGCCGCCCCGCCGCCGCCGCGGCCGCCGCTCAATCCATTCGACGACGCCTCAACTGCAGGGGCAGGCGCAGAGCAATGATCCCAGGAGCTGGGTGCAGTCTGGCACCCCGCAGGAGGTAAGAGCGCAGCGGTGGCGGCGAGGCTCGAAAACTACGCCCCCTATTTTGTCGGGCAGCCGGGCCGCTGTGCGGCAAGCCCCTCGTCTGGCATTGCCATGCTTGACACACTGCTGTATGGCTGCCGAACGGTTTGAACCGCTCACTCCACTGTTCAGTGCCAGGGCTGGTTCTCCGGCAACCAGTGGTCGGGCGATGAGATTGGTGCGTGTGTTTGGTGGCAAGTGCCCGCTCGCCTTCTTCCTGCCCCTCTCTCCCTCCTGCCCCTCGCCCTACTTTTCATGCTGCTCTCAGTTGCCTGACCTGCAATCAGCCCTTTGCGGTCTTCACGTCAGCCTGCGCTGTGCCAATGTCAATGCAAAGTCAGGCTGAATGAAATATTCGCTTCTACTGCTCCCTCCTCCGCCCGCAGAGTGCCACGTGGACTGCGCCGGCACCTCCTACCAGCTCAAGTGCGACCTGGACACCGGTGAGGATATATTATTTTATTATGGGATGATCGTTCGTTATATGTCCCGTATGTCCCGCACATGCAGGGCTGCACCTGACTGCCCTGGGTGCATTGATTCGATCAAGCAAATCGCGGCAACCACTTGCATTCATTCGCAGATCTGATTGGCGACGACTCGATCAAGTGCGAGTTTGGCCGGGGCGGCCTGGGCGGCTTGGTGGACAATGCCCAAGTGAGCAGAGGCTCAGGCTGGCTGAGCCCGCCAGACAGCAGCTCACGTGTGTGGCTGAGGGCGCTTGATGGTGTCTTAGGCGCTGCATGCGGCAAGGCACCTGCTGCAGCCATCTCCGCAGACGCACTGGCTGCCGCTGCTCCTCGCGGCTCTCGCAGCGCAGCAGCGCATCCGGGATGGCATGCACGTCTGCACCGCTGCTTGGGCATTAGAATACGGTGATGACACCCCAAACTGGGTGCAGGAGTTTGACTGCGTGGTGGACAACAGCAAGCCGGTGCCCAACCAGTGCGACTGGTGAGGGCGCGTGTTGGGCCGCCCACGAGTGTGCCCATCAGTCAGTGTTGCCAGCTCAGTAGGAGCAAATGTGTTCTTCAGCTTGCCGCGCGTGCATGGACTGCATTCACCCGTCGCCTGGGAGATCCGAGCGTGTGAACGAGTGCAGCCGCCGCTGCCACTGGCTCCACTCAACCCTGCCTGCCAACACTGCCTGCCACTGGCTCCACTCAACACTGCCTGCCCGGCAACCCTGGTTCCCTTCCCTGTTACAGGAACAGCCTCAAGCAGAAGCTGCCGGGCTGCGCCTGGGAGCCCGTGCGCCGCATCCTGGCGGTGAGTGGGGATGGGACGTTTGCCTCGGAAGATCCGCACCTGTGCAAGCGTAGAAGGAGGCCCTGCTCGGCTGCTGCCGCTACGGCTGAGTGTGCGAGGTGCTCCGCCTGCCTGCGACGTGTTGTGTGGGGGTCCGACATTGCCAGCTGCCCTCTCACGCCATGCAGACCTGGAAGCCTGTGGAGTAAGTGTGCGCGACAATGGCTTCAGCCGGTCAGTGCACGAGCGGCGCGCAAGCACGTTGCCTCAGCGGCACCCAGCGGTGCCCTCCGCCAACAGGTGCAACAAGGCCCGACGCACAAGCTGCAGCAATATCCGATTGCTTGCCACATTTTTAGTTGCTTGAGCTGGGATCTCTTGGGCATTGAATGTGAAATCAGTTGCTAGACGCAGCGGCATCCGGGCGGTGATGGCGGTGGCGGCGGCGGCGGCGGCGGGGCGGCGGCAGGAAGCCCAGAGAATCCTGCTGCCTGTGGCGCCGCACATGTGCAGAGATGTTGTGAACAAGCTGACGAGAGCAGGGCGCTCACCTGCCCCTTCCAGGCTGCGGCGACGTCACAGCGCGCGAGCGATGAGGGCACTTGCTGTTGGGGGCTCGCGACATTTAACGTTTTTCCTAAGTCTCTGACGCCTGTGAAATAAAGCCCGCTCTACAGTCGCGCTGCAAATGCTGTCGGCTCTGCTGACTCGCTGCAGTGTGCCCCGCTTGCTCGTCTCAGCGCCCCGCTCGCACCGTCTGTCATCCCGGCGCCTGATGGCCGCCTCGGCCAGCGCGATGGTGCGAGCCCCCGCAGGGTTTGGTTCTGCCGCCGCCGCTGCCGTCGCCACTGCCGCCGCAGCTACCTGCACCCACCAGCTGCACATTTCCCTGGCGGTGCTGCAGCTGTCGCCCCCGGAGCTGGCGGCGCAGCGGGCGGGTATTTCGCTGGAGGAGGCCTTCAGCATTGACCAGGCACGTTTGTTCCACGCGTCATTGGTTGCCTGCGGCTGCCCCTTCACCCGGAGCCACAATCTGGTTGAAATGCCCACCCAGCGATACCTCTTCTATGTCACTCGCTGTGCAGCCGGACGAGCAGGGGCGCAACATGTACCAGCGGCTGGGAGAGGAGGTGTTCAAGCGCATTGCCCACGAGTTCTACGACCGCGTGTATGACGATGGGGAGAAGTGGTTCACGTGAGCTGCCTGTTTGCCTCAGCCTGCGGCACCTGAGCGTTCCCTAGCATGATCGCCGATTTTGGTTTTGCCAAGCGGCTCGCATTGCCCTCGGCTGCTCCTAGTGTCGATGTGCCGCATGCACGCTGCCTGCAATCCTGCCCAGCGGTTTTCGCAAGCGCCTTCCTCTTTGCCGCTCCCCGCAGCGACGTGTTTGCCAACTCTCCCAAGCCGGTGGCCATCCGCAACAACTGGGAGTTCATGGCAAGTCATGAGATTGACAGATGATGGTTCGGTACAGCCGGGAGGTGCCAGCAACTGTGCGCACAGCGGCAGCAGGGGGCACATGGTGCGTCACCCGCTCAGCCATCCAAACTCCTGTTGATGATTGGGCAGCAGGGGCAGTGTCGCACGCTGGCCTTGCTCACCAGCTTTGCCGTTGCTATCCTCTTGTTCCTTGCAGGTCCAGCGGTGCGGCGGCCCCATGCTGTACAGCCAGCGGAAAGGTGCGGCAAAGCTGCACGCAGGGGCAGCTTTCCAGATGCATGCTGGGGCTGGAGCTGCCGTGTCCTGCATGCCGGCACAGACGTCCTGCCCACAAGAGCTGGCGCCAGCTGTCCAGTCATGCATAGTATCTACTGCTGCTGCTGCTGCTGCTGCCGCCGCTGCTGCTGCCGCCGCCGCCGCTGCTGCTGCTGCTGCTGCTGCTGCTGCTGCTGCTGCTGCTG
>VFQQ010005541.1_pt1 | contig 10405 bp, 11 predicted proteins | sample 3512341 | NCBI WGS metagenome assembly VFQQ01 (sample SAMN10412373, study PRJNA504923) | tailings metagenome | isolation source: Relicate 2 Philex TSF1 revegetated site | place: Philippines: Tuba, Benguet | collected 2017-08-29
ACGAGATTATGTGTGAGCTACAGGGCCTGCCACAGTGGGCAAGCGTCCTCGACCTGAGCCAGTGCGAGTGGCCACTAGAACACACAGAGTACAAGGCACTCGCACAGCACCTGCCCGCGTCGTACGTAGGCTGGGTGCTGCCAAGCGGGCCCGGGTCGCCGCTGGTGCACAGCATCGTACAGGGCATGGAGCAGTGCAAGGAGAGGCTAGGCCCAATGCCCATAGCCGTGCTGCTGTCGGGGTACATGGGTGGGCCTGTAAGGGTGGGGGAGCATGTGTTGTTGATGAGGGGATCTGCGAAGAACTTATTACGGCTCTATAGCGTGCAGGAGATTTGTGAAGGGAGACATCTTAGGTAGGACATCTCAGGTTGCCATGTGCTGAGGAATGCGTCATGCGCCAACACAGATAGCATAGCTTGCTCCACAATGGGCAAGGTATGACACACTTTGTTTACGTCAGGGCGTAAAAGTGCTCTACACGGCAATACGGGTGTGACAAACACTGTCGCATGATAGTGAATCCTGAACAGACATGGGGATAACGGTGCCTTCCCCAGACTTGTTACGTCGCTAGCAGGGGTTATAGTTTGCCTACACGGGGCTGCAGACATGGCTCTAGAGTTATCATGACAGGCATGGCGTATCATGGCCCTAGCCCAGCTAGGATACCAAGGTCGTTCCTATGGAGCTCTGGGCTGGTAGTGTTCTGGTACAGGAGAGAGAGCGGAAGATTGTAGGGGCAGTTTGTTTGTTTGCAGACTCGTCTTTAGGAGAAGCATGCGGTTGTACAACTGCTGTCCGGCATCGCAGCACATGACGCTGCACCACTGACCCGGCCAAGGCTCACTGCACCTTTTGCCAGGGTTGCAGGTTGCGGTGTATAGGCTTAGTTTGACTGCGTGCACGTGACTGCAGACATGGCCATCAGGCTATCGCATGGGACACTGACAGGGTGTATGATTGCGACCATGATGCTGTTTGTCAGCGAGTGTCGTACACCCTCTTTTAACCATAGCTGGTTTTGCTTCAGGTCTTACATGAATTGCTTCATGTGACACTGGCAGAGCTCGTATGGTCTAGGTTGACGAACGTTTGCATTATACGTCCTTTGCACGTCCTTGCGTTGTACGTCTTCCATTGTACGCCTGAGGATCATGATACCGCTGGCATCCTATATACACACAAACACAAAATTGATAGGTTTGCTCCTCGTAACGTACAGTAAGCAACACACATGAATACTCACACGCAGACCGAGCAGCCATGTGCTGGCTGGACAGGGTAGAGAGCATACGATGTGATGGCTGAGCAAGGGTGCAGTCCCAAGTGCAGTCAAGAGTTCTGTGCTTGAGACTGCACCGGCAGTGGCGCAGAGGCCGGAAGACACAAGTACAAAAAGTACGGCAGGGAGAAACGGGCGCGGATGTGAACTTTGGCGTGCGTGGATGGCCTCTTTTATTCATCAGTACACTCGACAGCGATTGGAGTAGTTGCCTCCGTGCGGATAGTTGCGGCCACCCGAATCGACGTGTGAAGACAGGCAGCCACCATCAGTCGACTTCCAAGCTAGCCTCTCTACTCGCATGGGCCACGGACCAGCATAGACAGCATGGCTGTATGTGTGAGGAATGCGACGGATGGGGTTGCACGGCTCCTCTTCGCACTGGTAACTGGGGAGACAGATCATCAGCCGGAAGAGGCCGCAGCCAGAGCAGCTGAAGCTGTCATAATCCATGTCATAGAACAGTGCTTCAATAGCGCGGTGGAGACGGCGCAGGTGAGGAAAAGGGCTCATGTACGTGCGCCGCGCCGTCATAAAGCCAAAATGGCCCCAGGTGTCAGCCAAACCCAGAAGCCAGCTAATGTCTCTGCCAAGTGTCTTAAGAAGCTACCAGTGTGCCCATACAGGCAGCCTCTTCCAAGGCCAAAGAGGGGCTCAATGTAGTAGACAAAGGACCTGGGCAGACGTAAACCCTGGTCTCTTACGCTTGCTTGGCCATTCGCAGGATGCTCGCTGGAGCTGGGTACAGCAAGCCTTCACTGCCCTTCAGTGGCTCCTGCTCGGAAAGGACGCAAGCACGGCAGGGCCTGTGGCCTGGGCCAGCATTTGGCTGAACCTTGCCGTGGTCATAATCCTCACCGTTGCCAGCGTTCAGGGCTTTCTGCACCTGCTGCGCACGCGCGCAGCGCAGCACCGTAGCCTTCTGGGTCGCGTTCTGCCCCCTGGGCTGGGCGCAGCGACCACGCTGGTCGTCACAGATGTGCAGGTAGGGGGTTCCTCTGCCTCTCTGCAGTGCCCGTAATCTCGTGACCCTTGCCTTGCACCCTTGCCTTGCACTTTCACTGGCTTATAGCACATTACGTTGACGCTATATGCAGGACTCTACTGTGCTATTTGAGACGTTGCCAATCTCTGTGGTGGACGAGTCCATGAGCCTGGCCTGCTCTATCACGCGCAAGTGTGCCGCTCAACACGCGGGCTACGAGAGCGCAACAGAGGTGCGTGATAAAAAGCACGCAGCCTTGTCATTGCCGTTTCTCACCTGTACAGGAAACACGGACCTGACTGCGCAAAGAATGCAGCGAACATCATGGGTGAATCACATGCAGGGTGACAGTTTTCTTATCGCTTTCCATACTGCCAAGGACGCAACTCTCTTCTGCGCCAGGTGGGTTGCAATTATACACTCTCTGAGCATACCCCAGATCAGTTCAATAGCTAGCTAAGGGCGTACGTACGCCATTGTAAGCCGTAGGACCATACTGCTCAGTGCGAGTGCGTGTGTCAACGTGTGCAGCCTGCAAGTGGCCTTCATGGAGGCGCCATGGCCTGCGGACTTGCTGTGCGCACCAGAGGTGGAGAGCGTGTGGCCCATGGCTGCAGTCCCTACACCCTTCGCAGACGAAGTCACACAGGTAAGCATGCAATCTCTCCCATGGATAAAACAACAGCATTCAGCAGCGCGCATAACTCTCTTTGCAGGTGCGCCGTGTGCAAGGCATCAGGCATGCGAACCTGCACAGATGCCAAGCAAGGCATGTGGTTGTGTACGCAGGTGCTGCGCATGAGAGGCAGGCTGTCAGAGCGGCAACTGCGTCAATCCGAACGCCACCTCCTACGCCAATCTCTGCGCTCTATCGCTGCCGAGCAAGATGCCCAGAATTGGTAAGACCATGATAAACATACAGCTCAGGCGCAGGGCAACCTCTATCAGCGCGGTACATGCAATACAACACGAGTCAAGCCAAAGCTAACAAGGCCCTAACCATGCAACAAGGCTCAATACCATACAGGCACGCACTAGACAAGCTCACTGTGACGCGTTTATGACTGTATATCTCACACTTTTCAGGGGCCTGGTCACACGTGTGCGATCCCTCATCACAACCTGGGCACCAAGACTCATGCTCGGCACCAGCCTTTTCCCCAACCACCTCTCAACCGCATCTGCCAGCCAGGCGTCCAGCATCGCTGGCTCCACAGCCGAACTCCTAGAGAGCCCTGTAGTGGGAAAAGACCTGCTTGAGATGGTACATAAAGAGATGCTCGTCGATGAGTCAAGCCCAGGCACTGCAACCTCAGACGACCTAGGCCTCCGCAGCGGGCCGCTCCCATGCATGCCCGAGCCAGGGATGCCCATAAGCCGCAGCAGGAGGGCGTCAACGGAGCTGTTTTCGAACCCGTTGCACCTGCTAGGCGAGGACTCTGTGGGGACGAGCGAGTACCACATGCAGGATCTGTTGCAGCGAGGATGGACTGTGGCGGGCTCTGATCTCACGGATGTGCTATCTGTGGCACAAAGGAGGCTCATTTGGGTGAGCGGCGATGTGTGTGTGTGTGTGTGTGTGTGTGTGCACTGACTCATGTCATAGCCTGTATGGCCGACAGTACCGTGTGTGTGCATATGCACGTGTGCACACACACATTCGACATTTCTGATCTTTCCATGTCTCTTATTGATATACTGTGTGTACATGCGTGCGTGCAGTCGGGTCTACGTGTGCGGTGTGGCGTGGCATCTGGCCTCTACAACGCTGCAGACATGATGTGAGCACCTCTCCACACACCCCATGCAAACAGTCATGCTGTCCTGTTGCAACCAGCCTCTTGCAGCACGAGCTAAACAAGCATAGCACGCTGCAGACATAATGTGAGCACGGCCTCACACACCCCATGCAAACAGTCATGCTGTCAGGCTGCCAGCAACCCATGGCAAGAGCTAAACAAGCAAAACACTGCAGGCTGGGTGTCAGTTTACTAAGCACCTTGCCCCATGTTTGTTGTGAGCACGGCCTCACACAGCTCATACCGTCCAAAGGCACAATTGCAATAGCTTGAGCATAACACCGCACTCTGAGCAGTAGTTGTCTGGTGTCTGCAGTGAGGGCCTGGGCCGCGCTCAGTACAGAAGCGGTGATGTGCGCTTAAGGATTTCTCCTAGATGTGTTTTCTCATGCTTGCAGCGAGGGCCTAGGGCGCGTGCAGTACGGGCTGTTTACAAAGCACCTGGTCCAATGCTTATAGCTAGGGCCTGGGCCGCGTGCAGTACCGAGGTGGTAATGTGTGCCTATCAACTAATGCTGTATGTGTCTTTTCGTGCTTGCAGTGAAGGCCTAGGGCGCGTGCAATACGGGGGAGATCTCTTAGCCATCGCGAAACTGATGGAAGCCTGCTGTCCCGGGGGTGTCAACATCATTCACCTTAGCACCTTCAGCCTTCTCGACCTGGCGCGCTTACCAAGGGACGTGACGGTCGTCCACATGGGCAAGCACAAGATAAAGGCCCCACAGTCAAGCAGGGAGCGCCTGACTACAGAGCCTGGATTCCCGATAGAAATCAATGTGAGTACGTATAGGATCCCCTCCTTGCCCGTACAAACGTGCATTGTGTACATTATGTCGCATGCTAGGTACACCTGTTCCATGTATGGTCAATCGGCCTAAAATGTGGAGTGTTGGTGAGGGGGCCGAGTCTGTCTGTTGTGCTTGACCAGGTGCATGCATGCACGAAGGTTTAGCATGTGGTATGTGTGTGTGTGTGTGTGTGTGTGTGTTGCAGGATGAGGGTATGATTGTGACAAGGGCTATCCCGGGTACCATAGACTATGCACTTAACCCCCTGGCACCCGACTGGCACCATGTAAGTCTTTGCACCAAGCATGTCTGTGCCTAACACATACAGACGTTGCCTCCTTGGGACCCCTTACAGCCAGAGTGCAGGAAGTACGTAGTAACCGAAGGTTACCGAACATCGTGTGTGTGCCAAAGGATGACTGCATCGCATCCCTTGACACATTGTACATGTGTGCGCGTGTATGACTGACACAGGTGTACGCGGTTATGCACTCATCCCAGCTGCCCCGCCTGGCCTTCCTGCCCCCGCTCAAAGTGCAGAAGAGCATTGTGTCAGGTGGGTGTTGAAGCAGTGCCCACTCTTTCACCCATGCCCAGCACGCACGAAAAAACACACGCAGGGCAAACACTGCAGAGACCTCTCAACCCTGCGCTCGTCTCTGGTTTACTGTTCCCGTGCAGGCTTCGGAGCCGCCCCTCTCCGCGAGGTAACGGTGGCGTTTCTCAGTGTCCTGGGTGTGACCGCCCTACGTGCATGGGACAAGGACAGGACAGAGAGAGCCCTGGAGCTGTTTGCTGGCATCTGTAAACAGCACATGCAGAACGCGCGAGGCTACTTGGTAAGGCGACTTCACACTATCTGTCACATAGGTAACTCAGTCTTTGCAGCACATGCAGAGGCTACCTGATAAGAGGCTACCTGGTAAGGCCACTCTGCTTCACATACTGCTGCCTATCCAGCATGTTTGCGGCCGACGGAATAATGCCTCATGTTCCAATTCTCATGTATCCAGCTTGCTCATGTCTGTCTCATGCCATACATATAGGTAGGTCTGTTGCTGGCATGTATCCAGCTTGCTCATGTCTGTCCCATGCATGCAGGTTGAGCACACAGACGGATTCGTCCTGGCAGCCTTCTCAAACCCGCTGTCTGTGAGTATAGGTCACTACCGTCTAAATAAATATCTAATGTAGTTCCATGCCTGAGCATGACGTTTGCAATAGTGGCCCTGCAGGAAATGCTGGTCTTTTCAAGTGATTAGCTCCTACGTAGGCTTAGCCAGCTGGCTTTATAGAAGGTGTCCTGTGTACATCGTGTATGCGCAGGCTTTGCAGTGGGCTCTGTATCACCTCTAAATGCATCCTCCTGTGTATAGCAGTGCCACATGCACTACATGAACTTGTGTACATCGTGTATGCGCAGGCCTTGCAGTGGGCTCTGGCCTTCCAGGCAGACATGTTGACCGCGCCCTGGTCCACCGCACTACTCACACACGCACTAGCAGATGAAGTAATGGCCCCACACACAGACGCACACGGGTCCAATGTGGTCCTACTACGCGGTCCACGAATAAAGGTACGTACCCCTTGCCTGCCGTACGTACCGCCTATGCTAGCTCGTGCGTGTGCAAAATACTGCCTTTGTGTCCACTTGTGTGGGCAGGCTATGCCAATATGACTGCATGGGTGCTGTGTTGTGCATGAGCATACACAAGCACAAGGCTGTGCGTTTCTGGGGCTGCAGATTGGCATGTCAACGGGCATAACGAAGAGCGAGGTGCATCCCAACACGGCCCGTGTGTCCTACCGTGGCAAAGTTATGAATAGGGCCGCGCGCATTGCTGCCATGGCCACTTCAGGACAGGTAAAAGCAAGCGCACATAGGCAAACCTACTTGAATGCACATAGGCAATACTACTTGAATGCTCATAGGCATGTTTTGCACACGACCAACGCGTCGAGGTTTGCGCAACGGCTTGCACGTGGTTCTAACATTTGATGGCGCCGTCCATGCATCTTTACATGTACGCACCGCTGGCCCATGCAGGTTCTAGGTTAAGAATGCCGCTATGCATGCATGGCTCTGCACACACATGGCCCATGCATGGCTGCTGCATGCCTGGCTGCTGCATGCCTGGCTTATGTAATGCCATGCAGATTCTATGTCAGGAGTGCACATGGGAGGGCGCTGCTGCTTCCCTTGGTCTTCCACCTGACGCAAGCGCAGTCGGCGGCATCACATGCACGCGCCTAGGCGCCAGCCAGCTCAAGGGCATAAAAGAGGAAGTGCGCGTGTGCCAGGTAGGCATGCTCCACCCATGCACGTATGAAAGCGTACCCTGCACTTGCATTGTAGCCGCCTTGCAAAGCCCCCTCATGTGCATCCGTTAGCAACATGCTAATGGCCAGATGCGTGCGGCCCAATGGCTTCCCTTGCATCACATGACTTTGTCTTTCTGCAATTGACTGTTACAGGTGCACTACAGTCTGGAGCCCCCATCATCCCTCCTCGCCACCCCACCCATGCGGACAGATAAGCGCCACGCCCGCAAGCGCATGCTGTCGGAGGCCTCACCAGACGATGCCATCCCCGCAGGGGTCTTTGTGGGTATGACTGAGGATGAGTGATGTCAACACAGTGCCGCAACTTTCCAATGATAAGTGTGACCGAAGTCTTCTGACCGAATCACTCTGTCCCGACTTTCCAATGATAAGTGTGACCGAGGTCGCCTGAATCAAAAAACAGGGTTGTTTTTTGCCGGTGGCGTGCGGCCTGAATAGCACGTCGCTGGGATCGCATTTCACTGTACGCATGCAGCACCTCAAGTGCTGTGTCTACCCGGCGAATACTCTGCTCCAGAAGAATCTTCGAGTGTGACCAAAACAAAATACAAAGCAGGGTACTGGCCAGGGCGCGCGACCTGTACAGCATTTTGTTCGTGAAGCCAGCGAAGGACTCAAGAAAGGACTGTGTTAGCTCAATCCACAATTCTAGCGGACCTAAGTACTGTATGCTTATCGCGAATCAGCCGCAAGACATGCATGCAGGCTCTTCTGAGCCTCAAAGTGCTCACCACTTTTAGTCAATGAAGGCACCTTGCATGTGCACCCGTGCGTACGGAGCACACACACATACAGATACGGAGATCAACCACCATACCTCACAAGTTCGTCAGCCTCTTTCCCTTTACCCTGCTGTTCCTTGTCCATGCTTCAGCCTTAATGGGCAGCTCCCCTACAGTGCCCACAAAGAGCGGCGTCAATACGTATTGGAAACTGTATGTTCGACGTTATGTCTTTTCTAGGTGTATGTATGTGTGTGTGTGTGTGTGTGTGTGTGTTAAAGCTAAAGGGATGAGGGTCATCCAGGCTTTATCTCCGCGGTCTTGCTTTCCTGACACGGTCGGCAAGTTGTGCGCCGGGTGATCGACCTACAGCACGCCGTTGCGTCCTTGCATGCCAAGACTACAGCGCACGCATCCCATGTTGCATCACGCGTGCATGCCCTTTCCACACCTGTGGGACCTCGCATCGGCACACTTGTTCCTGGACTATGGCGTCTGTGTAAAGACCTAATAGACCTAATAGCTATATATAGACATAATAGCTCAGATAAGGTATTCAGCCGCCTGTTTTCATTCCAATGTGCTGAGAAGGAGCACGATCTGGCACGCCGTGTTCGTGTGTGCGCCTCGGTACCTCTGTTTGTGTGCGGACACAGAAGCCGTTGCAAGCACTTGAGTACTTGCATGCGGCCTCACGCTACGCAGACGCCTCCGCACTTAGGCTGGCACCGGGGTCTGTCCTCTGTGCTGCGCTCTCGCTGCATGGGCTGAAGCCTAATCAAAAGGCAGGTTCATCAGAGCCAACTCTATTACACTTTTACTCAGCGCGCGTGAGGCCTCGAAGCAGGTATGACGACTAGCATTGGTCAGTGCTGGACATATAATGTATGTCACTGATGAAAGCACGATGCCCACAGTGCAGCAAAATGAGCACTTGAAAGCGAAAGACATGGGACCGATGATGCGCACAGTAGGCAGAGTGAGTACTTGGTAGTGAAAAGCATGGGACCAGCACACACGCCCTAAAAGCGCGGTACAAAGCACCTTGCCCTGACCAACCCTCAGGCTCAAGCAGATTTTATTGCAAAGACAAAAACGCACTTGGATAGTACGAAAAGGGTGCTAGCTTGAGTGTCGTGTAAATGACAGCTATGCAACGCGCTTAGATTTACTATCTGACTGCGCTGGTTCTAGGCGCAGTCCTGCACCTCAAGCGTCAGACGCCATTTCCAAGCAGGCCGTTTGAAAACCGGCCACTGCTCACCCACGCCCATCCCTGTCGCATGCACACTGTGTAGCGATGCACCACGCACTGTGCTGCATGCCCACTAACAACCCAGAAATGCCAAGGGTAGCCATTACCCAGTTAACCCTTATTAAACATCTTTGTTGCCCAGAGACCAACATGCCACACTGATACTGCGTCTGCTCACAAGCGTCAATGCGTAGCAATATCTATCAGGGTTGCATGTCTATCAGACTTTCAGCCCAGTATCTACACAGTACAGTGAAAGGGTGTCAGCACATTAAAGGCAGCCCGAAATGGTTGCTTTGCTCATGTGGAATGGCCATCTCTCTACGAGCGCAACGGTTGCATGTGTGTGTACCATGGAATGATTCAAATCACCTTGGGGAAAAGTGTGATCAGTAAGAAGGAAAAAAGGGTGAGTGTGGTGGCAAGGAGGGAGAAGAGTGACAAGTTGTCAAACCATCTTTGCTCAGTCAAAGGCTGCAGGCCACAGCCTTGCACATGTACACACCATGCATGCTAAGAAGACTCCTAGGAGTGCCAGTGGCCTTGCTACATGCTGGCATGGCTCTTGACCACCGCTTTACGGGCCAACATACACTGTAAAAGGAACACATCATAGATAAGTGAGTCGGCCTATGTAAAAGGTAGGCCATCACATACTCTAACTCCTTGTATCAGATAGGACCACCAGATTGCCATGGTTTTGTTTCCAAAAACTGCTTTGAATTGGGCAGTTTACCTTATTGCTCCTTATCAGCGCTCTAAACAACCCTTGCCAGCGAATTGATATGAATGTTGAGCCCTTGGGAGTTCCCCCCTTGGGATTCTAGGAATGGCCCGTGCTCCCTTCCACCCGTATCTGATACAGGCGACATGGAAATTCCTATTAAGGTGCAAAAACCGCTGTCTATGTGAAGACATGGACTCAGATCACCACTAGCAACGTAACCCAGGCAAGGTTGAGTTTGTGTGGACCTGAAAGGTGTACCGCGCCAGCCTCTGCCTATACCGCACAGGCATTGCACTATGCTGCATCCTGCTGCATCCTACTGCAAACATGTCGCGACATCCTATGCATACTCTCTCGCGCGGTGCGAAAGGGAAGGCCTAGGTGCCAGAGTGTCAGGAGATGGCAACGCCATGGTAACGGTGCAGTGCAACTGCCAAGGATAGGGCAGTTGGGTTAAGTGCTGGTAGCATTGTGTGTACGTGTCGCACGTTTCTTCCAAGGG
>VFQQ010005545.1_pt1 | contig 10395 bp, 8 predicted proteins | sample 3512341 | NCBI WGS metagenome assembly VFQQ01 (sample SAMN10412373, study PRJNA504923) | tailings metagenome | isolation source: Relicate 2 Philex TSF1 revegetated site | place: Philippines: Tuba, Benguet | collected 2017-08-29
CGCCGTTGCGCTGTTACATGCGCTGTGGTCCACGCAGAAGAGGAGAAGGCAGCGATGCCGCCTGAAAAGCGCGCAGCGATTGAGAGAGAAGAGACCATGTCTCGTAAGCGTATGGAGGAGCTCGCTAAGAAGGGTGTCGCAGTAGACAAGAGCTTTACACCTTCTACTACAGTGGTATTTGTGGCTGTCGCGCCGGTGGTGCTGTTTGCTGGGATCCTTGCGGCGCGCATCTGGTACCTTCTGGTGTGTGTGTGTGTGTGTGCACATGGAGGCACGCAGGGCCTGACAGCTCAGACATTACCTGCGCACCCATCTCGCAGGGCCTGACATGCACTTGCAGCAAACGTGCCGCATGGCAGCACATGCGCACATGCTGCTGTCCGTGGCTTAAGGGCATTGACAGCGCGGATGTTCACAAGAGCATGCAGTCATAACCTGCATCGTACACTGTTGTGTTGTGCTATCATGCAGACGTACTACCCAGAGCTGCTGTTCCCTACCAAGGAGAGGAAGGAGCGCTCTGCCAAGTCAGCAAAGTTCAAGCCACAGAAACAGCGCGGAAAGATGAACCAGGTACGACTGGCTTTGCACATGCACGTGCTGACTAGACGCGTGCTGGCATGCCCATGCTGGAAACGCCTGTCTGTGTTGCAAGTACAGTTAGCTTCGCATACGCACACATGCTAAAGAAAGGCATGCTGTCATGTACATGCGGGCATGCACTGCTGGAAACGCTTCTATGTGCTGTGTCTTCAGTTCCTGTGTGTACTGCTCTTTACTTGACCGTGTTTGCAGGATGGCAAGGGTGGCCGCAGCGCCAATGGCTAAGCAGCATAGTCTGACTTTACCTATGTGGGCAGCGAGCTATGACATCATACATATGTCCCAGCTCAGTCGGACCCAGCTGCTCCCAGGCAGCGCAGCAGGATGGCATTCATAAGCACGGCCAGTCGCACACATTGTGCCTCATGGCCTGCAACAGAGTACATGTCGTGATCAGGACCAGAGTGAGGACTGTGAGCAAACCCATAACTTGACAATGATGAGAGCTGTTTGACCTTGCTCAAATCGACTGACGTTGAGTGTGAAGGTGTGGCGCGCTTGAATGGCGCTTAGCGGGTGTGGTGAAGCGCTTGATGACGTTCAAGAATTTTGCTTTGTGGACGAGGCTGTAACGATGAGCACAAAGTGGAGAGTCCAGCAGAGCTACGCAGACACACAGCACAGCAACACAAGCGTAAGGCACAAAAACTGTACTGCAAATGCGTCGTATCATACACTTTAGGGTTTGAGAGTGAGAGTGTACCAGCTCTGTACCCGCACGTTTGCCCACACGACCATCCGCAAGGGCAGCCCTGTGCAGAGGGCCAGCTATGGCTTGCCGCAGTCGCATTGAGACGTGGCGAGGTGGGCGCCCGCCCGAGACATGACGTTGACCATCCGCTGAGACACCCTAGCGCACAGTGGTAGCACGCCCCGCCTCAGTATCGCAGCCCTGCATCAGAGATGGGGCGTGCCAGTCAGAAGCAGCGATGCCCGCAGCGCTTTACAGCTATCAGCGCCAGCACCAGGCTGCCCTACGACACAGGCAGCCATCGCCTGTTCATAGAGGATGAGGAAGACGCCCCCCAGCCTCAAGTGGTGCGCCGCGTTAAACGCGCACGCCCAGCACCGAAGACACGGGTAGAGACAGGGAACAGCGCGGCCGACCTACAGTATGGCATCTGCGAGCTCGTCGTTTCAGCGCCGTGCCACGTCTACGGCGAGGAGTATCGCGAGTGGCAGCTGGCAGTCGAGTTGGTGCAGGGTCCCGCAGACGCGGAGGCGTGCCTGCTTACTGTCACAGCCAGCATGGACAGCAAGGCCGCGATGCCAGAACTCCAGGTACGTGACCGCAAGACCCCCGCAAGGTTGGCTCCGCCCTCTGGGTGCGTGATGAGACGCCGACCTTGCGGCGACTTGCCACGTGTCCTTGTGTTTCTACAGGCGCTCCTGGCAGTGCCCAAGCGGGCCACAGCACAATCCTTCATCAGGCTTCTGGACAGTAAGCGACTTCGGCTCAGCCTGCAACCTTGCGAGGGCGTCGCAGAGCTGATGGAGCACGCGGCTGAGTCGCTTACCCACGCAGCAGAGCCGCAGCACAGGCCTAAACAGGACACGCTCACAGCACTCACAGCACAGCCCCTGCCCCAGGTGCTCTTCTCACACATGCTCGCACCGCCCCAGGCCGCCGGCACGCCGGCCGCAAGGAGCAGCCCTGCTGTGCTGCCGGCGGCCGAGGCGGTGGGCGAGGACGCGGTCCGCCTTGTGTTGCACCAGGGCGCGGACGTGGTTTCGCTGTGTCCACGTCAGCCGGGTGTCGCACCGCCCGCCACCCTTAATCACGCACCTGTTGTCCCCGGGCTCGTGATCACGGACTCGGTGCCCTGGGAGTCGGCACGCGTGCTGTCGTCACGCACCTCAGCCATGCTGCTACTCTCCACGCTAGACACAACCGCACAAACTGACAGCGACAGTGACAGCGACAGTGAGCCGTTACAGACAGCCACCCAGTCAGACATACAGCAAGACGCACAGCCAGTGGTGTTGGTCCCAGGTGGGGAGGATGCTCTTTGGAGCCTAGTCATACAGCTACACGGCCCGCTACTGCCAGACGCCGCCGCCGGCGCGGACGCCGCGCAAGCGGCGGCCGGCGCGGCGGCTGACGCCGCCAGTGTAGATGCAGCCACAGAGGACCAGGGTGGGGCTAGTGTGAGTGTGGGTGTGAGTGAGGATAGTGAAAAGGGTGACATGTGTGACCCTGCAGAGGACGAGGATAGATCCCCCATGTACGACGATCTCCTCAGGGTCCTACGGTGGTTACTACCCCACCGGTTCAAGGACCCGGACGCGCCCGCCACACCGCCCACCATGCCGCCCGCCGCGCAGCCGGCGAGCCCGCCGGCGTCGCCGCGCGCGCCGCTGTCTCCGCGGCTGGGCGGCGCGGGCAGCCCGACGCGCGCGGGCGCGGCCGGCGGGTCGGGGTTCTCAGCGAGCGCACTATATAACCTGGTCAAACCTACGGGTAAAGAGCCGCAGTATACAAATCCTGTGCCTGAACTGCTGCCTGTGTTAAGACAGTATCAGCGGCGTGGAGTGGCATGGATGCTGCAACGTGAGCGCGGCACGCAGCCCCCCCACACACCTATTCCCACTACCAAACCGACCACTACCACTGCACAGGCAGACGGGCCGGTGCCAGCGGCCGCGCCAAGGCGGTCGCGAAAGGGCGAGCCGGTGCGGGTGGGGGCTGGGCCACGTGTTGTTACAGATGGTGGGGATAGTAGTTTTGCTCCTGGGTCACGTGATGAGACAGGGGTTACCTTAGATCAGATCAGGCCACACTTGTTACACCCGTTATGGCGGCGGTTCGTGACGCTGGGGCGTGTGAGTGTCTACGTGAATCCGTTCTCTGGCAAGCTCGTGTATGAGGTGAGGCTGTACACGCTCGCACAGCTGCAGACCAACACACACACACACACAAACACAAACATACATGCAAGATGAGAGTGGGTGCGGGGACAGTTTAGAGACCGATGACAAGGTAGCGACACAAGGCAGTGTTTAGGCAGTTGACTCTAGATACCAGAGACAGAGTATAGAGACTGTAAGTAAGGTATTGGATAAGCCAGTGCTGAAGAAAGGTGTTGAGCTGATGTGTGTGTGTGTGTGTGTGTGTGTGTTGCAGGCACCCATGCCCTCGTCAGGTGGGGTAGAGAGTGTGCGGGGTGGCATCCTGTGTGGTGAGTGATGGAACACACACGCACACATACAACACGCCATCTTTGCAGATAGAAGACGCGCAGCTGACAGCGTGCACACGGCCTATGATGCACAATGTGTGTGTGTGTGTATGTGTGTGTGTGTGTGTGTGTGTGTGTGCAGATGAGATGGGTCTCGGCAAGACAGTTGAGCTGCTCGCATGCATTATGGCCAACCGCTACCAACCCCCACAAACCACCAGTGAGCCCCAACCACCAGCCCCACCAAACCTACCCAACCCTAACACAGACCCTGTTGCCATGCAACACGCACGCGCTGCCACTGACACACACGCAGCCCCCACAAGTGACCCTGACAAGCCCACACATGGCAGCGAGCCAGCTGGTAACAGCAAGCCGCATGGTGCCGACGCCGTAGAGCATAACCACACGGTTATGAGTGAGGGAGAGAATGAGAGTGAGAGTGAGGACACAGAGGACCGTTTCCTACGGAAACAGCAGGCCAGCAAACGCCGCCGCACTGCCACTGCCACTACCACCACAGGACAGTGCCAGCTGGCCCCTGGTGCTGGTGAGCAGGACAGCAAGCAGCCTACTGAGGCTGGTGTGGCTGCAGCTGGCGTGGCTGGCAGCCGGCGCAGCGGCCGCCGGCCAGCCCGCCGCGTGCTGCAAGACAGCGATACTGACAGCGGCAGCGGCGACGGTCAGAGCGCCACAGCCGCAGCCATGAAGCGAGGATCCGCCCGCACTAGCCTCCCGCCCACCACCACCACCACCACCACCAGGCCGCGCCGAGGGGCCAGCCACACCTTGCAAGGTACCGACAATGCACAAGCAGAAGCAGGGGAAAGTGGCGATGACGGTGGTGGTGGTGGTGAGGGCACGACCAAGCGGCCGCGTCGCAGCACAGCACGCACCTCTAAGCGTGTCACGTACAAGGACACTGCCACAGACAGCGATAGTGATTTCATAGCTATGCTAGATAGCTCAGATTCAGATTACATAGCTGACAGTGACAGCGAAGGGGGTAAGGGTAAAAGTAAAGGGACGGGTAAGCGTGGGGGGCAGCAGAGGGTGGGCGCAAAGCGCGGCAGGTGCTCAACGCGAGGTGCAGCGGCGCATGCGCACACGGGGACGGGCCATGGCGGCGCGTGGCGGCGGGGGCCGCGGCCTGATGCGGTAGAGCGGATAGATTGTATCTGTGGATACTACCGGGAAGATCCTAACGACGACGGTTAGTAGTGAAATCTACACACACATACGCACACACAGACAGGCTGGCGCACACACGCACGCGCACACACACACGCATGCATACAGACACGTCTGAGCTGGTGGTATGGCACGGATGTCCGTCTTGATGGGAGCACGTATGTGTGTGTGTGTGTGTGTGTGTGTGTGTACAGGAGACCATGACGGTCTATGGATCCAGTGCGACGTGTGCCTTGCCTGGATGCACGGCGAGTGCGTAGGCGTACGCAGCAAGGCCGCCTCGCGCAAGCACTACACGTGCAGCCGCTGCCTGCGCGACGCGGCTCTCACGCGTGTGACGGGCCCGTGCGGCGCCACGTTGGTCGTGTGCCCTGCGGCTATCCTACAGCAGTGGTGGAATGAAATACACAGACATGTGCGACCTGGGACACTGAAGGTGGTCGTATACTTGGTACGTCTGACACACACACACACGCACACACACAGACACACACGCATGGGATTGTCAGTGCGCACACAGACACGCCTGTACATATACCCACATCTAAACCTGCGTTTGCAGATGCATAAGTTCCGATGCAGGTACATGAGAGGTTGTAAGGGCGGACGACGTGTGTGTGTGTGTGTGTGTGTGTGTGTGTGTGTGCGTGTGTGTGCAGGGTCAGCAGCAGCAGCACTCCGGTCGGCAGGGTGCTATTGGCGTATGGGCCGCGCCAAACGCCGTTCAGGCGGGCACCCACACACCCACATCCCCGAGTGCTGGCCAACCCGCCAGTACGAAGCATGACAACAATGACAACAAAAATAGTACGACTAGCACAGACGTGTCCTCTCTGCCCCTCGTGGTCAGTGCTGCTGATCTGGCCGCTGCTGATATCGTGTTGACCACGTATGACGCGCTGAAGAAGGATGTGGACAGACAGCCTGAGCTGGACGTGACCGTCAAACAACTCAGACGACAGAAACGGTGAGACACAGGCACAGTAGGTGTGTGACTGCTGTTTGAGTACGTAGCGCGTTGTGTAATGTGTGGATTTGTCTGACCTGTGTGACCTGTGTGTGTGTGTGTGTGTGTGTGTATGTGTGTGTGAGACACAGGTATCATGTGGTGCCCACCCCCCTGACGCGACTGACGTGGTGGAGAGTGGTGAGACACACAGACACACACACACACACACACACACACACACACACACCATCGCAGGCACATCACCCTACTCAAACGTTGCCCTTGAAATGACTGTGAACTGACACTTGTAATGTCACCTACAAACACAGGTATTAGACGAGGCTCAGATGGTGGAGAGCAGCACAGCAAAGGCCACGGAGATGGCACGCAGGCTACAAGCTGTGCACAGGTGCGTAGATTGGCATGAGCATAAGGCGCATGCGGTGTAGGCAGGTTTCCTTTTGCATCACACAGGGATGTACTTCTAATGTCTTGCTTGTGCTCTTGTGGCCAGTGCTCAGCACATGCGCATGCACCTGCCTTGAGCGCTTGCCTTGTATAGAGTGTGTAGATGTGCAGCCTTTGGTCATGCCTATGTGTGTGTGTGTGTATGTGTGTGTGTGTGTCCAGGTGGTGCGTGACTGGTACGCCCATCAGCAGGGGTCTAGAGGACGTATATGGTCTGTTGACATTCCTCAGACTCAGACCCTGGGCATCCTACCACTGGTGGACTAGGTATAGGGCCACACACACGCGGACACACACACATGACACACACACACATGACACACACACACACACACGGACGGCCACGCCCACTTCCGTAGCAACATGTGACTGTAGGAACCTGAGAATGAGATCAGAAGGCAGTAGGCAGCCTACGTAAGCAACATGGCGCTCCACATCAGTACTCTGACACGTTTGGCCCGGCATCTATGTGCGTTGCGTGTTCCCGGCATCTCTGTGTCTTGCGTACCCGAGATTACGCTTCTGGCCTGGCATCTATGTGTGTTGTGTGTTCTCGCAGGGCTCTGCACGCTCCACAGCATTGTTTCCGTCTTTACACAGGTCGCTTCTAACTTGACATGTGCTCTGAGCGTAGCATGTGCGTTTCGCTCTCTGTCCTTGACTGTTCTTGCAGGGCTAAACACCGTGCCTGTACAGCATTTACCTGTGTACCATACTTGTGTGTGTGTGTCTCTGTGCGTGTGTGTGTGTGGTTTTGCAGGGCTGTACAGCGGCCTGCTGAGGCGGGGTGTGCGGACGCGATGACGCGCCTGTTGGCATCTCTGAGACCTGCAGCAGGGGGGCTCATGTGGCGCACTGCCAAGCGAGACGTGCTGGGGGAGCTGGGCATACCACCACAAGTCAGCACAAGACAGACACACACACACACACACACGGACGCACACACACACGTAGTGCAAGTCGCTCGCGATGTGTTAGTTTTATTGTCTATATGCGTACACGGTGACATAGTGAACCAATCGTATCCGTGGTCATGTATGTGCGTGTGTGTGTGTGTGTGTGTGTGTGTGTGTGTGTGTGTGTGTGTGCAGCACCATCACATGACGTGGCTTCACCACAGTGCAGTCGAGAGGCACTTTTACCTACGTCAACACCAAGGTAAGAGTCTACACAAACTTGCTGCATGCAGCACCCAGATTGCGTGGGTATGTGCTCTGCTTTGCCCGTTGTGCGGGTGCTATTCCTTGCATCGAAGTATACGTTGTTGTCGTTTGTTGTCACGTGCGCTGAGCCCAATGTGTGGCTGTGTGTTTGCAGAGTGTGCTTCCAAGGTCAGGGCAGTGCTGCCCGCATCACTCCTCTCAGCAGTCACACAGCCAGTTACACCAGCCAGCCCCACCAGCCCCAACACAGCCACACAGCCACACACACACGACACACAACAGCCCAACACCTTCCACACCCACACCGCCACAGAACCCTCTGCTACTCAGGACCAGGCGCGGCCACAGCAGCCTACAAGCCCAGGCGCAACAGCACCGGCGGCAGATGCGGGCGCAGCTGCGACGGGGCCTGCGGATGCAAATGATGCAGGCGGGTCGCCGGCGTCAGCAGCAGGGCGACGCACACCTCGTCGTGCGAACAGGCGCAATAGGGCTGAGGGTGGCGATAGGGCGTTGACACAGGATGAACAGAAGAAGATCCTACTGCCACTGCTGCGACTGAGACAGGCAGCCTGCCACCCACAGGTAAGCACACACACACACACACACGCACACACACACACACATAGACGCACACACACTGCTGATGTGCATGGCTCTGTGCTATCTTGCATTGTTGGGACAGGCAGCCTGCCACCCACAGGTACACAAACACACTGCAGACATCATCAATGTGTGCCTTGTGTGGAGTGCCATGAGTGCTAGGCCTTGTACTTTACACATGCAGCCTGCAAGGATGCAGACCACGTCTGTGTTTATGTTAGCCCAGCTTATACCCTTGGGGGGGGTGAGGTTAGCAAGGGGTATGCTCTCATGTGTGTGTGTGTGTGTGTATGTGTGTATGTCCCCAGGTCGGTGCGGGTGGTATCAAGGCCATCACAGCTCAGCGCGCACCCCTCACTATGGATGAGATCTTACAAGTGTTGACTACTAAGACTAAGTACGAGGCAGAAGAGGCACAGCGTAAGTGGACACACACATACACATATACACACGCACGCACATGCGCGCACACACACACACACACAATCACACACTCATGCCCTGCCTGCACCGAGGCCTTTGCGGAGTGCGCATGCGCACAGCAAGAGCTAGTCCTTGTCAGTGCTTGTGCTGCTGCGGTGACACAGAAGCGTGTGTGTGTGTGTGTGTGTGTGTGTGTGTGTGTGTGCAGGTTTGTTGATTCACGCGCTCAACGGCCTAGCAGCGCTGGTGTTACTCGAGCGAGGTGACGCGGCGCGTGCTGACGCCATCGCTATCTACAGGGAGGCCCTGGGAGAGATGGAACGAAACAAAGAGGTCAGTCAACATACACACACACACACAGACCCCCCCCACACACACAGACCGCCCCCTCCCCCCCCACACACACAGACCCATGCAAACACCTGCACGCACTCTCGTATGTGTTCTTGCGTATGGTTCTTGCGTACGATTGTGTTAAAACGAGGCTCTCACATGGGAAGGGGACAAAAGGTGTGTGTGTGTGTGTGTGTGCGCGTGTGTGTGTGTGTGTGTACACAGAACATCGCCACGGACCCCCTCCAGCAGCTACACACATTCTACAATCTATCCACACTGTTGGCTGGCAATGTGCCGGGTGTACCGCGCACACTGAGGGACGACCAGCTACAGGTATGCACACACACACACACACACACACACACACGAGCATAGCCTATGTGGCGTGTGCATAGGCCGTGCTTTGTGGGTTCGGGTAGCTCAACCCACGACACGTACAGAAGGACATCGCGCTCGTGCAAGCCCCGTGCCCTGTATGACTCCGCGCCAAGCACGTGTGCTCGCACGTGAGTCGCCTTGCGTTCTGTCGATAGGGCGTGTGTGTGTGTGTGTGTGTGTGTGTGTGTGTGTGTGTACACAGCGTGACATTGACGACATCCGCACCAAGTACCTTACTCAGCGTACACAACAGTTAGCTTCAGAGCAGACAGATTATGATAAGATGTTGAGGGCAGCGGAGCCCTTTGACGACCACAAAGGATGGTGAGTAAACACACTGCATGCATATCGCACTGCCTGTGTATGCGTGGGGCATGAGGACGTCATGTGTTGAGGGCAGCAGAGCCCACTTGCACAAGGGATGGTGAGTGCGTTGCACGTGTACACTACACTCACTTTAGGTCGGTTGTGTGTGCCTGTGCGCCGAGTGTGCCATGCAATGCGCGCGCGCGCGCGCGGGTGTGTGTGTGTGTAGGTTCCTGACAGCTATGGAGATGATCCTAAACGCGTACTATCACCAAGGTACTCTCACAGAGGCAGACTTTGTACAGGCTATACGTGAGAGACTGTTAGATGATGACACACGCAGACTGAGGGTAAGAAACACACATACACACACACACGCACACAGGTATCAGGCTATACGTGAGAGACTGTTAGATGATGTGACACACACACACATGGGCATTCTTTGCAGCCACACACTGTGCTTTTCGGCATGAGGGTGTTTTTATGATGTGACTCTGTGCAGACCAACGTCAATGCGAGTAACATGGGCAACCGTTTCAAGGATCTGAGACAGTTACAGGTGAGTGACCGGTCACACCTTGTGTACTCACTACTGCTTTCCATGTGGTGTACATAGCATTGTACACTAGATACACACTTGTTACTAGATACGCACTGTATCTTGTACACACTGTATACTGTGTACACGCCTATTACGCACAGTTTGACATTGGTATGTCCCTCTACTGTAGGCTCTCTGAGTGGAGGCTCTATCTGTAGCCACACACAGTCTTGTATGCACACAGTACGTTTA
>VFQQ010005546.1_pt1 | contig 10394 bp, 15 predicted proteins | sample 3512341 | NCBI WGS metagenome assembly VFQQ01 (sample SAMN10412373, study PRJNA504923) | tailings metagenome | isolation source: Relicate 2 Philex TSF1 revegetated site | place: Philippines: Tuba, Benguet | collected 2017-08-29
CTCCTTGCTCTTCTTCACTGCACTGCAGGGCATCGACGGCAAGCTGGCTGGCATGGATGCTACTTCCCCGGCGCGGTGCGGCCTGCTGTTGCTGGGAGATGGTGTTGTCCAGTGGCCGGGCACTCCAAGTAGTGTTCCAAGTAGTGTGCCTGCAATCACACAAGTGTTGTACACATGTCTTCCAGGACACCTTTCTTACACGTGGTTTGCCCCTCCCTCATTTGGCTGTGCAACGGCAGGGTGCTGATCGCCAACTACGAGATGGTGAAGAAGCTGGGGCAGCAGCGCGCGGCAGCCTTCCGGACCGTCATTGTCGACGAGAGCCACCACCTCAAAGTGGGTTCTGATCACTCTTTTCAAGCGGCGGGATGCATGACAGCGAGTGGGTGGCACTCGATTGGAACGACGAGCAGCATGCATGCCGGCATGCTTCACCTGGCCTGGTGCCCCTCCCTCTTGCCAAATGCCAGGGGCTGACTGCCCAGCGAACTACTGCGGTCGGCGAGATTGTGAAGGCGGCGCGGCGCGCCATCCTGTGCACCGGCACCCCCGCACTGTCACGCCCCGTGGAGCTGTATGCACAGGTGCATGGGCATGGCAGGGGGGATGGCTGGTGCAGCTGTTCATGGCAGCTGGCCTGGGGAGTGCGCCTCTTCCGTGCAGGCGGCTTGCCTTGCATGCGAGGCAGCAGCCAGGACTGTTTACGTCCTAGGCCCTGCATGCCCGTCTTTCACGGCAATGCCTGCTGCCTCTCTGGACTTTGCGACCCATCGCAGGTGGACATGCTGCGGCCCGGCATGTTTGGCAGCCTGGACGAGTTTGGGCTGAGGTACTGCGACGGCCGGCCCGCACTGGACGCATGGCAGGCAACCGCTCCCTCCCGCCTGGACCTCCGGTGCGGCTGCCCGCCCGCTTGTGCTGCGCTGCCTGCCGCACGCAAGTGGTACACACGATCAGCGCTAGCTAAGCAGCCGTACAAACAGTTGTGGCAAAACTGCCGTGGCGCAGGGGCTCCAGCAACCTGGATGAGCTGCACTGGCGGCTGGAGCAGGCGCTGATGATCCGCCGCCTCAAGCAGGACGTGAGTGCGCTGCCTTGGCGACCTTTGCGCTCAATCGTTACACAGCATTGGCTTGGCAGCGCAGATGACTATGAGCCGCCCATTCTTACCATGGTTGCGCTCATTCAGTTTGAGCCTGCCACACCAAATGCTAATGCGCAGGTGCTGGAGGAGCTGCCCGACAAAATCCGCAAGCGCATTCCCATTGAGGTTGACGCTGCGCACAGGTGAGGCCGGCGGGCCATGGTGGCTGCGTGGCAGGTAGCAGCAGGCTGTGCTTGCCGGCATGGATGGGCCAGCTGCCTGCCTGGCTGTCACTGTGCAGCAGTGCCTTGGCCGTGATTTGCCTGCAGCCAACCCTGCTCTTGTTGACAGCACCCATGTAAGCTGGTGCGTTTTGCTTGCTTGTGCAACAAATTGGGCTCTGGCAACACAGCTGCTGCTCAACACTTCTGTGCATGCCTGACCAATCTCTCCCTGCGAGCAGGCGTGAGCTGCAGCAGACGGAGCGGGAAATGGCTGCGGTGGAGCAAGCGGAACAGAGTGAGCAGTTGTGGGTGCTTCCTTTCGGGGCCTGGATCAGTGGTCAGCCTACTTTGCGGTAGCCAGGCAGGCTGGCGCTACTTGATCTCAAGTTGGGCAGCCTGTTGCTTGGATGAGGCTGTGTCTGCCTTGATGATCTCTATCAAACATGCTTCTCATGGCAGGTGGCGAGCTGAGCAGCGCTGATGCGGCGATGCGCAGGCAGCAGTTGGTGACGGAGGTACGAGCATGAGGGGCAGTTGTACGCATGCTAATTGCATGTGGGATGTCAACGTCTCTGCACAGTTGTGGAGGGGATCCTCTGTCCCTTCATCTGCAAACCAGCACCTTTACCTTTCGCCATCCATCCAGTACTACCGCCGCACCGGCCCTGCCAAAGTGAAAGAGGCGCTGGCGCACATACAGAGCCTGCTGGAGGCGGGTGGGTGCTGCCACAGTGTGGCTGGCGCGCCTGCTTGGCTCTGAGTTGTGATGCAGGCGCGTGTTTGCAGTCCATACTGACATGCTGTGCCTGCTTGCGTCGGCCCAGCGTGAAGACGCATCATGCCTTCAATCCCACGCCCCTGTCTGCTCCTCCTGCAGGGGAGAAGGTGCTGGTGTTTGCGCACCACCAGTCTGTTCTGGGCGAGCTGCAAGCGGGGCTGGGCCGCGTGCCGCTCATCCGCATCGATGGCGGCGTGAGCGCTGCAATGGCAGTGTGTTGTGGGCAGCCAGCGTTTGGGTTTCTGCTGGTTCTGCATGAGCCCAGCTTCGGACGTCCCGCCATGCATGGCGTGCCACGCTGCACAAGCACGCCATGGCTTGTTATGCACACGCATGCGCAGCGGGCAACATGAAATGCCTGGTTTACACGGCCCTGCCCATGCAGCGGCCTCATCTGCCGCATGGCTGACAGCCGCCTTTTTCCCGTCTGTACAGGTGTCCAACGAGCGGCGCAAGCAGGCTGTGGACAGCTTTCAGCGAGACTCCCACATCCGCGCCGCACTGCTGTCCATCACCGCCGCCGGGGTGCGGTCCTGTCGTCTGGCCTGTGGGTTGTGCCCAGCAAGCAGTGCGGCGATGCATGCTGACACAGCTTTGCTTTACAGCTTTGCTGAAACATCAGGCGGCCTGCTTGGCAGTGGGCGTGTTGGTTGACACCGCCTTTTGACACAGGTCCTTGGGGGCTGCTACACAGCCCACCGCCCACTTGTTGTTACTCCAGCTGCTTCACCCGGCCTGCAGGTCGGCATCACTTTGACTGAAGCGAGCGTGGTGGTGTTTGCCGAACTCTATTGGAACCCTGGGCACCTCGTTCAGGTTTGCTGTCTGGGGCCCGGCTGGAGTGTGCAGAAAGACTGTAAGCTCCTAGTGTAATCTCAGGCCCTACGCTCAACCCTGCTGATCAGCACAGCACCTCTGCTGGCTGCCCTCAGGCGGAGGACCGGGCGCATAGGCTGGGCCAAAAGCGCGCGCTCGAGGTGCACTATTTGTTGGCGCGCCACTCAGGCATGTTGAGTGCTGCTGTGCTCTAGCGATGCAAGTTACTTTGATGGCATATCAAGCTGGGGTTTGACTAGTGTTTACATCACTGCGGCGCATGGCGCTGGCAACCATGCTGCCGTCCAGGCTTTATGAAGTTGAAATAGCTGTACCCACCGCCCTGGCTCATGCCTGCGCAGCCGACGACCTCATATGGAAGCTGTGCCAGCGCAAGCTCAACATTGTGGGCGGTGTCACGGGTGATGCGGAGGCTGAGGAGGGTGAGTGGAGCAGTGCTGTAGCACACATGCCATGTGTGTCGTGCTTTTTCTGCTTGTCTGGTCGAAGCAAAGCCGGTCGGGGGATGTAGAAAGCAGGTGCAGATGCGCGTTATTGGTCAAACTGAGCGGGCTTGGCCTCACCTGGTGCATTTGCTTCCCATACTGTGCAGCGTTTGAGGTGCCGTCATCCCGCAGGCTCGCTAGCGCTGCCGAGCGCATCGCTGAGCAGCAGCAGGCACGGCAGCAGCAGCAGCAGCAGCAGCAGCCTCAGAGCACACTGGCGGTTGGTAGCGGGGACGTCATTGTCATCTCAGACAGTGAAGAGGAGGAAGCGGCAGGTGCAGCAGGAAGGGGAGCGGCGGCTGGGCCGGCAGCAGCTCCGCCGGCCGGGCCTGAGGAGCCAGCTGGTGGGGGAGGCAGGCCGGCAGAGGCAGCTGGCGCCAGCAGTGAGGCGACAGCGCGCTTCAGCGGCAGCGATCTTGATGACGAGGAGCAGAGCGCATTTGACGCGGTGGTGGCGGCTAGCCGGCATGCGCTGGCTCAGAGTGGTCAGCTGGGAGGCGCAGCGGCAGAGAGCGGTGAGGAGCCATCAGCGGGGGCGGCTGCTGCGGATGGCGAAACGAGCGAGGAAGAGGAAGGGCAGGAGGCAGCAGAGGGCGATGTGGGTGCGCAGCTGGCCGCTCGCGCAGCAGAGCGGCGTCGGCAGGAGGAGGAGGAAGATGCGCGCCGCAAGCGGCGGCGGGTGATGGGCAACAGCCCCCAGGACAAGCGGGACATGGCGCTGCGGTTCCTGTGAGACACGGCTGGAGTGGCCCGGTACTGCCTGCCTGGAGTGGCAGCCCACAAGACCTGCATGATGCTGCCACCAAGCCTGTTGCTGCTTCGTACATTCCACTACGATTGCCATGCTTTCAGTTGCATGCTAGCGATCTCGTGTTACACAGACTGCTTGCCATTGGCCAAAACCAGACTCAGTGGCCGCGCTTGAGTGGGCTGCCGTGCATGGATGCGCGGCGGTGCGGCCGCTCCAGCACCGCCGTCGAGGCCTTGACGCGGAACAGCTCCTGGCTCAGCTCCTGCTGCCACACCGCCTCACGGTCAGCGCCGCCTGCTGCGCCTGGCACCCCGCTGCCATACCCAAGACCTGCCAGGCCTGCCACAGCTGTGGCTAGCGGTGCAGGGGGCGGCAGCACACCCGAGGCTGTTTGCCGCACCCCCGCCAGGACATGCTGCACTGAGGCCAGCCGCCGCTGGCTGTCGTCGCCAGCAGCTGCTGCCACTGGCGCCAGCACAGTGGAGGCTGAGGGAGCTGGCGCCAGCGAGGCTGCAACAGGCTGCCGGTGTGCATGCCGGCTGCTGAGTGGGCTGCGAGACGGGCTGGCTGTCGCCCCGCGCCCCTCGATGCTCTCTGCTGACAGCAGCTGGTCTGCAGGCTCAGCATCGGGCGGCAGCGGCACCGCCAGTGCCGGCAGTGTGCCGCGCGCTGCAGCAATGCCCCCGCGGCTGGACGCAGGCGACAGCGGCTCAGAGTGCTGCACCTTGGGCGACAGCGGCGGCACATGGAGAGCAGGGATGTTGAGGCTCTTCTCAAACAGGGCCAGCGAGGCGCGCACGTCGTGCTGGGCCTGCAGGAAAAATGGTTGGATGGTTCTGAGAGCTTATTCCACTTCAAGCAAGAGACGGAGGGTTGCAGGTGCTGCCGTGGCAGGCAATGCAGAAGGAGCTCTCTCCTGCCCTGCCAATTGCGCACACAATAACCCCATTATTCCTTTGACGCAGACTTGTCCACTGCACTCGCTTGCCCAACCCACCTTGCGGCGCAGCGCTCCAATCAGCGCATCTTCGCCCACTGCATCTCCAGGCTGCCGCTGCTCCTGCCCTTCATCTGCTGCAGGGGCAGGGCCCTGCTGCTGCTGCTGCTGTGGGCCGTGCTCGCCGCTGCTGCCGGTGCTCCAGCCCCCCATGTCCCAGGGCAAGGCATCAATGTCGCCGTCTTCGTTGGTCCACACCATGTGCTCGCCAGAGCGGTGGCTGCCCAGCGCCACAGGCTCAGGCAGCTCGCTGGCGGGCGCCGGCTCGGCCGCTGCCCCAGTGCTGTCCTCCACTGCCTGGGCTGCCTCTGCTGCAGAGCCCTCTGGAGAATAGCTGGCAACTTCCTGCGCATCTGCCAGCGCCCGCTGCCCGGTGCTAGCAGCTGGGCCGCCCGTGGCAGCGGTCATGGCACTGGTGGGCGTGCCCTCGCCTGCCAGGGGCGACTCCGCAGGGTGCATCCATGACGGCTCCTCCATTGGGTTGTAATCACTCTGCGCGGGGGCAATCGTGCAAGCTCGTGAACAAACATGCGCTGCCGGAACTGGCGCAGGAGCCGGCTGCAACGTGTCAACAGATGCATACAAGAGGCAGGTGCCACATGCACAGCAAGCAAGAAGCATGTGATCAGACTCGCACCGCCTCCAAGCAACCCAAACTGCACCTTGTTGGTTCCAGTGGAGTCGTCTGCACTGCCAGGTGCCACAGGGCTGGCAGCCACTGCGCCAGCTGGCTCTGCTGCCATGAGGTCCTGCACACCCTGCCGCCGGCGCTGTGCCGCGGGTGTCTCGCTCACAGGCGGTGCTGGCTGTGCTGCTGCAGCGGCGGCCTCCGGCTGCACAGCTGGCTCGTCGTCCACGCTGTGCAGCCTGGCTGCCGATGCCTCTCGCACCAGCTGCTGCCGGCTGCCAATGCGAGGCAGCTGCTGGCTGGCGGTCTCAGCAGCTGCGCTGCAGAGCGCTGCGCCACCACTGTCCCTGCTGCTGCGCAGCTGCCCGCTGGCCGTGGGCTGCTGTGGGGCAGGCGGGCCAGGGCGTACAAGTGGCGTGGACGACAGATCCAGCTGCTGCGACAGGGCCAGAGAGGCATAGCCGCTGAAAGCAGGCGCGCTGGCGCGCAGCGACATGCCGGACCGCTTGACGGGGCTGCCGGCGCCTCCACGCCCCAGCTGTGCTGCTGTAGGCGCTGCACCCTGCTGGCGCCTCTGCTGCTGCTGCTGCTGCTGCTGGGCTGCTGCTGCCGAGTCCCAGTGCTCCTTCCGGCTGGCATGGGCACCTAGCGGGCTGAGGGCCACCGTGCCGTCACCCTCGCCGGTGTCCGCCTGCAGGCTGATGCGCGCTGCGCCTCCCGCCAGCCCTGCCTGCGCTGCTGCTATCTTGGGGTGCAGCGGCGAGGGGGTGCCAAACTGCCCCTCGCTGCCCTCCAGCCCTGCCATGCTGCTGCTGCTGCCGCTATGCCCTGCAGGCTGCTGGGTGCGCCAGGCATGCGCCAGTGCTGCCGCGTTGGGGGAGGGCCCTGCTTGCGACCGCACCGCCACATCCGCCAGGAAGGGGTGGCGCAGCAGCGTGGAGGCCGCGGGCCGTGCCTTCCAGTCGCGGTTGAAGCACAGGTACAAAAAGTCCTTGCACTCGGGGCTAAGGTGCTGCGGGATCTCAGGCGGGCCCTTGGAGGAGGCGATGTGGAACATGGCCGCCACCTGGAGGGGCACAAGCATGGAGGGTGCACAGGGGTGACTAGGATGGCAGCAGATGTGGTGATTCGAGACTGTTGCTGCATCAGAAGACACAGAGCCAGGCAGCAGGCAAGGGCGCGGCCTGCAACTCTCAGCCCTCTGGACCACGCCTCCCACCTGGCTGGGGTACTGGGTGCTCCACGGCGGCCGCCCCGTGGCCATCTCCAGCACCGTGCACGCCACGCTCCACAGGTCGGCCTGCCGGCCATGCCCGGTCTGCGTGATCACCTCTGGCGCCATCCAGTAGGGTGTGCCGCGCACCGACTTGTTGCCGTCAGCTGGATGCAGAGTGAAGCAGCAGGCAGTGCTCAAGCGCGCAGTTTTGGTGAAGCATGCTTGCACAGCACGACACAGCAAAGTAGCCAGCAGTCAGGCATGCCTTGCATGCCGCCTGGACCATCAACTACTGGTCCCAGCCAGCCCAGCTAGCCACCCCGCTGCGCTAAGCCACTCACCTACGGTCACCAGATCCTCCAGCTTTTTGGAGGCGCCAAAGTCGGCCAGCTTAACCAGCCCGGTGTTGTCCACCAGAATGTTGGCGCCCTTGATGTCGCGGTGCATCACGCCCTTGCTGCAGTGGCATAGCAACAGGGGTGGGCAGCCGTGGTGTGTGGGCATCATGTTGAGCTTGGTGCACGACAGCCCAGGCACAGCAGTGTACAAAGCTTTCGCATTGGTGAAGAGCCGTTGGCACAAGCAGGTGCAAGCGGGCAGCCAGGTTACACACCTGTGCAGGTACTCCAGGCCCAGCAGGATTTGCTTGGTGTACACCTGCGGCATGGGGCGCACACGCAGCACAGTTTGCATGCAACGACCGTGCCCAGCCGGCTCCCCCTGCCCTCCTGCACACCAGTGCACCATCGCACGCAACAGTTTTGGTGCGTGCGCCCCGCCACCCACCCCACCTTGATGACCGACTCCTTGAAGCTGCCAAACTTGGCCAGCAGTGAGGCAATGGAGCCGCCGGGCACATACTCCAGGAAGATGTTCAGCGAGTCCTCCGTCTTCTCGGTGCCCTGCACGCGGCCAGGGGAACGCTGACACAGTTGACGGGTGCTGCTGACACGCCATTGACGGCTGGCAGCAGCTGCTGCCTAGCGCCCTGCGCATCACCCAGGCCAGGCCCCCCGCCTCGCGGGCACACGCACCAGGTAGCGCACGATGTTGGGGTGGTCAAACTGCTGCAGCAGCTGCACCTCCTCCTCCAGCGACCGCACATTTTCCTCCACCTTCTTGGAGTTGGCGGCGCCGCGCGGCACATGCACCTGCAGGCAGGGCGAGGCCAGACAGACGGAGCGTGCAGGTCACGTGACGGAACAGCGCTGCGGGCACCGGGTTGAACGCAATGTGCAGCCGCCTGCAACTGGACTGTGCTGATGGCGCATCACAACCACGCCCACTGCTCTTCGCCACCCCAGCTTGCCTGCTTGACTGCAATCAGCTCGCCGGTGTCGTTGTCCATGGCCACGCACACGCTGCCAAAGGCGCCCTGCCCAACCAGCTCGCCCTTTGTCCAGCTGATGGGCTTGCGCTGCACGTGCCCGCAGGCGTCGCTGCCCGGCAGCGGCGGCCCGCGGGCAGCCGCGCCATCCAGGCCCAGCTCCAGCACCGGCTTTAGTGGCGAAGCCTCCGGCCCAGCTGAGGCAAAGTGTGAGAGGAGCAGGAAGGCGCAGTGAGGACGGCGGGGACGCCGCGCAGCGACGGAGCGGCGGACATCCCACCTCCCGCGCTGTGGGCGCACCTTGCAGCGCCGCATCCTCGTCGATGCGCTCCAGCTGCAGCGGCGGCGGCTTGTCATTCAGGAATCCAAACTGCTTGCTGTCCTCCCGAGCCTTGAGCCCCACGTCCGCCTGCAGAGACCATGCGGTGGTTGTGGTGGGCGGCAGCAAGGCGCGACCGACAGCGCGGTGCGCGAGAGCGGTGGCGCAGCAACGCAGCAACCAGAGCTAAATATACCATGGTAACACTACGTCCAGACAGAGACACACTATGCGCCCACCGTGGTTGTGTAGGCGGGCTTGGCGGGCTCGGCCCCCAGGCCGCCGTACTTGGTGTCGAAGGCGGCGACGCCGTCGCCCAGGCCGCCCTGCTGCGTCCAGCGGCCCTGCGCGCGCGACGGGAGTATTGTGCGTTGGCTCTGTTGCCTGGTGGAGCGTCAGGCGCCTGCAGGCACGCCCAGCTGCCACGGGCTGGCGCGCACCTTGAAGCGCTCCGGCGTGGAGCCCGGCTGGTGCGCCGACAGGCACTGCCCCATTTAGTGGGAGTGGTTGGGGCCTAGCGGGCGGCCGGCATCGAGGGTGAGGGCCGTAGCTGCCTCCGTCTGCTGTTGGGGTGCCGAGCTGTTGCTAGGCGCCTGGTGTGTCAACGCCCGGCTGCACTGATCGCCCGGAAGCACGGAGGAGAGCACAGATCAGCGACCAGCCAGCCTGGCCCCATGAACCATGGCGGTGTGCCTTCCTGGAGCCTGCACGCCCTGTGCACGCTTGCACGCCAGAACCCACAGCTGTCTCCAAGCACAACCAGCCTGGGTTTGCTGTCTGCTCTCGAACTGCTCGACAGCAGCCGCTTCTTGCAAGTCGCGCTCAATCACCAGCTTTCAATCGGGTCTGGAACACGTCGGTTGCAGCCGTCCGGTGTCGACCAGGCTGCCGCTCAGCAGGCGAGGCTCTCACCCGCTGCTCAGGCTCCTTGCTGCCAACCCCCGCCCGTTGCTGATGCTGTTCAACGATGATGTCGCAATTTTGCATCGAACCAAGGCCCGCTGCGCTCTCTGGAGCAGAGCGCCGCCGCCACCGCCTGCCCACCGCCGCCGCCGCCTCACCCTGCCCCTTTGCTGCTGCTGTCCAGCAGGGCCGGGCGTGCAGCCGTCTGCATGCTGCTTGGTTGAGCGCCGCAGGCAGGGGTAGCAGGCGGGATGGCAGAGCAGGCAGACGACCGCAGCTACTACGCGCTGCTGGGCGTGGCGCCCACCGCCAGTGAGGAGGAGATCCGGCGCGCCTTCCGCCAGCTGGCCACCACGCTGCATCCCGACAAGGTGAGCGTGAGCGTCTGCAGCGATATTTGGTTGGGATACAATGTCTGCTTTGCATTGCTGTAGGGGCAGCGACTGCCCAACCACCAGGCCTCCAAGCTCCTCCGTGAGCTGCCCGCCCCGCTGCCAAGCAGGTAGCCAATGCGGCGCAGCATGACGAGGCAGCGACCCTGTTCACTCAGATACAGGAGGCATACGAGGTGGGAAGCTGGGGGCCCTGCAGCTGGGCTCTGTTGCCATGCCTTGTTGTTGGCTGCAGTTGGGCGGCTGTTGGCAGCTGGGAGAGGAACGTTGGTGTGCCCCGTTACGTGCTGCCTGCACGTCCGCCTGCACATGGCACCCGTTGAACTGCTGTCCTTGTTTCGGTGGCAGGTGCTGAGCAACCCCCAGAAGCGAGACATCTATGACGTGTACGGCAAGGAGGGGCTCACAGCAGGGCTGCAGGTGCGCACAGTGTTGTGCCGCACGGCTTCGGCT
>VFQQ010005547.1_pt1 | contig 10394 bp, 15 predicted proteins | sample 3512341 | NCBI WGS metagenome assembly VFQQ01 (sample SAMN10412373, study PRJNA504923) | tailings metagenome | isolation source: Relicate 2 Philex TSF1 revegetated site | place: Philippines: Tuba, Benguet | collected 2017-08-29
TGTGTGTGTGTGTGTGTGTGTGTGTGTGTGTGTGTGTGTGTGTGTGTTTGTACCATGCAGGTGCTCAACATCGCCGACTTCCTCCACAACAACACCAAGACACCCCTGTGTGCCAAGGCCTACATGCGCCGCGCTCAGGCGTACCGGGCCATGGGTCAGCTGCAGCGTGCAGTGGAGGATCTGACACACGCACTGGACATACTGCCAGAGGACAAGGAACTGAACAAACTGAAGAGCAAGGTGAGGTTTTGACGCTGCATGAAAGCATATGCGCAGGCCTGCTGCCTTCCGCTATGTGACTTGCCATCGCTCTGTAGCGCACGATTTGCAGCAGGCCTGATGCATTGTGTGAGGGTAAGGATGCTACACTGGCCTTCATTTGTGTGTGTGTGTGTGTGTGCGCGCGCGCGCCTGTGTTCACCCATTTGTGTGTGTGTGTGTGTGTGTGTGTGTGTGTGTGTGTCCGCCTGACCAGTTTGTGAGCCCTACCTGTCCTTGACACCGCACAAGAATGTGTGTGTGTGTGTGTGTGTGTGTGTGTGTGTGTCACATACAGGCTGATCTCGAGCTCAGTGAGCACCTCAAAGAGAAGCAAGTCTCTACGGCCCTGAAGACAGGCACACAACAACAACAGGGTACCACCAACAGCACCACTAGCAGCACGACTACCACAGGCACCACAGCTCCATCACTTAACGTAGACAAGCTACGCAGAGTTGAGCAGTTGATAGCCACCCTGCGCAGTGGCAGTAATGACCCAGCTGCTGCAGCCACACCAGCCACGCCAGCCCAGCCGCCGCCGCAGCAGCAAGGTGGGACAACACATTCGCAGGCACAGCCGCAGCCACAGTCGGGGCTACAGGGTGGTGCTGAGCAGCAGGGTGGGAGCACGGATGCCGGGGCCAAAGCAGCCACAGCCACAGGCACACATGGTCCCAAACTGCCGCCTCCAGCACGCAAGGCCAGGCCAGCTGCCAAGCCTGCGGCTGCAGCTGCGGCTGCTGGCGGCAGTAGTGGGGTCCAGTCAGCAGTAGGGTCGCAGCGCAGCGTGGCTGCGGAGCTACGGGGGTTGTTGGAGGGGGATGATGTGTGTTGTGTGTACTATAGGGAGTGCGAGGGGGTGGGGGCTACGGCAGAGCAGCTTATTGGACTCGCTGACAAGGTACACACACACACCACACACACACAAGCGCCAAACCGTTCCCCGCACGCATGTTGTATAGAGGCTTATCGGAGCGACGAGCAGGTGCTCATGAGTGTCTGTGTGCGCGCGCGCGCATGTGTGTGTGTGTGTGTGTGTGTGCAGGAGCCCCAGCAGCAAACAGCAGACCTTCTGTTGCTCCTCAACACAGCTGCCATGAACGATGGCAACGTGCTTCAAACAGTTAAACATAGGGGTCTGTTGCCCGCCCTATGGGGCTTCGCCACTAGCAAGCACACAGACGTGGCCCTCGCAACCGCAACACTTCTGTGCACCCTCACAACAGTCGAGGACGCGCGCGCCGCGCTCTCCGCGTCGCTCGCGCAACCGCTCGCCGGCGTGCTCGCGGCGGTCGCGGCGGCGCCGCCGCAGTCGCCGCTGCGCGCACTATTGCTGCTGGTGCTCAGCAACTGCGCGGTTGACGCGCAGTGCAAGGCCGCGTTCAAGTCTGCCATCACCACACAGAGCGTGGCACAGACATTCCTTACAACACTTACAGAGTGTGTAGACTCGCCCAATGCATCCGTGGCCGAGCGGGCGGCCACACTAGTGGCCAACCTCAGCAGCGACCCCACCCTACGGGCCACGATAACAGCGCATGCAGCGTTGATTGTGGGCCTGGCAAGGGCGCTGGTGGGTGCGCCTGGCAAGGGGCAGGCCAGTGGCGCTGAGACGGCTGCCCGCAAGGCGATCGCCACGGCGCTGTACAATCTGTCTGTGGAGCCGCAAGCGCAGCAAACACTGGCACAGAATGGGTTTGTGTCTCAGGCTGTGGGGTTGATACAGGGCGAGGCAGGGGATATGCCGCTGGTGGCGTTGGTTGTAGGCATGCTTGCACGGTGTGTGAAGCAACCAGCGGCCACTGCGGCGGCGTTACAGCAGGGCGCAGTACCAGCACTAGTGGGTTTGATACAGCGGTGTGTGGGCATGCCACATGGTGGGTCGAGTGATGCACAGCCATCAGCGGCAGCGGCGGGTGCGGCAACAGTGTCTGCACTAGATGGTGCAGTGCGCGCGCTGACGGTGGTGCTATCCGCGGCGCCCGACAGCGACGCCAGCGCTGCCGACGCCGTCGTCGCAGCCGGCGGCGCTGCCGCGCTCCACGCGACGCTCGCGTCGCCGGCCGCGAACCCCGCGACGATCGGCAACGCCGCGCTCGCCGTCGCGTCGATCGCACGGTACCCTAGCATGCTCGACAAGCTCGCCAACGTGTGTGGCAAGGCGAGGGAGGGTGAGAGTGATGATGCGCCACAGGGCGTGCCCAGCAGTGAGGAGGCGGGTCGTTGTTTAGTGGCTGCCTTAGTGCGTGCTGCGTACCAAGGGCAGGGTACAGTGGCAGCGAAGAATGCAGGTATTGCGTTGGCAAGACTGGCTGCGCACAGGCCGCTGCTGGCAAGGCTCAAGGAGCTGCGTGGCTTGGAGATCATTCATGCTTCGGTAAAGTCATTGTAGGTAGCTTGTGTTGGTCGGGTGTGGACGCGTACAATACACCTTTGACGTATGATGTCGGCATTAGGTTATTTGTGCTGCGGAGAGGCAGAGAAAACTGTTCTTTTGTGACGCGCTAGTACGCCCAACAAACGCAGTTTGAGTGCAGGATGGCTTGGCTGTCTTTGTGCGACCTCTTGTCACGACCTTACTTTTCTTACGACCTTACTTTATGTCATTTTTTCTCTATGACTCTAGACCACTGTGTCATGATGACAACTGCAGGGCACGCACACAAGGACATTGGCAGTGAGCGAGGCCGTGCGGGGCGGGGCAGTTCGCTGCTCAGCTTTTGATGGGTCCAGGCCTGTGTTGCGGACTCACATGCAGTCGTCATTGGGGCGGAACTCGTTAAAGTCGACCAGCAGGACAGGTTGCTTGGGTGCCATTGGGGCTGCGAGCGAGCGGGCCTGCGATGATCGCGCAGGGAGCGTCAGGGTCGGACCTCGCGGCCACGTTGGTGAGGGGCCTGCCGATGCGCTCTGTGCGCATTGCGAGTGGCTGCTGCTGCGCTTAGCTGAATGCTGTTCGGTCTTGCTGCCTCTTGTCGTTACTTAGCCGAGCTGCTGGACCTTAAACTGTGTGCTTCATTATTCACGTGCTCTACGGAGTACGCAATCATGTAAGCAGTCGATTCTTACACAATTGTCATGCAGTGATAGCTAAGTGGTGTCATACAGTACAGTTAAGTACGGAACCGCACGAATGTTCATGCACGGACCCACACAGGAAGCAAGCAAAGGAGAAGCCAACAGGAAGCAATACACAACCAGAGCAGCAGAGACGCTAACCGCACATGCTGCCCCCATGCACAACCATGCTCTTCTGATACGTACGCCCAGCCCTGGCTCACGAACTAGTACGTGGCTCACAATGTGTCCTGGGCTCACAGATGTCGATACATGCATCCTATGAATACAACCATGCGTACATTAGACGGAGCAAAAGCACAGCGGCGACACGGCATGTGGTAATACATGCATGCCGCCAAGGACATCTCATGGGCGCGCACACGACTCTTGCCTCGTGCATGCAGACATGCAGCGCCTCTCATAGACGCCTCTCAGCATGACAATGTACACCATGCACGCGCAGCCTTGCGTACACACCGAGCTTACAGACCTCTCGCATCACAAAGACCTCGCTGCTTAGGCCCTGTCTCCAGCGTTCAGCAGGGCTCTGAAGGGGCGGGTGACGTCCTCCAGCAGACCCGAGCCGAAGGGCAGGGAGGCGCCCATACGTGCCATCACCACCATGTGCAGCACCAGCAGGGCCAGGAGCAGCACCACGCGCAGGAGCACGGTCGTCCACCTGCATGCAGCACAGGGCATGCAGAGAGTCACCGCCATTACATAGCAGGATGTCAAGCGTACAAGGACGTGCACCACATGGTGTTGATCAGCAGCACAGTGAGACCACACGATGATGCATTGCATGTACAAGAGTCCGTAGCATGCAAGCAGACGCCTATGCCGCAGTGTGAGCACCTAGCCAGCTCAGTGTTAACTGCTCACCCTTCAGCAGCGGCGGCAGCATGCATCAGCCAGGCGGTTGCATACACGCACAGACAAGAAGCCTAACATACCTGATGCGTGGCATGTGCACGTGGATGGCGGGTCTGGCGCGTGCTGCGCGTGCTGCGGCGCGCTCCTGCTCAGGTAGTCTGTGCTCCCATGCCTCATGGGGGTCTTTGATGTCACGCAGTGCCTGTCATGTGTACACATACACACACATGCACACACACACGTAGTGCAGTTATGCCACAAAAATGCAGGGTGCCCATATGCGAATCACCGCTGCATGCGGTGGGTAAGCCATGGGCTTGAGTTCATGCAAACAGTGTGCATGCTCACACACCCACCTGCCATACAGCCACCGCGCACTTGATGCCTGACCCCACCCCGACCTGCAGCACCTTATCCCCTGTCTTGACCCCTCTCACAGTCTCAATGTACCCCAGTGTGTACCAGGTAGTGGAGGAGGACACGTTACCGTAGTCATGCAACACGGCACGGGAGGGCTCGAGGTAATGCTCTGTGAGCTGGAGACCCTTGCCTAGGCCGTCAAGCACCTGTTGACAAACACACACACACACATACAGGCAAGGATACGAACATCATTGCGCTTACCAAGGGTGCACACATGTCGGCTGTCAGATCACGTAAGTCTGCTCAGATCACGTAAGCTCAGAGAATGCATGACATCAGCGAATTGCATGGAGCGCACCAGAGATCCGATAGCCAGTGTGCTGGTTCACAGCGGTGAGTATGACACCAGCACACAACTATCAGACATCGGCGCGCTCGTAGCAACACACGCTAGTTGTGTCGAAGATTGGCTCACCTTGGCACCACCCGCGTGTAGCAGGAAGTGCTGTACTCCCTCACTGAAGGCAGGGTTGTACGGGGCCACAGCGTCAGGTCCCTGGAGCTTGCGTTGAATCATGTATGCAGCGTACTGCATGCGGGGACACACACGCACACACAAACACACATCTTCTTATACCATTGCATGCGCCCCAATCGCGCAGGGTGTACACGAGAGCCTGTCTATACTGTGTTTGTGTTCTGTGTGTGTGCATGTCTGTGTGTGTGTGTGAGTAGCTTGCTCACCTTTGCCTTCTGTGACAGTGTGAGCACGTGGGGTCCCACAGCGCGCATGGCCTTGTTGAGCGCCTTGGAGGCCTCTGTCACCACGTTCTTACCCTGCAGTAGTGTCAGCACACACATGCCACACATTGTCGCTGTTTGCACAAGATCATGCGAAGACACTGAACACACGGGTACACACACACAAGCGTGTGCGCACATAACAGAACATAATGTGAAGACGTGGCATTAGCTTGCAGCGCATGGGTGTAGCAGGGGTGTGAACTGTGAGTAACGTAGCACAAGATCACACGTGTGTGGCTCAAATGACAGCCAGTAACGTACCAGGTAGATACCGTTGTTTCCGTCCGCATCAGGACCGTACCAGATAGCCCTGCAGGGCAAGTAAAGCGTCACTCTCTCACGCCACGCTAGCGTGTGTGCATGCGTGCATGCGTGCACGTGCAGGTGCCTGTGTCGGTGTGTCCGTGTGTCTGTGTCACGCAGGCCCTGCACTCACTTGTACGCGTCGTCAGATGAGCCCAGGTGCACCTTGTGTGTGTAGGTGAGCTTGTACTTAGCGTCAGGCCAAGCCTGGGTCTTGTTGCTTAGCAGCATGGCAGCACCGCCCATACGGAACAGGATGTTGGCGACCTGAAAGGACAGGGGCAACGCACACACACACACACACACACACACACACAACCACACACACACCTTCTGTCGTTCGCGTGCAAACACGTGCACACGTTTCATGTTGCATGTTGTCAGGGCAGCACCATACATACGACGGGCTGCTCATGCCTGGCGTACAGAACAGCCAGGCAGTGGAGCTTATCGCCTTTATGGCGCTACCATTGCATACCGTACTCACACCGCGCTGATCAACCATGGCCTGGTCCACACGGCATGAAGCAGAGGAGCTGCCAGCGAGAAAACATACATCTGGCACACGAAGCCTCACTTACCATCCTGTGCTTGTCGTGCCCCTTGTAGTAGCAGGGAGTGACTGTCTCTGTGGTCAGCAGCACAGCGTTGCTGTTAGGGTGGGCCTGCATGGGGGGACACACAAGGAGGCACACACAGGCACATAAGTCAACTAGAGCACCCAGCAAAGTCCATGACACCAAGAATGGGCAGGGAATTGGGTGCATGGACACTGTGTTGCTTGGTTGATGTGTTGCATCTCACCTGCAGCAGGTCGTGTACCAGCTTGAGCGCACCCACACCATTGGAGCACCCCATACCGCCCAGATGGTAGGACTGCGCACACAGACACACAGACACGCACGCATACACGCACAGTCACACACACACACACACATATGCACCGACATGCGCAAGACGAAGCACATGATGAGCTCATCTCCGTTTGTCATCGTCCTGTGCCTGTGCTCCTACCACATACCTGGATGTCACTCCTCAGCTTGAACTGGTTGATGATCATTGATGCCATGGAGGGTGTGGGACAGAAGATAGAGCAGGTGCACACCAGGATGTCAATGTCCTGAGGGTTGAGACCTGCACAGACACATACACGCACACATGCATGTACACACACATACATGCGGGCACAGACACACACATGCGCATACAGTAGGTGCGTGCTGGCATGTCAAGCTATGTGCTGTGCACAGTGCGCCTAGCAGCACATACCTGTCTTGTGCAGCAGACCCTCCATGGCGCCCACCAGCACCTCCCTCGCCTCCTCCATGGCACTGTCAAGATCTGTTACAGGAGACACACACACACACACACATGGCATGAGCATCTGCACCAACGTATGCTTGGGGACGTGCGCAGCCCGCAGTGCCGCTGAGCACATTCACTGCAGGGTGCGGTCATAGCTGAGAGGAACCTCAGCGTGTGACTACACAGTGCATGTGTGTATAACATGTGCGTCAGCAGAGTAGTGTCTATCTTGCGCCCGCTTGCCCATTGTCCAGTGTGCTCCCATGCGAGCCCACATCTTGCTAGCTAGCCCAGTGCAGCCCGCGACAAGTCCCTCACTGTGTACTTGCCTGTTCGTGGTTGGCGCATGTCACTGCGGTCACCAGGAACGCACGATGAACCAGACGTTGACACGCTACCACAACTGACCGCCACAACACACGCGATGCCAACGATGCCACGGAACGATGCAAGCACGCGCACAGGATGTCCCTGCGGGTCAGTCTCTTGCCCTTGCGCGGCCCGCAAGGTGGCCAGTGCGATGCAGGGCGCAGGTATGGGTGTTCTTGTGTGTGTGCTGTGTGGCTTACCAGTGCTCGGGGTGGATGCTGTGTGGCAGGTAGGTGCCATCACGCGCCAGGCCGCTCTTGATGCGGATCTTGGTCACGAAGTCAGACTCCTCGTCAGTCAGCAGCTGCAGGGCACACAGGGACCACACACACAGCACATCCACGCAAGGAGATGCGCTGGCGCAAGGTGCCGAGGGCGGGGGTGATCGAATGCGGGCCACAAGCCTGTGTCTCATAGGGGCTTTGTCAGCCTTAGGCGGAGTGCGACATGCTTGTACTCACCGCAATCTTCTTGGCGCACTCCAGCATTGTGTCATGATGGCAACTGCAGAGCACGCAAACCAGGGCATCGGCATTGAGCGAGGCCGTGCGGGGCGGGGCGCACAGTTCGCTGCTCAGCTTTTGATAGGTCCAGGCCTGTGTGGCGGACTCACATGCAGTCGTCATTGGGGCGGAACTCGTTAAAATCGACCAGCAGGACTGATTGCTTGGGTGCCATTGGGGCTGCGAGCGAGCCTGCGATGATCGCGCACAGAGCGTCAGGGTCGAACCTCGCGGCAACGTTGGCCGGGCCTGCCGACGCGCTCTTTGCGCATTGCGAATGGCTGCGGCTGCTAGCGCTGATCTCAATGCTGCTGCACAGTAGCTGTGGTGTACCTGGGCGATGAAATGTGCGGCCGAGCGGGACGGAGGCGGTGCTCAGTGATGAGCTCAGTGATGGAAAAAGCCAAGCTGCTAAGTGTGCGAAATGTAGCTTTTTGCTGGCTTAAGCAGGGGCAGGTTGGATAGGCTCGCGCAGTTGGTGGCTTTCCGACCTTTCATCGCTGCGAGGAGGCCAATTGATGGGTCCGGTACCCGTTCCAAAGTGGTTGGCTTGCAAGGACCCCCGTTTGGCCCTAAGGCCCCGCGTTTGCCCTCACCGTGACTTGCACCTGCCTGAGAAAGCACGCACACGCCAGTAGAGGTCCCATCCACGCGTTTGCACACCCCAGGACAAAAGTCACAATGGCCGGGTCTCAAAGCCAGGCGTCCACTTTGGTCAACCGCGGAGGCAAGGGCGGTGCTGCTGGTGCTCCGCCAGGGGCAGTGGCCCGCAGAAGACCCACAGGTGTGCTGCACGCACTCAAACTTGGTGGACGGTCTGCACACAGATCTCGGTCTAAGCCACCTCAGGTGCACGGTCCGCGTGCCAGAGATCGGGTCTACTGAGCCTGCCTGCACCACATATATGCTAGCGATGATGCCAGTGCGGGCACCGTGGCCTGAGAGCACAATGCCCCAGGTCTGCCTGTCCGAGACCGTGCCTGTGTGCACAACCATCCCAGTGCACTCTGTCAAACGGCAGAGCCAGCGGCAGCACCTTCAGCATATGCGCACTGCTCAGGCAGCAGGCGCTTCTTGTCAGGCAGCGGTACAACAGGGCTGGGGCCGCGAAGCTGCCCAGACGCGCCCAGCCCGTGCACGCAAGGCCGCACAGCACAGACACGCTGCCAAGCCCTGACGCACGTGCGCCTTGCCCCATTGTGTGCTCGCAGGGCAGAGTGGCAGCTCAGCAGCAGCTCGCCAGAAGGCGCAAGCCATGAACTACTACACAGACGACAACCCAGGCGTCAAGATTTCCCCTGTGAGTAGACAGCCCGCGTCATGGAATGCAGCGTGCAGCGGGCAACACACGTCGTGAGGGCATGCTGTGCAACACCAGGAACGGCAGCACATGCAATGCCGAGGGTTTGGCGTGGGATATGATGTGTGCGCGGACCGTGTGTTCTGCAGGTCGTTGTTGTGATTGTGAGCGTGGGCTTCATCTTCTTTGTGACACTGCTGCACATCGTTGCCAAGGTAAGCCGCCTCGTGAAGGCCACCACGACACGCAGCGATGCAAGGAGCTAGCTGAGCGCATGGCCTTGTCTTCGTGCAGCACGTGCTTCTGGGCGGTGTCTATAGGATGATACGCGTGCAGTCCCTTTACGCTTGTGTGTGTGTGTGTGTGTGTGTGTGCGCGCGCAGCTCCGCGGGTAAGGCACGTAGCTGCCTGATACAACTGACGAGGAGGCTCCGCATAGGAGCATCCGAACAATCGGCTAGCTAGGACACAGTGGCCTAGCGCACACAGGCAAAGCCTGTGATTCATTCATCCTTCGGTGATTCTTAGACGTTCTTTTAGCCCTGACATGACCGTATCCGCATCTAGCATAGCAGACATGGCACCGTGACAGTAGCATAGATAGGACATCATACTGCGGAATAGCATAGACCGTTGACACGTGGATTGCTCTTTGCCTTTGGGCCGAGTTTACCTGTCCAGAGCATTCAATGTAGCAAACAAGCCTAGTCACTGAGCCTGTGTGTGTCTACGGCGCAGTCTAGAGTGCAAACATACCAAGGGATAAGCCAGCAAAGCTATGGTACTCTCAGCACAGCACATGCCCAGACTTGACGCAGTCCAGACACACAGACCCAGTCAACCAGCACCATGATAAGCCAAAGTATAGTACCATGATAAGCATATGGTCGTCAGCAGACTAGCAGCAAGACCGTATGATACCCTCAGCCTACTCATCAGGGTACGTCAGTACCAGACATACCCTTGGCGTTCTGCAGCCAGTGCGTGAACTCGCACACTGTCAGTATAGACGTGCAAGACGTACTCATCTCACAACAAGGATAGGTAGCAAGGGTCTCAATGACTGTACTACCATGTCACCATCCTGCTCTGATCGCATAGATATGGCCATGCAGCCTGCCTGGCCCGCACCCCAGGCACCCTGTGGGTTGTACTCCCCAGTGAAGTGCCGCAGCTGTCTAGGCACACGGAACAACACCGTCCTGTGCCGTGTGTGGTACTCGGCTCGAAGCATGTCCTTGTAGCGCCTGCAG
>VFQQ010005548.1_pt1 | contig 10390 bp, 9 predicted proteins | sample 3512341 | NCBI WGS metagenome assembly VFQQ01 (sample SAMN10412373, study PRJNA504923) | tailings metagenome | isolation source: Relicate 2 Philex TSF1 revegetated site | place: Philippines: Tuba, Benguet | collected 2017-08-29
GCTGGCCGTGACCGACCTGCCCGCCGCGCTGCCGCACATCCGCGCCGGCAAGCTGATCGCCTTCTCCGTCACCAGCGACAAGCGCGTGCCCGCGCTGCCCGACGTGCCCACCGTGGCCGAAGCGGGCCTGCCGGGCTACGACTCGGTGGGCTGGTTCGGCATCGTCGCGCCCGCGGCCACGTCGGACGCCATCGTCAACAAGCTCAACGCCGCCATCGTCGAGGCGCTCAACGACCCGACCATCCAGACCACCATCCGCGGCCTCGGCGTGGAGCCGGCACCCACCACCCCCAAGGCCTTCGGCGACTACATCAAGTCCGAAACCGTGAAGTGGGGCCAGGTGATCCGCACCGCGGGCATCAAGCTCGAATGAACCCCTCCCTCATGCCGGAACAACAGCCTTCCTTCGCCACGCCCGCCCCTGCCACCACCACCGACGTGCTCATCGTGGGCGCGGGCCCCGTGGGCCTCACGCTCGCGATGGACCTCGCCAGCCGCGGCGTGCGCGTCACCATCGCCGAGCTGCGCCACTACCTCGAACCGCCGAGCGTGAAGTGCAACCACGTCGCGTCGCGCACCATGGAGCGCTTTCGCCAGCTCGGCGTGGCCGCCAAACTGCGCCGCGCCGGCCTGCCCGACGAGCACCCGAACGACGTGGTGTTCCGCACGGCGATGACGGGCACCGAGCTCACGCGCATTCCGATCCCGAACCGGCTCGAGCGCTTCGTGGACAACGGCGGCCCCGACACCTGGTGGCCCACACCCGAGCCGCCGCACCGCATCAACCAGATCTACCTCGAGCCCATCCTGCTCGAGCACACCGCCGCGCTGCCGAACGTGACCCTGCTCAACCGCACGCGGGTGGAGCACTTCGAGCAGGACGGCGACGGCGTGAGCGCCACGCTCAGCGGGCTGGACGACGGCACCACGCGCACGGTGCGCGCGCGCTTCCTCGTCGGCTGCGACGGCGGATCGTCGGGCGTGCGCAAGGCCATCGGCGCGCAGTTCGAAGGCACGCCCGTGATCCAGCGCGTGCAGTCCACCTACATCCGCGCCAAGGACCTGCTCGCCCGCCTGCCAGGCAAGCCCGCCTGGTGCTACTACTCATACAACCCGCGCCGCTGCGGCACCGCCTTCGCCATCGACGGCCACGAGACCTGGCTGGTGCACAACCACCTGCACCCGCACGAGACCGAGTTCGATTCGGTCGACCGCGACCAGAGCATCCGCCACATCCTGGGCGTGGGCGACGACTTCGAGTACGAGGTGATCTCGAAGGAAGACTGGGTGGGCCGCCGCCTGGTGGCCAACCGCTTCCGCGACCGACGCGTGTTCATCGCCGGCGACGCCGCGCACCTGTGGGTGCCCTACGCGGGCTACGGCATGAACGCCGGCATCGCCGACGCGCTCAACCTCTCGTGGCTGCTGGCCGCGCAGGTGCAGGGCTGGGCCCACCCGGCCATGCTCGACGCCTACGAGGCCGAGCGCCAGCCCATCACCGAGCAGGTGTCGCGCTTCGCCATGGACCACGCGCAGAAGATGATCAAGGCGCGCAGCGCCGTGCCACCGAACATCGAGGCCGACGACGCGGCCGGCGCCGCGGCGCGCGCGCTCATCGGAGACGAGGCCTACGAGCTGAACGTGCAGCAGTTCTGCTGCGCGGGCCTGAACTACGGCTACTACTACGCGGGCTCGCCCATCATCGCGGCCGACGACGAGGCGCCCCCGCCCTACACCATGGGCGGCTTCACGGCCTCCACCGTGCCGGGCTGCCGCGCGCCGCACTTCTGGTTGAGCGACGGCCGCTCGCTGTACGACGCACTCGGTGCCGGCTACACGCTGCTGATCACGCAACCCGGCGTGAACGCGCAGCCCCTGCTGGACGCGGCGGCCAAGGCCGGTGTGCCGATGCAGGCGCTCGACATTGCGCGGGAAACGCAGCGCCCGGCCGAGTACCGCCATGCGCTGCTGCTGTGCCGGCCCGACCAGCACGTGGTGTGGCGCGGCGACGCGGTGCCGGCCGACGCCACGGGCCTGGTGGCGCGGCTGCGCGGCGCGTTCAGTTCTTGAAACACGGCGCGGCCCGCGCGTTCACCCCGCTGAACGCGGCACGGGCTGCGGCCCACGCAAGCCCTTGATCTGCAAGGCCCGCACGCCCTGGCGCGTGCGGGCACGGCGCTTGCGCTGATGAGGCAGTCCGCCCAACGGCCTGCCCATGTCACTCACCCCACTCGTCTTCTGCTCCCTGCTTGCCGCGCCCGCCCTGTGGGCCCTGCTGCGCTGGCGCGCCGGCCTGGCCAACGCCGCGTGGCTGCTGCCGGCCGCGCTGTTCACCGGCTTCGCCACGCACTGGCCCAGCGCGCAGACGCCCGCCGGGCACACCGAAACCTGGGCCTGGATTCCGAGCCTGGACATCTCGCTCGCGCTGCGCGCCGACGGCCTGTCGCTGCTGTTCGCGCTGCTCATCACCGGCATCGGCACCTTCATCTTCCTGTACGCCGCGCGCTACCTGCAGGGGCATGCGGACATCGCGCGCTTCTTCGCGCGGCTCACGCTGTTCATGGGCGCCATGCTGGGCGCGGTGCTGGCCGACGACCTGATCGCGCTGCTGGTGTTCTGGGAGCTCACCAGCCTCGCGTCCTTCCTGCTGATCGGCTTCACGCCGGAGCAGGCGGCCTCGCGCCGCTCGGCACAACAGGGCCTGCTGATCACCGTGGGCGGTGGCCTGGCCCTGCTCGCGGGCGCCATCGTGCTGGGCCACAGCGCGGGCACCTTCCGCATCTCCGAAATCCTGGCCATGGACGGGCTGGCGCAGCATGCGAACGCGCCCTGGGTGATTGCGCTGGTGGCGCTGGGCGCGTTCGCCAAGTCGGCCCAGGTGCCGCTGCACGCCTGGCTGCCCAACGCCATGGTGGCGCCCACGCCGGTGTCGGCCTTCCTGCATTCGGCCACCATGGTCAAGCTCGGCGTGTACCTGCTCGCGCGGCTCAACCCGGTGTTTGGCGAGCACGCCCTGTGGACCGGGCTGCTGCTCAGCGCCGGCCTGGCCACCATGCTCACCGGCGCGCTGCTTGCGCTGCGCGAGACCGACCTCAAGCGCGTGCTGGCCTATTCCACCGTGGTGTCGCTGGGCACGCTGGTCATGCTCATCGCGCTGCCGCACCCGCTGGCGGCCACCGCCATGGCGGCGTTCCTGGTGGTGCACGCGCTCTACAAGGCCTGCCTGTTCATGGTGGCCGGCATCGTGGACCATGAAGCCGGCACGCGCGACAGCACGCAGCTGGGTGGCCTGGCAAAGAAGATGCCGCTGACCGCAGCCATCGCGCTGCTCGCCGGCTTGTCGATGGCGGGGCTGCCGCCCTTCGTGGGCTTCGTGGCCAAGGAGCTGGTGTACGAAGCCAACCTCAGTGCCGGTGCTTCGTGGCTGCCGGTGGCGGTGGCCATCGTGGCCAACGCGGTCATGGTGGCGGTGGCCGGCGTGGTCACGGTGCGCACCTTCTGGGGCCCGCTGCGCCCCACGCCGCAAACGCCGCACGACCCGCCCGCAGCCATGTGGATCGGCCCGGCGCTGCTGGCCGCGCTCGGCCTGGTGCTGGGCCTGGTGCCCGGCCTGGCCGGTGCGCTGGTGCAGGGCGCGGCCAACGCCGTGGCCGGGCGCCACACCGAGAGCACGCTGTCGCTGTGGCACGGCCTCACGCCCATGCTGGCGCTGAGTGTGCTCACGCTGGCGCTGGGCGTGGCGGTCTACCGCGGCTGGGACCGCCTGCACCGCGCGCTGGTGGCGCGCGAGGCGATCGCCAGCCACGGCCCCGACGCCGGCTACGACCGCGCCATGGCCGCGCTGCAGCGCGTGGCGCTGTGGCAGACGCTGCGCATCCAGAACGGCAGCCTGCGCCGCTACATCGGTGCCACGCTGGTGGTGGTGGGTGGTGCGGTGGGGCTCACCTTGTTCATGCAGGGTGGCCTGGCCTGGCCTTCGCTGCAGGGCGCGGCCTCGCTGTACGCGCTGCTGCCCGCGCTGCTGGTGCTGGCCGCCGTGGCGGTGGTGCGCGCCCCCGGTTTCCTGCGCGGCATCGTGGCCGCGGGCATGGTGGGTTTCGGGCTGGCGCTGGTGTTCCTGTTCCATGGCGCGCCCGATCTGGCGTTCACCCAGTTCTCGGTCGAGGCGGTGGCCATCGTGGTGCTGCTGGCGGTGGTCTCGCGCATGCCCTTCGGCGGTGAAGACGCGCGAACCCCTGCGCAGCGCCGCCACGACGCGATCATCGCCATCGGCTTCGGCGCGGTCGCCTCGCTGCTGCTGCTGGCGGTGCTGGCCACGCCGTTCGACGAGCGCCTTTCCGACTTCTTCCGCGCCACCAGCGTGCCCGAGGCCCATGGCCGCAACCTGGTGAACGTGATCATCGTGGACTTCCGCGCGCTGGACACGCTGGGCGAGATCACCGTGCTGGCGCTGGCCGCGCTGGCCGCGGCCGCGGTGCTGGCCGGCTCGCGCCTGCGCAAGGCAGCGGGCCCGGAGGAGCGCACCGAATGAACTCGCCCATCCTCAACGTCGCGGGGCGCGTGCTGCTGCCCATCGCGCTGCTCTTCTCGCTCTACCTGCTCTGGCGCGGCCACAACGAACCCGGTGGCGGTTTCGTGGGTGGCCTGGTGGCGGCCGCGGGCTTCACGGTGCATGCGCTGTCGCGCGGGCGCGATGCCCTGCGCCGTGCCCTGCGCTTCTCACCGGTGGCCATCGCCGGCACGGGGTTGCTGTTCGCCCTGGCCTCGGGCCTGCCTGCGCTGTTCGGGCAGGCGCCTTTCCTCACGCACCAATGGCAGATCTGGGACAACGGCTTCGCACTCGGCACCGCGCTGGTGTTCGACATCGGCGTGTACCTGTCGGTGCTGGGCGCGGTGTGCGCCTTCGTGGGCTTCTACCTTGGCACCCCGGCCGACGACTGATTCATGGAAACCCTCTACGCCCTCACCTTCGGCGCGCTGCTCGCCGCCGCGCTCTACCTGCTGCTCTCGCGCCACCTGCTGCGCATGGTGCTGGGCCTGCTGTTGCTCGGCAACGCGGTGAACCTGGCCATCTTCGTGGGCGGGCGCCTGTCGTCCGTGGTGCCGCCGCTGGTGCCCGAAGGTGCGAGCACCATTGCCACCAGCGCCAACCCGCTGCCGCAGGCGCTCATCCTCACCGCCATCGTCATTTCGTTCTCGCTCGTGGCCTACACCGTGGTGCTGTTCGAGCGCGCGCACCACGCGCTGGGCACGGTGGACCCGGACGCCATGCGCGAAGCCGAGCCCGGTGAGCGCACACCAGGGGAGCGCGCATGACGCCCCACCTGCTGCTCACCCTGCCGGTGGCTGTGCCGCTGGCCACGCTGGCGCTGTGCGCGCTGCTGCAGGGCCGGCCCGCGTGGCAGCGCGGCGTGAGCCTGCTGGGCAGCGCCGGCCTGCTGCTGGCCAGCCTGCTGTTGCTGCGCGGCGTGCTCGACGGCACCGTGCTGGCCACCCAGTTCGGCGCCTGGGCCGCGCCCTTCGGCATCAGCTTCGTGGCCGATCTGTTCGGCGCCGCGATGGTGGTGATCACCGGCCTGATGGCGGTGGTGGTGTCGGTCTATGCGCTGGCGCGCGACGCGAAGGAGCGCGAGCGCGCATGGTTCCACCCGCTCTACCACGGCCTGCTGCTGGGCGTGACGGGCGCCTTCCTCACGGGCGACATCTTCAACCTCTACGTGTGGTTCGAGATCATGCTGATCTCGTCCTTCGGCCTGCTGGTGCAGGGCGGCACGCGCGAGCAGCTCGACGCCGGCGTGAAGTACGTGGTGCTCAACCTGCTGGTGACCACGCTGTTCCTGATGGGCGTGGGCTTCCTCTACGGGCTCACCGGCACGCTCAATATGGCCGATCTGTCGCGGGCGTTGCCGCAGGTGGAGAACCAGGGCCTGGTGTCGGCGCTGGCGGTGCTGTTCCTGCTGGCCTTCGGGGCCAAGGCCGCGGTGTTCCCGCTGTTCTTCTGGCTGCCCGCGGCGTACCACACGGCCAGCGCGCCGGTGGTGGCCATCTTCGCGGCCCTGCTCACCAAGGTGGGGGTCTACGCCATCCTGCGCTGCTTCACGCTGGTGTTCGCGCACACGCAGGACTTCATCGGCCCCATCGTGGGCGTGCTGGCCGCGCTCACCATGGTCACCGGTGTGCTGGGCGCGGCGGCGCACTACGACGTGCGGCGCATCCTCTCGTTCCACATCGTCAGCCAGATCGGCTACATGCTGGTCGGCCTGGCGGTGGCCACACCACTGGCGATTGCGGGCGCCATCCTGTACGTGCTGCACCACATCGTGGTCAAGGCCAACCTGTTCCTCATCGCGGGGGTCATCCGCGCGGCCGGGGGTTCGTACGACCTCAAGCGCATCGGCGGCCTGCACCGCAGCGCGCCACTGCTGGCGCTGCTGTTCGTGGTCCCCGCGCTCTCGCTCGCGGGCCTGCCGCCGCTGTCGGGCTTCTGGGCCAAGTTCGTGGTGATCCGCTCCAGCCTGGAGGCCGGGCACGTGGCGCTGGCGGTGGTGGCGCTGGTGGTGGGCGTGCTCACGCTGTACTCCATGCTCAAGATCTGGAACGAGGCCTTCTGGAAAGCGCCCGGCCCGCTGTCGCAGCGCGCGGCAGGCGAGTGGCGCGCCGCCGGCCCGGCCCGCGTGGCCCTGCTCGCGCCGATCGGCGCGCTCGCGGCCATCACGCTCACCATCGGCCTGTGGGCCGAACCCTTCGTGCATTTCTCGCAGCGCGCGGCCGCGCAGATGCTGGGCCACGACGCCTATGTGCAAGCCGTGCTGGGCCTTGCCCACCCCGGGCTCGCCGGCACCCCGACACCTGCAGGAGGACTGCCATGAATCATCTGTGGCAACGCACCCGCGCCTGGGCCGTGCTGGCCGGGCTGTTCGCGCGCGAACTCGCGCTCTCGGTGAGCGACGTGATCAAGGCGGTGCTGCAACCCGCGCGCGTGCAGCGCAGCGGCATCGTGGCCGTGCCACTGGCGCTGCGCAGCGATGTCGGCATCGCCCTGCTGGCCAACCTCGTCACGCTCACGCCGGGCACCACCAGCCTGCACGTGTGCCCGCGGCGGCACGTGCTCTATGTGCATGTGATGAACCTGTCGGACGACACCGTCGCGCAGATCCAGAGCGGCTTTGAGCGCCGCGTGAAGGAGACGCTGGAATGAACGAGACCCTGCTTCAAGGCGTGTACGGCCTGGCGGCGCTGCTGCTCGCGGGCGCGGTGCTGGCCGCGGGCGTGCGCATCGTGCGCGGCCCGGCGGCGGCCGACCGCGTGATTGCGCTGGACATGCTCGGCCTGATCGGCGTGGCGGCGGCCGGCCTGGCGGCGCTGGTGTCGGGCACGCCCGCCTTCGTGGACATCGCGCTCGGCGTGGCGCTGGTGGGCTTTCTGGCCACCGTGGCCTTCGCCGGCTTCATCGCCCGCGGCACCATTCCCGACGCATCGGTGGAGGAACGCTCATGAACGAATGGCTCGGGGCTTTGCTGGTGCTGGGTGGCGCGCTGCTGTGCCTGCTGGCGGCGGTGGGTGTGCTGCGGCTGCCCGATTTCTTCATGCGCATGCACGCGGCCACCAAGGCCGGCGTGGCCGGCAGCGGCCTGGTGCTGCTGGGCGTGGCCGCGTTGCAGGGTGAGCCCGCCACCTGGTTGAAGGTGGCGCTGGCCGTGCTATTCCTGCTCATCACCACACCGGTGGCCGGCCACCTCATCGGCCGCGCGGGTTATGTGAGCGGCGTACCGCTGTGGCGCGGCACGCGCGAAGACGCGCTGGCCGGCGTGCTGCCGCGCGGCGACGCACCAGCGGATGCCGACACCCCGGTGCAGCGCGTGGTGCTGGCGCTGGCAGCGGGGCCGCACATCGACACGGCCATCGCGCAGGCGGTGGTGCTGGCGAAGCGCCACGGTGCCGAGCTTGGCGGTGTGGCGGTGATCGACGTGCCGCGCCTGCAGAACGTGGGGCCGGTGCCCATCGGCGCCGGCTGGCACGCGCAGCGCATGCGCGAACAACGCATTGCCCAGGCGCGCCGCGCCGCGGCCGATGTGCTGCAGCGATTCGAAGCGGCCGCGCACGACAGCGGCCTGCGCTGGTCCGCCCGGCTGGCCGAAGGCCGCCCGCGCGACGTGCTGCGCGCCTGCTGCGACGAGGGCACGCAACTGGTGGTGGCGGCCGAGGGCTGGTTCGACCAGGGTGTGCTCGACCTGCGTGTGGACGTGGCGCACCGGCTCGACCTGGCCCTGAAGCGCCCGCTGCGCGTGCTGCGCTGAACGGGCGCATACGATCGGGGCCATGCCCCGATTCCGACCGATGCGCTGGTTCGCCCGCCTGCCCATGACCGCCCGGCTGCCGCTGGCCGTGGTGGTGGTCGTGCTGGTCACCGCCTTCGGCACCACGCAGATCGCGCTGCAGGGCCTGCAGCGCCAGGTGGAGCGGCAGATCGAACGCACCGGCCAGATCTACCTCGACGGGCTCGCCGCTGCACTGCTGCCACCCGTGATTGCCGGCAACCCCGCGGGTGTGGAGCGCGCGCTCGACGAAGCCTTGCGCATGCACCAGGGCCTGGTGGACCGGCGCCTGTTCCTGCTGGACGCGCAAGGCCGCCCGCTGGCGCGTGCCGACCGCACTGGCCTGCCCGCGGTGCCGCTGCCCGAGGCGGTTTCGCAGACCCCGCGCGGCGACAAGATCGACACCGAGGACGGCAGCTACTGGGTGTGGCGCCCGCTCAGCGACGACCGCATGCTGGCCGGCGACCCGGCTGCGGGCACCTTGCGGGTGGTGGCCAACCTGGACGTGGCCGACTACGTGGCCGAGCGCCGCCGCCTGTGGTGGCGCGTGGCGGCCTTCAACCTCGGGCTGGGGTTGTTGTGTGCGTTCCTGGGCCTGCTGCTGCTGCGCCGCCTGCAGCGCCCGCTGGACCTGCTCACCCAGCACCTGCAACAGGCGGGCGAGGCCGGCCCCGCGCCCGTGCCCGAGAGCGACATCCCGCGCACTGACCGCGAAACCGAGCGGCTGCTGCTGGCCTACAACCGCATGGCCAGCGCTGCGCGCGAACGCGAAACCCTCATCACCCGCATGGCCGAGCAGGAACGCGAGGCCGTGCTCGGCCGCATGGCCGCCACCATCGCACACGAGGTGCGCAACCCCTTGGCCGGCGTGCGCACCGCGGTCGACACACTGCGCAAGTTCGGCGACCGCCCCGACACGCGCACCGAGGCGCTGGATTTCATGGACCGCGGCCTGCAGGTGCTCGCGGGCGTGGTCGACGCCACGCTGGCCACGCACCGGCCGCACGACGACCAGCGCGTCTTCGGCCCGCAGGACCTGGCCGACGTGCACCGCCTGCTGCAGCCGCAGGCGCAACGCGCCGGTGTGGCGCTGGTGTTCGAATCCACGCTCGACACGCCGGTGTCGCTCGCCGGTGGCGAGGTGCGCCAGGTGCTGCTCAACCTGCTGCTCAACGCCATCAAGGCCTCGGCGCCCGGCGAGCAGGTGACGCTGCGCTGCACACCGCTGCCGGCCCACCTGCGGCTGGAGGTGATCGACCAGGGCAGCGGCCTGCCCGCACCGCTGGCGGCCAGCCTGGAGCAAGGCCAGCCGCCCAGCCAGGCGCGCGGCCTGGGCGTGGCGGTGGTGGTGCGGCTGGTGCAACGGCTGCGGGGGCAGGTCGCGGTGCATGCACACTCGGGTCAGGGCACGCGCATCACGCTCGAACTGCCTTTCGACACCGAGCACGACACCCCCCACGAGCCGTTCGACGACGACCCGCCATGACCCCAACCGGCGCCCCCATCCATGTGCTGCTGATCGAAGACGACGCCGTGCTCGGCGGCGCGCTCGTGCAGCGCCTGCGCCTCGAAGGCTTCTCGGTCGAACACGCGAGCGACTGCGCGCAGGCGCTGGCCGCCCTGCGCCAGCGGCGCCCCGACTTCGTGCTCAGCGACATCCGCCTGCCCGACGGCTCGGGCGAGGCGCTCTACCGCCAGGCGCTGCCGCACCTCGGGCGCACGCCCATCGTCTTCGCCACCGCCTTTGCCGACGTGGGCCAGGCCGTGCGCCTGATGCGCGCGGGCGCCGACGACTACCTCACCAAACCCTTCGACGTCGACGTGCTGGTGCAGCGCATCCGCGAGCTCGTGCCGGCGGCGCCCGCTGCCGCAGCGCCCGCCCAGGGCTTCGGCCTGTCCGCTGCCACGCAACGCCTGGCGGCCGATCTCGAACGCCTGGCACAGCGCGACGCGCCGGTGCTGCTGCGTGGCGAAACCGGCGTGGGCAAGGAAGTGGCGGCGCGGCAGCTGCACGAACGCTCGGCGCGCGCGGGCGAGCCTTTCGTGGCGGTGAACTGCGGCGCCGTGCCGCACGA
>VFQQ010005549.1_pt1 | contig 10389 bp, 19 predicted proteins | sample 3512341 | NCBI WGS metagenome assembly VFQQ01 (sample SAMN10412373, study PRJNA504923) | tailings metagenome | isolation source: Relicate 2 Philex TSF1 revegetated site | place: Philippines: Tuba, Benguet | collected 2017-08-29
AGCAGCAGCAGCAGCAGCAGCAGCAGCAGCAGCAGCAGCAGCAGCAGCAGCAGCATCCCGCGCTTGCGCACTGGCACATGCATGCGGTGGTGTGGCCCACCCAGCTAATGCATATGTGCAGCCGGCTCACCAGCGCCGCCAGTACTGCGCCTCTGCCGCGTTGACCTTCTTGACCCACTCGCAGTCCAGCGGTCCCAGCGCCAGCAGTGCGTCCCGCAGCTGCGTGGCACTGAGCGAGCGAACCTCTTCCGCGGGCGGCGCCTCTGGCCGGCTGGACAGCAGGCTGCGCAGCGGGGCCAGCCGCTCGTCTTCGCTGTACTTGGAGGCCGGGATGGCCGGCTCCTGGCCCTGTTGAGTTTGGTTGGGATGGGTGGTCAGGAGCACGATTGGGGGTTGCGGAGACAACAGCTGCGGCGCCGACCGCAAGCGGCACGTGCCTCCCCAGCATACACCTGCCGTGATGCTGTATTTCAACGGCCCTCCTCATGACACCTTTGTTATCTACCTGCGGCACCTCGTTGCACGTGACCACCACCACTGAGTCGGTGTGCGGAAGCCACATGTAGCGCAGGTGCTTGTTCTCCTGCAGCCGCTGCGTGTGCTGTGCCTGCACCTCCTTCACGCTTGCTATGCTCGTCTGCTCCAGCAGGCGGTGCGCCGGCACGCACTGCAGCAGGGGGAACATGCAGGCAAAGCACATGGGATCCCGGATACACCTTCTGACCGTTAGAAGCAGTTAACGGTGAAGTGCAGCCCTGGCGCCCTGCCAGGCGGCCACCCTGCTCACACCACCCACCCCGCTTACAACCGCCCCCCCCCCCCCCCCCCCCCCCTCCAGTCCCACCTGCAGCGTGACCTCTGCCACCACTCCCAGGCAGCCCAGCCCCACTTTGGCCAGCTCAAACAGCTCCGGGTCCTGGGACTGCGGGCAGTGCAGCAAAAACGAGGGGATTGTAAGGCACAGGCAACATGCAGGGGTGAGGGACAAAGGCAGGCATGGGTGGGGGATTGCAAGGGAAAAGCAACAGATGCGGTGGAAGGACACAGGCAACACAGGCGCCATGCCCGAACCACTCATGATGTAGAACTTTGAAATTTTGCTACTGCATGCGAAGCCGCAGGTGAGGTGCCCACCTTGCTGAGCTCAATGGTGCCCAGTGCGGGAGTGACCAGCTTCATGGCAACCACCTGCTTGCAGGTACGGGATGGGCAGCGGGGATGTTTCCACAGCAGCCACGGCAAGTGGCCGGCCAGCAGCAGGACTCTGAATGAGCGGGGCAGCAGCTTCGATAGCACTTCATCACGCACCTGCTCGTCAACCGGGGGGATGCGTGCTCCTGTACCGTGTGCGCTGACCTGCATATGAGCGTGATAAAGCAGCACAGGAAAATAAGTGTGGGGTTGTTTGGCGGGCTACTCACACAGCAGCAGGATCACCATGCAAGCCCTGCTGCTGGCCTAACATAAAGCGTAGCCATTGCCCATACTTGTGTAAAGCCACCAATGGTCTGCTCTCGGATGGACGCGTAGTTCTGCAGGCTCAGCCCGTGCTTGCGCAGCTCGTCTGCAACCTCCTGCACACGCGCCCCCGCCTGCACAGTGACCTGCGGCAGCACAGTGGGGTGGGGAGTTGGGGGTTGGCAGTCGTGGCTAGGCAACAGCAATCGGGAGGCATGTGTGCCAGCCAGCACAGCTGCCGCTGCAACCGGACTTTCCACTCAAAGCCGGCGCTCCAGACGAACAGCCACAGCGCAGGCTAAGGTGCCATGCAGCATCATTCAGCACTGTTTCGCACCTGCTGCCTCTCCTTGTCCACGCTCAGCACCCGGTCCATCAGCGCCAGGCTGACCATGCCCTCCTCGCTGAAGCCCAGGCCGTTGGGCGACAGCCCGCTGCCAACACACCGCAGCTTGCGCCCTGCGGAGCGGCAACAGGACAGGTAGAGCAGGGTCTGTGAATGCTGGGTGGTGAACAACTGCCGATGCACTTTTGCATGCGCAAGGCGCGTGTGGTCGCACGCAGGCAACAACGAAGTTGTATCTGCATGCTTTGCTGTGCATGTGCGCATGGATGGCGGACGCCAGCCAGAGCGGCAAGCCTCACGCACCCGCCTCGTGCGCCGCCTTGACCGTGGCCTCCAGCTCCTCCAGGCTCTCGGGCTGGTGGAAGCGCTGCAATTGTGGTGTGGCGATGGGACAAGCAAGGGGCGACGTTACTGGAAGAAACTGGAGCACAGCTTTCGGTGGGGTTTCGAGGTTCGAGCTGGTGGAAGCGCTGCAGATGCATTGGGGCGGGACGACAGCTTTCCATACAACCCTTCTGGTGGGAACAGCTGGGTGGCTTGCGAGACTGTCCAAGCAACCCTTGGCCATGCGCAAAGCAGCTGTGCCCATGCTGCGATGGCCAGCTGCCCCTGACCTGTGTGCGACACTCATGCGTGCCGGACCAGTTGACTAGGTGCTCCGCCTTGGCAGGTGCGCCGCCTGCAGCGTATGGGCAGGCAGAGCATGCGATTCAGCAATGCGGTGCAGATGGAGCAGGCACGTGCATGCTGCAAGCTGCCGCTTTGCGCTAGAGGCGCCTGCTGCATCTGTGCCACATTGCTTCACAACCCGCACGCCCTCCCGGCAGGCTGACCGGAGAAGCCGGGCTTCTTGATGACGGTGACGTAGTAGCCGTAGCCCACCAGCGCCATCATGGTACCAGCCATCACATAGTTGTTGCGCTCGCGAGCCGCCAACTCCTCGGCAGTCAACTGCGCCTCCTGCGCCGCACCCCCAGCGGCGCCGCCCCCCTTGGGCGGCGTGTAGGTCTGCTGCTGCGGCCGCGGCGCCCGCTTGGCTGTTGCTGCTGCACCACGTCGCTGAGTGGCGCTGGCAGCATCTGCTGCAAGGGTAGTAATCATGCATGCACCAGTGGTCAGGCCAGCACAAGCTGCAGGCGGTGGCAGTGGCGGTGGCGGCGGCGGCAATGTCGGAAGCGCACCAGGCTCCGCCAACCCAGCGGCTTGATGTACTTTCCACCTACCTATGCCGCTCCTTGTAGCCTCTCTGACAGCGCAGATGGCCCGTTGAGCGAGAGCGGCGGCCCTCCTCATGGCGAACGAACGCCTGTGGCCTTGGTTGCCGGCCAGCAAAGCAAGCTAGACAAGTGGACGACGATGGTGGCTCACAATGGCGTTTTGCAGAGTGGCAGCGTGCACAGCACATGAATGCAGCGGCCAAACGCACCGCCCCACGCTTTCGGACTCGTGATCCATTTTTGGAGGCCTTGATCGTTCGTTCAACCACCCTGACTGGGCGTTAGGAGCTCACGTTTTCCCGACACTTCCGCTCGGCTCGCTCTCCAGCCTCTAGCAGCGCTGCAGGTGCGCCTGTGAAACCTCCATGCGATTCGGCAAGCCTCAGAAGCAGCGCAGCACCGACAGCTGTCGCCAGCACTCGCCCGCCACCGCCGCCGCCAACCGCCTGGCGCCTTCCGCTGCCGCAGGCGGGCCGCCATGATGCTGCGAGTGCGGGGGCCCCAGGGCCAGGCCACGCTCAAGCTGGAGCCGGAGGCGACGGTTGCGGCATTCCGAGCGCTGCTGGAAGAGAAGACGGGCGTGCCTGCAGCGCTGCAGGAGGTGCGCCTGCTTGGTGGGTGCTGCCGCTGCACAGCTGCCCTGCCGCAGCTGCCGGCAGGTGAGCCTCATTCCTAGTGTCCAAGCACCCAGAAGACCGCTTGTTGTCAAACTGTTCCTGCAGGTGCGCGGCGGGTTCCCGCCTCGCCCTCTGCAGTTCCCTGCTGATCATGCCGCCACGGTGGCCTCCCTTGGCATCCAGTCGGGCGACTCCCTCACGGTCACGCAGCTGCCAGCAGGCGCAGCAGGAGCAGCACCGGCAGCACCGGCAGCAGGAGGATCAACGGCAGCAGCAGGGGCAGCAGCAGGGGCAGCAGCAGCAGCGGCAGCTCCAACTGCGGCAGCAGCACCGGCGCACACTTTCCAGCAAGGTCTGGAGCACCTGACGGAAGATGAGCAGTTGGCTCGGGCGATTGCGCTGTCCATGGGAGAAACGGTGCCCGACCTTGCGCCCGCACAGGCAGCAGCAGCGGCAGCGGTGCCGCGGCCGGCAGCTGCCCCTGCGGCGGCAACGGTACCCCAGCGGCGGGCGGCTTCCCCTGTGCGCGCCCACCCCACCAACGGCAGCAGCAGCGGCAGCGGCACGCAGCAGGGCGCGCCCACAGCGGTGCCGCTGCAGGACGGCACGGCAGTCGTGCGCCGTATCATCGATAGCGACAACTCCTGCCTGTTCAATGCGGTGGGATATGTGGCGCTGGGGCGCACCCGCAAGGAGGCGCCGCGGCTGCGGTGAGGGGCTGACTTTTTAGGATGTGCGGTGGGCTGCTCGCAATGTGCACCTTGCCTGGGAGAGGCTGCCTGTTGTGCCTGTGGCCCGCTTCAGAATGGCCTCCTGTGGCTGTGCCGCCGGCGCTGGGACTGCACGATCAACTGGCACGCTACGTTTTGCTCCGTTTCTGCTGTAGGCAGGTGATTGCAGACGCGGTGCTGGCTGATCCCTTCGAGTGGAACGAGGCCGTGCTGGGCAAGGTGAGCGCTGTGCATGCACTGGTGGTATGTGGCCCGGCCTGGCAGCCAAATGCACTCGCCGGCGCTCAGGCATGATTGCTGGGGGAGGCCATGGGCAGCCAACGTCTGTGTGCCCAGAGAGCAACACACGCTCCACACCCCTGGGAGACTGCGAAACACAATGTCCGTGCCCTTCCATTGCTTGCTGCCTGCAGGAGCCTGCGGACTACTGCCGGTGGATCAAGGTGGGGCGCCCCACTGTTTGTATTGGCGTGCAGTAAGGCCTCATCACTTGAGTTTGGTGCCTGCCCAGCATGGTTGAGGCTACTTGTTGTGCCTGAAGAGCGTTGATTCGCCTCTATCGCGTACAGGACTCCAACAAGTGGGGCGGCGCCATTGAGCTGAGCATCCTGAGCCGGCACCTGCAGCGCGAGATTGCCGCCTTTGACATCAGCACACTGCGGGTGAGGCGGCCGGGCGCCTTGCGCAGCTGGCTTGGGGCATCGCATCAGTAGCTTGCCTGGCAGGCGGCTACACCAATGGGGCATGCAGCCATCAGAAGGATATGCAGCATAAGATGCGGAGTGAGCACAAGAGCCGTAACAGGTGCCCCCTTGCCATGCCACCTTGCAGTGTGACATTTACGGCCAGGACAGCGGGTACAGCGAGCGCGTGCTGCTCATCTACGACGGTGCGCTGGGGGGCAGCGAAGGCAGCGGTGGCAGCAGCAGCAGCCGCAGCAGCGGCAGCAGCATGTGCTGCTGGATCACGTGGTCTTTCCAGTTGGAGCTTGCATCGCAATGCTTGGGCAATGGCCCTTGAGATGCCTCTCACGCCTTGCACTCTCCCTCCCCGGTCCTGTCGCCAGGCCTGCACTACGACGCGCTGGCTGTGGCTGCGTTTGAGGGCGCACCAGAGAGCCTGGACACCACTGTGATACCCAGCAGCGGGCCGCGCACCGACATGGTGATGGAGGTGGGTGCTAAGCTGCTTGGCCTGGCGAAGCTTGAGCTTGTTTGGAATGCATTTGGGCGTGCTTGCAAGGTGGTGGTCAAGGAGCGATTTTGCTGGGCACGCACAGGGCGCCATTGCCAGCCAGGAATGCTCGATGGCCCTGCCAACGGCAGTCTAGTCTGTACAACTGATGCCTCAATGCCATGTTTTGCCCATCCTCGCCTGCAGGGCGCGCGCCAGCTGGCGGCCAAGGCCAAGGCTGCACGGCAGTTCACCGACACCAGCAACTTCACGCTCAGGTGAGTTGGAGGGCGGCAGCCAACGACATTGCGCTCTCTGTCCATGTCGTTCGTACTGCTCAGCCGAACGGTGGCATGCATTACAGTTGTGGCTCCTGCCTGCTTGCTTGCCACCCCCTCCAACCCTCTTCCGCCTGCCGCGCAGGTGCGGCGTGTGCCAGATCGGGCTGAAGGGCGAGAAGGAGGCGGTGGAGCATGCCAAGGCCACAGGGCACACAAATTTCAGCGAGTACTAGCGCAGCGGCACCGCTGAAGCCAGAAGTGTGGCACCGCTCTGCTGCACAGCACAGAGCGGCTGCTGGCGGCATAGCTGTGCCAGCAAGGCATGCACCTCTGCTCACCCCTCATGAATGTGACCCAACCACTGCTTAGAATTTCTTACTGGTCTTGCTTCCTTAGGCTGCCCTTCAGCCTGCCCTCTACTTCAACAGCAAAGCTTGCTTGCATAGGTGACGGGCAACAGCTGACTAAATTCGCAAAAGCAAGCTAGGAACCAAGCGCAATGTTGATGCCTACCAGCCACGCTTGGTGCCTCCACACATGGCTCAAATCCAGAAGCTTGCGTGCGGCAGCCATCACAGGAACTTTACTCCCGGCAGCCGGTCGCCGGGCCGCACTTGCATGGGCTCGCCCTTCCAATCCAGCACTGTCTGCGCCTCATCATCGCCGCTCACAATGGACAGCCCACTGGCCGTCTGCTGCTTGGTGCTGGGCAGCGGCGCCGCTCCATCGGCTGCCTCAGCATACTTGCTCAGCTCTTCGTCGCTGGGCAGCACCAGGCTGCCACTGCTGCTGCTCGCTGCGCTGCTGCCGCTGTTCCTACTCACCGCTGCCGCCGGTCTGCCACGTGGTTGACTGCTGCTGCCTCGGCCGCCGAGCGCCGCTGCTGAGCCGCTGGCGGCGGGTGTGCCATCAGGGAAGGCGGGCAAGCAGCGGTACACGTGCCACTGCGGGCTGCCGTGCACAATGTACTGCTGCATGCGCTGGCCCCAGGCCTGTGGCGAGAATGGCATTGGCAGCGAGGAAGCATGGTCTTTCAGCAAACGCTTTCCTGTCATGCGGCGGGCGTTCAGCGGCCTGCGTGCGCAGTGCCAGGCCCCACCCATGCTGACGCTGCTGCTGCCGCCGCTGCTGCTGCTGCACTGAGCGCGCCACCATCAGCCATCCCTGCGTGCCCCACCTTGTGCTGCTGCTGCGGGATGGCGCTCCAGAAGCCCTCCAGATCTGCCAGGCTGTCAAACCGCACCTCCAGCTCGAGCGTGCTCTCAGGGGCGCCGATGCTGCAGTTTGGAGGAGGCAGGCAGGCTGAAGATTATGTGCGAAGCAGCCAGGCAGAGCGCCCAGATGATGAACACTTCCACTGCAAAAACTAGCAGGCAAAAAAGCGAGCTGTGGCTGCTGCAGCGCCACGTTTTGTGCAACTTGCCTGCCGGTGGAGAGGCTGGTGTTGCTGGGCGTCAGCCCGGCCTCGCTGCCAATCTCCTGCACCCACTCCTGCAGCAGCTGCACGGCGTCCGCCTTGCCACCAAACCTGCAGGCAGTTGGGAAGGGCCGGGGGGCGGTACGATGGTATGTTGGCCCGAGAGGAGGCTAGGGCTCTGGAAGCAGGCGGCGGCGGCGGCGGCAACGGCGGCGGCCACATACTTGACATCCAGAGTCCACCGTGCGATGAACGCAGCGCAGACACGCATGGAGCGGCATCGTGCTGGCCGCCCGCGAAGCGAGGGCCTCTGCTGAGGCCGGAATGGCCGAGTTGATGGTGCCACTGAAGCCTGCATGGCTCTAAACGCCAAACAATTGGCCAGAAGCAAGGAAGAAGAGACGACGGAACGCGCGGGTGACTCGGTGAGGACCAGGACTGCACTGAGCGCTCTGCTTGCCGCCTGCCGGGTGGCGCGCCGTGCCGTGCCGCTGCCATGGAACGCTCTTTAGCCAGGCACCTGCTACTGCAAAACAGGCAGCCTACATTGTGCTCAGCAGTGTGCACAAACAGCTATCGGCGCCCAACACGATCCACTGAGGATCGTTGCCGCAGCCATCGCCTGCTTTGCCGCCGCTGCCGACCGCAGCGGTGCAGGCGCCCCACACACACGTCCATTGCGGCCATCGCCTCCATCACGCAGTCCACATATCAACTGCAGCTCTTCAGCTGGTTGCCAAAGGTAGCAGCCGCCTGGCCAGCCCGCTCCCACTTTGGCCTTCCCGACGGGCAGCTTGTTCGCGCGTCCTGCATCCCGCGATCACTCCTCACTCGAGATTCTTGCGTTTGGTTTCACGCACCGTGCCGCCGACGTGCCTGACGACCGCCGCTCCCTGCCGCAACCCGCCACGACCGCTGCTGCCACCCAGCCCCAATGTCGGTGGCACCAGCCCGCTATGCCAGCGTCTTCGAGCTGGCAAAAAACCTGCCGAGTACTTCGGCCTTCAATCGCATATTTGAAGTTCAGCAGGGCTATCCCCGCTGCAAGGCCACGCCGCAGCTGCAGCAGAAGTACGGTAAGGGAGCCGCTGGGTTGGAAGGGCATGTGCGCCATGGCGCGCCCCAGCTTGCCTTTGCCACCAGCTGCGCCGTGAGCAGCCAGCGCTGTGCTGCGCTTCATCCTGTCTCTGGCTTGCCTGCAGGTGTGCCGGTAGACAACACACAACATGTACTGCGCATCTCCAACCGCGTGTCCCTGGTGCGCTGTGACTGCTCAGTTTGTTGCTTGCACGCCTGCCGGCCGGACGGTTTGCTGCACACGCGTCGTGATTGTATCTGCTGCTTTTGTACTCACATTTCGCTGCCGTCTGTGCACTGCTTATGTGCAGGCACAGTGCTGGTTCAATGAGGCCCGCACCCGCAAGCCACAGACGTTTGCCACCGCGGCCTCCGAGGCGGCGGCCTTTGACACCACCAGCGGCGGCGAGCACTGCGACTTCTGCCGGTGAGCAAGGGGCTGGTGTGAGCTATTCTTTGCATGGTGTTGCAGCTTGCTGCTGTTGCTCAGCGGTCTACAAGTCTGCCGCGCCTGCTGCCTGCACTTGGGGGCCACACAGCTCCGCCCGCTGCACTCCCTGCTGTGCACAGGTGGCAGGAGCTCACTGCCGAAGACATGTGGGGCCGGTGAGTGTCTGCGCTTGCATGTTGCGACCTTGCAATCTAGCACAGTACAGCACAACTGTGTGGCGCCCTTGCTGCAGGCCGACTTGCACAGCCTCAGGACTGCCCAGCTCACCCACCCGTGGGCACCCGTGCCACCTGCTGCTTGCCGCAGGGTGGAGGGCCCGCACGCCGTGAGCGCCTCCAACCTGTTCAAGTACAGCCAGCCCTGCCAAGGCGAGAATGGAATGCATCCAGCAGTCAGGTTGCAGATGACATGTCCAGCAGCGTGTTGGTATTGCATTCCATGTCTGCATTCAACGTCCAATCAACAATCAGCAGTGCTCGCCAGCGCATTACTTGCTGGGCTGTGGTGGCCTGCCACATGTCTTACCTATACAGTAATCATCCAGCCTGCAAGCGTGAGCAGAATGTCGCCTGTCCGTCCCTCGCTTGGCAAGCAGGCGTAGTGCTGTTCAAGCACCACGACCCGCTGCAGTTTGATCTGGAGCAGCTGCAAGACCTGGTGGGTTGCCTGGGTGGGTGGGTGGGTGGGGCAGACTGATGCCTCCGGGGTCAACTAGTGCTGTGAAAAGCCGCTTTATTGGCAGCATGGTCTAACTCGACACTGTTCTGCATGTGCAGCTTGTAACTGAAACCCCTGTCCCTGCTCCTATCCGCCCCTGCCCAGGTCAATGTGTCACTCGGCTGGTTCCAGTCGGCGGCGGAGCATGAGGCGGCACGAGACGCGGCCATCGGCCTGCCGCGCCGCACGCTGCACCCGCTGCTTGTGTGGAACGCTCTGCCGCGGGGCGGAGCCAGCCAGGTGGGCTGGCTTGCTGGCTTGCTGGTATTGCATGCAGCCAAGGCTGCTGTTCAGTGCAAGCTGGTGGGTGCAAAAGGCGTCGTCTGCACTTCGCCCACGCTCATCTACTTGCAAGCGGCGGCCGCTCTCATAATCAATCGCCCCTCTGCACCCCTGCCCCTACATCTTCTGCTGCAGTACCACGGGCACGCGCAGGTGCTGCTGTCGGAGGCTCCCTTCCCCTTTCTGCAGCAGGAGCGCGAGGCGGTGGAAGCGTATGATCTGACGCACGGCTCCATGAGCAGGGGGTGAGACATGGGGGCAGGAGGCTGGAGTTCAGTGGTTTGCAAGGCTTCAGTACACGCTCCAACAGAGCGCATGTCCATCTGATGCCCAATGTGTGTGTACGGACGCCGCCCCCTGCAGCTACTACCAAGACCTGCTCACGGCGCACTCTGACTGCGGCCTGCTGCTGCGGGAGGGGCAGGAGGGAGACTTTGCATTCGCATTCCCCTCGCTGGCGCCATGGAAGGTGGGAAGCGCAGAACTGGCGCTTGAGGGCTGCTGGCTTAGGCCAGCCCAGCTACATCAGCTTTCGAGGGTTGGCTGCCCTGCATTGTGCAACCCCGCCAAATCTAGCTTGCTTGCTGGTTTCTTGTCATCCCGGGGCGTGGAAGGTGTGAGG
>VFQQ010005550.1_pt1 | contig 10389 bp, 9 predicted proteins | sample 3512341 | NCBI WGS metagenome assembly VFQQ01 (sample SAMN10412373, study PRJNA504923) | tailings metagenome | isolation source: Relicate 2 Philex TSF1 revegetated site | place: Philippines: Tuba, Benguet | collected 2017-08-29
GCGAGCAGATTGAGGATCTGCGCCTGCACCGACACGTCGAGCGCCGACACCGGTTCGTCGCACAGAAGGATGTCAGGCTTCAGCGCGAGTGCGCGCGCGACGCCGATGCGCTGGCGCTGGCCGCCGGAAAACTCATGCGGAAACTGATCGGCCTGATCCGGCCGCAGTCCGACGCGCTCCATAAGGGCTCCCACCGCCGCGTCGCGCTCGGCCGGCGATCCAATCCCATGGATATCGAGCGGCGCGCGGATCGAGTCGCGCACGCGGCGGCGCGGATTGAGCGACGAAAACGGATCCTGAAACACGATCTGCATGCGACGCCGATGCGCGCGCCGGGCGTGCGCATCGAGCGTCTGGACGTCCTCGCCCTCGAAGCTGATCCGCCCGGACGTTGCGCGCACGAGGCCCATCAGCGCCAGCCCGATCGTCGACTTGCCGCAGCCGGATTCGCCGACAAGGCCGAGAGTCTCGCCGCGCCGCATCGCGAAGCTGACGCCGTCGACCGCGCGCACGGAACCGACCTGGCGCCGAAGCACGCCGGCGCGGATCGGAAAGTGAACCTTGAGATCGTCGACGCGCAGCAGCGGCGCGGACGCATCAGCCGACACGCGCCACCTCCCAGCAAGCTGCGAGGTGGCCGGGCCGCTTCATCTCCAGCGGCGGCCGCTCGTCGCGACATCGCGCCACGGCGCGGGGACAGCGCGGCGCAAAGGCGCATCCCTTCGGCAGATTCCACGGCGCCGGCACCGTCCCGGCGATGTCGGAAAGCCTGCCGCCCTGCGTCTTTCCGGCGACCTGTCGCGGAATCGCGCCCATCAGCGCGATCGTGTAGGGATGCAGCGGCTCGTCGAAGAGGCTGTAGACATCCGTTTCCTCGACGCGGCGGCCGGCATACATGACGACGACGCGATCGGCGACCTCCGACACCACGCCGAGATCATGCGTGATGAGCAGATGGGCCGCGCCGAGCCGCTTCTGCAGATCGGCGATCAACCCAAGAATTTGCGCCTGGATCGTCACATCGAGCGCCGTCGTCGGCTCGTCCGCGACGATCATGCGCGGCTCGCACGCCAGCGCGAGCGCGATCATCGCGCGCTGACGCATGCCGCCGGACAATTCATGCGGATATTGTCTGCTGCGCCGTTCAGGGTCCGGCATCTGCACGAGCCGCAACGTTTCGATCGCGCGCGCCCATGCGTCCGCGCGCGAGCCGCCGCGGTGCTGGCGCACCGCCTCGGCGATCTGGTCGCCGATGGTCAGCACAGGATTGAACGCGGTGAGCGGCTCCTGAAAAATCATCGCAATCCTGTCGCCGCGCGCGTCCTCGAGCGTGTGGCGATCCATCGCCAGAAGATCTTCGCCCTCGATCTTGATCTGACCGCCGACGATGTCTGCGCCTTCCGGCAGCAATCGCAGCAGCGCCAGCGCCGTCATCGTCTTGCCGCATCCGGATTCGCCGACGAGGCAGACCGTTTCTCCCGCCGCGACATGAAGAGCCATATCCGACACGACGGGAAAGACGCCGTGATCGGAGCGGATGCGCACGTTGAGATCGCGCACCTCCAGCACGGGCGCGCGTGGAGCGGGAGCGGTTCGCGGCGACGAGGTCATGGCGACGCGCGAACGCTCAATCCGTGGCGCCGTCGAGATTGCCGATCATGAAGCCGTAATCGCCGGATTCGACGACGTTGCGCGTCAGGTGCTGCATGATCATGATCCCGTTCTGGAACGGCGTCGGAATCTCCTCCAGCGTTTCGAACGTGTACGGGCTGACGACGCGGCCGAGCAACGCGCCGCCCTTGATGATTTCGCCGTTCGCGGGGCAGAGCGGTTCAAGCCAGCCGCCTTGCGTCGGACGAACGCCGACAAGCTCGCGCACCACGATCTGCTTGCCGGGCGCTTTCACATCGCCGTCGATGACGCCCTTTTGCCGCAGCATGTTCAGGACGCCGGCGACGGTGCGCTCGACATAAGGCGTCTGATCGACGATGCCGCCGCCGAGTTCGATCACGCAACAGGGAATATTGCGCCTGTCGAGCGTCACCGCTTTCGTCGTGCCGGAAAAAACGGTGCCTTCCTTGCCTTGGGTCGGGCGATACAGGCATTTCGATCCGAAAGCGCGCGAGAACGCCTCGTCGTTCCAGATGTAGACGTAATCGACGGTCGGGCGGTCGGTGCCGGCGTGCAGATCGATATGCACGTCGATCTTCTCGAGGAATTCGCGCGTGATCGCGGCGGCGAGCTGCTGCGTGTAGTTGCCTTTCACGTCGCCGGGAAATTCGCGGTTGAGGTTGAGCTCGTCGATCGGCGTGAAGCGATGATTGACGGCGAAGGCGCGCACGTTGGCGACCGGCAGGAACAGGATGCGGCCCTTGAGCCGCATCGTGCGCAGCGTGCGGAACAATTCAAGAATCGCCTGCGAGCCAGTGTTTTCGTTGCCATGGATGCAGCCGCTGACACCGATCGTCGGCCCGTCCTCTTCGCCAATGAGTTCGTGCAGGAACAGCACCGCGTCGCTTCCGTCGGCGTGGGTGGTGAATTTCGGCTTATGCAGCACAGCGGATTTGACCATGGTCTTTTCCTTTGTTGAACATCGTCAGGCCTTGGCGGTTTTACCTCCGCCGCGCGACAACTGCCGCGGATCGAGAATGTCGCGCAGCCCGTCGCCGAGCAGGTTGAAGCCGAGCACGGTCAGCATGATCGTCGCGCCGGAGATGATGGACAGCCAGGGCTGATCGCGGATGAAGCGCGTGCCGTAGGCGAGCGTCCAGCCCCAGGTCGGGGTCGGCGGCGGCAGGCCGAAGCCGAGAAAGCTCAGCGCTGATTCGGCGATGATCGCCGTGCCGAGTCCAAGCGACGCCAGCACGATGATCGGGCCCAGCGCGTTCGGCAGAATTTCCCGGAAGAGAATGCGTGCATGGCTGGCGCCGAAGGCGCGCGCCGCCAGCACATAGTTCTGCTCGCGCAACACCAATGTCGCCGCGCGCACCACGCGGGCATACTCCGTCCACGACACAACGATGATCGCTACCGCGACATTGACGACGCCGGGCCCGAGCACGGCGACGATCGCCAGCGAGAGAACGATCGCCGGAAAGCCAAGGAAAATGTCGGTGACGCGCATCAGCAGGAGATCGATCCAGCCGCCGAAATATCCGGTGACCAGGCCGACGACGGTGCCGATCGCGGCGGCGCAGGAGACGGCGATGAGCGCGATCGACAGCGAGACTCGCGCGCCGAACACCAGACGCGACCAGAGATCGCGACCGAAATTGTCGGTGCCGAGCCAGTGCGCCCAGGTCGGACCTGCGAAGCGGTTGCGCATGTCCATCTGTTCGACGCCATGCGTCGAAATGTAGGGAGCGAAGACCGCGCAGGCGACGATGGCGAGCGAGATGGCGGCGCCGATCATCAGCGACGGATTGCGAAAAATTCGCGAGGCGCGCATGGCGTCAGCCCAGCCGCACCCGCGGATCGACCGCGGCGTAGAGAAGATCGACGACGAGATTCACCAGCGCGAAGATCAGTGCGAAGGTCAGCACGATGCCCTGGATCAATGGAAGATCGCGCTGCGCGATCGCGGTCACGGTGAGCTGTCCGAGTCCGGGCCATGCGAAGATGGTCTCGGTCAGCACGGCGCCGCCAAGCAGCGCGCCGAACCTCAGGCCGATGATGCTGAGAACCGGCAACAGCGCGTTGCCGAGCGCATGCCGTAGCACGACGCGCGGACGCCGCAGGCCCTTCGCATAGGCCGTGCGCACGAAATCCTCACGCAGCGTTTCGATCATCGAGGCGCGCACCAGGCGGCTGATGATGGCGGCGGAATTCGCCGCCAGCGCGAAGGCCGGCAGCGCGATGTGGCCGATCGAACCCCACAGCGCCGCGGGGCTTCCCATCAGCGCAGCGACGATGGCCGCCGGCATCGGCGCGCCGCGCCCGACAGCGGGCAGCCAGCCGAGCTTCACCGCGAAGGCCAGCATCAGCAGCAGGCCAAGCCAGTAAACCGGCATCGAGACGCCGAGCTGCGCCAGCAGCATCGTCGCGGTGTCGACGATGCTGCCCTGCCGCACGGCTGCAAGGATGCCGAGCGTGAGGCCGATCAACGTCGCCAGCAGCAGCGCGACGATCGCGAGCTCGACCGTGGCGCCGAGACGTTCGACGATGATGTCCCACACCGGCGCATTCTGGAAAATCGAACGTCCCATGTCGCCGGACAGCAGCGATGCGAAATATTGCAGAAGCCGGATGTGCCATGGATCGTCGAGGCGCAGCGAGCGCCGCAGGTTGGCGATCGCTTCCGGCGCCGCTTCCTGCCCGAGCAGCACCGACGCGGGATCGCCGGGAATCAGCAGCAGCAGGCCGAAGGCCACCACCACCATGCCGGCGGCCATCGGAATCAGCATCAGCAGACGGCGGATGATGTAGGCGATCACGCCGCCGCCTTCTTTGTCGATGCTCTTGAAACAGGGATCGCCGGCGCGCGCGGCGCCGGCGACATCGTGGCGTCAGTCATTGAAGCCGATCAGGCCGCGAAGATTGCCGCGTGGCGTGGCCTGCACGGTGATCGGCAGCTTCTTTGAATGGAAGAGCTGATAACCCTGCGCGGAAATGATGTAGTAGGGCAGTTCGTCCGCGAGGATCGTCGCGGCCTTGCGATAGGCGGCGGCGCGCGCTGCCTGATCAAGCGCCGAGCGGCCGGCCTGGAGCGCGACGTCCACGTCCGGATTGGAATAGCCGCCCCAGTTGGTCGAGCCGTTGGTCGTGAGCTGCGCGAACAGCAGACGATCGGGATCGGTGATGTTCAGCCAGCCGAGCAGGGCGATCTGGTGCTGGCTCTTCTGCACATAGTTGGTGGAGAAGGACGGCCAGTCCGAGATGCGCGTCTTGGCGTCGACGCCCGCTTCCTTGAAGATCGCCTGCATGAATTCCAGCGTCTGGACGCGGTTGGGATCTTCGCTGTGCGTGGCGAGCGTGATGGTCAGCGGCTTGCCGTCCTTTTCGAGGATGCCGGCGCTGTTCTTGCGCCAGCCCAGCTGGTTGAACAGCGCGACCGCGCCCTTCACATCGAATCCCGGCTGCTTGATCTCCGCCGAGTAGGCCCAGGATGACGGCAGGATGATCGAATTCGCGATCTGATCGGCGCCCTGATAGATTTCGCCGACGATCGTCTTCTGGTCGACGAGCATGGCGAAGGCCTTGCGCATCTTCGGATCGGCGAGCAGCGGATCCTTCGCGTTGAAGTTGAGATAGGTGACGCCGAGGCCGGCGGAGATGACATTGCCGAAGCGGCTGTCCTTGGCGAGCCGCGCGATGTCCTGCGGCGAGAGCGGCGACTGGATGGCGTCGAGGTCGCCGGCTTCGAACGCCTGCGCGCGCGAGGAGTTGTCGCCGATGATCTTGAGATTCAACCGCGCGACTTTCGGCGCGCCGGCCCAGTAGTTCGGATTGGCCTCGAGCGCGATCTCGCTGCCGCGCGCCCATGAGACCAGCTTCATCGGTCCGGCCCCGACCGGCTTGGTGTTGAGATCGTGGCCGGCTTCGACCAGCTTCTTCGGCACGATGCCGAGATCGAGATAGGTCAGCAGCGGCGCATAAGGCGCCGACAGGGTGAATTTCACCGTCTGCGGATCGAGCGCCTCCACAGACGCGATCGGAATATAGAGCGCCCGCATCGGCGCGTTCGTCGCGGGATTGAGGAGGGTCGTGAAGGTGAAGGCCACGTCGTCCGCGGTGAGCGGCGCGCCGTCGGAGAATTTCAGACCGGCGCGCAGCTTGAAGATCCATGTCTTCGGATCGGGCGTCTGCCAGCTTTCGGCGAGATCGGGCTTCGGCTCCAGGGTCGGCGTCAGATGCACGAGGCCGGAATAGATCAGGTCGGTCGTGCGGTACGCCGTCGTGTCGCGCGTCAATCTGGGATCGAGCGTGCCGGCGTCGACGTCGGTCCCGACGACGACCGGTTTGGCGGTCTGCGTGCGGCCGGAATCCAGCGGCGCCATGACGAGCGCGAGGCCGGCGGCGATTGTGAGCATGACGTTTTTCATCTGCGCTGCACCCCTCTTTTGCGTTGAAGACGATTGCGGCTCATGCCGCGTCAGTGGTCATGACGACGGCCGGCGCCGATGATTCATTGCCGGCGATCTTCGAGCGACGAAGTTCGGAGAGAAAGGGAACGAGAATCGTCTCGAGCGCGCCGGGATCCGGCGCGTGGCGATACTCGAAGCAAGTCACGCCGGGCGGCGCGAGGTCGGCGACATGATCGGCGCCGGAGGCGTAAACCACGACGTCGCTGCGCGCGATGATTTCGGCGAGGTCAGGCGCCGATGACCAGGTTGTCCTGATATCGGCGACGTGCGGCGCAAATTCGCGGATGCTCGGCCGCATGATCGCGATGTAGTCCTTGAAGTGCGTCACCGCGGCGATGCGCGTGCGCGGGTCGAGGCCGGCAAGCGCCATGCGAGTCTTGGCCGAGGGCACGAACCGCAGCGCAAGCACATTCGCTTGCGGCGCAAGGCTTTTCACCTCCGTCTCGCGATGCAGGAAGGTCAGCACGACGTCCGCTTCCTCGCAGGCGCGGCGCGCTTCGTCCGAATTCTTGAGCGCATCGACGGTCAGGAGGCGGATGCGGTCGCCCGGCGAGAGCACGTCGCGGATCTGGTCGACATAGTCCTGACCGGCGCGTTCGAAGATCGCCACGAAGATGATGGCGAGGCCGGCTTTCGGTCGCCGCAACTGCGCCTGCGCATTGATCATCGAGACAAGGGAGAGGGTCGGCACGCCGAGCCGCTCCGCCTTGCCGAGCAGCGCCTCGATATCAGCGCGCAGCGCCGAAATAGGCGGCGCGCCGTCAGCCTTCGGCCGCGTCGGCTTGGCGGCGTAGACGCCGAGACCCGGCCGCATTTCGATCAGCCCGGCCTCGCGCAACTGTTGATAAACCTGGCTGACCGTCATCGGCGCGATGCCGAGATCGGCCGCCATGCGGCGCACCGGCTTCAGCTGCGTGCCATGCGGAACGTCGCCGAAGGCGAGAAAGTAGCTCAGGAGCCCATAAAGCTGGGTTCCCACCGGGACGGGCAGGGATCGGTCGATGCTGGACGCGTCGATGGCGAGCATGCGTTTCAGCCGATTGATACACTTGGACGCTAACATGCCCCGCGCGGATTGCAACGGGCCTTGAGCTGCGCATTGGAGCTTTCCTATACTCGCGCCCGTTGCGGCGGATTGAAAAGCCGGTAGCCTGATCGGCGAACCGGCCGGTCTCGCGCGAGGTGTATCAATGGACTATGTCAATCTGGGCCGCTCCGGCCTCAAAGTCTCGCGTCTGTCGCTCGGCTGCATGACCTTCGGATCGCCGGCCTGGCGGCCGTGGGTGCTGGATGAGGCGCGGTCCGCGCCGATCGTCGCGAAAGCGCTCGACTTCGGAATCAACTTCTTCGACACGGCCGACATGTATTCGCTCGGCGCCAGCGAAGAGGTGACCGGACGCCTGCTGAAGCCGGTTCCGCGCCACAAGCTCGTCATCGCGACCAAGCTCTACAATCCGATGAGCGACGATCCCAACGATCGCGGCCTGTCGCGCAAGCATGTCTTCGAAGCCGTGGACGGCAGCCTGAAGCGTCTGGGCACGGACTATATCGATCTCTACCAGCTTCACCGCTTCGACTATCAGACGCCGCTCGAAGAAACGCTCGATGCGCTCGACGATGTCGTGCGCGCCGGCAAGGTGCGCTATCTCGGCGCCTCTTCGATGCACGCGTGGCAGTTCATGAAAGCGCTGGGCCTGCAGCGTCAGCATGGCTGGGCGCCGTTCGTCGCCATGCAGCCGCACTACAATCTGATCTATCGCGAGGAAGAGCGCGAAATGCTGCCGCTCTGCCGCGCAGAGGGTATTGGCGTCATTCCCTGGAGCCCGCTGGCGCGCGGCCGTCTTGCGGGGCGCGGCCGCAATGCGGAAGGCGCCAGCGTTCGCGCCGAGACCGACAGCTATACGAACGTTCTCTACGACGCGAGCCGCGCGCAGGACGATGCGATCATGGTCGCCCTGGCGGACGTGGCGCGGCGCCACGGAAAGCCGATGGCGCAGATCGCTTACGCCTGGGTGGCGAGCCGTCCCGGCGTGACGGCCCCGATCATCGGCGCATCGCGCGTCGAGCAGCTCGACGACGCTGTCGCGGCGCTGGCGGTTACGCTTTCCGGGGAGGACATCGCGGCGCTCGAAGCGCCCTATCGCGCCAAGCCGGTCGCCGGCCATCAGTGACGCGCAGCGAAGGGAGCGTCGCCCTTCGCCGGTTTCAGGACATCGCGCGCGACGTCAGGCGGCGGGCGCGGCTTTCGGTTTGAGCCAGCCCTGCTTCACGAGCCATTGCGCGAGATCGTATTTTCCCGCCGTGCAGCGCCCGATGGCGCGCGCGCCCGGCGCCGACGTCACCTGGCAGGAGACGGTCTGGCCGCGCACGAGAAGCTCCAGCTGGGTCTGCGCGCGCTTCATGCACGGTTCCGACTTGCCGCTGAGCAGCGTGCACATCGCCGCCGGCTCGGGCAGGTCGACGCCGCCGAGTTCGATTTCCACGCCGCCGGCGCGCAAGGTGCGCCCGTCGGCCGCCGCAGCGTCGTCGAGGGTGATCGTGCGCTCGCTGTCGCGCGCGCCATCCGGGGTCGCGGTCCGCGCTTCAAGAAAGGCGGCGCGCTGCTCGTGCGGCGATCGCGCCTGGGTCGGCGCTGCGCGGGGAACCCAGCGATCCGTGATCTTCAACGGCGCGGCGCCGAGCGCGCGGGTGCCGTCTCGCTGGGCGCGCGGCGGTTCAGCCGCCATCGCCGAACCAGCGAACAGGACAGTCCACCAGGGGTCCGCGGGATGGACGCGGCCCTCCGCGCGCGGGCGCGGCGCTGTTGTCTGCGGCTGCGCCGCGGCGACGCGCGGCGCATCCTCCTTGACGTAAGACGCGATCACGGCGGGCGGTTCGGCGCGCGCCATGCGGGGTTCGCTGCGCTCGGCGTTCTGGTCGCGCAGATGCGCGGCCCCGAACGCGACGCTGATCATCGCCGCAGCGACGCCAAAGAAACGCGCAATGACCATCCGGTCGAGACCTTCGGCGGTCATGAGACTGATCGGCTCAAGCGCAGGCGCGACGCGAAGTTTCGCCACGAACGATGCTCCATGCTGAACGGCGTTTAACCGCGAAAGGAAAATCAGCCGTACAGAATGAACGAGAAGATAATGCGCCGGCGGCTTCTTTGGATGTCGCTCATTTTTCATTTTGCAAATGGATCGAATTGCATTTGATCAAATTGCGTATGTTAAAATTGGAGAAGATCGAATTGATCGCGACCCCGTAAGGCGCGGTTGACCGCGCGCCGAAACGGCCGCGAAAGTTTAGAACTGATTTATATCTTGGCGCTGTCATGCGTCTCATCGAGGGCCGGAAGAGCTCTCCTGGGGTAGGCGGGCGTCATGCGTTCACGCATCATCATGATTGCGATCGCGGCCGTGTTCGGCGTGCTGTCGCTGTTCGCGGGCCGCGCGTGGCTCGATCGGCAGGCCAACCTGCGTATGAAGCAGCTGGAAGCCAACCGGCCCGGGCCGGTTGTGACGCGCTCGATCGTCGTCGCATCCAGTCCGCTGCGTTACGGCGTCGAACTGACGCGCGGCGCGCTGCGCGAAATTCCGTGGACAGGCGACTCGCTGCCGGAAGGATCGTTCGCCACCGTCGACGACATCTTCCAGAACGAAACGCGGCGCATCGTGCTTGGCGCCATCGAGCCGAACGAGCCGATCCTGCGTGCGAAGATCACCGGCAAGGGGCAGCGCGCCACGCTGTCCGCGATCATCGGCGAAGGGATGAAGGCGGTCACCGTGCGCGCCAGCGATACCGGCGGCGTCGCAGGCTTCGTGATGCCGGGCGATCATGTCGACGTCATCCTGATGCGCCAGAACAAGGACGGCAGCGGCTACACCGACATCGTGGCGCAGGGCGTGCGCGTGCTGGCGATCGACCAGATCGCCGACGACCGCACCGACAAGCCCAACGTCGTGAAGGCGGTGACGCTCGAAGCGCCGATCTATGAAGCGCAGCAACTCGTCCTCTCGAATTCGATCGGAACGCTGGCCTTGGCCCTGCGTCGCGCCGGCGAACTCAAGACCGAAGCCGGCGGCCGCGTGCTCACCGACGAGATCGGTCGCGGCGTCACCGCGGATCGCCGCCCCGGCGCCGGCGAACCGGCCTGGGCCAACCTGCCGGCTGATCCGCCGCGCCGTTCGATGACGACGATCAGCGTGACGCGCGCGGCGCAGCGACAGGAATATGCGGTGCCGACCGGCGGCTCCAACTGACGCCGCCACGCTCCAAACAACAATCTCAGGGGAAGGGCTTTTGATGTCTCAGTCGCATCGGA
>VFQQ010005551.1_pt1 | contig 10388 bp, 10 predicted proteins | sample 3512341 | NCBI WGS metagenome assembly VFQQ01 (sample SAMN10412373, study PRJNA504923) | tailings metagenome | isolation source: Relicate 2 Philex TSF1 revegetated site | place: Philippines: Tuba, Benguet | collected 2017-08-29
TCGACGACCTTCGCCTGCATCTCCTGCACGCGGGCCTTCATTTCCTGCTCGAGCGCGACGGCGGCCGCGCGGCGGATTTCCGCCTGGGCCTGCGCCATGTTCTTGTTCGCCTCGGCCTGGGCCTCCTGGAGCTTGGCGCCGACGTTCTCGCCGACGTCCACGTCCGCGATGTCGATCGAGAGGATCTCGAACGCCGTGCCGACGTCGAGGCCGCGCTGGAGCACGACCTTGGAAATGCTGTCCGGCGACTCGAGCACGACCTTGTAGGTGTCGGCCGAGCCGATGGTGGTGACGATGCCTTCGCCGACGCGAGCGATGATGGTGTCCTCCTTCGCGCCGCCGACGAAGCGGTCGAGGTTGGTGCGCACGGTGACGCGCGCCTTCACCTTCACCTGGATGCCGTCCTTGGCCACGCCGTCGATGGTGGTGCGGCCGCCCTCGGGATTCGGGCAATCGATGACCTTCGGGTCGACGGAGGTGCGCACGGCCTCGACGACGCTCTTGCCGGAGCCTTTGGTCGCGAGGTCGATGGCGCAGGCGCGGTTCCAGTTCAGCGCGATGCCGGCCTTCTCGGCGGCGATCAGGGCCTGCACGGTGGGGATGACGTTGCCGCCGGCGAGGTAGTGCGCCTCGATTTCGTCGATGGTGATGTCGATGCCGGCCTTGCGGGCGGTGACGCGCGCGTCGGTGACCAAGGCGTAGGGCACCTGGCGCAGGCGCATCGCGACGAGGTTCAGCATGCTGACGGGCGCGCCGGCCAGCCGGGCGCGAAGCCACACGCTGAAGAACGACACGATGATGCCAAACACGATGAGGGCGGCAATGCCCAGGATGATGATGAGGACGATGGTTAGGTTCATGACTTGGAAACGAGGAGACGGAAATTATCGAGGCCGGTGACTTTCACGGCTGTGCCGCGCGGCAGCAAGCCACTCTGGCTGGCCGCCTCGTATTTCTTGCCGCCGATGACGACGTAGCCGGACGGCGCGAGGGTCGTGAGCGTCTGGCCCTCGCGGCCGACGATCTCGCCGGCGTCCGCCGGCGGCGGCTGGCTGCGGGCCGCGATGGCGCGCTCGAGGAAGAGCTTCCGGCCGAGCGCCGTCTTCGGCAGGACAAACAGCTCGAAGTAGAGCGTGGCGCCGATCAGGACGACGGCGAGGACCGTCGCGAGGGCGCCGCCGCTCGTGCCGAACTCGGCGAAGGCCACGCCGCAGCCCGCGAGCATCAGGATGCCGCCGAGCACGCCGAGGACGCCGCCGGGCACGAAGACCTCGAAAAACAGCAGCACGAGGCCGAGCGCAAAGAGGAGGACGATACCGGTCATGGATTTTTCCTTTCGACGAGCAGGCCGAAGTCGCTGCGGCCGGACACCACCACGGGCGTTCCCTCCGGCAGATAGCCGAGATCATACCGCGCCTGGTAGCGGCGGCCGCCGATCTCGACCTCGCCGCTGGGGAACATCGCCGTGACGGCCACGCCCTCGCGGCCGAGCAGCGGGTCCGCTGCCGCGGCCGGGGCGGCCGATGGCGAGAGCGCCGCCCCCTGCGCCGTGGCGCCGATGGCGGTGCTGAGCACGAGCTTGTCCCAGAACCAGGTCCGCGGCAGGAAGCGCAGCAGCAGCGCGGCGAGGCCGGTGGCGATGAGCAGCGCGAGCGCGAGATTGACCGCCGGGCGCACGAAGAGCCCCGTCGAGAAGTTCACCGGCTGGTCCGGCCAGATGTCAGCCATCGCCCAGAGCAGCGAACCGAGCATGAGGCTCACGCCGACCAGCGCCGGCAGCACGGCGCCGGGGAAGAAGAACAGTTCCACCGCCAGCAGCAGCAGGCCGAGGGCGAAGAAGATCGCCGGCTCGTGCCCGGACAGGCCGGCCACGTAGTGGCCGAAGAACACGATCGCCAGCAGCACGCCGCCGGTGACGCCGGGCCAGCCGAACCCGGGGGTCTTGAACTCGACGAACACGAGCAGCATGCCGAGACCGAGCAGGATCGGCGCGAGCGCGGTGAGGTATTGCGCGAGCGATTCCGACCACGTGACGCGGAACTGGCGGATCTCGTAGTTGCCGGCGCCGAACTTCTTCGCGAGCAGCGCCTCGAGGTCGGGCACGATGCCCGCCGCCAGCAGCGGCTGCGCCGGGTCGCCGTAGGTCTTGCTCGCCTCGCTGGCGGTGAGCGAGAGCAGCTCGCCCTTCGCCTTGATCACCTCGTCGTCGATCTTCAGCTCGTAGTCGGCATCGATCATGGCCGAGATCACCTGGCCGCGGAAACCCTTGCCCTCCGAGGCGGCGCGAACGCGGGCGCGGAGGTAGCTGACGATCTTCTGCTTCATCGAGGCATCGAGCTCGCCGCCGGTGGCCAGCACGGGCGCGGCCGCGCCGATGACGCCGGCCGGGGCGAAATAGATCTCGTCCGTCACCGCCGAGATGAAGGCGCCCGCGGAGATCGCCTCCTTGTTCACGAAGGTGATCGTCTGCCCCGGGAAGCGGTCGAGCGCCTCCATGATCTCGAAGGTCACATCGAGCGCGCCGCCGGGCGTCTCCATGTCGAGCACCACGAGGTCGGCCTTCTGCTCGATGGCCTCCTTCAGGCCGCGGCGGAGGATGTAGAGGGTCGGCTTGGCGATCTGGTCGCGCACCGGAATGACGTAGGCGACCGGACGGCGCCCCTCGCTCCGCACGGGGGCGGCGGCGGGAGTCGCCTCCGCCGCCGGGGCCGGGGCGGCGTCGGACGCGGACGCCGCGGGGGCTTCCTGGGCGGACAGCCACGCGGCGCCGGCCAGGGCAAGGAGCGAGGTCAGGGCGCGGAGCATCGGGCCAGACAATACCCTTCGCCCCCGGCGCTGCAAGCATCGCGCACTTACAAAGGCCCCGGGGCTTTCAAGACCGGCTCCGCGCCCGCGCGCCCGCGCGGTCGACTTTGGATTGGTGTGGCGGACATTTTCGCCTACATCGGTGCGCATGGAACGCATCCCGTATCTCGGGCACACGATTCTCCGCTGGCAGGTCGGTCCCTCGACCTTCCTCGCCCTGCCCGAGAAAGGCGCGCGCCTCATGCACTGGAACGTCACGCTCGGCGACGGCTCCGTGCGCGACCTGATCCACTGGCCCGAGCTCGGGTCGCTCGACGACTTCGCGAAGATCCGCGGCGGCAATCCGGTGCTGTTTCCCTTCGCCGGCCGCACCTACGACCACGGCGCCGAGGGCTGGTGGCAGCACGGCGGGCAGCGCCGGCCCATGCCCGCGCACGGGATCGCGCGCCAGGGCACGTTCCGCCCGACGCGCCTCGACGAGGGCGGCTTCTCCGCGCTCTTCGTGCCCGACGCCGCCGCGCGCGAGGCCTACCCGTTCGACTACGAATTCACCGTCAGCTACCGCTTCGAGCCGAACGGATTTCACGTCGAATTCGAGCTGACCAACCACGGCACGTCGCCGCTGCCGTGGTCCGCGGGCCATCATTTCTACTTCAACCTGCCGTGGTCCGCCGGCCTCGCGCGCCGCGACTACGTGCTCGAGGTGCCCGCGACGCGCACGCTGCGCCGCAACGAGGCGGGCCGGCTCGTCGACGGCCCGCGCCTCGGCCCGCGCGAGACGCTCGATAACCCGGCGCTCCTCGACACGATCTTCGCCGGCCTCCGCGGCCACCATTTCCAAGTCACCGAGCGCCCCACCGGCGCGCGCCTGCGTTTCCACACCGGCTTCGCCAACACCACGGCGCAGGACGCCGTCGTCGTCACGTGGACGCAGGACGAGAAGTCGCCGTTCTACTGCCTCGAACCGTGGATGGGGCCGCCGAACAGCCCGGAGAACCAGACCGGTCTCCACCTCGTCGGCGCGGGCCAGACGCAGAAATTCCTCGTCGAGGTCGTGCACGGCTGAGCCCGCGGCGGCGCGCCGCGGCCCGCCGCCCCGCGGAGCGCGGATTTTTCGCCGTTACTTTTGCGCGCCGGAGGGTCTACTTTCCAATCATGCCTTTCCCGCTCGCATTCATCGAAGGCCTCGGCGGCCCGGAGCTCGTCATGGTGCTCTTCGTGGTGCTGCTGCTCTTCGGCGCCAACCGCCTGCCCGAGCTCGCCCGCGGCCTCGGCAAGGCCATGCGCGAGGTGAAGAAGGCCACGAGCGGTGTCGAGGAGGAGATCCGCAGCGCGATGGACGAGAAGCCCGAGCCGTCCGACGAGGCGCGGCGTTTCGCGCCCAAGCCCGTCGTCCCGCCGCGCGAAGCCGCGCCGCAGCCGAAGACCTTTCCGCCCTACCCGCCCGCGCGGTCGGGCGAAACGCCCGGCACACCGCCGGACGAGCCGAAGAGCTGAACCCCTCGCCGTCGCCGCCGCGAAGCCCAAGGGCGTGGGGCCGGCTTCAGCCGGTCCAGCGCGACACCCGCCGCGGGATGAGCCGGCTGAGACCGGCCCTGTCTTCGCTCGCGCTCAGTCGAAAATCGGCCCGCGCTGGAAACGCCACAGGCTCACGCCGATGAGCAGCGCGCCGATGCCGAGCAGCACGCCGACCGTCGGGAGCAGTTCGAGGAAGGTGCAGTTGTTCCACAGCACCTGCGCGAAGCCCTCCATCGACCAGTAGACGACCGTCAGCTTGCTCAGCTGCTGGATGAACTCCGGCATGAACGACGTCGGGAACCACGCGCCGCCGATCGCGCTCATCGTCAGCACGAGCAGCGTCGCCAGGCCCTGCGCCGCCGCCGCCGTGCGCGTGACGGCGGCGAGGAGCATGCCGAACGCCGTGCACGCCACCGACGCCGCGAGGCAGATGACGACGAGGTTGCCGAAGTTGGTCGTCACATCGATGCCGAACAGCACGCGGCCGGCGAAGAACAGCGCGATCAGCTGCACCAGCCCGACGGCGATGCCGAAGAGATACTTGCTCCACAGCAGGTGCGCGCGCCGCACCGGCGTGGCGAGCAGCCGCAGGAACAGGCCGGCCTTCTTCTCCTCGAAGAGCGAGGTCGCCATGCCGCTGAGCGAGAACAGCAGGAACATCATCGCCCAGCCGCCGACGACGCGCGTCGCGCCGGCGTTCTTCACCTGCGTGCCGGCGAGCTGCTGCGTCTCGATCTTGATCACGCGGTCGAGGAAATCGCCCGCGCCGTTTGCGCCGCGCGCGCCGGTTGCGGCGGCTCCGTCCGCGCCCGCCAGGCCCGGGATCTCCCCGCGGCGCATCGCCTCGCGGGTCTTCGCCGCGTCGAAGCCGAAGGCGCGGCTGATCGCGTCGGCCATCTCGCCGTAGAAGCGGTCCGTATCCGCCGCGCCGATCACCTCGACCGCCTGCTTCCGCATCGACTGCAGCAGCAGCGTCGGCGCGGCGGTGTAGACCGTCTTCTGCAGGAGGCCGGTGACGGTCTGCGTCTCGATGTCGTTGCGCGGGTTGGTGAGGAACTTCATCCGCAGCCCGAAGCGCGCATCGGCGGTCGCGTCGGCCGGGAACACGAGCGCGAAGCGGTGGTAGTTCGCCTTGAAGCCCGCGCGCACGTCCGCCTCCGTCAGCGGCACCTCGCGTCCGTCCGCCTCGCGGCGCGTCTCGACCACGCGGAACGCCTTCTCGCGCTTGAGCGCGGCGACGAGCGTGACGATCTCGGGCGCGGAGCTCTCGTTGACGATCGCCAGCGGGATGCCGGTCGGGCCCGTGTCCGTCCGCGTGACGCCGAACACGTGGCCGAAGATGTAGATCAGCACGACGGGCACGAGGAAGGTCAGGCCGACCGCGACGCGGTCCTTCGTGAAGTTGAGGAAATCCTTCCGGAGCAGGGTGAGAACGAGGTGCATGGCGCTTATTCGCGGAGGGTTTTGCCGGTGAGGTGGAGGAAGACGTCCTCGAGGGTCGGACGCTTCAGCTGGAAATGACGGTCGGGCAGGCCGGCCGCCTGCGCCGTCGCGAAGAACTCCGCCAGGCGCACGCCGGCGTGCAGGTGCAGCTCGGCGGTGTCGGCCTCCGCGCGCGGCGTGCCGTGGCGCGCCAGCGCCGCGAGCGCGGCCGGCGGCACGGCGGCGCGCGGGAAGCCGACGATTTCGCCGCCCGGCAGGTGCGCCAGCAATTCGTCGAGCGACCCGAGCGCGAGGATGCGGCCGTGGTCGATGATGCCGATGCGCGAGCAGAGGCGCGTGGCCTCCTCCATGTAGTGCGTCGAGTAGATGACGGTGAGCCCGTCGCGGTTGAGACGCTGGAGGAGGTCGAAGATGGCGTTGCGCGACTGCGGGTCGACGCCGACCGTCGGCTCGTCGCAGAGGAGGAGCTTCGGCTCGTGCAGGAGGCTGGCGGCGAGATTGAGCCGGCGCTGCATGCCGCCGGAGTAGGTCTTCACGGCGTGCCGGCGGCGGTCGGCGAGTTGCACGGCGTCGAGGCAGGCGTCGATCCGCGCGCGCAGCGTTGCACCGCTCAGGCCGTAGAGTCGGCCGAAGAGGCCGAGGTTCTCCTCGGCCGTCAGATCCTCGTAGAGCGCGAGGCTCTGCGGCACGAAGCCCAGCGCGCGCACGGCGGCGTCGGGCCGGCCCGCGAGCGGCGCGCCGTCGAGTTCGATCGTGCCGGCCTCGGGCGCGCGCAGGCCGGCGACGAGCGACATGAGCGTGCTCTTGCCCGCCCCGTTGGGCCCGAGCAGGCCGAAGAACTCGCCGCGCGCGACGCGGAGCGACACGCCGTCGAGCGCGGTGAGGGAACCGTAGCGTTTGGTGACTTGGTTGAGTTCGAGCATGGCGGCGGCGGTTGAGTCTGCGGCCAGTGAAGCGGAACCGGCGGCCCGCGGCGACACCGGGGAGACGGCCAAAAGTCATGGTCATGCATGACATGCCCCCGCGGTCCCAGCGTTGGGAATCGGCGATGCCGCGGGCACAGCGGTTTCCGGCCGGTCGCGGCGGGGCGCGCAGGTGCGCCGGGAGCGGTGAATTTTTCTAGCCGTTGCGAAATGGGCACTTAGGCCGACGCCTGTAACTTGGCACGTGGCTTGCGTGTATTGAAGACGAACCCAGAACCGCCATGAAAAAGATCACTTTCCTCGCCCTCGTGAGCCTCGTCCTCACCGTCATCCCGGCCCAGGCCGCGATGCAGAACGACACCGAGATCGTCACGCTGCCCGAGTTCCGCGTCACCACGCCGCGTTACACGGAGGCGGAGAAAAGCGTCCGCGCGAGCCTCGCGGCCTTCCGCGAGACCGCCCGCCCCGCGAGCCATCTTGCCACCGAGCTGCCGAGCCTCGGCACCGTCGCCGACAAGGCCGACGCCGCCAAGGGCTCCGAGATCGCCGCGAAGCGGGTCGCCCTTCGCGCCGCGCGCTCCTGAAAAAATTGTGTGTGTGTGCGTCCAACCCGCCCCGCAGGGGGCGGGTTTTCTTTTTTGCGCGAATCCCGGGCGCCCGTAGCGTGCGGACATGCCGTCCGCCGAGGAAACCGACGAGCCCGTGCGCATCCCGATCACCGGCGAGCTGGACCTGCACACGTTCCGCCCGGCGGAGATCGCCCCGCTGCTCGAGGACTACTTCGCCGAATGCACGCGCCGCGGCCTCCGCACAGTGCGCGTCGTGCACGGCAAGGGCACGGGCACGCTGCGCACCACGGTGCACACCTGCCTGCAGCGCCTGCCCGCGGTCGAATCATACCGCCTCGGCGACGAGACGAGCGGCGGCTGGGGCGCCACGATCGTGACCCTGCGCGTCAACCAGCCGCAGGTGGCGCGCTTGCACGCCACTCAGGCACCGCGCCTCGCCTGCAACGCGACGCCCACATCGCGCACTCGTCGCGCCTTACTCTCGCTCCTCCGCACTTCCGCGCGGCTTCGTATGCGCCGACGCCGGCGATTTCTTTTTCGGCAACGGCCCCCACAGGCGCAGAATCAATTCCGCGAGGTTCAGCAGACTCACCCGCGGCCCGCCGCCCGCGTGCAGATCGCGCAGCGGCGGCACGTGCTGGCTGCGCTCCACGAAATACGCCCACAATTCCCGCTCCAGCCCGCGCGCCGCCTCCAGCGGCGCCGCCACACCGCGACCGACCTCCAACGCCCGCATCTGCCAATGCCGACGCTCGTCCGGCTGGCGTTCCCAGTAGTCGAAAAGACTTTGTTCGTAACGATTTAGGCTCATGCGCGCACCGCAGGCGGCAGACCGACCGCGGAATTGCTTTTGAACCAACGGCCTGCAAAGCTGTCACCAGAATTCTCAACCCGACACACACATGTTTCAGAAACTCAAAGAACAACTCCCGGCCGTCGTCCTCACTGCCCTGCTCGTAGGCGGTGCGATTTTTTGGTTCCACCAGAAGACCGTGCAGGACCTCGCCGCCCGCAACCAGACGGAGATGAACGCCCTCCGCGAGCAGACCCAAGCCGAGCTGAAGGCCTCCGCCGAGGAAACCCGCCGCCACATCGAGTCGGTCAACACGCTGCTCAAGGACGCCATCTCCAAGCGCGCCGCCGACGTTTTCATGACCGATGAGGAGGTCCAGAAGCTGAACACCGAAAAGATGAACCAGCTCGCCGAGGCCATCGCGCAGAAGATCACGCCCTACGGCTCCGTCCCGAAGACCCCCGAGGAGGCCGAGAAGCTCCAGAACGAGCAGGTTGACAAGGTCTCCGCCCGCATGGCCGAGCGCATCTCCCCGATCCTCTCCGAAATGGCCCGCGACCAGAACCTCACCCGCGAGTCCATCACCCAATACAGCCAGCGCATCTCCGACCAGATCAGCGGCGTCCTCACCGCCGAGATGGCCCGCAACCAGGAGCTCAACACCAACCTCATGAGCGCGCAGGCCATCGCGCAGGACTCGATGAAGCTCTCGCAGGAAATCACCGCGCTCTACCTCAGCAGCTTCAAGGACCAGTCGCTCATCACGCGCCTCCTCACGCTCCCCGCCAACGTCGTGCGCGACGCCGCCAACATGAGCATCGTCAACAGCTCCGAGCGCAAGAAGGTCGAGGAACGCCTCGTCACCGAGATGAACGAACTCGAGAAGCGCCTCCGCGACCTGCAGGCCACGATGCCGCGCAACTGAGCGCCAGCCTCGATTCAACCCTCTTCCCGAAGCCGCGCCCCCCGCGCGGCTTTTTTCTTTCCCCAAACATCACGCACGCCACCGCACGGCTGCTTCCCCCAAACATCACGCACGCCGCCGCACGGCTGCTTCCGTCGTAGCTGCGCTCGTCAGAGCGCAGTCCTCGCGCTCCCCTTTCCCGCCCCCGGGCTTGCCCTCCCGCCCCCGCCCGCGCTTCCTGCCTCGCGTGCCGTCCGCCGTCCCGCTGCACCTCACCGCCGACCACGCCCGCCGCTTCATGCGCCGCGCGCTCCTGCTCGACACCCCCGCGCCGGACATCGCCACCGCCCTCGCCCACCACGGCTACGTGCAGATCGACCCGATCAACGTCTGCGGACGCATGCACGACCTCATCCTCCGCAACCGCGTCGCCGCCTACCGCGAGGGCGACCTCATGCGCCACCTCCACGGCGCAGGCCCCGCGCCCAAGCCCGCCGCCGATCGCACCGCCTTCGAGCATCACCTGCCCACGGCGCACACCCTTGTCGCCCTTGGCCTCGAAGCCTGGCCGCATCTCCTCGGCCAGATGCGCGCCCGCACCCGCCGCGGCAGCGCGTGGTCCGGCCGCCTCAGCCCGAAACAAAAAGCGCTCGCCGAACGCCTCCTCGCCGAGATCGCCGCCCGCGGTCCGCTCTCGTCGGAGGATTTCGCCGACACCGGTCGCGCCCGCGCCGTCTGGGGCGCCGCCACGCAGGCCAAGGCCACGCTGCAAAAACTTTTCTTCCACGGCCGCGTCCTCATTGCCCGCCGCGGCGATGACAACCGCCGCTACTACGACCTCCCCGAGCGCGTCCTGCCCGCCGCGATCCTCTCCCTGCCCGAACCCGCCGCCGCGGAAACCGCGCGTTGGGAAACGCTCCTCAAACTCCGCCAGCGCCGCCTCACTCCGCTCAAGCGCACCGAGCTCCCTCTCGTCGCTGACCTCGTCCAACCCATCGCCGTCGAAAATTGTCCGCCGCTTTACTGCCTCCACTCGGACCTGCCGCTCCTCGACGACACCAGTGAACCTCACTCCGCACTCCGCAGTCCGCCGTCCGCACTCCAACTCCTCGCCCCGCTCGACCCGCTGATCTACGACCGCCGCGTGACCGCGGCGCTGTGGAATTTCGATTACACGTGGGAAGTCTACACGCCGCCCGCCAAGCGCGTGCGCGGCTACTACGCGCTCCCGCTCCTCGCCGGCACGGAACTCGTCGGCCACATCGACCCGAAGGCCGACCGCCCCGCCCGCCGCCTCCGCGTCCAGCGCCGCTCCGTCCGCCGCGGCCACCGCGCCGCCGAATCCATCCGCTCCCTCGCCCACTGGCTCGGCCTAAAGGCCTGACCCGCCCCCCGCCCCACCCCGCCCCCAACGACCCGCAACATGACACTTA
>VFQQ010005552.1_pt1 | contig 10387 bp, 8 predicted proteins | sample 3512341 | NCBI WGS metagenome assembly VFQQ01 (sample SAMN10412373, study PRJNA504923) | tailings metagenome | isolation source: Relicate 2 Philex TSF1 revegetated site | place: Philippines: Tuba, Benguet | collected 2017-08-29
GAGCGGAAGAATGGCAGTCGCATGAACCGGGTGAGGGAGCCGGGTCAGGCTGCGTGAGCCCCTGCGCGCCTGGGCAGACCGGCCTTGAGCACCCCACCCACGGTGTAGAAGGATCCGAAGACCACGATTCTATCGACCGGGTCGGCGCCGGCTGCCGCGGCACCCATGGCTTGCGCAGGCCCGGCGTGTTCGTGCACCTCGGGCGCGCCGCCCACACGGCCCTGCGCCGCTGCGCGCACCATGGCAGCCAGGTCCGCCGCGCTTGCGGCGCGGGGGTTGGGCAGCGCACAGCAGTGCCATACGTCGACGAGCGGCACGATCTTCGCCAGCAGCGCCGGCACGTCCTTGTCGGCCATGGCCCCGAAGACCGCATGGGTGCGCGGGTAGAAGCCCATGGCGTCGAGATTGAGCGCCAGTGCCGCCACGGCGTGTGCGTTGTGCGCCACGTCGAGCACGATCGTCGGCTGCCCCGGCACGACCTGGAAGCGGCCGGGCAGGTCCACCAGCGCCAGGCCGGTGCGCACGGCCTGCGCGTTGATCGGCAGCCGCTCCTTCAGCGCGATCAGCGCAGCGATGGCCCCCGCGGCGTTGATGATCTGGTTGGCGCCGCGCAGCGCCGGGTACCCCAGCCCGCTGTAGCGCCGCCCTCGCCCGCTCCAGGCCCATTGCTGGCGGTCGCCCTGGTGGTTGAAGTCACGCCCGACCAGCCACAGGTCGGCGCCGATCGATTCGCCGTGTTTCACCACGCTGGCCGGCGGCATGGGATCGCTCACCACGCAGGGCTTGCCGGGCCGCATGATCTGCGCCTTTTCCAGGCCGATGCTCTCACGGTCGGGGCCCAGCCACTGCATGTGGTCGAGGTCGATGCTGGTGATGACGGCGCAGTCCGTGTCGAAGGCGTTGACGCTGTCGTAGCGGCCGCCCAAGCCCACTTCCAGAATCACGAGGTCGATGTCGGCCACCGCCAGGCAGCGCGCGATGGCCAGCGTGCTGAACTCGAACTGCGTGAGCGTGATGTCGCCGCGCGCAGCTTCAACGGAAGCGAAGTGCGGCACCAGCACGTCTTCGGCCACGGGCGTGCCGTTGATGCGGCAGCGCTCGGTGAAGTGCACGAGCTCGGGCTTCTGGTACAGGCCCACGCGGTAGCCGGCGTGGCGCGCGATGCTTTCGATCATCGCGCAGGTGCTGCCCTTGCCGTTGGTGCCGGCCACCGTGATCACCGGCACCTCGAAGCGCAAGCCCATGCGGCGCGCGACCTCGACCGTGCGCTCCAGCGACAGGTCCATGGTCTTCGGGTGCATGGCGGCGCAGTGCGCCAGCCAGTCAGCGAGGGTTTGCGGTGCGGTCATCGAAAGAACACCGGGCCCGCGTGGGGCCCGGCGGGGTCAGGCTGGGTGAAGATCCTCAGGCGACGGCGTCGGCGCTCTGGCGCTGCAGCATCGCCAGCAGGCGCGCCACCGTGGGGCGCAGCTGGCGGCGGTCGACGATCATGTCGAGCGCGCCGGTGCCGAGCAGGAACTCGCTGCGCTGGAAGCCCTCGGGGAGCTTCTCGCGCACGGTGTTCTCGATCACCCGCGGGCCGGCAAAACCGATCAGCGCCTTGGGCTCGGCGATGACCACGTCGCCCATGAAGGCGAAGCTGGCCGAGACGCCGCCCATCGTCGGGTCGGTCAGCACGCTGATGTAGGGCAGCCCGGCCTTCGACAGGCGCGTCAGCGCGGCATTGGTCTTGGCCATCTGCAGCAGCGAGAGCAAACCCTCCTGCATGCGCGCGCCGCCCGTGGCCGCGAAGCTCACGAACGGCACCTTCTGCTCCAGCGCCGCCTCCACGCCGCGCACGAAGCGCTCGCCGACCACACTGCCCATGCTGCCGCCCATGAAGTCGAACTCGAAGCAGGCGGCCACCACCGGCACGCTCATCACCGCGCCGCCCACGACCACGAGCGCGTCGGTCTCGCCGGTGGCTTCCAGCGCGGCCTTCAGGCGTTGCGGGTACTTCTTGCTGTCCTTGAACTTCAGCGCGTCGACCGGCACCACCTCCTGGCCGATCTCCCAGCGGCCTTCGGGGTCCAGGAAGGCATCGAGCCGGGCACGCGCGCCGATGCGGTGGTGGTGGTCGCACTTCGGGCAGACGTTGAGGTTGCCCTCGAGGTCGGTCTTGTAGAGCACCGTCTCGCACGAGGGGCACTTGATCCACAGGCCCTCGGGAACGGCCCTGCGTTGTTCCGGGTCGGTTTGCTGGATCTTCGGCGGCAGCAGTTTTTCGAGCCAGCTCATGCGGGAGTCTCTCCTCGATCAGGTGTCGAGCGCGGTGCGGATCTCGGCCATGAAGGCCTTCGCCGCGGGGGGCGCATTGTCGCGCGTCTGCGATTCCAGGACTTGTATCAGGCGCGAGCCGATGACCACCGCGTCGGCCACCTGTGCGACCGTGCGTGCCGTCTCGCCATCCCGTATGCCGAAACCGACGCCGACCGGCACCTTCACATGCCGCCGGATGCGCGGCACGGTTTCCGCCACCGAGGCGGTGTCGAGGTGCCCGGCGCCCGTCACGCCCTTCAGCGACACGTAGTACACGTAGCCGGTGGCGATGCGGCCGACCTGCTCCATGCGCTCTTCGGTGCTGGTGGGCGCCAGCAGGAAGATGAGGTCCAGGCCGGCGGCCTGCAGTTCCGCGGCGAAGGCTTCGCATTCCTCGGGCGGATAGTCCACCACCAGCAGGCCATCCACGCCCGCCTCGGCGGCGTCACGCACGAAGCGCCCGGCGCCGTGTTTCTGGTCGTAGCGCTCGATCGGGTTGGCGTAGCCCATCAGCACGACCGGCGTGGTGGTGTTGGCCTTGCGGAACTCGCGCACCATGGCCAGCACCTGGGCGCTGCCGATGCCGCGCGCGAGCGCACGCTCGCTCGCCTTCTGGATCACCGGGCCGTCGGCCATCGGGTCGGAGAAGGGCACGCCGAGTTCGATGATGTCGGCGCCACCTTTGGCCAGCGCCAGCATGATCTGCGGCGTGGCGTCGGCAAACGGGTCGCCGGCCGTGACATACGGGATCAGCGCCTTGCGCCCCTGGGCCTTCAGCGTGGCCAGCGTCTTGGCGATGCGGCTCATGCCTGCATCCCCATCAGCGCGGCGACGGTGTTGATGTCCTTGTCGCCGCGCCCCGAGAGGTTGACGAGCAGGTGCTGGTCGGGCCGCATCGTCGGCGCCAGCTTCATCGCATGCGCCACGGCGTGGCTCGATTCGAGCGCCGGGATGATGCCCTCGGTGCGGCACAGGCGGTGGAAGGCCTCGAGCGCTTCGCTGTCGGTGATGGACACGTACTCGGCGCGGCCGATGTCGTGCAGCCAGGCGTGCTCGGGGCCGACGCCGGGGTAGTCCAGGCCGGCCGAGACCGAGTGGGTCTCGATGATCTGGCCGTTGTCGTCCTGCAGCAGGTAGGTGCGGTTGCCATGCAGCACACCGGGTGTGCCGCCGCTGATGGAGGCCGCATGCCGGCCGGTGGCCAGGCCTTCGCCGCCCGCTTCCACGCCGATCAGGCGCACCTGCTCGTGCTCGATGTAGGGGTAGAAGATGCCCATGGCGTTGCTGCCACCGCCCACGCAGGCGATCACGGCGTCGGGCTGCCGGCCCTTTGGGCCGCCCAGCGACTCGATCTGCTGGGGCATCTGCAAGAGGCATTCATCGCCGATCACACGCTGGAAGTCGCGCACCATCATCGGGTAGGGGTGCGGTCCGGCCACGGTGCCGATGATGTAGAAGGTGTTCTCGACGTTGGTCACCCAATCGCGCAGCGCTTCGTTGAGCGCGTCCTTCAGCGTCTTGCTGCCACTCTCCACCGGCACCACCGTGGCGCCGAGCAGGTGCATGCGGTAGACGTTGGGGCTCTGGCGCTTCACGTCCTCGCTGCCCATGTAGACCACGCACTCCAGGCCGTAGCGCGCGCAGATGGTGGCCGTGGCCACGCCGTGCTGGCCGGCGCCGGTTTCGGCGATGACACGGGGCTTGCCCATGCGCCGCGCCAGCAGCGCCTGGCCGATGGTGTTGTTGACCTTGTGCGCGCCGGTGTGGTTCAAGTCCTCGCGCTTGAGGTGGATCTGCGCGCCGCCCAGTTCGCGGCTCAGGCGCGCCGCGTGGTACACGGGGCTCGGCCGGCCGACGAAGTGCGCCAGCTCATGCTGGAACTCGCGCACGAACTCGGCGTCGTTGCGGTACTTCGCGTACGCGGCCTCGAGCTCGCGCAGCGCGTGGATCAGGGTTTCGGCGACGAAGGTGCCGCCGTAAGGCCCGAAGTGCCCGCGGGCATCGGGTTGCTGGTAACTCAACATGGGAAGTGCTCCTACAGAGCAGCCAGCCTCTCGTCGGCCAGCCGCACCGCCTTGCAGAACCGGCGCATCAGCGGGCCGCTCTTCACGCCCTTGCTGACTTCCACGCCGGAGCTCACGTCAACGGCCCAGGGCCGGACGCCGAGCACCCCATCGGTCACGTTTGCCGGATTCAACCCACCAGACAAAACGACCGGAAGGGGCACGCTTGGTGGAATCAGTGACCAATCGAATGCCTTCCCGCTCCCGCCGTAGGTCTCGACATGGGTGTCGAGCAGCAGGGCCTGTGCGCTGTGAAAGTCGCGGGCAAAGCTTAGCAGATCGAAGCCAGGCGCCATGCGCGCAGCGCGGATCCAGGGCCGGCCCAGGGCCTCGCACTGCGCCGGCGTTTCGTCGCCATGGAACTGGAACAGGGCCTGCGGCAGCGCCTCGCTGGCGCGCAGCAGCTCGTGCGGGCTGGCGTTGACCACCAGCAGCACCGGCGTCACGAAAGGCGGCAGGCGCCGCGCCAGTTCGGCGGCGCGCTCCAGCGTCACGGCGCGCGGGCTCTTCGGGTACAGCACGAAGCCGATCGCATCGGCGCCGGCGGCCAGGGCCTCGTCGACATCGGCCTCGCGCGTGAGGCCGCAGATCTTGATGCGCGTGCGCAGGTTCACGGAGGGGGTCCGATCCAGTCGTGCAACGGCACCCGCTCGGGGATGCCGTGCACGGGATCGTAGTACGGGCCCAGGAAGGTCAGGCCATCGGGCGGGAAGGTGGGCGCAGCCGCGTCGCGGTCGCGTGCGGCCAGCACCTCGGCCATCCAGCCCGGCGCACGGCGGCCGCTGCCCACGGCCAAGAGGCAGCCCATGAGGTTGCGCACCATGTGGTGCAGGAAGGCGTTGGCGTCGAAGTCGAAGCACCAGTAGGCGCCACGGCGCGTGATGGTGACCGAGCGCAGCGTCTTCACCGGCGTCGGTGACTGGCAGTCGGCGCTGCGGAAGGACGTGAAGTCGTGTTCGCCGACCAGCGCCGCCGCGGCCACGCGCATCGCGTGGCCATCAAGTGCGCGAAAGGTCCAGCCGACGAGCCCGCTCTCCAGCGACGGCCGCACCGGCGATTCGAGCACCACGAAGCGGTAGCGGCGGCCACGTGCACTGTTGCGCGCATGGAAGTCGCCGCCGACGGGTTGGCACCACTGCACCGCGATGTCGGCCGGCAGGAAGCGGTTGGTGCCGCGCACCCAGGAAAAGGGTTCGCGTTCGAGCGGCGTATCGAGGTGCACCACCTGCTGCGCCGCGTGCACCCCGGCATCGGTGCGGCCCGCGCAAACCGTGTGAACGGGTTCGGCGCAGAAGGTGCTCAGCGCCTTCTCCAGCTCATCCTGCACCGTGCGGCCACCGGGCTGGCTCTGCCAGCCTTGGTAGCCCTGGCCGCGGTAGCTCAGCCCCAGCGCCAGGCGCCGGGTGGTGCTCACCCCAGCTTGTCGAGCATGCCCTGGGCCTTGCTCTTCAGCGTGCCCTCGGCCTTGGCGACGACTTCTTCCAGCAAGTCACGCGCACCTTCCAGGTCGCCGATCTGACGGAACTCCTCGGCCAGCTCCAGCTTGCGCGCCAGCGGGTTGTCGTCGCCCGCCGTCTCCGCACCACCGGCGGCAGCCGGCTGCTCGGGCAGGCCGAAGTCGCCGAAGTCGAGGATGCTGGTGTCGCCGGTGGGCGGCGCCGCGGGTGCCGGGGTGCCCAGGTCGGCCAGGTCGAAGTCCAGGCCGTCGTCGGCCGGCTCGGGCTTCTTATCCTTGGGCAGCGCGATCGTCGTGGCCACCGGCTCCAGCTCGGCCGTGGCCGGGCGCTTCACGGGCACCGTCTTCTGGTTGTCGGCGCCCATGTCGAGCGTCATCGTGTCTTCGCTGCGGTAGTCCACCCCGGCCGGCATCGGCTTCGTGCTCTCGGAAGGCGGCACGTCGCCGTGCAGCGGGATGTCGATGTCCAGGTCCAGGCCGTCGAGCGTGGCGTCGGCCGCGGGCTCGAAACTCGGCGCCGGCGCGGGCGCGGTGTAGGGCACGGTGCTGGCGCCCAGCGGCTCCACCACCTGGCCGCTGCTGCCACGCACTTCCTCGGGCTGGCCGCCGGGCTGGTAGAGCACGTTGTCGGGGTCGATGGTGCGGCCGAGTTCCTGTGCCTTGGCCCAGTCCTCGCCCTCGCCGCGGGTGAGGTTGAACATCTGGCTGGCCAGCAGTTCGAAGCCCTTGGCGTCGCGCCGCTTGGCGTACACCTCGAGCAGCTTGCTGCGGATGGCCATGCGCTCGGGGCTGGCGCGCATCGCCTCCTTCAGGATCTCTTCGGCCTGCAGGTCACGGCCGTAGGCCAGGTAGACGTCGGCCTCGGCCACCGGATCGACGTCACCGATGGCGTCGAGCTGGCTCAGCGAGTAGCTCATCGACGAGGACTGGCCGGTGGTGCTCTGCGCACCCTCGCGTGTGTCGATGCGCTGGCCGCCGCTGGCGCCGAAGAAGCTGTCGGGCTGCAGGCGGCTTTCCAGGAACGAGGTCTCGCCGGCTGGCTTGCGCATGCGCCCACGCAGGCGGTACAGGCCCAGGCCGGCGAGCAGCGCCACCAGCACGCCGCCCGCGGGCAGCAGCAGCGAGTTTTCGCTCAGCGCATCGAGCAGGCCGGGTTCCGGCGCCGGCGCGGGAGCGGGCTTGGGTGCTGCGGCCACCGGGGTCGGTGCCGGAACTGGGGCCGGTGCCGAAGCGGCCGGCTGCGGCGCGGGCGGTGCGCCAACGGCCACGGTGGGCGCCACGCTAGGGGCCGGAGCCGGCACAGGAGCCGCGGCCACGGGTGCCGGCGCCGGTGCCGGCGGCGTCACGGGTGCCGGTGCTAGCGCCGGTGCAGGGGCCGGCGTGGCAGCCGCCGGCGGCTTGGCGGCAGGCGCAGGTGCCGCCGGTGCGGTGGTGGCGCCCTGCAGCTTCTTCAGGTCATCGACGTTGCGGGCCAGTTCGGCCAGCCGCGTGTTGCTGTCCTTCTTCTCCGCAGCCTTGGAATCCTTGGCCTCGGTGGCGCCAGGCTTCACGCCGCCCTGCGACAGGGTGAGGCGGTCGGGCGTGGGCGCTGCCGCTGCCTTGCGGTCTTCCACCTGCGTCTGCACCTTGCCGGCCGCCTGGCGCGCCGGCGCATCGGCCACCGCCGGGGCGGCGCCGCCGGCCAGGCGCTGGCGGTAGGCGCCGAAGTCGGCGCTCTGCGCCTGGATCAGTTCGCGCGCGGCCTGAGGCGAGACCTTGCCCGCCTCTTCGGCCGAAGGCACGGTCAACACGGTACCGGCCTTGAGCCGGTTCATGTTCTCGCCGGCAAACGCGTTAGGGTTGGCGCGGAACAGCGACACCAGCATTTGGTCGAGCGACACACCCGGCCGCTGCGTGCGACCGGCGATGCGCGACAGCGAATCACCCGGGCGCACCCGGTACTCGTCGCCACCGAGGCTCGAAGGCGCTGGCGCCGCGGTGGCAGGCGTGCTCACGCGCGGCGCGGGCTCGGGCCGCTGCGGGCGCACGGGGGAAGGCGTGGCCACGCTGGGCGCGGGCGTGGGATCGGGTGCCGGCGTCATGACCGGCGCCGTGGCCGGCGGCGGCGCGGTCGCCACGCGGGCGCTCGGCGGGTCGAACAACATCGTGTACTCGCGGACCAGGCGTCCGCTGGACCACGTGGCCTCGACGATCACATCGACAAACGGCTCCAGCACCGCACGTTCACTGCGCACACGCAGCACCTGGCGGCCGTCGGCGCGGCGGGCCAGTTGCACCTCGGCACCGCTGAGCACCGCGTTGTACTCGACACCGGCAGCGCGGTAGGCCTCGGGCGGGGCGACGCGCAGCTTCAGCGAGGACGCCTCTTCCGGCGTGATGCTCGTGACCTCGATCTCGGCCCGCAGCGTTTCGCCCAGCGCCGATTGCACCGCGAGCCGGCCCAGCCCCAGCGCCGACGCCTGCGAAGCCCAGAGGGCGGCGGCGGCCACTGCGACACCTCGGAGCGCAAAGCGCGCAGCGACAGACGAGCGTTGTTTCAAAGCATTCCCCCACTCAGCAGGGCCGGGTTCCGGGTGTTGCCCCGGACCTTGTTGGCGGCCGATCCATCGAGCCTAAAACCGTCGCGCCGGCAGCAACACCCATTCACCAATGGAGACCTTCGGCGGAAAACGCAACAGTATCAAGCATATAGGAGCCGAAGCTCACGCAGTAGCTGATGATTGCGGGGAGAAATGCTTTGTTTCGGGGCGCCGACCGCCCTGTTGCCGGTGGGCAACGGGGCGGCCAGGGTCCAGAACCGAGCCCCGATCAGGCTTCGAGCAGGATGCGCAGCATGCGGCGCAGCGGCTCGGCGGCACCCCAGAGCAGCTGGTCGCCGATGGTGAAGGCGCCCAGGTACTGGTCACCCAGCGCCAGCTTGCGCACACGGCCGACCGCGATGTTCATCGTGCCCGTCACCGCCACCGGCGTCAGGCCGCGCACCGTGGCTTCGCGCGTGTTCGGCACCCAGCTGACCCACTCGTTGTCGTTGCGGATCATCTGCTCCACGTCGGCCAGCGGCACGTCCTTGCGCAGCTTGATGGTCAGGCTCTGGCTGTGGCAGCGCATGGCGCCCACGCGCACGCAGATGCTGTCGATCGGCACCGCCGGGGTGCCGAAGCCGGGTCCGCGGCCCATGATCTTGTTGGTTTCGGCGCCGCCCTTCCACTCTTCCAGGCTGGTGCCGTCGCCGCGGTCGCTGTCGATCCAGGGGATCAGGCTGCCGCCCAGCGGGACCATGAAGTTCTTCGTCTCTTCGGCGCTCAGGCCGCGCTGCGTGGCGGCGGTGATGCGGTCGATTTCCAGGATCGCGCTGGCCGGGTCGTCGAGCAACGGCTTCACCGCGGCGTTGAGCGTGCCGTACTGCGTGAGCAGCTCGCGCATGTGCTGCGCGCCGCCGCCGCTGGCGGCCTGGTAGGTGGTGGCCGTCATCCACTCGACCAGGTCGGCCTTGAACAGCGCGCCCAGCCCCATCAGCATGCAGCTGACGGTGCAGTTGCCGCCGATGTAGTCCTTCACGCCCTTGGCCAGCGCGTTCCTGATCACCGGCATGTTGACGGGGTCGAGGATGATGACCGCGTCGTCGTTCATGCGCAGCGTCTTCGCCGCGTCGATCCAGTAGCCCTTCCAGCCCGCGGCGCGCAGCTGAGGGTAGACGGCCTTGGTGTACTCGCCGCCCTGGGCGGTGATGACCACGTCGCAGCGCTTGAGCGCGGCGATGTCGTTGGCGTCGAAGAGCTTCTTCTCGTTCTTCGCCTGCGCCGGCGCCGCGCCGCCGGCGTTGCTGGTGCTGAAGAACAGTGGCTCGATGAGCGCGAAGTCGCCTTCGGCCTGCATGCGGTCCATCAGGACCGAGCCGACCATGCCGCGCCAGCCCACCAGGCCAACCACGGGGTTCGATGAGAGTGCCATGTCAGTCTTGCCTTTTCCAGTGATCCTGGGCCCCGGTGTCCTCGGCTCGTGTCGCCGGGGTCCAGGAGGGTGGGGGCGAGACGATCCGAGACCTAGGAGGTCTTGGTAATGGTTTTGCCGGTGATGGCGGCCACGACCGCATCACCCATCTCGCGCGTGCCGACCTTGGTCGTTCCTTCGCTCCAGATGTCGGGCGTGCGCAGCCCGGCACTCAGCACCGCCTTGACGGCGGTGTCGATGCGGTCGGCGGCAGCCGGCTGGTTGAGCGAGAAGCGGAGCATCATGGCAGCGGACAGGATTGTAGCCAGCGGGTTGGCGACTCCCTTGCCCGCGATGTCCGGCGCGCTGCCGTGGCTGGGTTCGTACAGGCCCTTGTTGTTCTTGTCCAACGAAGCGCTGGGCAGCATGCCGATGCTGCCGGTGAGCATGGCGGCCTCGTCGGACAGGATGTCGCCGAACATGTTGCCGGTGACGACCACGTCGAACTTCTTCGGCGCGCGCACCAGCTGCATCGCCGCGTTGTCGACGTACATGTGCTCCAGCTCCACGTCGGGGTACTGCCCATGCACCTCGGTGACCACGTCCTTCCAGAACTGGAAGGTCTCCAGCACGTTGGCCT
>VFQQ010005553.1_pt1 | contig 10385 bp, 18 predicted proteins | sample 3512341 | NCBI WGS metagenome assembly VFQQ01 (sample SAMN10412373, study PRJNA504923) | tailings metagenome | isolation source: Relicate 2 Philex TSF1 revegetated site | place: Philippines: Tuba, Benguet | collected 2017-08-29
CTGCCGCTGCCGCTCCTGCTGCCGCTCCTGCTGCCGCTCCTGCTGCCGCTCCTGCTGCCGCTGCTCCTGCTGCCGCCGCTCCTGCCGATGTCTGCCCCGTTTCCGCCCCCTTTGTGTTATCCTGGCCTCACCCACTCGTACCTCTTGCCCCTCCCGGTACCGCAGGAGTCGACCAAGGACCGGGAGCAGAAGCTAGCGGGCACCTTCTATTACCGTGAGTTGAATGCATAGCAGCCTTTGATTGTTCATGCAGCAGCTGTCGCAGCGCATACAGCGGTTGCGGCCGGCTTGTTGCATGCAGCGCGCAGCTGTGTGCACGCGTTGATTCGACAGTGGTTGAGCCTGGGACAGGCAGGACGGCAGCGCTGCATCTGATGTGTGCAACACCTACGCTGGCGGCTTTTGTCTGCCTGACCCAGCAGCCTTGATTCGGCTCTCAGCCTCTGTCGCTGACCCCCGGTCCTGCTGCAGTGGAGGACTGAGCGGTCGTCGCACCTGGGCGCATGGGTGCACGCCATCTCCCCCCAGCTGGCTGGCTCTGGACGCTCGCCAGCACCCTTGGCAACACCCAGCAGAGGCCACTTGTGCCCCTCGCCGCTGGGCGCCATGCAGCTACACACCCTTCACACCCGCACCAACTGTCATTGATTGCCAGGCGGGCAGCAGGCTCAGCAGCGGCCCCGCTCCGCCTGCTCACGGGCCGCCAGCAGCTCCTCTGAGGGCGCTTTGTGCAGCCTCCCGGCGCTCTTATGTTGCTTACAAATCTCAACGTTGCCAGGACTGTAACGCACCTGCTGGCCAACCCAAGGTTCTGGCGTGAGGCGGCTGGTTGTAGCGAGGTGGACAGCTGGCGGTTGTAGCGAGGTGGACAAGTGGCTGGCAGGTGTAGCGAGATGGACAAATGCAAGGCATCAAAGTGCGCAGACGCGCCTGCAAGCACCGGCGGCAGCGGGCGCAGCCGGGTGACGGCCCACGCATGCGCCACCCCCCACCCAGGCGCGTCCCTATGTCCCATGCTGCCTGCTATGCCTGCTAGGTCTGCCTGTCTCCGCCTGACAGCTGTTTGGCACCAAGCTGTGGAAATGTGGAAGCATGGAATTTACATGACCTGTGGATACAGCTGTGGATACAGCAGGTGACCGGGAGGGCAAGCAAGCAGGCGGCTGTATTGAGCCTAGCATACAAGAAACGGGGGATGTGCAGCCCGGGAACGACCTTTGGCAATGGTGGGGCAGGCGGCAGCGCAGCCGCTGATGCGGCATCTTCTGCGCAGGTGCGCCATAATGGCGGTATGCTGAATCGCCTTGCGTTACTGAGCTGGTGAGGGGTGGCGGCGCAGCAAGGAAAGGGTCCCACTTAAGGTCAGGCGAGGTGGCGGTTCGGGAATGAGTGAATCTTTCTGTACCGTGAGTGGGTTGGGGTGGTTCTTTGGCCGGGAGCTGAACAGGCTGGTGTGCTCCCCGCCCTCCCCTGCTGACACGCCAGCAGGCACGATGCTCACCTGTGCCCCCCACTCCGCCACCGCACAACGGCCCGGCTCAGCTGCAGGCCAGGGGGTGGGTGGCAGGAGAGCGCATGACAGAGTGGTTGGCAGGGCAGCACACATCACACAGCGCGCAGGCAGCTGCACACACACGCATACACGCCGCACACACACACGCCGGCAGCATCAGGACCGCCCGGCTGGCGCAATGCACCATCTGCACTCACCTCACATTGCGACCAGCGCGGCGGAAAGGGCCGCCGCCACGAACACGCATGCAGCGAGCGGTTCGCCTGTCCAGTAGACCAAGGCTGCAAAGAGCATGAAACTGAGTGTGGTGCCCGCCTGGAGGCCGTGGCTGTGCCGCGCAGTCACTTATTGCACCGTATGCAAGGAGCGCAATGTGTGCGGGGTGCCTGTAGGCCGCCGGCAGCGAAGCATGGAAGAACCCCAGCAGGCGGCTGCGGCGCTGCGGTGGGACAGCAAGGCTGCCGATGTGGGAAGGCCTGGTGGGCTGGGACAGAGACACACCGCATGCCGGGTGCTCACAGAGCAATGCTGCAACGCTCTGCAGGTGGAGGCCATGCTGGGCATCAAGCGCAAGGGGAGCAAGAGCATGCCGCCGCCGCCCCCCAAGGCGGCGCCCCAGTGATTGCGGTAGAGCTCGGCTTGGCTGCTGCAGAGTTGCCTGCTGAAGCCATGTGCACTGTAGTAGCAGCAGCGTGCTTGCTTCCCAAATAAAGGCCTGACGTGAGGTGCTGGCGGTGAGATGGACAGCTGCAAGGATGATTGTGCGGCGCAGACTGCGCCGCATCACACCGGCGGCGGCAGCGGGCTCAGCGGCGACAAAGCTCACAATTCGTGCCCTGCGCCTGCATCGCTCGTGCGCTGGTTTTCAGAGGTGGTGTGATGGATGTCATCGGCAGCCAGCACTGGGCCGATCCCACAGCCCGAAATGCACGCAGCCTGTGCATGCCGCATGGTGCTCCCGCCCCTTCAGGAGTGCAACACACGGGGCACGCCTGCCTAAGAAACCAGCCAAACATGAATTCCCTGCCTCCTTACGATTAAGACCCCTCGCAGCGGCCCCTTGGGTAGCCAGCACATGTGGCCTGCTGCGCGAAACGCCTGCGTGCTTATGTCTGCCTGTCCTCGCCTGTCTTCTGATCGGCACCAAGCTGTGGAACGTTTACATGACACGTGGACAAAGGAGACGACTGAGGGTGACTGGGCAGCAAGCAGGCAAAAACCACTGGGCGCTAATATACAGGAAGCAAGGGAATGTGCACAGCCCGGGAACGATTAGGGCATGGGTGAAGCAGGCGGCCAGCGCATCACATCTGGTGCGCAGGTGCGGCTCAATGCAACGCCGCCAGTGTGTTGCTTGCATTACAGGGCCGCCTTGGGGTGGCGGCGCGGCACAAAGGTCCCACTGCAGGTCAGGCAAGGTGGGTGGTTGGGTGAGCAGGCAGGCATGCGCTAGTGGTTCTCTGGCCGGGAGCGGAACAGGCGCATGCGCAAGGAGGCTTCTCCACCCACACTTCTGAGATGCCGGCAGGCGCGGAGCGCACCTGTGCCCCCCACTGCACCACCGCATAGCGGACCGGTTCAGCTGCAGGCCAAGGAATGGATGCAGGAGAGCGCAGGACTGAATGGTTGGCAGGGAAGGGCACATCACACGGTCCCCCGGCAGCTGCAGACATCGGCAACAGCAGGACCAGCCAGCTGGCGCACAAGCACCGTCCGCAGGGTACAAAAGGCTTGGGCTGGCGGGTGCAGCAGGCGGCAGCAATGCAAAGCAGTGCGCAGGCCGCAGCCCTGCACAAATGATTGCCAGTCTGCACTCACATTGGGGCCAGCAGGACGCCCACGCCTACTGCCACAAACAAGCCTGCAAGCATCGGGACGCCTGCCCAGTACGTGTAGGCTGCACCGCAAATGTAAGCGAGGGAGCAGCTGTACTTTGGATTTGAGAAGACGTCCATCAGCGCGGTGATGAGGTTCACAGGCTGCGGCAGCGCGCCGACGGGCTGCGGCTGCACGCCAGGCTGCAGCGGCGCCCCGGCCTGGCCGGGGCCTGCCCCTGCCGGCGGGGGCGGCAGCGGCGCCGGTGGGTCTGCCGCAGCCTGGCGGCGCACGGCGGCCTTGCGCAGCGGCCGGCAGACTGCACAACGTGGACAGAGGGAGCGTGGAGTCACAGAGGTAGGGAAAACGAGATGGGCGGCGCAAGTGGAGCTTGCGAGCTGGCAGCGCTGGAGCTGCGGCCAACCCTCGCCTGCAAAGCCGGCTGAGCGTCCGGGCGCCGCCAGGGCGGGCCGAGAGCCGAGCAGGCGCGCCGTCATTGTTACTCGCGCCTGGGGCCGAGAAAGCAGGCCTGGCCGCGCTGGAAATATCTGGGGCGGCCCAGCAGAGACAAACGGATGGCACGCGGGTGCTCACAGAGCAAATGCAGCATGGCGGGGGTGCTTCCGAGATCGGAGCGCCGCGCTCGCTGCCGGCCTCCACACTGCTTCTCCCCTGCCCCTGCAGCCCCACTGACCCCCTGGCACCATCCACAGCTGCTGGGGCCTCCTGGAGTCGCCTGGCTCGCCGTCAGCCGCAAACCTGCCCCGGCTTGCACGGTGAGTGGCTTGCCTGGGCCCACAAGGCCACACCATGGCCTCAGGGGACTGCTGCAGGGCTGGAGCTGATGCATGCCTGCAGGGGAAGCGTGCAGGCAGGCGGCCGCGCCGCTGCCGCCCTCGGCGGAGCTGACGCCGGCCCGCCTCCAATCTGCAATGTAATCCGCATGCCCCCGCCCTCCCCATGCCCCTGCAGTTCCCCCTGTTGCTTCCAAACGCTGCTGTCATTGCCAAGGACGATTCAGGCAGCTACAAAAGAGGTGGGTGTGTGACCGGGTGTGTCACTGGGATCATGGGGGCGACGTACCCAGGAGGTCCAAGGTCCCCACCGGCCTTCTGCAATCCACCTTCTTTCCGCGCACTGGTGTGTCCCCCTTGCAGCCATGGCTATGGCTATGAGCATCACTGCAGTGCGCGGCTTCAGCACCCCTGCCGCCCCGCGGCGCCTTTTGGGCGTTGCAACCGCAGCAGCTCTGGCACGCCACCGTGCATCCGGCCTGCTGGGCTTCACGACACAGCGCGCCCACAGCAGCGGCCGCAGCACGGTGGTGGCGGCCAGCAGCAACGACAGCGGCGGCATGGCGGGCGCTGCTCCAGCCAAGCCAGTGGCCCACTGGCAGCCAGCCTCTTCCAAGCACAGCCGCCGTGCCGCACCGCCGCCCACCTTCCTGTGCTACGCTCTGGCACCGGGGGTGTGGCCAACGGCCGGCGGGCTGGCCATCAGTGCGCCGGCTGCGGTGCTGCTGATGTGGGCGGTCAAGCGAGAGCTCGTCAGCATTGTTAGCAACAGGCAGGCTGAGGTGGAGCGCCGGTGCCGCGACCAGCATGTGAGCTGCCAGCAGTGCATGCCGCCAGTACCGCCAGGGCAGTTGTGGGTAGTTGTGGGACCTTGTCCGCCTTGCGGTGGGAGCTCCCCGCAGCACTGCCTGTTGTTGGTGGCCCAGAAGCCTTGAGCCAACAGGCTGGCTGCTGAGGAGGGCACCCTGTTCACCCCCCCGCTGCCCCACTCCCACCCTGCCGCAGCCGCTGGAGCTCATGAAGGCGCAGCATAAGAAGTACGAGCAGCTGCGCGCTCGCATCGCATTACAGATCTACCTACTGCGGCTGGTGTTCATCATTTGGACTGTGCTCACCATCATGTCCAAGTCTGTTGAGCAGCTGCCGGGCGTGCCAGCCGGCGTGCAGCTTGGGATCAACTTTGTCGTGCAGGTGATTAGCGGAGGAGCAACAATTCTGTCTGCCAACCACACTTTTGCCGATTGTGTGGCAGCCTGGGATGCCCTGTCCCTCTCCAGCACTGCAGCCGCATGGCTGTCTACCTACGCACGCGTGGTGCTGGTGCATGCCTGCGCAGTCCTTGTGGCGTTAAATGTCCTTTGTGTTCTGCAGCATAACGCAGCATAACTGCCAGGCATTTGTAATGTAAGGTCAGTCAGCAGTAGCAAGCATGTTCGTGTGTGGCTGGGCACGTGCACGCGCTGGAGCAAGGGACGTCAGGGGCTTGGTTTGAAACAGTTACAAACATGGGTGGGCACTGGACGGTGCAGCGGAGCAGCAGTTGCGGGCAAAGCGGTGGGAAGAGATAACAGCGGTATGTAATGAGAAGCAAGTTAAGTCATGGGCACGCAATTTTCAGTCCTGCTACACTGCTACTGCTCGCTGCCGCCCCTGTGAGCCGCCCGCGAGCGAGCATTTGCATGTCCCCACAGTTCGCTTCATCAGCTGCTTCATTCCGGTACAGGGCTCAGCGAGTCGCTGTCCCGAGCGCCACAGCCGCCTGCCGCTGCTCCGGGGCTAACTGCCGCTGCCTTCTTTGCAGCGCCTCCCCCCGCTGCACCAGCCCGCTGCTGCTGCTGCTGCTGCTGCAGGGAGGCCAGCAGCGCACTCAGGCTGTCCACGTTGCTCTTGGTCATCGCGCCTGCAACACAACACAAGGAGGAGCGGAGTCGACAGTGGATGTGAATGCAACAACCCTTTTTGCCCCCTAATGCTCTGAACATGCAGCACAGTTTAAGTGTCAACTTGCACAAGGCAGGTAGGCGCACAACCACCTGCGGCTGTGGTGTGAAAGCACCACCCACCCACCCACCGACCCACCCACCTGCTGTGATGTAAAAGTGCAGGCAGCGCTCCACGGCGTCTATCACAGGCTCGAGGCTGCCGCCCGGCAGCAGCGCCGCCGCCTGCGCCCGCGCCGCCCCGCTGTCCTGCACACGTGTGGCGCGTCAGCGGCAAGCTCAGCGGCGCTGCAATGACACGCAGCAGAGCCCCGCTCATGCAGCATGCCCTGCTGTCGAAGCACAGCGCAGCGCAGCACAGCACGTGCAGCGCACCACCTGGCCTTGCCTGCACGAGGAACCCCAGCAGGATGGCTCCATACGCCTCCACGATGGAAGCAGCGCCTGCAGCAACAGCGATGGAAGGTTACTTTCAACAGCCGCAGCTGAGGGATGTGCTCGCTCCTGACCAGCGACTTGCTGCAATGAAAACAAGGAGCGAAAGGTATATTGGCGCCCTTGCTGCTGTGGCAAGCGTTGTCTGGCCAGGTGCAGGAAGGCTGAGCGATCGTGCGCAGCTGCATCCTGCAACCATTGCAAAGCAAGGTTCGGGCTGCACTCCCATCCTCTTAGATAACGCAGCAATCGCAAAGCAATTATAGCTCACCCCCCGCATCCACGCTCTCCAGGCAGTCCAGCGTGACTTCGCCGCTGCCCAGGCTCAGCCGCCGGCCCAGGGAGGCCGCCGCAGCTGCACACCAACAAGGGTAAAAACAAACAATGGCGTTGGAGTTTATTTTCACAGCACAGTGGTGGGCTGCTGCTGCAATGCCTGCCGCCGGTTACATTGAGCGCTGCGTTGCAGGCGATAGCTTGCTTGCAAAGCATGGGCCTCACCAGTTGGCGTGTTTGCGCCCTTGGCCCGAGGCGCCACCGCCGCCAGCAGCGAACACAGCAGCGGCACCAGCTGCAGCCTGCCGCCGGCGCTGCTGCTGCTGCACGGCAAGGAGGGGTCAAGAGGTTGCGGAATTAGAACGCCGCTAATTGTTGTGAACCCAGCCAGCACTGGCATGCAACAAATGGCAACAACCCCAGAGCAAGCAACAGCACACTTCAACCACTGCACCAAATGCATCAGGTCTAGTCCTTGCAGTTTGTAATCGGCTTTTGACCTGCTGCACCCACTGCTGCAGCACCTCACCCGTGTGATGTGTCCGGCAGCTGCACCTGGCGCAGCTGGTCGCGCCAGGCCGGCTGGTGCTCTACCAGGTTGATCAGCAGTGCCAGGCAGCCGCTGCAAACGCGATATGTCGGGTAGAGGGAGGGCTTGGTTAGCCAACAGTGACTGGTGGATGCAGCCAGGCTAGCTGGGGCTTCACCAAGTGAATGAGCAGCGCCAGGCAGCCGCTGCAAGGGGGGTGGCATTGCCATTGTGATGAAAGAAGCAACACAAACACAAAAATGGGAATGCAGCCAGGCCAGCTGGTGCTCCACCAAGTGAGTGAGCAGCGCCAGGCAACCGCAGCATGTCAGGCAGGAGGGTGCTCTGCTGGATGACCAAAACACAGTGGAGGCACAGCCGGGACAGCTGTGCGGCTTCTCACACCTCGCTCAACTGCTGCAAGACAGCCGCCCGTGTTCACATCATGTGCCAAGCATGCAGGCCGGCCGCTTAAACAAAAGCAAACCGCGCACACCTCAGCTCGTCCAGCCAGAAGCCGCAACTGCTGGCAATCTCTCAGCCACAGAGCCAAAGATGCCGCAAGCATGCTGCTCACCTCAGTTCGTCCAGCCACACAGCCAGCTCCTCACGGCCAGCCACCACGCCTGCAGCAGGTTTGCAGATGCGGCATGTCTGGAGGCCGGGCAAGCAGGCACGACTGCGACACACGCATCCCATTCCCACCTACCCTGTATAACACGTGCCTACCCTTGATCCTGGGGCCGCCGCAAACCATTCTGGAAAGCACCGCTCGCCCACGGTCTACCGAGGAACCCAAAACCACGCAAGCCAAGCGCCTACCCTTGATTTTAGGGCCGCCACGAACCATTTGGGCCAGCAGCGCCGCCACGGGCGCCAGTGCGCCCGCCTCCACCACAGCCGTGCAGCCGGCGGGGTTGTTTTGGGTGAGGTTCATGAGCACCGCCAGCAGGGCGCGGAGGCAGTCCTGCAGAAGGAGGGCAGAAGGCAGTGCCGAAAAAGGTTGTTAGGGGCGCATTAGCTAGGAGAGTGTTGCTACACACGCGGCAGACAGGTAGCATTTTTCGATAAGCCAAGCCGGCAAACATTCTGGAGTGGCCTCTTCTCAGGTGCCTCACCTTTTTTATGCCTGTGATGAGCGCCTGGCGCGACAGCAGGCCCAGCTGCTGCACCAGCCAGCTGACCAGGCCTGCAGTCGGTGGGTTGACGAGGCAAAACAGGGCCCATCAGCAGTTGCAACACAGGCTCAAGTGGCATTGATCTTGGGCCCTGTTCATCCTGTGCCCAAGCCACGGTGCTAAACCAGCAGTGCAGCGCAGCCCAACGTCAAAGCGTCGAGCCAGAGGCGCACTTGCAGTGGAGATGAGCAATTCCACGCCGCTGCGCACTTGCACCTCGAGCAGTAGTGCAACAAAAGGCAACACAATTGACAGAACCATTCCTGAGCGGCGCACCTGCCGTGGAGATGAGCGGCTCCACGCCACTGCGCACTTGCACCTGCAGCAGCTGCTCCTCGTTTTCGCGGCACGCAAAGCAGGCGTTCTCAAGCAGCAGCAGCGCCCTGCGCAAGGCGCGTCAAACAGCTGTTTAGTGGCAGCGGCAGGCAGCAGCGGTGGGGTACGTAGGGGCCCCACAGCGCATTGACGCTAAAAAGGAAGGCACCAGCTTGCGCCGCAACCACAGCCTTTGGCAGCACAGCAGCTTGGTCCTGGACTCACTTGTGAAGCCTCCAGAGCGAGCGCACAGTCTGGATGGTGGGGCTGCTGTCGCTCAGCGCCTGCGCATGGTCGGCAGCCACCTGCAAGCAGAGTAAGGCGATGTTGCATGGACAGCAGCCAGGTAGCAGCATAAGCCATGTGGCATGAGGATGGTCGGCAGCCACCTGCACAAGTGTGCAACAAGATGTTGAACTGACTGCAGCCAACTAGCAGCAGCGCCAGAAGGGGTGCGCATGGTCGGCAGCCACCTGCAAGCATAACAACACACGTTAGGGATCGCAGCAGCGTGATGCGAAGGGCAGCAGCGACATAGCAGCAAGTACACACTGAGAGGGTGCAAAAGCGGCTGCAGTCGCCACAGGAGCCCAGAAGGGACCGCGCCCATGCAAACTCCAGAGGCGGCCAGCCGGCCAGACGGTTGATAGAGCGCAGCAGGCTGCGGGAGGCTGAAACAGAGCGAGGTACACAGCACAAGTGCTTGGCTTGGCAGCGCGCACCTGGGCTGCCGCATGCAGGGCTCCCGCCTGGCGCAGCGCTGCCTTCAAGGGGTCTGTGATCAGGCTGCCCTCATGTGGGTTCAGCACGCCTGCACAGGTGTGGAAGGAATCAGACAAGAATGGGAAACGTGCCAGCGACAGTCTGCAATTATGCTGGCCTAGTGTGGTTCAACACAACAGGGAGAGCCACCAGCGCCACGCCCAGCGGGCTGCTCTGCTCCAGACGCACCCAAACCTGTCCCCCAGCCCAGAGTAGTTGCAGCCCTAACTGTTGCGCACCTGACAACGCCACCAGCGCCACTCCCAGCGGGCTGCCGCGCTCCTCAGCTGGCAGCTGCAGCAGTGGAGTGGAGTGCATTGGACGTTTGGAAAGTGACAGATTCCGAAGCCTCAGTGAAGCATGGTTCAGCTCAGCGGCATTATGGTTGAGAGCTGCAGGCATCGTGAAATTGCTATATCACTGGGCGGCAGCAAGGGCAAGCATGCACATCTGACCACAGCAGCAACGGTGCCCAGCAACACACTGCTGCCGGCAGACCGCCTTGCCTGTGCGCAGTAGGGCCGCTCTTTCAGCACCGCAAGCAGCTTGGCTGCCGCTGCGCTGCCGCCTGCTGCGCCTGCTGTGCTAGAGCCGTCTGCTGCCACATCCAGCGTGCTGGACAGCTGCAGCCACAGGAAGCAGAGCGGCACAGCATTCGTCCCACAGCAGGCATGCAGCCAAGGAGCAATTGATTCATTGTACAGCTGGACACTTAGCCTGCAGCTAGCATCTTGTGTACACCCTGTTGATGGACGACATGCCAGACCAGGACTGCAACAGGCAGCAAGCAGACCTTGAGCAGCTGTGCTGCGGCCGCCGCCACCTCCT
>VFQQ010005555.1_pt1 | contig 10383 bp, 11 predicted proteins | sample 3512341 | NCBI WGS metagenome assembly VFQQ01 (sample SAMN10412373, study PRJNA504923) | tailings metagenome | isolation source: Relicate 2 Philex TSF1 revegetated site | place: Philippines: Tuba, Benguet | collected 2017-08-29
GGAGGCGCATCGGCTTGCCAGAGACCTCGGCAAAGCCTTTCATGCGCAGGATATCATGCTTCTCGGCGGTTGCGGCGAGGCGCGCGACAAAGCGATCCGGCGAGTCGGTCGGCGGGATGTCGACGATAAAGGTGTCGAAATCGTCGTGATCATGCTCGCCCTCGGCATCATGATGGGAGGGACGCGACGCCAGATCGTCCTCGGCCGCGGCGCCGAGCCCCAACAGCACGGCAGGGTCGAGCTTGCCGCCCTGCGTTTCCACGACCTTGACGGCCCGGGGCAGCGTAACGCGGATTTCGCGCACGACCTCCTCGATCTCGACAGCCGACATCAGGTCCGCCTTGTTCAGCACGACCAGATCGGCGCAGAGAAGCTGGTCCTCGAAGACCTCCTCGAGCGGGTTGTCGTGATCGAGAGAGCTGTCCTCCGCGCGCTGCTGCGCGACGGCTTCGGGATCATCCGCAAAGCGGCCTTCGGCGACGGCCTTGCCGTCGATCACGGCCACGACGCCGTCGACCGTCACGCGGCCAGCGATCTCGGGCCAGTTGAAGGCCTGCACGAGCGGCTTCGGCAGCGCGAGACCCGACGTCTCGATGACGATGTGCTCGGGCGGCTCGGGAAGCGACAACAGCGACGTGAGCGCGGGCACGAACTCGTCGGCCACGGTGCAGCAGAGGCAGCCGTTCGACAGCTCGACAATGCGGTCCTCGGGGCAGGCGTCGTCGCCACAGCCTTTCAGGATCTCGCCATCGACGCCGACATCGCCGAACTCGTTGACGATGACCGCGAGGCGGCGGCCGCCCGCATTGCCGAGAACGTGGCGGACGAGAGTCGTTTTTCCCGCCCCGAGAAAGCCGGTCACGATCGTGCAGGGTACTTTGGCAAGCGAAGTCATGTGGTCTCCGGTTTCGGGGGTTCCGGCGGGAACGACACAAATCCAAGCGGCGGAATGCGGGCGACGACGCCACGGCGGAACGACTGCGGCCGCTCCTTCCAGGTGACTATGCCGGTCTCCTAGCGCGCGAACGCGAGGGCAGCCGAGACGATCTCGCCGGTGTGGGCTTCGGTTTCAAGATCGCCGACGAGGTAGGTCCACTTGCCCGGCCCGACGAGCGCCACCGTACAAGGGCGCTTGCAAACGGCAAGGCATTCGACGGGCGTTACGGTTAACCCGGCGGCGCCCGTCCGCTCGATTTCGCCCTCGAGGGCTTCGACGAGATCCGTTCCGGGCAGATCGAAGCCCTCTGGCCTATCCTCGCGTTTCCGCCGGCACGTGGTGCAGACGAAAATGGTGGCGGTGGCCGCAGTGGCACCGTCCACCTCGATTTTGACGGGGGCCGTCAAGTCTTTGCGACGCCAACCGAGGCGCCGACCCCTGCCAGCCGCGGCCAGATCGCACCGACCGCGAAGCCCGTCGCGAGCCACAGCGCGGCGTGGACCGCAAGCGACGTCGCCGCGAAGCGCGCTGCCAACTCGGCCGGGACCTTGGAAGCTTCGCCATCTGCAAGGTGCGGAGCACCGATGACATGCGGAGCCAGCAGCAGCACGACAGCGAGCGCACGCGGCGCCACGTCCTCATTGCGCAGGAAGAGCCAGATTGCGGCAGCCGTCGACAGCGCGGTCAGCAGCCACCAGCCTTGCCGCGCCATAAGATCGGCAGCCGGCATGCCCGGCAGCTCTGGCGACAGTCCAATGGCGGGTGCCAATCCAGTGGCGACAAACCCTGCCGCGGCCCAGATCATGGCCTGGCGCTCGTCGATACGCTCGCCAGCGATCAGCATTCCCGCAAGCAGCAGGAACGCAAATCCGACGGAGGCGCCGATGGTGGCGATGCTCGTATAGACGATGCGCTCGGCACCGTCGGCCGGTGCCCAAGCTTCCTCGCCGTGATCGCCGTGGCCCTCGGGGCCGTGAACGAGGATGAGCGGAAGCGACGACGCATCGGCGGAGGCCAGCACGAGCTTTGCGGGCTGGAAAGCGGTCTTTTCCGGCGCGGCGTTCTCGTAGGTTTCAGCCTCGAGAATGAGCGGCGTCGTGGTGAAATTCTGCAGAAGGGCGATCGCCAAACCGGCGACGAGCCCGGCCAGTAGCCCGGCCGAGAGCACACGCGTGATCATGTCGAGCCTCGCTCAGTGGCAGGGGAAGCTGAGGGAGTGACGCGTATCGTGAGCCGCGTTATGGATCGCGGACGGATGCGCAAAGCCCACCGTGAAGACGAGCACGGCGCCGAACGTCATGGCGACGAGGGCGGCGCGCAGCACCTGGGTGCGATCCTGCTCGAGGGTGATGGCTTGGGTCGGTTGAACTTGGGTCGTCAAGACGTGCCTCCTTAGCCACCCCACCGGCGGCCGTTCGGGTTCAGGGATGCGAAGGCCGGTCTCCTGGCTTGCAGCTCTCCGACCGCCCTCGCCTTCCCGGCCGAGGCCAGTGGCACAGTTGAGGATCGGTCTCGCCGCTTACAGTTGCGGGGGCAGCTCCGGAATCAGGGTTAAGACGCGCCCCTCACCGGCATTCCCATTTCAGCGCCTTGCGGCGCACCGTCGACTGTTTGAGATAGCCTTTGCGGGCGAGCCCTGTCAAACAGTTGCCACATCCAAACCGCCCCGGACCTGACGCCTCATGGCCGCCTCCCTTCCCCGCTTGACCCTCGTCCTCGGCGGCGCCCGCTCGGGAAAGAGCCATTTTGCCGAAGGTCTTGTGACCGCTTGTCCGCCGCCCTGGCTCTACGTGGCGACCGGAGAAGCCCGGGATGCCGAGATGACGCAGCGGATCGCGCTCCATGTCGAACGCCGGGGACCGGGGTGGCAGACGCGGGAAGTGCCCTTCGATCTCGCTGATTGCGTCCGGGGCGAAGGCGCTGATTCCCGACCGATCCTGATCGACTGTCTGACGCTCTGGCTCACGAACGTGATGCTCGGCGACCGAGACGTGGCGGCCGAGCGCGCGAAGCTGCTGGATGCCCTCCGCGAAGCTCGCGGGCCGATCGTCGCGGTGTCGAACGAGGTAGGGCTCGGTATCGTGCCGGAGAACGCGTTGGCCCGGCGATTCCGCGACGAGCAGGGCCGTCTTAACACGGCGGTCGCGGCGCTAGCCGACAAAGTCGTGCTGGTTGCGGCCGGCCTTCCCCTCACCCTCAAGCAACCCTGAGGAGCGCCACATGTCTACTGAGAACGAAAGCGCGGACGACGCGCGCCACAAAGCGAAGATGGCCAACCGCAAAGCGGCCCAGGACGCTGAAGTCCAATCCAAGACCATCGAGAAGGGTCTGCTCATCGTCCACACCGGCAAGGGCAAGGGGAAGTCGACGGCAGCCTGGGGTTTACTGCTGCGGGCACTCGGCCGCGGATTCCGCTGCGGCATCGTGCAATTCGGCAAGGGCGCGTGGGAGACCGGCGAACGGAAGGCCATCGAGAAGTTCGGCGATCAGGTCGTCTGGTACACACTCGGCGAGGGCTTCACGTGGGAGACGCAGGATCGCGCGCGTGACGTGGCGGCAGCGGAACGGGCGTGGGAAAAAGCGCTCGAGCTTATCGCCGATCCCACGATCCGGCTCGTCATCCTGGACGAGCTCAATATTTCGCTCCGCTACGATCATCTGGACATCGCGAAAGTGCTCGCCGGTCTTGCCGCGCGGCGGCCCGACTTGCATGTGGTCGTCACGGGCCGCAACGCGAAGGCTGAATTGATCGAAGCGGCCGATCTCGTGACCGAGATGACCCCGATCAAGCATCACTTCTCGGCCGGTGTGCGCGCGCAGGAAGGCATCGAGTTCTGAGGGCGGCGCGTCGATGACTGCACGGGCGATCATGCTCGCCGGCACTGGATCCGACGTCGGCAAATCGCTGATCGTCGCGGGGCTTGCGCGCGCGTTCCGCAATCGCGGGCTCACGGTGCGCCCGTTCAAGCCGCAGAACATGTCCAACAATGCTGCGGTGACGGCGGACGGCGGCGAAATCGGCCGGGCGCAGGCGCTGCAGGCGCGTGCGGCGGGCGTGGCTCCGACCGTGCACATGACCCCGGTCCTCTTGAAGCCGCAAAGCGAGATCGGGGCGCAGGTCGTCGTGCAAGGACGCGTCGTCGGAACCGCGAAGGCGCGCGCCTATCAGGACATGAAGCCGAAGCTCATGGCGTCGGTGCTCGATAGTTTCGGGCGGCTCGCGCGGGAAGCGGATCTCGTGCTCGTCGAGGGTGCGGGCTCGCTGTCGGAGATCAATTTGCGGGCCGGCGACATCGCGAACGTGGGCTTTGCACGCGCGGCCAACGTGCCGGTCGTGCTGATTGGCGACATCGACCGGGGTGGCGTGATCGCGAGCCTCGCCGGGACGAAAGCCGTGCTTGCGCCAGACGACGCGGCGATGGTGCGCGGGTTCCTGGTCAACAAGTTTCGCGGCGATCCGGCGCTGTTCGCCGAAGGCATGACGACCATCGCACGGCTCACGGGGTGGCAAGCACTCGGCCTCGTTCCGTACTTCGCGGGGGCTGGCCGCTTGCCGGCCGAGGACGCGCTCGGGCTCGATGGGCTGCGCCGAAATGCCGGTGGGGACAAGCCGCTCATCGCTGTGCTGGCGTACCCGCGTGTTTCGAACTTCGACGACTTCGATCCGCTGCGGCTCGAGCCGAACGTCGACGTCGTGTTCCTGCGCCCGGGCGACGTGGTGCCGGCGGAAGCACGCCTGATCGTGCTCCCCGGCTCGAAAGCGACGATTGCCGATCTGGCTGCGCTGCGCGAAACGGGCTGGGACGTCGACATCGCGGCGCACGTCCGGCGCGGCGGGCATGTGCTCGGCATCTGCGGCGGCTACCAGATGCTTGGGCGGTCCGTCAGCGATCCGGGCGGCATCGAGGGCGCGCCGCAGACGGTGGCGGGTCTCGGGTATCTCGACATTGAAACGGCAATGCTGGGCGACAAGGCGCTGCACGAGGTTGAAGGCACGCTCGCCGACGGCAACGCTCCGTTCAAAGGCTACGAGATGCATGTCGGCAAAACGACCGGCGCGGGGACACGCCGTTCGCTCGTCAGGTTCTCCGACGGGCGCCCGGACGGTGCCGTGAGCGAGAACGGCCGCATTTCCGGTTGCTACGTGCATGGGCTCTTTGCTGACGATGCCCAGCGCGCGGCGTGGCTAGCGCGGATCGGCGCCGAGGCGTCCGCGCTTCACTATGAGAACGACGTCGACGCGACGCTCGATGCGCTCGCCGCCCACATCGAGCAGCATGTGGACTGTGACGCGCTCTTGGCGCTCGCCCAAGTCCCGAACATTCCCGACTAGAAGAGCAGAAGCGCGATGAGCGCCAAAAGGCCGATGGTCGCCGCCTGGATCACGTAAGCGATGCGGTAGAGCCGAAGCGCGCGGTGGATGTCGGCCGCGTTGGCTTCGCGACAGCCGGAGCCCATCCAGGCGTCATCGATGCGTTTGCCGCCATAGCTGCGCGGTCCAGCGAGGGCGAGGCCGAGGGCTCCAGCCATGGCCGCCTCGGGCCATCCCGCATTCGGCGAGCGGTGGCGCGGCGCGTCACTCAGCGCGCTTAGGGCAGCTGCCCGCCAGTCCGCACCCGGCATGAAGCGGGCCGCCGCTATGATCCAGATCGCGGATAGGCGCGAGGCCGGCAGATTGACGAGATCGTCAAGGCGCGCCGAGGCCCATCCGAACGCGAGATAACGCTCGGACTTGTGGCCGATCATGCTGTCGGCGGTGTTGATCGCCTTATAGAGCGCGCATCCGGGCAGACCGCCGAGCGCGAGCCAGAATGTTGGCGCCACGACACCATCGGAGAAATTTTCGGCCAGGCTTTCGATGGCGGCGCGCGACACGCCTGCTTCGTCCAGGGTTTGGGGATCCCGGCCGACGATGCGCGACACGGCCTGGCGACCGCCGGCAAGGCCGCGGCTTTCCAACGCCTCCGCGACGTCCGAGACGTGCTCGTCGAGGCTGCGGGCTGCAAGCAGCGTGCTTGCCAGGACGGCTTTCACAAGGAGCGCGAGCAGCACCGGAAGGACGAGATTGAGTGCGTGGTCGATCAGGACGACGATCGAACCGGTGACGAGAAGAATCGTGGCCAAGGCCAGGATGCCGCGTAATCGGGCTCTCGGAAACGACAGGTGCCCTTCGTTCCAGACGTGCTCCGCGCGCGTGATGAGCGCGCCTATCCAGGTCACAGGATGACCGATGCGCGCGAGAAGCGCCTGCGGATAGCCCGCAAGGGCCTCTATGAAGAGGGCGAGGAAGGTTAGCGCGAACGTCATCGAGATCTCTGCGGGAAGAAGTGCTCCGTCCGGGTGCTAACACAGGTGGCGCGCCGGCGGAACACGCGCGTCAAACCACCAGCAAGAGAAACAACAACGCCGATTCCATGACCTCGATGCTCGCGCCGTGGCAATCGCCGTTCATGCCGCCGACGCGAGCGCGCCAATAGAATGCGAGAAAAGCCGTCAACGACAGGGCTACCAGCAAGGCCGGTGCGACGACGAGTGTGGCGACTGCCAAGGCAAGCGCTTCAAAACCGACGACCCGCCGGTCGATCCCGGCCGCGAGCCGGCTTCCCAAGCCTTCCTTCAGGGGCGGGACGGTCATGCCCAGCGCAAGCGTCGCCCAGCGCGCCCACGCCGCGACCAGAGCAAGGCCGGCCACGAGTTCCCCTGTGGTCGTCCGTTCGGCGAGGACCGCGAGCAACACGAGCTTGGTGATGAGTTGTAGAGCGATGGCAATAGCGCCGAAGCCCCCGAGATGAGGATCTCGTGCAACCTCGATGAAGCGCTCCGGATTTCCGTGTGCGGCTCCGAGCGCGTCGGCGACGTCTCCGAGACCTTCGACATGGAGGCCACCGGTCACGAAAACCCAGACGAGAAGACCCAACAGGGCGCCTATCCAGGGGCTTACCGCGCTCCCCAGCGCCACCGCGACCGCTACCAGAACGCCAACGATGGCACCGACGACCGGCAGCCACGGCGCGGCGGATGCGAGGTTGCTGTCGGGCGGAAGGCGCGGTGTCGGCAGCCGTGTCATAAAGGCAAGCGCCACGAACAAACCGGTCATGCGAGCTTCCCCTGCCTGGGCTGCACGATCTCGATGATTTCGCCCCAAAGTCCGTGCTTGGGATCGCTGCCCATCTCGACGGAAATGCGTGTGGCGGCGTCGATGCGCACCGACCAGAGACGATCCAGCGGAAGGGCCAGCAGGACCGACAGCGCCATGCGGATGCTGCCGCCATGTGCAACGACGAGGATCGGACCGGTGTCGCGCTCGGCGAGGCGCGTCAGCGCTGTCTCCACGCGCTCGCGGACGTTCTCCATGGGCTCGCCGTTGGGAGGCGGATTGGCCTCCGGGTTGGCGCGAAAGGCATTGAAGCGCGCGTCGGCCGCGAGCACGCTGCGCGGCTGGCCGTCCCAGTCGCCAAAGTCGATCTCACGCCATGCGGGATCGATCTCCGGCTCGACGCCGCAGGCGTCCGCTGCGATGTCCGCCGACTGCTTGGCGCGTGAGAGCGGCGAGGCGACGATCGCTGTCCACGTGCGGCCAGCCAGTTGCTGGGTGACAGCCTTACGACCCGCATCCGACAGCGGCGGATCGGACCGGCCGAGGAGGGCGTCCCCGAGGTCGGTCGCGCCGTGGCGGATGAAATCGACGCGCGTCATGCCTCCGTGCGACCAGACACGGCCGCCTCCGCGAAGGTCGCCATGCCGTTGTGAAGCGCGCAGGCAAGACGCAGCACGGCGAGGGCTGTCGCCGCGCCCGATCCTTCTCCGAGGCGAAGGTTCAGATCCAAAACCGGGTGCGCTTCCAGGGCATCGAGGATGATCCCGTGTCCCTGCTCCGCGGAGCGGTGCGAGAAGATGAGCCAGGGCCGGCACGAGGGATTGAGCCGCGTCGCCGTCAGCGCGGCAACCGTGACGATGAACCCATCGACCAGAACCGGGATTCCGGCTTGCGCCGAGGCAATGATGGCGCCTGTCAGCGCCGCAATTTCGAGACCACCCACGGACGACAGCGCGCGGTGCGGTTCATCCAACGTGAGCGTGTGACGTGCGAGGCCGGTTTCGATGACGTGGACCTTGTGCGCGATACCGGCGGCATCGAGGCCTGTGCCTGCTCCGGCAATGTCCGCGGGCGACTTTGCGAGTAGAACCGAGGCGAGCGCCGCGGCTGCCGTCGTGTTGCCGATCCCCATTTCGCCGAACAGCATCAGGTCGGCGGGCGCTGCCGCTTCCACGGCGCGGCGACCCGCGGCGAGCGCCGCGTCGCATTCGTCCGCCGTCATGGCGGGCTCGGCGGTGAAGTCGCGTGTGCCGGAGCATGGCTTGTCGGTCACGACGCCCGGCAAGGGTTGCGCCGCCAGCGTTCCCGCATCGACGACTGTCAGCGGCACGCCAAGCTCGCGCGCAAGGACCGACACCGCCGCGCCGCCTGCCGCGAAGTTCTTCAGCATCTCGACGGTCACGGCCGAGGGATAGGCCGATACGTTCTGCGCGGTAACGCCATGATCACCCGCAAAAAGGATGATCGGCGCCTTTTGCGCCCGTGGCCGATCCGTGGCCTGCAACCCAGCCAGCGTGATCGCCAATGTCTCAAGCGCTCCGAGCGAGCCTGCGGGCTTGGTCAGAACCGCCTGGCGCGCGAGCGCGGCCTCTTCATGGCGAGCGGACGGCTCGGGGCAAGGCGCTTCGATCCAATCGAGTTGCATGGTGCTTCGCATTCTGGTGGTGAGGGCGTTGGGCGCTGCATGACATGACGACAGCTCGCGGGCAACTGTAACAGGCCTAACGGCCTCCCGCATCGAATGCTATGGAGACTGCACATTGCGCCCGGCCGCGATTGTGCCGCATTAACCTCAAGGACGCTCATGAAGCTCAGGCGGGTCTCGAAGGGTGGACAGCCGGTCGTTCAGATCGGTGTGGGTGACGGTTGGGTGGATGCAGCCCAAGCGTTGCGCAGCCTGGCAGGCGACCTCGCCGCCTCTGACATCGAGCACTGGTCGAGCGACATTATCGCGCTGCTGGGTGCCCCCGAGGATGTGCGCGGCCGGCTCCATGAGGCGGCTCGCAGCTTGCAGCCTTCCAGCGAGCCCAGGTCCGAGCACCTCCCCTTCGAGCCGAAGTCGTTCCGCGACTTCATGCTCTACGAGCGCCACGCCATCGATGCGGCGCGCGGGTTTGTGCAGAGATTCATGCCGGGCGTCTTGCCGATCGTGCGCGCGTACGAAGCCGTGCTCGGTGCGCCGTTCCCGGCTCTCAAGCCGCATGCGCTCTGGTATCGGCAGCCAATCTACTACATGGGCAACCATCTGGCGTTCGTGACGGACGGCGGAACGGTGGCGCTCCCCTCTTACACAAACGCGCTCGACTACGAGCTGGAGCTTGGGTTCGTGCTGGCGCATGAGCTTTTCAACGCGAGCCCCGAAGATGCCGAACGCGCTATCGGCGGCTTCGTCGTCGTCAACGATTTCAGTGCACGCGACGTGCAACGGGCCGAGATGCAGTCAGGCTTCGGCCCGCAGAAGGCCAAGCACTTCCGCAACGGCATCTCGACTGTCGTCGTCAGCGCCGACGAAATCCTGCCGCGCTGGCGCAGTCTCAAGGGCTCCGTGCGGATCAATGGGCAGTTGATCTCCGAGCCTTCGAGCGCGGGCGCACGGTGGTCGCTCGGCGAAGCGCTCGCGCACGCCTCGCGCGATGAGCGCTTGATTGCGGGCGAACTGTTTGCGACCGGGACGCTGCCCGACGGAAGCGGCATCGAAACCGGCCGCCTCCTCGCTGCCGGAGATACCATCGAACTTGCCATCGACGGCGTCGGATCGCTCACGAACCGGATCGCTGCCAAGGAAAGCACGCCATGAAAGTCATCGATCTCTCGAAGCCTGTGCAGTTCAACCGCGACGACCCTTTCTTCATGAGGGTCAAGGTGAAGCACAAGCCGCATTGGATGGCGAAGGTTCTGGTGCGGCTGCTGGGCCTGCCCTTCCGGCTGTTCCCGCGCGACTTCGTGGGCTGGGCCGACGACACCGTCAGCATGGGCGTGCACGCGACGACGCACATCGATGCGCCCTGGCACTACGGTCCAACATCGGGCGGCGCACCTGCGCAGACGATCGAGGCGATTCCGCTTGACCGCTGCATCGGCCCCGGTGTGGTGCTCGATCTTTCGCACAAGGCCGACGACGATCCGATCACGGTTGCGGACATGGAAGCGGCACTCGCGAAGTCCGGCGCAACGCTGACGGACCGGACCATCGTGCTCATCCGTACCGGGCGGGACCGGCTCATGGGAACCAAAGAGTTCTGGCAGACCGGCACAGGCATGACGGCCGCGTCAACGGAATGGCTGCTCGATCGCGGCATCACCGTCATGGGCATCGATCAGTGGGGATGGGATCTGCCGTTCCGGGCCC
>VFQQ010005556.1_pt1 | contig 10380 bp, 20 predicted proteins | sample 3512341 | NCBI WGS metagenome assembly VFQQ01 (sample SAMN10412373, study PRJNA504923) | tailings metagenome | isolation source: Relicate 2 Philex TSF1 revegetated site | place: Philippines: Tuba, Benguet | collected 2017-08-29
TCACGCCCGTAACCAGTCATAAATACATCATGCATACACACCATGTCGACATTTTGAGATACTGCCGTCTAGTTACCAGCCAAGCTCTTCTCAGTGAATGTTTGTTGTATGTTATGTGTTGGGCTTACCAGCTGTTAATTTGAGCAGCCTGAGCAGGAATAGGAGGAACACACAGGCGCGCACAAACATATTGCTGTCAACGTATCCACAGTGCAAAACTAAATAAGCCAAAACCCTGATGCTGGAAGGGTAAAAAATCAGATGTGTCACCTGCAAACAGACGCAAGCAACGGTGGCCATGGACCTATCACAGCAACTCGTTTTCTTAATATAAGGAGATCTGGCTCTCTCATCTGGGTCACGCTGATGTATGTAGTATTGTAGTAGTATGTAGTATAACACGTGCCACCTAGCTTGACAATACACAAGCAATGCACATAGACAAGATACATAGACAAGCATAGACATAGACAACACATAGACAAGCAATGCAGGGCAGTGATGTACGAGCGATCTTCAAGTCGAAAAGTCTCTGCCATACGCATTATGCATTATATATGCATTAAGATTACTATGGTGATGCCTGCCTAAGAGGTGTTTGTTGCGAGTTTGTCTGGTCGGAGAGCCCCATGACGATTCTACGATGACTGCTTTACACAGACTGTCTCGTTCAGCACAATGTTGGCTAATGTATAAGACGCATCAGTTGATGACAGTGCACAGGCAGTGCACAGATGACTACAGCGAAGGTTGCTGACAGCGTACAAAACGCTGCTTGATATGGTCGTGTGATACTTGATATAAACTCAGTATAGCGTGCTCCAGCCAAAGGTTGTGATGAAGTGCGACGGTAAAGAAGCAGACGGTAAAGAAGCGATGGTAAAGCGACGGTAAAGAAGCAGAATGACAGTCTTTAGGCTGGCATGCCTCAGCTTCATGCTTTCATGTCAGTGACACAGCCAGTCAGTATGAAATAAAGCGACCTCAACTGGAACCTGGAAAAATACTCAGCGCGTGGCGGTGGTTGGCACTGCTTCCACGGTATCAGACCAACTGTTTGCTACATATCAAGCCTGTTACATCATGGAGTCCTTATCCCAAGGCTGCACGCGATCTGATGCAAGGTACGCCGCGATACGGGTGCGGGTTCCGATCTGAAGCTTGTGCGCCTTGCAAAGAGGTGCCTCCTGCAAACATGGCCACTACATGTACTACTGTACCTGTTGCCTATCTTGTCATGATACAGTGTTGATGTCAGTTCATGCAATCGCACATTATACAAACTCTCACCAGCTTGTCGTAGGCCTCCCTGTAGTGCTGCTCACTGGCCGAAAGGAACTGAAACACATGGAGATCCGCGACCTGCAATCATTCATCAACACATCTGACTGCCGTGCTGTCAAAACCACAAATGGCTGCTGATCACAGAAGATCCGTTGCGTACCGTAATCTTGTTACCGACGAGGTAACGCTCTCCTTCAGCGCCTGGAGTGGCGCGTGACAAGATGGCTTCAAAGTATTGGACGTGCTTTGGAAGACGCTGTGTGCCATACTGCTCTCTGAAAGGTACAGATTCGGCTTCCTGGCCCTTGTGTGAAGAGTAGAAGTCCTTTGGATGAAAAGCCAGGCGGCCTGACAAAAGCATGGGGGGATAACAATATGTATATATGAACATACCAGTCACCAGACCTTCACCAGTACTATACTAACAAGTACATACTATTACATGCGCTTGTGAATACTACAACTGTAAGGCACGTGTTTCAAGCGAATCATTTGACTCATGGCACGTGTTTCATGACTCATCATGCGCCTTGGTCATTGAGCGACTTACCTTCAGCGACAGCGTCTGCGACAACAGCCAGAATCTGCACGGCATCACATTCAGCACAGAGGATTTGACTGTCTGTCAGACACTGAATTAAAAAGACAGTCAGAACAGACACTAAATTGAACAAACAGCATGCATACCTCGTCAACGTGAGCCTTGTCTTCCAGTGTGTCGCCATGCAGGCCGTAGCGCTGTCCCAGGTAAGATGCCACTACTGGTGTACTGCACAGAGTGAAACCATCTGCAACGTCATCACCACATCATCACAGCAGTTCCAATGCACCAGCAGTATGTGCTCTGTGTATGTGTACAAGCTCGAAAGAGTCCTTATGAGATCCTCACCATGCAGGACATGCATGATTGCTGCAGCCGCTGGGACATATTGTACCTCGTTCTATCGCAGGCGGTGCCCTGACGGGGAAGCCTGTGTTGCCGCCCTGTTAATGTCGCCAATGAAAGACAGGAAGCAATGTTACCCTGTGTCGTCCCAGGTGCCTGCACAACTCGGTATCAATGAACTTTGGTTAGCTAGGTCGCCATCACTACCTCACCTTGAGCCACCAGTCAACTATGACTTTGAAACCCTCACTTCCAGCCTCTCGGGCGGGCTCTCGGTCTGCAGCCATGTGGCAAGCGAGCTCCCAACGTGTGATGTTGCAGCGTGGCAGCGGGGCTCAAAGAAAACGCAGGAAATGACCGTGATACTTCAACTGGCCCACTTACATGGTACACCTGCCTCCTCAAAGACAAGCCGCACATACTCCCCACGACCCTTGATGCCAGGCCTGCGAGTATAGCGCTCGCACGTCCCCACTCGGTGCCCACTCTGCGCCGTACAGCGCCTGAAGCTCGCAGGCGTGTGCACGCAGGCTGGTTTCGCCAAGCCAGCAGTGCTTACCAGTACCACAGGTTCCAGGGCTTCTCCTCAGCCATGTCGGAGTGCCAAACACTAGAGCAGCGCCGGGTGCCAGGCAAGCGAGGCTTCGTGACTAGCAGGTCCCGCGCTGCGACTCTGCTGATGCCTGCCGCTGCTCTGATGGGCCACAGCACTTGTCCGTGCGTGCTTGAAGGTGGCAAGCGCGCTCGCAACTTCAGCTTTCTGCACGTGGATGGGCTTTCAGTGTACGTGTGTGCCTCTGCTACGATACAGGACGATGGACAGGCTACAGCTCCGATGCACGCTGGCCCTGAAGTATGCACGTTACATACGCAAAGGCGCGCTGGGCCCGACAGCTCTCCAACGAGCGCAGGGTTCCGATGCGCACGTTGCAACGCACGCCCGCCTCTGTGGTGTGCGTCTGTGCGGGTGCTCCATTCCGGGTGCACCATTGCTGTGTCGGGCTGCCTGCCGCTTCCTCACATTGCACAGAGCACAATCGCAGTGGCCCATCAACCAGCAGAAGCCACATAAGGGACAGAGGAAAGCGGCAGTACGCGACTGCAAAGCACAGATGGACGAGCGAGTAGCGGCAGCCGTGAAGGACGTCGTGGACGACTTCAGGCGCAAGTTTAAGGAGTTCCAGGAGGCAGAGCCGTTCTGGCAGGTGGTGCAGGGCTTTGTACACGCAGTGGATTGGCAGGTAAGGGAGCGCGCACAGTCGCGGTCGGTAGTCAGAGCAGCCGTCAGCCCGCACACGTCCTTCTGCTCGCCAGACTCTGGGCGGTGACGCAAGCTGATCCTGCTCAGAGGCCACACTGCGATGCGTGTCTGCGACTCTACAGGAACGCTGGATACAAGGGCTGGTGGCGGTACAGATCCTCGTGTTTGCCCTCGCCCTCCTGACACGGAAAAGTGTCGCTATACAGACGTGCATCTTTGGTCTGGCCAGTAAGTGGTGCAGCCTGCAGAGCATCGCAGCCAGAGCAATCTCTGCTCGCTGCGCTTTGCAACTATACCGTGGCCTATGCGTGTCATTTGCAGCTGGTATTGTCTTCATGGGCGAGCGCCTGAACAAGCTAGGCCACAAGCACTGGCGTGACTTCAGCGGCCAGAACTATTTTGATCCCAGCGGTGTCTTCTTCGGCGTGATGGTCTCAGGGCCGCTGATACTCACACTGTTCGTTATCTTGGTGAGTCTCACATGCATAGCTATGCCACTTCAGGCTGCGGCAGCGACAGCAGCCCGCATAGGGCTCATTGTCTGCCTCCGCAACGGATTACATGCACCGCAGATAAACTACCTAAGGACGTGCACACAACTCTTGATACGAGCCAAGCGAGCGGAGCTCAAGCATAGAGCCAGACAGAGAGCGCGTGAACAGGGCGCCAGCTCAGAAGCTAAGAAGGACAAGTAACTGCACTTAGTGGAGATATGCACTAAACTATCTGTACTGATGTCCTTAGGCTGCAGACGATCTCATGCATACGCTTGTCATTCATACTGGAACAAGGATACATGGATACGAGACCAGGTCAACTACTGTTATGTGTTCTCTATGTTACAGCCCCTAGTGCGCCAGTGCGTGTCTCCGTGCGTCCTCCCAGTTCATGTATCCCAGCACACTGCACACCATGATAAGCCACCATACAGCGTCCACTAGCAGCTCCACTCTCCAGTGGGACTTGTCTCTCGTGGTGGCGCTGGGAAGCTGGGTAGAAGGTGCTGCACAGGTGAGTGGGGTTGTGTGTGAAGCTGCGTCATGTCCTGCCGTGCCCTTGTCACAGGCAGAGCTGTCTCCCTCATCCCCCTCACACACCGCACTCAGCAAGGGCTGCTCAGTAGTAGTGTTAACACCTGCACAGTGCACACCATGGGCAACACATATGCACCGTAGACACGCCAGCAGCTGTTTATGACTGCCGTGTGTCTGTATGCTATCGGTGCAGGTACGAACGTGTGTGGTATCTCTGCTTACCCTTGTGTGAGAGTGTCTGTCTTAGCGTCTCGACCTCCTTCTCCAGTGCGGCCCTCAGCCTGCGCTCTGTGTTGAGCAGCTCCTGTAGGCGCTCCGCACTCAGTCGCTGATTGACCTGTGAGGTGAGCCACACACAACGCACACACACATACACACACACACCGCATGACATGTTACATGGCGCAGCGGGGCATCGCCTCTCAGCAGGGCCGTGCGCGCACCGGCCGACACACACACACGCACACACATGCTGCATGCTGCACACGCTGACCTGCAGTCTGCACGTGAGGCCCTTAGCGCGTGAACCAAAGCGCAGGGTGGAGAGGGTCTCTGCCGCGTTGTCCGCGTCAGGAGAGCAGCAACACAACAACACCGTACGCGCAGTGCCGCCCTGTGCAGCAGCAACAATAGCAACACACACACACACACACACACACACACACAAGGACAAGTGGCTGGCATGAGCAGTGTGGTGTCATACAGGCGAGATATGCTTGCAGTATGCCCGGGCCATCTGGAGTGGTCTGGTGTGTATGTGTGTCAGTGACTGACCAGTGAGTCCTGCAGCAAGCGAGTGAGTTTGGAGTCCCTGTACGGTACGTGACGCGCCCCTGTGCCACTACCTGGGCTCGTCTCAGTGAGCGCGTAGATGACATTGGCCAGACAGCCTACATAGGACACACACATACATACACACACAGAGCAGGAGGTAAATATGTTGCACACATGTGGCCATCCATGTCTTGCGTACGCAGTGCTCACATATGTGTGTGTTCACTCACTGAGTCCCTTGTTGATGAGCGCCCCCTCTGTCAGCAGAGTGCCCTGAGCACCAGTCTTACTCGCACGCTCACTGCCAGCCAAGTCACCCAGCACGAGCTTGCCTAGTCGCGCCTGTGCAGCACCCCACAGCATCCCAAAGCACACAAGACCGCATCTCACACTGCCCGTGTGGCACCTCCGCTGCATGGTTGCGCACTGCACGACTCGCATGGCTATCTCGCAACTCGCATGATAGCCCTGACACCACCGCGTATGTTAGCTCATACAAACCATACATTGCATGACGCAGTGATGTCTCACCTCTCCATTTGCCATGAACTGTTCCACGCGTATGGTGACCACACAGTGACTGCGACTTGACTCTGCGTTCATCGCTGTGGCTGACACAGAGCGCGCTGCCAGGCCCCTGTTCAACAGAGCCTCCAACTCACTCTCATCACACACCTCTACCTCGGTGGCACCTGAGGGTGGGAGACACACAGACGCACACACACACAAATCTGACACACATACACACACAAGAGTTTGACACAAATACACACACAGGCGCACACCATATACATACACACACACACATACCGGCGCACACACTGTGGCATGGCATGCGTACCTTCGACAAATGTACCGCGAAGAGGGTCTGTCTTAATGGCCAGGTTGTCCTTGCCACTGTCTGCCACCAAACAGCGGATGCGCTCGCAGTAGATCTCAACTATGCTCACAGTCACCTGCACACACACACACACACATATACATACACACACACGCACACACGTGAACGCAGTTAGGCATTGGCACCTCGACGTGTATCCTCTCGTGTCGCAAGCGCCGCTGCTCACGCACTACTGACCCTGAAGACTGTGCCCTGTTGTTCGCTGGCAACATGCGCGAGGTTCTCTCCCAGCCGCGTGATGGCTCGAGGCACGATGCCTTGGTTGTCGACATCACGAACAGCGCCCTGCACCAGACAGTAATCCGTAGACATGGTAAGCTGCGCTACACAATTCACACGTCACTAACTGCAGTACGCCGCTGCAGTACGCTGCGCAAACTCACAAAGAGCGAGTGAGTCTTGCCAGAGCCTGTCTGCCCATACGCAAGAATGCAGCCGTTGCAGCCCTTGAGCACTGTGTCTATTACGTGGTGACAGTCCACGAAGACCTGCGCTTGTGTTGAGTCTTGACCTGCGTGGTGCGCGGCAATGTGTCGCGTCTGCACCCGGACGGCGCCGCGCCTGCCCGTTGCTACCTTGCGGGGCGGCTACGTACCGTAGACCTACAGCAGCGCACAGCATAGACACAATGGATGAGAGCGACAGGGGAGCGCGGCTTGATCACGATGTGCACTTGGCAAGCTGCGCCACAACCCGTAGTCTTCACAACACTTCGAGCGCACCTTATCATACTGGAACTCAGTAGCCTCCCCAGCAGCAGCCTTCCACTGCAGAGCTCCTTCGGCGTGTAGGCTGGGCGCAAGGACGGGTGCCGACTGCGCCTTGCCAGGCCGGATGCGAATGCGCACGGATGTCGGCTCATTGGTATCCATATTTTGCTGTGAGCTGTGTCCTTATGGGCTGAGCTATGTCGCAAGGAGTCTGGCAGGGGCAGGGAGCGAGTTTGGGGAGTGGGAACGAATTCGAACCGCCCCCGTTTGTGCTGCGACTCTCGCCCTCTGCTCTGCACGCCTCTGCTCCAGAACGCTTTCACGTGCACTGACATAGGACACATAACCTGCTGCGTGTGCCAGCCAGCCTTCTCTGTTGACGTCACTACATCGACCTGCGCGCGTTGATGGCCAGCGCCAGACCCCAGCGCCGGGCGGCCCCGCGCACCTTAAAGGAAGCCTCAGAGTACGTACAGTGCACATGGTTCTAGAAGCACGCACCGCAAGGCACTGACAGGCAGCAAGACTGATGCGCGCGCTGGGTGTGCTGTGGGTGCAGCTCCGATGAGGAGACTGTCACCCTGGTGCAGCAAGAAGATGATTCAGACGACATTGTCATCAATGAGCAGGCTCCGCATAAGAAGCGGGCCGCAAAGCAGGTGGGCAGAGCAGGCCCAGGGTGCCCAGCGCACAGCACAGCATGGGGTGGGTGCCCCTGTCCTCACCCTCAGCAGAACGTGCCGCTCGTGCTTACACAGGTGCCCAAGACCCAGTCCTTGGAAGCCGTCTTGTCGGGAGCAGCTGGGGACGCACCAGCACGCAAGCGTAAGGCACCAGTTCCCGCCCACCTAGATGCGGGTCAGCTCTCTCTACTTGGTGCGTACCAGCTTCTCCGACCAGCATTGACTGAGCAGGGCAGCCCTAGCAGCAAGGCAGTCCTTGCTTGGGGTTGTCAGGCAGCGCTGACCGTGTCGGTGGCGCAAGGCACAGGTGGTGTGTGCTCTTAACTTTGAACGCAGAACAATTGGTCGAGTATCCACACGCCGCTGCTGCTGCCGCCAAGGTGCGTGCTGTCTGAGCTTACTGCTACAGTCCTGTCTTGCCGTCTCACTGGTGCCATGGCTAGCAAAGGGCGCGTGTTCGTCTGCGCGCAGGCCTGGGTGGAGAAGTACCGTGAGAACCCTGTACCCGGCACCGCAGACCTGCTCAGCCTCCTAGTGCAGGTGGGTGGGCCACGGAGGTGCGCACATCGTACGCTCACGCAGCGTGGTGTCCGTGGCTGGCTATGGAGACCAGGGACACTGTGCTTCGCGCAGGTTGCGGGTGCGTGTGTGGAGGTCACAGAGCAGGATGTGGAGGAGGGGGACACAGACAGCCTAGCGGTGAGACTGGCAGAGAGTGTCATTAATGACGGAGGCTGTGACCCGCTGCACGACAGAAAGACCACACAAAAGCTGCCTGGTGCCTTCACCATGTTCTGGTAAGTGAAGTCTACACTGACACAGGTACCATTGATGCGGTGTATGTGTGCCTGCTTTGTTGTAAGCCACCACGCTCACCAGCAAAGCCAGTGCACATGCATGCCTGACGGTCTGTGTGTGCTCCGTGCCGTGTGTCTGTGCTGCAGCACTACGCTCATGTCAGAGATGGACGCTGCAGAGCTGTTGGCGGGACAGGCAGACGACTTCGCCATGGACAAACTACTACACACAGTCATGTCCCTCAGCAGGTAAAACACTGTGTGCACACGCGCACACGTCAGTGATGCGGCAGCCAAGGCACGACCTGACTGGCTTGTGCTGCAATGCTTGCTATAGAAGCGCAAGGAGTTGCGTCCGCATACATAGCAACTTGCTTGTGTATGTGTGTGTGTGTGTGTGTGTGTGTTCGTGTCTGTGTGCTCCGTTCGCAGCTCCAACATTCGTCCCTTCCGTCTCGCTGCTACCCTGTGCGCGTCGTGTCTGGTGGAGGGGCTGGTGGCGGCCAGGAAGAAACGTGCAGAGTCCCTGGCCACTGCACAGTTCCAGTATGAGTCAGAGAACAAGAAGGGCAAGGCAGCCAACCAGGTGTGTCACACGCATACAGTGCATCTCTGTGCCTAGCAAGGTCAGGGTGTGCAGACTCTCGCTCATCTGTGTTCGCATAAGAGCCCCGTCCACGCCCCGTGGCGGCCGCTAGTCAGCAGTGCGCATGAATACTGACGAGGTAGGGTACGATTATGTGTGTGTGTGTGTGTGTGTGTGTGTGCTCAGAGTCTAGTCAAGTCTCTCAAGCAGGCTGTGGACATGTACCAGCGTCAGTCTGAGGCCCTGTCAGCACACATCAGTGAGCTCATCAAGACTGTATTCGCAGTGCGGTTCAGGTGTGTACTGCACAGCTCTGCCTACAGTTGCCTGAAGACTCTGCGGACTGTTCGCTCTTGTTTGGCGCTGAGTGTCATATGCACCTGCCTGTGTGTGTGCGTGTATGTGTGTGTGTGCGTCTTCACAGGGACAAGCAGGCCGAGGTTCGTGCGCGTGTCATCTACGCTATCGGTCACTGGGTCGACATGGACCCCGCATCATTCCTCGCTGACACACACCTCAAGTATCTGGGATGGGCACTCAGTGACAAGGTACGCGCGGACAGGGTAGCCAACTGTCATACAGACAACACACTGCGTGGAGCTGCACCAGCTTGTTGTGTTTTCATACACCTCAGCCTGACCGTGACCATTTGTGTGCTGTGTTGTGCTGCAGGAGCCGATCGTGCGCTACAACGCAGTCAACGCTGTGCTGCGGCTCTACAAGGACTCAGACAACGTGCAGGGACTGCGTGACTTCAGGGTAAGGGTGTTAAGAGAGCTAACTCAGCCATACGGGGAGCTTTGGGCCGAGCAAGTGTCGTTCATCTGTGTCTGTGCCTTTTTGTGCCCTACAGAGTCGTTTCGTGGACCGCATGCGTGAGCTGCCCTATGACCTGGATGAGCGTGTGGCTGTCAAGGGGGTGAGTGATGGGATGTGCTTCGCTTCCATGGCAGTACCACGCTCAACAGGGCGCACATCAGAGAGCAGTGCTGGACATACCCTCATAGCACATACGCACTACATGTTGTGCGTGTCTGTGTGTGTGTGTGTGTGTGTGTGTGTGTGTTTGTCTCACAGATGGAGTTGTTGGCGCGTCTTGTGTCCCTCAAGGAGATAGACCCCTCTCAGCTGCAGGATACAGCCGCACTGCTGGCTGATGACATACCAGAGATACGGGGTGCAGCGGCGGAGGTCATCGTGGGGGTGCTGGCAGCACAGGTGCAGGCGCACATACAGGTGCGTGCAGTGCTGAGCTCCTTGTATCTGCCAATGCTTACCACGGCATCACGCATACGTACACAGCTGTGGCAGCCCGCCTCGTGGTTTTACCTCTGACTATGTGTGTTTGTGTGACTGTCCCATACACAGAAACTTCAGAGTGAGGGTGCAGAGGAGGCTACACGGCCCAGCAGCGGTGCGGGGGGACGCTCCAAGGCAGGCACCAAAGCCAAGGGCGCTGCGGCC
>VFQQ010005557.1_pt1 | contig 10378 bp, 10 predicted proteins | sample 3512341 | NCBI WGS metagenome assembly VFQQ01 (sample SAMN10412373, study PRJNA504923) | tailings metagenome | isolation source: Relicate 2 Philex TSF1 revegetated site | place: Philippines: Tuba, Benguet | collected 2017-08-29
CGCAGGCTTTCGGCGCGATCGGCGATCCAAGTCTCGCCGCCTTCGAGGCCAAGGAACTCTGTGCGACCCTCGTAGGGCAACGTTTCCTCGGCGGGGTCGAGAATTTGAACAAGATGCCCGGTCGCGCCGTTGGCCGCGAGCGTTTCGATGCTTTCTCGCACCTGCTCGATGGGGTCGAGGAAGTCGCTGAACAGGAGAATGCCGGAGAAGCGGCTGACGCGCGTCTGCGACGGCTTGCCGGCCGTGAGCTGCGGTGCGTCGGTGTGCGAGGCAATGGCCTCGGCGAGGCGCGTCGAGGCGCGGCGGCTGGAGGTGGGCTGGGTCAAGCCAAGCAAGCCGACGCGTTCGCCGCTGCGGACCAGAAGCTCGGCCGCGGCGAGCATCAGCACGAGAGCGCGGTCCCGCTTCGTCACCTGCGCGAGGTGGCTGCGGAAATTCATGGACGGCGAGAGATCAGGCCAGAGCCACAGCGTGTGCGCAGCCTCCCATTCGCGTTCGCGCACGTAGAGGTGATCGGAGCTGGCCGAGCGGCGCCAGTCGATGAGCTGTGCCGAGTCCTGCTGCTCATATGTGCGGAACTGCCAGAACGTTTCGCCAGGGCCTGCACGGCGGCGGCCGTGAATGCCGTGCGCCACGGTCTGCGCGATGCGATCCGCTTCGAGGAGAAGGTCCGGCAGGCGGTCGGCCACGCTGTGCGCGTCGCGTTCGAGCGTGAACACGCGCGTGTCGCCGTCCTGTGCTGCCTGTCCAGGGAGGTGCGCCTTCAGCGCCATCTCCAGTTACTCCACTGCGTGGGCGAGGCGGGCGATGAGCGGGCCTAGCTCCTGTCCTTCGGCGCGGGCCGCGAACGAGAGTGCCATGCGGTGTTTCAGGACCGGCTCGGCCAGCTCGATGACGTCGTCGATGGAAGGCGCGAGGCGGCCGTCGATCAGCGCTTTCGCGCGGACCGCGAGCATCAGGGCCTGGCTGGCGCGCGGGCCGGGTCCCCAGGCGATGAAGCGATCGGTTTCGGTGCTGGCGCCCGTACCGGGACGAGCGGAGCGCACGAGCTTCAGGATCGCCTCGACGACCTTGTCGGGCACGGGGATCTGGCGCACGAGACGCTGAATGGCCATCAGGTCGCCGGCTGTCAGCACGGTCTCGACGACGCGGTCGTCGGTGCCGGTGGTGGCGTAGAGCATGCGCCGTTCGGCTGCGAGATCGGGATAGGTCACGTCGATCTCAAGCAGGAAGCGGTCGAGCTGGGCTTCAGGAAGAGGGTAGGTGCCTTCCTGCTCGAGCGGGTTCTGGGTCGCGAGCACATGGAACGGCTGGGGGACGTCGTGGCGGTTGCCGGCGACGGTCACGTGGTGCTCCTGCATGGCCTGCAGCAGTGCCGACTGGGTCTTCGGAGACGCGCGGTTGATCTCGTCCGCCATCAGGAGCTGGGTGAAGATCGGGCCCTTGATGAAGCGGAAGGAGCGGCGCTGGTTGCCGGTCGAGCTGTCCTCGAGGACTTCCGAGCCGATGATGTCCGACGGCATGAGGTCGGGCGTGAACTGGATGCGCTTGGCATCGAGGCCGAGCACGCGGCCCAAGGTTTCGACGAGCAGCGTCTTGGCGAGGCCGGGGACGCCGATCAACAGCGCATGGCCGCCGGAGAGGATGGTGATCAGCGTGCGCTCGATCACGACGTCCTGGCCGAAAATCACCGAAGCGGCAGCCTTGTGGGCGCGCTTCACGCGTTCGGCTGCTGCTTCGAGCCTCGGAACGATTGCTTCGTCTGTCTGGATAACGGTGCTCATGGATCGAGAACGTCCCGGCTCGCAGGTTGAAAGGTGCGCCGCCAGCCTACGCCTGACGCGCATTTCCGATGATGTGACGGGTTCGCGGGGGCAGCGGTCAAGTTAATAACCGGTAATTGCCTCGGGATACTACCGTCGCGATTGAAAGCTTTGTGCATTACGCCCGATGGTGCTCTCCCGATCAACAGCTCGAATACCCCGATGTTCCGGCATTCGATTTTGGTTAGTGAGGAGAGGCTGTTTGATGAACCTCGGCAATTCGGGCTAAATACCTGACGATAACAGCGATTTGACGGCCGAAGGTTTCGAACGCGCTCGATGAACAGGCTTGAGGAGATCCTGAAGCAGGCAGACCCCAAGGGGCCGGCGCCGGTTGAACGTTGGAATCCCCCTTATTGCGGCGATATCGGCCTTGCCATCTCACGGGATGGACAATGGCATTATCAGGGGAGTGCCATCACGAGGCCTGCCCTGGTTAAGCTGTTCGCTCGCGTGCTGCGGCGCGACGAGGACGGCCGCTTCTATCTCGTGACACCGGTCGAGAAGGTGGACGTGTCGGTCGCCGATGCACCGTTTCTAGCCGTGGAGATGCAGGCCGAGGGAACAGGGCGCGCGCAGTCGCTTCTTTTTCGGACCAATGTCGACGATGTCGTGCGCTGCGGGCCGGATCATCCCCTTCGGTTCGTGACCGGAGATCCCCAAGGTTTCAAACCTTATTTGCATGTGCGCGGGCGCTTGGAGGCCCTTGTCACGCGTGCCCTTGTGTATGACCTCGTGGACCTCGCGTCGGACCATGAGGGCCGTCCCGGCATCTGGAGCGGCGGCGCGTTCTTCCCGCTTCCTGCGTGAAGCGCTAGGGCGCTGACGAGGCCTTGGCTGGCGGCGGGGTCGTCGCGGCAGCGGCTTCGGTGGCCTTGGCGGGAGGCTGTGCGGCGCTGTCCTTGGTCGGCGAGGCTGGAGGCTTGGCCTTGGGTTTGTCTTTCGGATTGGTCTTCTTGTCGGCTTTGGCTTCCGCGGCTTCCGCGCCGGGTCCGTAGCGCTTCGGGCACTGGCGATAGAGGAACTTGTTGATCGACTTGATCATCGGCCGGTGAAAGATGCCGAGCGAATCTTCGAGCTTCGCGGCGGTCCAGATCGTCGATTTGACGTCTGCCGGGCCGTCGATGTTTTCGAGGTTGATCCAGACTTTGTCGGCCTTGCCGTCCTTGAACGTCAGCTTAGGTGAGAGCTTGATCACGACGGGTTTGATCTCGCCTTCGCGGTCGAGCACGCAATTCACTTGCTGAGCCGGAATGCGCACGGTGTGCTTCGGCTTCGTCAGCGCCGCGATGATGTCGGCGCGCTCGAGCTTGATATTGGCCTTGCAGCGTGCGTCACCGAAGCCCCACGAGACGCCCTTGCTTTCGCCGCCTTCGAGCGTGGACTTGGCCCAAGTTTTTTGAGCGTCGCATTTGAAGTCGTCGCCCTTCTCGGACTTTTCCATCACCATCGTGCAGAGGCGCTTTTCGCAGGCCTTGAGGGCGGGCAACTCGTCCGGCGGCTCTTCGAGCGCATGTGCGGGCAGATTCGCAACCGTCAGTGCGCATGCGAGACCGGCGAGCCGCAGGGCCCATGGGTTGCGCCTGGCGGGAAACGAGCGGATGCCCATCTTGGCTCCTGACACGAAGTCTTGGACTTTGGTGGAATTGGAAAACCTTGCCGGTACTGGCATCCGATTGAGCCGAGATTTAGGCCCCAAGCGGGCCGCCCGTCGCCTACCGACGGGTCCGAACGGCACAACCGGCGGGCTTGAAGCGCCGGAAAGCTTGGGGTACCAAGCTTCGTCAACGAACCGAAACACTGGGAGGTCTCTTATGGGGGTCAATACTTCGGGCGGTCATCCGGCAATGGACTATGCCGAGCACAACCGCACGTATGCCAATTTTCTTGCTTGGTCGAAGGTCCTGATCGTTTTCCTGGTCGTCCTTCTGTCCGGCATGGCTTACTTCCTCGTCTAAGCCAACCTCCCCACCTCGCGTTTCCGGCTTCGGACGGCGCTAATAAGTGATTTGGCGCCGTTCGCCGTGCCGGAATGCCGGTCTCCCTTCGCGGGGAGATTCCACCGGGCCGGTTGTGCTGGCCCATCGCTTCCGCGCCTCTTGGCGCATGCGTGTCAACGGATGGTTCGATGGTTACCATTGCTGTGACGGCCGAGGGGCCGGATGAACCTCGCGTCGCCGTCTCGCCCGAGACGGTGAAGAAACTCACGGCTCTGGGCGCCAAGGTGCGCGTGCAGTCCGGGGCCGGAGCGCGTTCGCGCTTTTCCGACGAGGCCTTGAAGGCCCAGGGCGCTGAGATTGCCGCGTCGGCGGCTGAAGCGCTGTCCGGGGCTGACATTCTCCTCAAGGTACGCCGTCCGGCGCTTGATGAAATCGCCCAGCTGAAACCCGGCGCCATGGTGGCGGCGATTCTCGATCCCTACGACAGGGCGGGAATCGAGCCGTTGGCGGCGCCCGGCGCCAGTCTGTTCTCCATGGAGTTCATGCCGCGCATCAGCCGCGCGCAGTCCATGGACGTGCTGTCGAGCCAGGCAAACCTCGCCGGTTACAAAGCGGTGGTCGACGCCGCTTCGCTGTTCGGCCAGGCGCTTCCGATGATGATGACGGCAGCCGGTACGGTGCCAGCCGCCAAGGCCTTCATCATGGGTGTCGGCGTCGCGGGCCTGCAGGCCATTGCCACGGCGCGCCGCATGGGTGCCGTCGTGTCGGCGACGGACGTGCGGCCTGCCACGAAGGAGCAGGTGCAGTCGCTCGGCGCGAAGTTCGTCGCGGTCGAAGACGACGAATTCAAGCAGGCGCAGACGGCGGCCGGCTACGCAAAGCCGATGTCGCCCGAGTATCAGGCCAAGCAGGCCGAACTCGTCGCCAATCACATCAAGGCGCAGGACATCGTCATTACGACGGCTCTCATTCCGGGCCGTCCGGCGCCGAAACTCGTCTCCGCCGCCATGCTCGCAACGATGAAGCCAGGATCGGTGATCGTCGATCTGGCGGCCGAGCGCGGAGGCAACGTCGAAGGCACAGTGCCCGGGCAGACGGTCGAGGTCTCCGGCGTGAAGATCGTGGGGCCGATCAATCTCGCGGGCTCCGTACCGGTCAACGCCTCGAGCCTCTACGCCAAGAACCTCTATGCGTTCCTGGAGCTGTTCTTCGACAAGAAAGACAAGTCGTTCAAGGTCAACTGGGACGACGAGATCGTGAAGGGCACGCTGGTCGCCAAGGACGGCAAGATCGTGCATCCCAACCTCGCTCCGCAACCGGCCTGAGGGAACCAGCCATGAAAGCGAAAGTGATTTCACTAGCCGCTGCGATGGCGCTGCTGCCGTCTTTGGCGTGGGCATCGGGCGAAGGCATCGGGGGGGCGGTCGATCCCTCGATCTACCGTCTCATGGTGTTCGTGATGGCGATCTTCGTCGGCTACTACGTGGTCTGGAGCGTGACGCCCGCCCTGCATACGCCGCTCATGAGCGTCACCAACGCGATCTCGTCCGTGATCGTTGTCGGCGCGCTGCTGGCGGTAGGGCTCGAACTCGTCGCGGAAGGCACGACGCTGGCACGCATCTTCGGCTTCCTGGCGCTCGTCATGGCGTCGGTGAACATCTTCGGCGGCTTCCTCGTCACGAGCCGCATGCTCGCCATGTACAAGAAAAAAGATAAAGCCGGGAAGTAGAGGGACAGCTGATGACTGCCAATATCGCCGCTTCTCTCTACCTCGTCTCAGGCGTCCTGTTCATTCTGGCGCTGCGCGGACTTTCTCATCCGGAAACTTCGCGGAAGGGCAACATGTTCGGCATGGTCGGCATGACCATTGCCATCCTCACGACGCTCGCGGTTTCCAATCCGCAAGACACGCTGACTTGGGTTCTGATCTTCGCCGGCCTCGGCATCGGTGCCGTTATCGGCGCGGTGATCGCCAAGAAGATCCCCATGACGCAGATGCCGGAGCTGGTCGCGGCGTTTCACTCGCTCGTCGGCCTCGCGGCGGTGTTCGTGGCTGCGGCTGCGCTCTACGCGCCGGAAGCCTTCGGCATCGGCCATCCGGGTAACATCGGAGCTGCAAGCCTCGTCGAGATGGGGCTCGGCCTCGCCATCGGTGCCATTACGTTCACCGGCTCGGTGATTGCGTTCGCAAAGCTCTCGGGCCGCATGTCGGGCGCGCCGATCATCCTGCCGATGCGGCACGTGGTAAACCTCGGCCTCTTCCTTGGCATGGCATTCCTCATCTACAAGTTCTGCCTGTCCGGCGGCGACACGACGCTGTTCTGGGCGATCACACTCCTCGCGCTCGTGTTCGGCGTTCTCATCATCATCCCGATCGGCGGCGCGGACATGCCGGTCGTCGTGTCGATGCTGAACTCGTATTCGGGCTGGGCAGCAGCGGGCATCGGCTTCACGCTCGGCAACATCGCGCTCATCATCACCGGCGCGCTGGTCGGCTCGTCGGGCGCGATCCTCTCGTACATCATGTGCAAGGGCATGAACCGCAGCTTCCTCTCGGTGATCGCGGGCGGATTCGGCGGCGAGACGGCCGGGCCCAGCGGCGGCGGCGAGCAGAAGCCGGTCAAGCTCGGATCCGCCGAGGATGCGGCCTACGTTCTGAAGAACGCCTCCAAGGTCATCATCGTACCCGGCTACGGCATGGCCGTTGCCCAGGCCCAGCACGCGCTGCGCGAGATGGCAGACGCCATGAAGAAGGCCGGTGTCGAGGTGAAGTACGCGATCCATCCGGTTGCCGGGCGCATGCCGGGCCACATGAACGTGCTGCTTGCCGAAGCCAACGTCCCCTACGACGAGGTGTTCGAGCTCGAGGACATCAACTCCGAGTTCTCACAGGCCGACGCCGTCTACGTCATCGGCGCCAACGACGTCGTGAATCCCGCAGCCGAGGACGACAAGACCTCGCCGATCTACGGCATGCCCGTGCTGCAGGTGTGGAAGGCCGCGACCGTGTTCTTCAACAAGCGGTCGCTCGCATCCGGTTACGCCGGCATCGACAATCCCGTGTTCTATCGCGACAACACGGTCATGGTGCTCGGCGACGCCAAGAAGATGACCGAGGAGATCGCCAAGGCGATGGCGCATTAGCGCCATCGCGGCTGTTGGTCGATTGCACCTTGTGCGCATCAGTCGGCTGATGAGTTGCAGCCGGCTTTGCCAAATGGGATTTGTGGCCAAAGGCTTGGGGGTTCCGAACCCACAAGCGATTGTGTGCGGCAACTTTGTCCCCTTGCACGAAAGATCGAGAAAACTCTAGCCTTCGTACTTGGCCTTATCTGAGGGCATCGCTCTATCGAAGGATTTGCGCATGAGGGCTCCGGCACTCCTCATCGGTCTCATCCTGCTTGCTGCACATCCGCGGGCCGCGTTTGCCGCCGGTCTCGAGGTTCAGCCGGTCATCGGCGGCAACCCGATGCGCTGTTACGACTATCGCGGCGCCGTGGTGCGCACGCTGCAAATGACGGAGCTGGGAGACGTGGGGCGCGCATCCATCATCGCGCGCATGCCGATCATCTCCCTCGACCCCGAGCGCATGGCCGCGCTGCCACCCAAGATGCAGATCTTCTTCTACATGCATGAGTGTGCGCATCACGTCCTGGGCCACGTGATCAAGCCGACGCTGCAGAGCGAGCGCGATGCGGACTGCTGGTCCATCAACTACGGACGCTGGGCGGGCCTGTTCTCGCGTGCGGACGTCGAGGGCTTTGCGCCTTACCTCGCCAAGAGCAACGGATCGAAGTTCGGGCACCTGCCGGGGCCGGAGCGGCAGGCTTATCTGCTCAATTGTTTCGATAAGCCCGAAACCGAACCGGCTCAAAAGCTCGCCGGACCCTTCCGGGCGCCTAACGATAGCGAGTCGGAATCACGAGCCGCTGGCCAATAGCGATGCGTTCGCTGGAGAGGCGGTTGGCGGCGACGATGTCGCCGACCGGAACGTTGTGTCGGCGTGACAGGCTGTAGAGCGTGTCTCCCTCGCGCACCTCGACGACGTTCGGCGAGAAACGCTCCGAGCCAACCGAGCCGGTCGTGACGCGCTGCGGCTGCGGCCAGTTTTCCCGTTGAGGCTGTTGCCAGCGATTGTTCGGATCAGGTGCAGCGTTGGTTCCCAGGCTGCCGGTCTGAATGTTCTGAGACGCGTAGGGGCCGTGGCCGCTGTTATAGGACGCGTACTCGCGCGGTGTCGGCTGTCCGGGATCTACGTAGCGGCGCGGAGCTTCGGCATAAGGCCGGCCATACGTTCCGTCGCTATAGGTATTTCCCGGTGACGAGCCGTCCGGATAGGTGCGCGGTGCGTCACGGCGCATGCCTTCGTAAGGACGCGGAGACAGGCTCGCTGTGGAGGAGAAGCTTTCCTGCGAGCCGGTGCTGCAACCGGCGAGCGCGATCGTGAGGGCGGACAGGATCAGCCAAAGGGCGCCGATCGAGCGGGACGGGGAACGCATGACCAAAAACTCCGCAAACGCATACAACCTTAAGAAGCGCAGCTTTTGGTTAATGGAGACTTAAGGTTCGGGATCCTTTTGTCCATGCTAAGGGTTTCGTCGGGCGTGCCGGTGATGTTCGTAATGCGTGAATTTTGGAGCGTGAGGGGTGGGGACGGTCTTCAAAACCGCAGCGGGAGTGTTGTTAGCAATGGGTCTTCTGGCGGCGATCGTTCCGATCATTCAGCGCAAACTCATGTATTACCCGGACACGACCTACTTCACGCCGAAGAGCGCGGGTCTCTCTTCGGGTGTCGAGGAGCGCGCGATCGAGACGCCCGATGGCGCGCGCGTGCTTGCCTGGTATGCCCGTGCCAAGCCGGGCATGCCGACCCTCCTGTATTTCCATGGCAACGCGGGCTCGCTTGAAACGCGTATCGAGCGCATCCGCAAATACATGGCGCGCGGCTTGGGCGTGTTCATGATGACGTACCGCGGTTTTGGCGGAAGCACCGGGCAGCCGTCAGAAGCCGCGAATGTGGCGGACGCAAAGCTCGCGTACGACCAGCTCACCGCGCTTGGCGTCGATCCAGTAGACATCATCATCTACGGCGAGTCGCTCGGAACGGGGGTGGCCGTTCAGGTGGCTGCGGTGCGGCCGGCTGCGGGGCTCGTGCTCGATGCGCCCTACACCTCCATGGTGGATCTCGCTGCCCTGCATTACCCCTACATTCCGGGCCGCTGGTTCATGACAGATCGCTACGATACGCGCGCGCACATCAAGGACGTAGCTGCGCCGCTTCTCATTCTGCACGGGGAGCTCGATGACATCGTCCCGGTGACGATGGGGCGGGAGATTTTCAATCTCGCGCCGCCGCCGAAGGTGATCCGCACGTTCCCAGGGGCGGGGCATGCCGACCACTATCTGTTCGGCTCGTATGACGCCCTCTATGGGTGGATCGACGATCTGAGACGCGGTCGATACCCGTTGCAGCGCCGCGGTTAGCTGGCGAAGCCGATTGTGATGGCGCCGATCAGCAGCAGAACGCCGTAGACGACGAGCGGAACGAGGACGCCAGCGACATAGGGATAGGCCTTCAACCGGCCGGCCGTCGTCTTGAGGTCGCTCATGATGACGTATCCGCCCATGCTGCGGCGGAACCAGCCCGTTACCTCTCCCTTTTGACCGATGTGTTTCTTGACACGCCGCCAGCCGGCGAAGAGGTCGCCTGCCGGTCCCCAGAGCGAGCGGAAGTCGACAGTCATGCGGCCCGTGGTGTCAGCAAAGATCGTGTCCTCGCCGATGATCGAACCCGCGTTCGCGCGCCCGATCACCTCGCCGTCGAGACGGACCGGACGCCCAATGACGGGCGAGGCGGCCACGTCGCCCATGAGCGTCACGACGTCGGTGTTGGCAGGCTGCGAGAATGGATATGTGATCGGGATCAGCAGAGCCCAAACGAGAATGGCGGCCGGGACGGCGAGCAAACCGAGCGTAGGCCATCCCCCCGCAAGAGCGAGGCCCACGCCCGCCACGAGGGTTGCCGCCGGCAGAGCGGGCAGTGCGAGTTCGCGGAGGAATTTGCGCCAGAGGTAAGCCCGATCGACCTTTGCGCGGCGCGCGGCGGCTTCGATGTCGATGTCCTGAAACGGCTGGCGTTTTGCTGCGGCGATGTCGGAGAGGGCCTGGATGCGTTTTCCGGTCAGCGGATGCGTGGAGTTCAGCTCCACGAATTTTGCCCAGGGATTGTAGATATCGAACAGCATCGCATTGGCCGTTGCTTCGGGATGCTGCTTGGAGGCTTCGACAACGAGGCCCAGCGGAGCGGCTCCCTTGAAGTCGACAACACCCATGTGGCGGGTAGATGCGAGAAGTTGGCGCGTTTCGTCCGTGTCGTCGACCTTGGCGATGCCGTAAGCGATCTTGATCAACGCGTTGGCAAGGTGGCGCGCCTCGACGCGCTCGGCCGCGAAGCTGTCGGCGAGGTATTCGCGGGTTCGGCTCAGGTACAGCAGGATGTACGTTCCGAGCAGGTACATCACGTAAGCCGCGATGCCGACGATAAAGAGGTTGTTCTTGTCCTTCGAGCTCGAGCCGCCGGATTGCCGGCGTGTCAGGCTCGAATACATGACGTAC
>VFQQ010005558.1_pt1 | contig 10377 bp, 8 predicted proteins | sample 3512341 | NCBI WGS metagenome assembly VFQQ01 (sample SAMN10412373, study PRJNA504923) | tailings metagenome | isolation source: Relicate 2 Philex TSF1 revegetated site | place: Philippines: Tuba, Benguet | collected 2017-08-29
ACGGTCGAGAACGAGATGACCATGCCGGTCACTGTCAGGCAGGCCACGAACATGCCGGCGCCGGCGCAGGCGAGCGCGACCACCACCATGTTGCGGCCGCCGGTCGCCAGCATCCTGATGATGTCGGCGGGATAGAGCCGCGTGTGGCGGCGCAGCCAGGATGCCGGCCATACCGCCATGATGCCCCAGAAGGCCGCGAAGGACGGCGAGTAGCCGATCGCCATGGCGCCGATCATCGCGAAGACCGGCACCAGCAGGTGGACATCCTTCAACACATAGGACCAGGTCGGGATCTCGCTGGGATCGCAGCCCGACAGGCGCTGCCGCTTCGCCTCGAAATGGACGCTGATCAGGATCATGAAGAAGTAGAGCAGCGACCCGGCGATCGCCGCCAGCGCGATGGTCTGGTAGGGGATGTTGGTGATCTCGGCCATGACGAAGGCGCCGGCGCCCATGACCGGCGGCATGATCTGCCCGCCGACGGAGGCTGCGGCCTCGACGCCGGCCGCGAATTGCCGGCGATAGCCCAGCTTGATCATGGCGGGGATGGTGAAGGAGCCGGTGGCGAAGACATTGGCCACCGACGAGCCGGAAATGGTGCCGAACATGGCGGAGGAGACGACCTCCACCTTGGCCGGCCCGCCCGCCTGCCGGCCGGCGACCTTCATGCCGAGATTGTGGAACAGCATGCCGACGCCGGAGCCCTCGATGAAGGCGCCGAAGATGATGAACATGGCGACCATCGTCGCCGAGATGCCGGTGATCGAGCCGTAGATGCCGCTCGAACTGAACAGGTACATGGTCTCGACGATCTGCACCGCGGGGATGTCGCGGAAATGCAGGATGCCCGGCATATATTCGGTGACGAACAGGTAGAGGATGCCGGCGGCGACCAGCCCGGCGAGAATCGGCGTCACGGCCCGGCGCAGCGCCTCCAGCACCAGCACGATCGCCAGCACGCCCATGACGAGCTCGACCGTCGAGACCGGGTCGACCGTCTCGAAGCGCAGGTTGATCACCGACGAGCAGTAGGCACCGCCATTGGCGCAGCCGAACGAATAGAGGCTGGGCAGGATGGCGAGCCCGGACAGCACCCAGTCGACGAGGCTCGGACGGTCCTTCGGCGAATGCTCGCCCGCGGGGTAGAGGATGAAGGCCAGCGGCAGCAGGAGCAGCAGGTGGACCGAGCGCTGCTCGCGCGGCTCGAGGAAACCGAAGCCGCCGGTCCACAGGTGGAACAGCGAGGCGGCAACCGCAACGGTGGCGGCAAGCCAGAAGACAGACCCCTTCAGGTCGCGCATATCGAACGTCCGGTCACGACCACGGGGGCGTCAAAACGAAGCGAGGCCCGGACGCTGCGTCCGGGCCTCGTGGGGAACGGGGTCTCAGCTCTGGACCCAGCCGCGCTCGCGGTAATAGCGCAGCGCGCCGGGATGCACCGGCACCGGCCGGTTGGCGATCGCCGTCTCGCAGCGATAGTCCTTCAGCGAGCCGTGGATGCGTGGCAGTTCGGCGACATTCTCGCAGATCGCCTTGGTGATCTTGTAGACGATCTCCTCGGACACGTCGGACGAGGTGACGAGCGTCGTCGCCATGACCAGCGTCTTCACCTCGCGATTGCCCTGGAAGCGCGGATAGGTGCCGACCGGGATGACGCCCGCGCCCATGCCGTGGCGCTGCTTGAAGGCGTCGAGCACGTCCTGCGGGATGTCGAGCAGTTCGCCATCGCGGCCGGTCGCCATGTCGACCACCGCGGAGCCGGGAAGGCCAAGCGCGAAGAAAGCGTAGTCGATCTGGTTGTCGCGATAGGCCGAGGCCACGTCGGCATAGGCGGCGAGCGTGAAGCGCCAGCCACGCGCGCGCAGGGTGTCGTAGGTCTGGCCGTAGACGGCGAGCAGCCAGCGCAGGGCGATCTCGTCGGTCGCGCCGTTGTTGGCGCCGCCGAAGCGGATGTTGCGGCCCTCGCGGAACAGCGTCGGGATGTCCATGGTCTGGCCGGGCGCGCGGATGAAGTGATAGGGCGTGTCGCCGAAGGACTGACCGATCATGCGCAGCTTGTCGGCCGCCGGCCGGCCCTGGTAGGTGCCGGTCCCGCCGGCCGCCATGGCGGCGAAGATGTCGATCGACATGGCGAGCTGCGCCTGACCCTGCTGGATCGCCACCGGATTCGCCGCGCCGCCGCCCGGCACCGCCTTCACGGTGAGGCCCGGCACCTTGTCCTCCAGCAGCTTGGCCGCGCCCGACACGATGGTGTACCAGCCGCCGCCGATGGAGCCGCCGCGCCACTCGATGGTCTGCGCCAGCGCGCCCGTCGTCATGGCCACGGCAACACCGGCCGCCACCGCGATCCGCTTCAGGAAAGTCCCGTTCAACATGGGTTCACGCCTCTGGTCCCGCGGGCCTTGGCGCCCGCCTCTGGGGCGAGTTTAGCCGCGCCCGATACCGCCGCAATGGCGATCTCGCGCAGGCCTGCTGCAATATTTTGCAGGCCTGCGATTGCGGCAGGTGTGGGAGGCGGCGGCCCGTCAGAACCGCTCGGCCCGGAACGGCGCGATCGGCAATGACGGCGTCATACCCGCAACGATCTCGCTGACCACCCGCCCGGTGATCGGCCCGGTCGACAGGCCGATATGGCCGTGGCCGAAGGCGAAGACGACATGCGGGTGGCGCGGGGCGCGGCCGATCACCGGCAGGCCGTCCGGCGTCGAGGGGCGCGAGCCGTGCCAGGGACCGGGCTCGACCGCCGCGCCGACGGCCAGCGTCTGGCGCGCCTCGGCCTCGACCGCGTCGATCTGGGCATGGTTCGGCGGTGCATCGCGCCGGGCGAGTTCGACGCCCGACAGGACGCGCAGCCCGGCATTCATCGGCGCCACGATATAGCTGCCGCCGGTGTCGTAGATCGGCCGCGTGAGCTTGTGCTCCCCGGCGTCGGTGAAGTGGCGGTGATAGCCGCGCTCGGCGGCCAGCGGAAAGCGGTAGCCCATCGCGTGGGTCAGGTCCTGCGAGGCCGGTCCGGTCGCGACGACTACGGTCGCCGCGCGCAGCTCGCCACCGCCCTCCAGCAGCACCTTCGCCCCGTCGCCGTTCTCGAGGACATTCGTGGCCCGCGCCTGGACGAAGGTCACGCCGCGCGCCCGCGCCGCCGCCTCGTAGGCCTGCACGAGCCCGCCGGGATCGAGCACCGACCCCGTCTCGGTGTGCCAGATCGCGCGCGCGAAGCGCCGCTTCAGCGCCGGCTCGAACTGCGGCAGCTCGGCGCCGTCGATCACCTCGAAACCGACCCTGTACTGCGTCAGGATCTCGCGCTCGAGCGCTGTGCCGGCGAAGGCCTCCTCGGTGCGGTAGAGCTTCATCCAGCCGCGCCGGATGATCAGGTCGCGCGCGCCGATCGCGCCGGCGATGCGCCAGTGCTCGTCATAGGCGGCCGCGCAGAGCGGATCGAGCGCCGCCGCCGCCTCGCGCCATGAGGTCTCGTTGCAGCGCCTCATGAAGGCCAGCAGCCAGGGCGCGACGCTCAGCAGCGAGCCGTAGTCGACACGGATCGCATTGTCGCGGTTGAGCGCATAGCGCGGGAGCTTCTTCAGCAGGCCCGGCGCGGCCACCGGGAACAGCGAGCCGCGCGAGATGACGCCGGCATTGCCGTAGCTGGTGGCGTTGCGGATGCCGCCGGGGTCGACCAGCGTCACGCTCAGTCCCCGTTCGAGGCAGGCGAGCGCGGTGGCAAGCCCAACCATCCCGCCGCCGACGACGGCGACATCGCTCATCGGCATGGTGCTCACCGCTCGACCTTCGGATGCGTGCCCTCGCCGAGATCCCAGTAGAGCCCGGCCATCAGCCCGATCGCCTCGCGCACGAGCGCGCTCGGCACATGCTCGTTGGGCGCATGCTGCGAGCAGCCCGGATAGGAGTGCGGCACCCAGATGGTCGGCATGCCGAGGATCTCGGCGAAGACGTCGTTCGGCAGCGAGCCGCCGGCATTGGGGATCACCGCCGGCTTCTTGTTGGTGGTCAGCGCGATGGAGGCCGCCGCCCACTGCACCCAGGGATGGTCCGGATCGGTGCGCGTCGCCTTGAACGAGGCGTCGCGCCCGCTGGTCACCTCGACGTCGGAGAAACCGTGGCGCGCGAGGTGCCGCCGGATCGCCGGGATGAAGCCGTCCGGGTCGGAGCCGACCACCGTGCGGATCTGGCAGACCGCCTTGGCCGAGGGCGGCACGGCATTCTGCGGGTTGCCGATGTCGCCGGCGCCGAAGGCGAGGATCTCGAATGTGTTCCAGCCATAGACCTTCTCGGCCGGCGTGAAGCCGATCTCGCCCCACCAGGGCTCGATCTGCGGGCCGCCGGGAATGCTCGCCGGCTCGATGTCGGCGAGCGCCCGGCGCACCGAATCCGGCAGCTCCTTCGGCAGGAGTTCGTGGACCAGCACCTGGCCGGTCGGGCTGATGATGGTCGCCAGCGCATGGGCGAGCCTGGCGGCCGGATTGGACAGCAGCCCGCCCCAGTTGCCGGAATGGTGACCGCCCTCGCGCGCATTGATCGCGAAGTCGATGCGGTAGCCGCCGCGCGAGCCGAGGCAGAGCGTCGGCCGCTCGGCGGTCAGCCGCGGTCCGTCCGACCCGATCAGGATATCGGCCTTGAACAGGTGGCCGTGCTCGCGCGCGAGATCGTGCAGGCCGGCCGAGCCGACCTCCTCGCCCATCTCGATGAGGTAGCGCACGTTGAAGCCGAGCTTGCCCCGCGTCTCGATGACCGCGCGCAGGGCCTCGATGTTGATCGCGTGCTGACCCTTGTTGTCGACGACGCCGCGGCCGTACCAGCGCTCGCCGGTATCGTCGAGCGTCCAGGGGTCGCGCCCCTCCTGCCACTGCCCCTCCATGCCGGCGACGACATCGCCGTGGCCGTAGCCGAGCACGGTGACCAGCGCCGGGTCCTCGATCCGCTCGGCCAGCAGGAACGGCCCCTTGGCCTTCGGATGGGTGAGGGTACGGCAGGCGAAGCCGAGTGCCTCCAGCGACGGCTGCATCTCTTCGGCCAGATAGCGCGCGAGATCCGGGGCCCGGGCCGGGTTCTGGCTCTCCGTCGGGATCGCGATCCGCCGGGCGAAGATCGCCTTCAGCCGGCCGTCGTCGAACATCTGGTGGGCGGCAGCAATGGCGGCGGAGCGGGTCATGGGTACCTCACGGGGAATGGCGTCGCCGTCACCGCTGGACGGCGGGTGGCGCGAAGGGGTCGACGGTTGCGAAGGCATCGATCAGCCGGAGCTCGGTGCGCGTCGTGCGCGCGCGCTCGACGAGGAAACGCATGGACGCGTCGAACCCGTCGAGCCGCCGCGGCAGCGCACGCAACGGCTCGTCGAGCGGCCGGGTGAAATCGTCCCAGTGGATTGGCAGCACGCGCGTTGCGCCGACCGCGCCGACGATCTCGTCCCAGTAGCGGCCCATATAGGCCTGGTCCTGCTGGCCGAGGCCGCCGACGCCGAGGAACACGGTCTCGGCACGGCGGCCGGCGAGGAGCCCCGGCACGAAGCCCGCGCTGCCGGCAATCACCAGGCTGCGGCCCTCGTGCTCGACCAGCAGCACCCAGCTCGTCCCCTCGCGATAGGCGGAGGCGCGGACCGGCGGGCGCAGCGGCTGATCGATCGTGCCGCCGGTGAACAGGGTCGGCACGTGGCGGCTGGCGAGAAATGTCACGCGGAACCGGCCGAAGCTCATGGTCTCGCCGTGGCCAACAACCCGGATCCGGTCCTCCGGCAGGTCCCATCCGCGCCCGATATTGGCGGTCGATTCCGAGCCGACCAGCAGCGCGCCGGTACGGCGCGCGACCTCCGGCGAGTCCATGGCGTGGTCGTAGTGCGAATGGACCGGGATGACCGCGGCGAGACGGCTGACCCCGGCACGCTCCAGGCTGCGGGCGATCACCACCGGATCGGGCGCGACACGCCCGAAGGCGACCTCGACGATGCCCGGCCGCGAGAAGAAGCCGTCGGTCATGAAGGCCGTCTCGCCATCCTCGACCAGCAGCGTGGCGACGCCCAGATAGGTGACGCGCACGCCCGGCGCCGCGCGTGGCACCGACGGCTGGAACAGCGCGCGCAGACCCGAGACGTCCGGCCGGTCGGACAGCACATAGGCGACGAGGCCGCCCGCCAGCAGGGCGAGCACCGCGACGCCGACCGCCGTCCATTTGAGGAACCGCTTCACGGCCGCGACCTCTCCCGCTCTGGGCGGACCTTATCTCACGCCGCCCGTTTCGCCATGTCGGGATCGTGGAGGTGGCATGCGACCAGCCCGCCCTCCGCGGCCACCGGCTGCGGGGCGAGGGAGGCGCAGGGGCCGAAGGCGTGCGGACAGCGCGGATGGAAGGCGCAGCCGGAAGGCGGATTGAGCGGATCGGGAAAGGCGAGCCCGAGCCCGGTCTCCGGAATGCCCCTGCCGGGTTCGGGCGTGAGCACGGAATCAAGCAGCGCCCGCGTATAGGGATGGCGGGGGCTGCGGAACAGGCTGGCCGTGTCGGAGAGCTCGACGACGCGGCCGAGATACATCACCGCGACCCGCGTCGCGATATGCTCGACCACGGCGAGGTTGTGCGAGATGAACACATAGGTCAGGCCGAGGTCCCGCCTCAGGTCCATCAGCAGGTTGAGGATCTGCGACTGAACGGACACGTCGAGCGCCGAGGTCGGCTCGTCGCAGACCACCAGTTCGGGCTCCATCACCAGCGCCCGCGCGATGGCGACGCGCTGCCGCTGGCCGCCGGAGAGCTGGTTCGGATAGCGGTCGGCGAAGCGCTGGGGCAGTCCGACCTTGTCGAGGATGGCGAGCGCGCGGGCGCGCCGCTCCTCGGCCGTTCCGATGCCGTGGACGGCGAGCGGGAAGGCGACGATGGAAGCCACCGTCTTGCGCGGGTTCAGCGAGGAATAGGGGTCCTGGAACACCGGCTGGATCCGCCGCGCCACCGCCTTGCGGTCGAGCGAGCGCATGTCGGCGCCGTCGAGCGCGATCGTGCCTGTGGTCGCCGGCAGGAGACCGAGCACCATCTTGGCGAGGGTCGACTTGCCGCAGCCGGACTCCCCGACCACGCCCAGCACCTCGCCCTTCTCGACGGTCAGGTCGATGCCGTTGACCGCGTGCAGCGTCTTCTTGCGCGCGAACAGGCCCTGGCTCACCTCGAAGGTGCGCGAGACGCCCGATATCGTCAGCAGCGAACTCATGCCGCCACCTTCAGGCAGGCCCACCCGTGGTCGCCGGCCGAGCGGGTCGGCACGGCGCCGGCGCAGGCGGCCTCCGCCAGCTGGCAACGGGTGCGGAAGGCGCAGCCCGCGATGTCGCCGACCAGCGAGGGCACCACGCCGGGGATGGAGCCGAGCTTGTCGCCCGGCAACGTCCGGCCGGGCACCGGAATGCACTCCATGAGCCCGAGCGTATAGGGGTGTTTCGGTGCCCCGAAGACCTCGGCCGAGGTGCCGGTCTCGACGATCTCGCCGGCATACATGACTGCCACGCGATGGGCCATGCGCGCCACCACGCCGAGATCGTGGGTGATCAGCATGAGGGCGATGCCGAACTCCTTCTGCAGGTCCATCAGCAGCCGGAGGATCTGCGCCTGGATGGTCACGTCGAGCGCGGTGGTCGGTTCGTCGGCGACGATCAGGTCCGGACCGCACATCAGCGCCATGGCGATCATGACGCGCTGGCGCAGACCGCCCGAGAGCTGGTGCGGATACTGGGTCAGGCGCTGGCCGGCATTGGCGATGCCGACCTTCTCCAGCAGGAAGACGGCGCGTTCGCGCGCCTGCGCGGCCGTCGAGCCCTTGTGCAGCCGGTGATGCTCGGTCAGCTGGTCGCCGATCGTGTAGGCGGGATTGAGCGCCGTCATCGGCTCCTGGAAGATCATCGCCATGCGGTCGCCGCGCAGCGCGTTCCAGCGCTGCGGCCCGGCGGCCACAAGGTCCTCGCCCGCCAGCGACAGGCGGCTTGCGGTCCTGATCGCGCGCGGCGGCAGGAGGTCCATGATCGAGAAGGCGGTCATCGACTTGCCGCAGCCGGATTCGCCGACGAGGCAGAGCGTCTCGCCCTTCGCGATGGAGAAGGAGATGCCGCGCACGGCATGCAGCGTGCCGGCCGCCACCGGCAGGTCGACGACGAGGTCCTCGACCTCCAGCACCTTGTCCGTCACGAGCGGCCCTCCGGCGCGGTCACGTCGCGCAGGCCGTCGCCCATCATGTTGATGGCGAGCACCAGCAGGGCCAGCGCTGTACCGGGAATGGCGATCAGCCAGAACGAGAAGAACATGAAGTTCTTGGCCTCCGAGATCATCAGGCCCCAGGACGGCAGCGGCGGCTGCACGCCGAGCCCGAGGAAGGACAGCGCGGCTTCGAGCAGGATCGCGCTGGCCGCCTCCACCGTCGCCACCACGATGAGCTGCGGCGCGACGTTCGGCAGGATCTCGCCGAGGATGATGCGCAGGCGCGAGGCGCCGGCCGCCTCCGCCGCCGCGACATAGTCGAGCGAGCGGACCTGCTGCGTCGCCGAACGCATGACGACCGCAAAGCGGTCCCATTTGAGCAGGCCCAGCACCGCGATGACGATGGTCAGTGTTCCGCCGACCATGGCGACGACAGCCAGTGCCACCAGTACCACCGGCAGGGCGAGGCGGGTGGTGACGAGGAAGGTGATGGCCATGTCGATCCGGCCGCCGAAATAGCCGGCGGCAAGGCCCAGCGCCGTGCCGATCGTCCCCGAGATCAGCATGACCGAGACACCGATCAGCAGCGAGATCTGCGCCCCGTAGAGCATGCGCGAGAGATAGTCGCGGCCGAGATTGTCCGTCCCGAGCGGGTGGGTCCAGGTGCCGCGCTCGTACCAGATCGGCGGCACCAGCCGGTTGGTCAGGTTCTGGTCATAGGGGTCGTGCGGCGCGATCAGCGGCGCCGTCAGCGCCACCGCGACGATAACGAGGAACAGGAGCGAGCCGGCGATGAGGCCCTTGTGGCCACGGACGCGCTTCCACAGCCGGGCGGCGGCGGAAGGCTCGGCGACCTCGAACGTGTCGGCGCGGATGACGTCGGTCATGTCAGGCCACCCTGATCCGGGGGTCGAGCCAGGCATTGACCAGGTCGGCGCCGAGCGTCAGCGCGACATAGCTCACCGACAGCAGCATCAGCACCGCCTGGATGACCGGGAAGTCCTTCTGCGCGATGGACTGGTAGGCGAGGTAGCCGAGGCCGTCGAGGGCGAAGACCGTTTCCACCACGATGGAGCCGCCGAGCAGGAAGCCGAGCTGCACGGCGGTCAGCGCGACCACCGGCACCAGCGCGTTGCGCAGCGCATGCTTGATGACGACCGTGCGCGCCGGCAGGCCCTTCGCGCGCGCGGTGCGGACATAGTCGGAGGCGAGCACATCGACCATGCCGGCGCGCACAAGCCGCATGAACGGCGGCGTCACGTAATAGCCGAGCGCGACCGTCGGCATGATGAAGTGCCACCAGGTCTCCGCACCGGACACCGGCAGCCAGCCGAGGCCGATGGAGAAGACCATGACGAGGCACAGCGCGAAGAAGAAGTTCGGCAGCGCCTGCCCGACCACCGCGATGCCGAGGCAGAGCCGGTCGATCCACGAGTTCTGCCAGATCGCCGCCATCACCCCGAGCGGGATCGAGACGATCAGCGCGAAGGCGATGGACAGGACCGCGAGGAAGATGGTGGTCGCGATCTTCTCGCGGATGAGGTCGACGACCGGTGTCTTGAAATAGAGCGACTGGCCGAAATCGCCGGTCATGGTGCGGCCGAGCCACTCGACGTACTGGACGATCAGCGGACGGTCGAGGCCGTATTGCTGGCGCACCGCGGCGATGTCCTCCGCGCGCGCGCCCTCGCCCGCGATGGCGATGGCGACGTCGCCGGTCAGCCGCACCAGCACGAAGGCCAGCACCGACACCGCGAACGCGACGAGGGCGGCAAGCGCCAGCCGCTTCAGCGTATAGATCAGCATGAAGTCATGCGCCTTGGGTTTGCTGCCGCGGCGACGGATCGCCGCCGCGGCAGCATGCCATTATTTCCAGCGCATTTCCCAGAACCGCGGCAACTCGTCCGGGTAGGCGTTGAACTCGAGGTCCCGCGACGCGGCGTAGAAGGTGACGAGGTTGTACAGCGGCACCGAATAGGCCTGGTCGGTGATGATGGCATGGGCCTCGCGGTAGGCGGCGAGGCGCTGCTGCGGATCGGTGACAGTGTCGCCGCGCTCCAGCAGCTCGATGACCTTCGGGTCGCGCGAGATGTCGTCGTCGAGGCCCTTGTAGTAGACCGGCGTGGCCGCGGAGACATCGTTGATCGAGAACGATCCCCAGGTCTGGTTCGCCATGGCCGCACGGTTCGAACT
>VFQQ010005559.1_pt1 | contig 10376 bp, 9 predicted proteins | sample 3512341 | NCBI WGS metagenome assembly VFQQ01 (sample SAMN10412373, study PRJNA504923) | tailings metagenome | isolation source: Relicate 2 Philex TSF1 revegetated site | place: Philippines: Tuba, Benguet | collected 2017-08-29
ATTATGTCAGGACGTACTCACGACGAAGCATCCCGGCACACAGTACATCCCACTGTGTTGCATGCAAGTAACGTACTGCATGAATAACGTACTGCAAGACTTACTTAACATTCTTGAGCTCACACACACACATTCATGAGCTCACACACACACAAACACGCACACATATGCACACACATACACGCCAGCTGAAATGCTTCAATGACACACACACACACACACACACACACATAAGTTTACACACTCTCTCACCTCACACATCAGGAGTTCTTGATTGTAGGCACCCAGGCTATTCTTGCCCACCAGCACCAGCTTCTGGAAGAGACTCATGGCCCTCTCGCGCTTGGGACCATCCTTAATGAAGTCAGCGTACTGCGCGTACACACACTCACACACACACACACACACACACACACACACACACACTGACTGTCATAGCTCTGCAAGAGGCTGTAGTGGTCCACTGACGGACTGTGACTCTCTGCGCCTTCCTGCGCTTGCAAATTGTGCCCTGTTTACACACGTCTTCTCCTGATCACGCACGTGCTGTGCTCTGGTTCTCACGCGTGTTTTGCATACATATACATGAGCATACCAGTCGGCAAAATGAATCTGTCAGACACGGCTACCATTCGTGGATGGCCAATGTGGCACTCCATGTGCCTGGGCAGCCATGTGTGCATACATCACAAACAAGGAGCACAACACCAGTCTGTACTATGCCAGTCTGTGTGTGTGTGTGTGTGTGTATGTGTGTGTGTGTGTGTGTTCATACCTGCCACGTGGCCATCAGCGTAGTCCTGTGACCAGGACCCAGCTCCCGCTGTGCCGTGCGCTTAGCCTCAAGCAGGACTGCCGCCGCCAAATCCTTCTCCCCCAACGCAGCATGACACCGCGCCAACGTCACCTTGGCCTGCACCTTCCGCGGGCTGGCCAGCCAGTGCGGGGCCAACGACTCCCAATAAGCCAGACACCGCTCTGTCATCGCCTTTCCCAGTGCAACTTCACCCGCGCTCACGCAATTTTCACCCCTTCCTTGCAGCACAGCCTGTCTGTTGTATGCGTCTGCGTCAATGTCAGTCACCTTGGCTATGCCCCAGCCAAGCCCACCGGGTATGTGGCGTGCTATGCTCGTGACTGCACGCGTGAGCTCCGTGGCTGCCAGGGTGCGTAGGTCCGAGCAATCATACACCCACTCCGCTGCGAAGTTGAGCAGCTTGCGGGTGTCTGGGTGCCCTAAGCCCCATTGTCTGGCTGCCCTGGGTAATAACCATAGGTAAAAGCACACGTCGTAGTGCCCACATTGGTAGTTCCTGTCCACCAGGGCCCAAACAGCACGCACTGTGTCCGCGTGCTCGGGGCCCAGGACGTGGAAAGAATACATGGCTATCTGATACTGCCAGGCAAGAGCGTCGTACAATTGGCCCTCGGATAGCAGTTGGTCTACCTGTGCCTGCAGCTGCGCTGCGGCTGCGGCTGTGGTTGGTGCGCCTGGCAGGACGAGGATGTCCCCTGACCAATGCATTGTCTTTAGGTGGCGCATTAGTTGGTTATCTAGGGTTTCGATCAACTGGTGTTTGCCCATCCAGTCTAGTGTGTGGTAAGGGCTGTTTGGGTCGTCATCTGCGAACTGCGGCTGGGGTGTGGGCTGTGTGGCGGCGTCTGTAGCTGTGGCAGGTGCTGTGGGTGTGCTGGCTGCTGTGTCTGCTGCTGTCTTGATGGCTGGCAGCGCAGCACTGGCCGCGCCAGCCGCGCTGCCAATGTCAAAGCCGGCCTGCTCAGCCGCAGCCCTGGCAGGCTGAGCGGCGTGCGCAGCTGCAGCGCTGCTGGTGCCGACGCCGGCTTGCTCAGCCGCAGCCACCGCTACCCCTTCCGGCCCCGCTGCTGCTGCTTGCTCTGCCTGCTGCGCTGCTCGCTGATTGGCACGGGCGAGCGCCCCTGGGGACAGCCGCGGCGCTGCAACCTCAGCCTGGCTCAGGTCTGCACCCCCTGCAGGTGCCCCGCTGAGGGAGATGACTCTGTACTGAAAGGGCTGGGGTGCGGGGCCCCACTGGCCTGATAAGGGCACAACAGAACGCTCGGCCATGAGCTCATCGAGGATGGCATCCATTGATGAGGCCTGCAACAGCGCGCGCAGGAAAGCAATGTGTGGTCTGAGTTCCAGGACCCTGGCTCCTTGCAGTGCGCCTGATGTGCCACAACGAAGCAGTCTGCTGCGGCTACCGGTAGGGCCTGCTCACCATCAGCGTGCGCTGTCGGGCTCCCGAAGCAGACTGGCTGCGGTGCGCGGATGCCTAATTACGCGCTGACGGGGTCCACAGAACTCAAGGCGCTTGCAGCCGACCGAGACACCTGCACATGAACAACAAGTTGGCGTGATGCGGCGGCTGTTCTCATCCCTGTGCGCCAGGTGCCTGGGAAGGAAGGCTCCGCACTCCGCTCCTTGTGACTGCGGGCATCTGGCATTGTGCTGTTGCCGCACCTGTCTATGCGCTTGCGGCTAATCACCAGCAGCATCTCAGAACTCTGCTGAGCTGGGAGCACGGCGATGTCCTGCGGATGGCTTGCACGTGCCGCCACGGCCTGTTCCTGACGGCAAAGGCAGGCGGGAAGGCAGTGCCTCAAGTCCCAGCAGAAAGCGCAGCAACAGACTCAGGATTGAAGCAGAAATAGGGGCTCCCTGCAGGTCCATACGCACAAACGGCACCTGTTTCTGGGCTGTGAGATTCATTGAACTATGTCGTACTCACCGCACAGTACTGATACTCTTATTACAATACAACTGACACTACATCCCGCTATAACAGGGTATCAGTGTCGAGATACCACTCGCTATGGCTCAGAATTGCGCATACAGCCTGCAGTATGAAATGTAGTATGAAATGCGTCGTAATGACAATGTGTCGTAAGCATCAAACCCGTGGCAACACCATGTACCGCACGGCTAAGCAAACAGAGCCACTTAGGCCACTTGTGTCTGCGCGTCTGCGCATGTGTAACCAGGTAAAGTCCCGTCCACGTGGCACACCGTCTTGAGAACGGGGTTACGCATGTGTAAAATTACGCATTACATGTCCGAGTGCGTCGCTCCCAACCTGTCATACCCTAACATTAAATCTGTACTAATTATGATGTCTGTAAAATCTGTAAATCTGTACTAATTATGGAAACCCTGACGCGTTTCTGAACTTTATCGTTGCGAACTTTAGCACTTTATGTCGCTTTATCGTTGTGTTTTACGCGGCGTGTTAATGGTGCATTTTACTCGTCGTGCTAAGTGCATGTAAGGCCATAGCTGTAGGTCGGCCATAAGGGAAGGGGTTAGGGAAACAAGCAAGCAGGTGTTGTTGGATGATACATGCATTTGCCTGCTCAGTGGCAGTATGACACGTCACAGCCCAGCTTTGCCGCCCTGTTTCTAAAGGCCGTAGCTTCCTTCCAGTTCTGCATCGCACTCAACGTGTCCCATCTCTGCTTGATCGCGTGTTGCACGCGCGAGTTGCGAGGCCCAAGCGTCTTGACTGCTGCCTCGAACACGATGCGTGTTGTGTCGTCTGCGTCCTGCTTGCGACCCAGCTTATAGAGCACGCGCGCCACGGAGAGCTGCGCGTACGGTATGAAAAAACAGCACACAGACACACACATGTAGACACACACACACACACGCACATGTAGAGCACTCGTGCCACGGAGAGCTGCGCGCATGGAAGGACAAGGCAGCGTACACACACACACACGTGTAGAGACGCACACATGTAGACACACACACATGTAGAGCACACGTGCCACGGAGAGCTGAGCGCATGGGACACAGGAGCACACACTTGCTGTTGATATCGGGCAAACAGACAGACAGGCAGACACAGGACCGCGAAGCCACATGACACGCCCACCATGTCACGCACAGTCCTGCACAGGCAACACACACAGGGCTAGTCAACACGCGCAGCTCTCTCGCTTCGCTCGTTCGCTGCATAGTACACACCCGCTGCTGAGCGCACAGGCACACCGACTTAGGCACAACATAACACTACGGATAGGGACACGCGCAGCGCACTCGCTTACGCTCGCTTGCTGCTCTGTGCACACCCCCAACTCTTCCTCGCGCTGCGCGCTCGGTATACAGCTCTCTCTCTACACAGCCGAACAACACAGGAGTCAACACAGACCCACCATACAGATACGGATGTGAACACGCGCAGCTCACTCGGTCACGCTCGCTTGCTGCTCCGTCCCCCGCCACTTATCCTCGCGTTGCGCGCTCGTTACACACTCACCTCTGCTTCAAAGACACTTGTGTTTATTCCCTGGGTCTCTTTACGCAGCCTGAGTTGCTTTTGATACAAGGACATTGCACGCTCTTTCATGCCCATACTAAGAACACATTCTGCGTACTCGCGACACACACGCATATACACGCACACATGTCCGCATACCATAAACACGCATACACGCATACACAGACACGCGAGCGGCAAAGACAAAGCATGGGCCTTTTACGTCCTGGCTTGTCTGTCAACACAGAACTTGCGTACGTACTTGCGTGCACGCACACACACACACACACACACGCACACACGCATACACACACACACACCGTCCCAGCACGGCTTTGACAACTCACCCATGCTCTGCAGCGTGCTCATGTGCGTGGGCCCCAGCTCCTTCTGACACACACGCTTGGTCTCCTTCAGCAGGGGCTCCGCTACCGCCGCGCTCTCTAGCTTCACCGTACACGCACCGAGCAAGTGCTTTGCACGCGCCTTGCGGGGACTGCACAACCAGTGGGGGCCGACTGACTCGTAGTAGGCTATGACGTCCTTGATCATGTTCTTGGCTTCCTGTAGGAGCAGGAAGCACGCAAGGCACAAAAGAGGGCTGCATTCTCTGCGCACTGATCATCTCCTTGGCTTCCTGTAGGGAAGGCGGCCGCACGAAAAAGAAAATTGGAGGGGCGCTTTGATTCAAGGACATGTGCCGAGCGCACAGGGCAAGGAAGGCGTGTGTATGGTGCAGCAAACGAGCACCTCTCCTCCTTTAAATCTGGGTTGCAGTGTGTGTGCAGAGCGAGGAAGGGGTGTGTAGGGTGCAGCAAACGGGTGCAGCGAACAGCGAGACAGCTGCGAATGTGTACCTGCTTTATGTTACTTTGATGCACCTGCTTACAACTGCACCTACCACGCAGTTTCTAGCCCTCACATAGAAAAACTGTAGGGCTCACATAGAAATACTGTATGTGCCCGTGTCTTACCCGAAGGTGTCCGTGCTGATAGTACACACTGGCCGTGAATTGGTTGACTGCGTGCATGTTGTACACATCCTCGTTTACCGGTGCCATTGTGGCGGTGCCCCAGCCAAGCCCACCCGGTAGGTGCTTGGCGATGTTAGTGACTTGCTTTGCGAACTCAGGGTGCCTGCGTACACGTGGGGTCGTACAGTTCGTGTGTCTGTGGGTGGCGTGTCTGTGTATTGGCCATTGGTCGTAGACGGTGCGCACATCTGTGTTTGTGTGTGTGTGTGTGTGTGTGTAAGCACACCCACACATTATTGTCCTGCGTCCTTAGCCCAATCAGCAAGGGGTGCCTTTCTGTGCTGGCATGTGTGTGTGTGTGCGTGTGTGCGTGTGTCTGTGCGTGTGTGTGTCTGTGCGTGTGTCTGTGTGTGTGCGTCTATCTGTCCGCAAACCCCTACCTGCGCGGGTCAGGCTCCTCAAACACATGCTCCACAGACCACATGACCAAGTCCCTTGTCTTCGAATGCCCCAAACCCCACTTTTTCGTAGCCCTGGGCAGCAACCACTCTGCAAACGAGTACGGCTGCGCCCCACACCTCGTGGCAATGTCCACGATCCTGTACATTACTTGATACGTGTTATCATGCTCGGCCCCTAAGCAGACAAGACTGTACATAGCTAGCTGTAGTAGCCACGGGAATGCGTCCCACAGCCGGCTATCGGCGACCAGCTGGTCTATCTGCTTCTGCAGCTCGGCTGCGGCTGCGGCTGTGGCTGGCGCGGCTGGGATGATGATCAAGTCGTGTGTCCATTTGGTGGCAGTGAATTCGTTCATCATGGTGCCGTCTAAGGCACGTAGCATGTCTTCTGTTGTGTACTGGCTGTGAATGTAGTAGGGGCTGTTTGGGTCGTCATCTGCGAAATGTTGGGGCTGGGGTGTGGCAGGGGTGGTAGCAGGAGTGTCTGAGGGTGGGGGTGTTGCTGTGGTGTCAGAGGTAGGCCCCGCGGCTGCAGGCGTATCTGCATCAGGCGCGTCGGTCTGTGCGGGCGCGGGCGCAGCGTCTGTTCCCGCTGCACTACTAGGCACTGCGGCAGACCCTGCACTGGCGGCTGCGACTGCGGCTGTAGGAGCGCATGAAGCGCCTGCGCCGGCATCTGCCTGCGCAGGTGCTGGTGCAGCGTCCGCGCCCGATGCACTGCTAGGTACGGCCGCAGACCCTGCAGTCGCTGCCTCCCGTGCTGCTGCGGCCGCGGCTGCTTTCTTCAGGGCCTTAGGCAGCTTCCTGGGCGAGGCCTGGCCCGCAGGCACAGGCGGCACGGCCTTTTCAACCGTGGCGTTCTTAATGTCCTTGGCGCTGAGTGCCCAGATGGGCTTGGTGCAGATGAGCCGCTTGGTCATGCCCGTGAATGTGCTGTCCTTCTTGTAGAGGGTTGCGCCATAGCGCTTGAGGAGGTCCGCGAGCGCCTGGTCTGCGCTGCTGGACATGGCAGGTGCTCTCCTGCAAGGGTGCACGTCGGGACACACAAGCACACAATCAAGGCACAGTCTGTCTATGCTGCAATCACCATCCAGGCGTCCGCCTTGCCTCCGCTGACATCTGAGATACCTGTGCTATGAAGGCATCAGGTGCCCATTAGGTGTACAGATGGACTTGGGTGCAGGGACCCCACAGGGCTGGGTGCGTGCCTGTGTGCACCTACCCGCCAGGAGCTGGCGCGTGCCCCCACAAACACGCCGGGAGCTAAGCAGCGATGGCAATGGCTCGATGGCACTGGTCGGCGGCTCCTGCCTGCAAACGTGCTAAATGCAAGCCGAGAAATTCTCGCCAGTTACTGACAGTACAGTCAGAGAGAGAGAGTGCGTCTCCATCCCGCAGAGGCCTGTGCGCGCGCCGGACAGCGTCCTGTTCTGTTCCCTCAAGACGCGGCAGTGCGCTAGGCATGCACATACCTAATGCAGCAAGTCTGGGTCCTCGGAGGCGGCAAAGGAGCTGGCGTGCGCGCAAGCCAATAGACGTCGGCCCACGTCGGGGTGCACAGTCGTCCTGTGTGCTGCTGGCTCTGCCTCTGTTTACCTGCTTGCTGGCTGGCGTACTGGCGTACTGGCTGTGCTCTCGCATCACGTGTACGTGTACTGCCAGGCGTCTTGGGCATCCGCAACAAACAGCCGCAACAACAAACAGGTAGTTACAACATGGCAGGGGGGGGGGGGCTTTCCGCAGAGCATGACCATATGAGAGAGTGGCCCACTTTCTCATCAGCAACAGCATCAGCATGGTCTAAAACCCCTATATGACAGAAACCGACCGTTTCTGAGACGGTTACAAAACAGGGGGTGGGTGGGTGGGTCGAGCCTTAAGTCAACTTTGTCATATCTTTGTATCCATGTGTCGTATGAGCCCGCTAAGCATACCAACAGACAGCTCTCGACGAGAGAAACACAATGGCGTGGTCAAATGTGGCAGGGGAGTAAAGGGTACCTAGATATGGGGTTTCAAGCTGTCCACCAGCCCCCAGGGTAACCACCCCACCGGTAACGGCAGAGAGGGACCTCACATATTTGGCAGCTGGCGGTTGCTGCGGTTGCTCCTGTCGTTACTAACGGTTTTTGATTGCATTAGTGACCGTTTCTGCACTACGAATAACCGTTTTGGCCCGTTTCTAGCGTGTAGGGGGTGGGTGGGTGTCCCGAGGCCCTTAGGCCGTCTTTGTATCATATGGTAAGGAACTTCGTAACCCCCCCCCCTGAGTGATGTATGAGAAGCCAGAGTACTTAAACTGCACAAGCTCGCTGTCATGTTGTGCTGTCATGTAATCTCAATGCTCTGATATTGGCTCGAGACCTGTATCTGTGGACCTTGCGGACCAGGCACAGTGCGTGTGCTTACGTACCTATACACACGCCAACAACCTTTGTCAGCGCTATGGCTATTGTGTAACTGACAGCCCCGCCTGTACTGAGAGAGTGTAAGCGTTGGAAGATGGTGGGCGCGTAGTTGATGATGGCTGTGTGTACACAGACACACACACACACACACACACACACACACACAGGCTACATATGCAAGCTGCCGCGCACACAGAGCCATATAGGTTGACAGTGCGAGTAGGCTTGGAGGACTGCAAGGGCGTGTGTGTGTGTGTGTGTGTGTGCAGTGCTCACCTGTAGATGCGGTGGCCTGGTTGAACAGGGCCAACACACATGCCACGATACACGCTCGACTCTCTGGACCTTGCAACACTGCACACACACACACACACACACACACACAAACACACGGGTGTCCGAGGTCTTAGGACTGCCTTACCATGGGAACCCAAAGGCCTATACAGGTTTGTTCGGGCATGGCATGGGAAAGCAGACATTGTGACACACATACACAAAAACACACACGCACGCACACGTACACGCTAGTGTGGCGTACACACACGCACACACACACACCTGCTTTGATGTCCCACAACATGGCGTACAGCGTGTGCCAGTATGTTCGCTCCCGCCCTGGTGCATCCGTCCTGCCTGACACAGACACAGATGTGTCACTCCCACCCCCCGACCTCTCACCTACACCCCCACCCACACCATCCCCACCCCCACCAGCAGACATGCTCAGCCCGTTGCTACTGCCCGTGCCCGTAGAAGCATTTGCTTTGTCACCCGCGGAGGAAGACACTGGCAAAGACAAGGGCGCATCCGGCGCGTCGCTTTTCACGCCGCCGGCCGCCAGCGGCGCGCGCGCGTCGTCCGGGTGCGGCGCGGGCTGCGGCGGGTACGGCGGCTGCGGCGGCTGCGGGTGGGGCGGCGCCTGCGGGCTCGAGCTGGTCCCCGTCGATCCCTGCTGTGACGCTTGTAGGCGTCCCCCTGTATGCATCTGTCGCCCCTGCTGACGCTGTATGCCAGTATTACCCATGCCTATTGCATCTACACGCCCACTAATCCCACTACCACCATAATCTACCGCCCCTCTATCTAACAATCCACCTGCCCCACTATCTGACTGCAACCTACTACCATACTGATTCATACCACTACTACCACTGTAAGCGCCTGTATAAGCATCACCATACCCCCCTTGGCTGGTAGTAGAATAGCCATGCGTTGTGACACTATGGGACTGCGGCTGGTGAGGTGTGTATAGGGTGTGTGTGTCAGTATCCTCGTGTGTGTGTTGCGTGGCGGGGTGTAGCTGCCATTGTAACGGCCGGCTGTGTCCACGTGGCATGATTGTTGTCACGGTGTTTTCGTCATCGTCGCTGGAAGCGCCGGCGCCGCCGGCCGGGACGGACACCGGCGGCTGCGGCACGACGTGCTGTTGTTGCTGACTGCTTGATGCCCCTGGCTGCAGAACACCCCCATCTGACTGTGACTGTCTCTGTGAATGTGTGTGTGTATGTGTGTGTGGCGCCTGCCCGCTGTGCACCTGTGACTGCGACTGCGACACGTACTCTCCCTGCTGCTGACCCCGTGTGTCTACAGACAACCTGTAAGGCACATCGCCTTTGTACGTGTCTGTGTGTGTGTGAGGGCCTGTGTGCGCATCGCTACTGTGCAACACACCATTGCCGTACCCTGACGTACTGGTGACATCATCAGCTACGCCTACACCTATACCATCACCGTTCATGCCTCCTCCTAAAAGCGGTGTGTGGCCCAGAGCATCACGCCGCGCCTGCGCCGCACCCGCCGCACCCGCCGCGGCGCCCGATCGATGCGCCGCGAGCTCCGTGAGCGACACGAGGCCCGTCCCCGACACACGCGGCGCGTGCGCCGCCGCATAGCCCCCGCTCCCGTCCGCACCGTCCCCTTCCCCGTCCCCGCCGCCCCCATTCGCGTGCGTTTGTGCGTGTGTAGGCCAGAGGAAGCCGCCGCTGTCTGTGCGCTGGATGCCGTGTGTGTCTGTGTGTGTGTCGACCAAAGGTGTGTGTACCCCGCCTATGTGGAGTGCGTGTGCGTGTGCTTGTTGGCGGCGGGTCTCTGCGAGGGCCTCGCGACGCTCGCGAACAACTGCCATGTCTTTTTCTACACTGCACCATAGGTGTATCAACTCTACACACACACACACACACACACACACACACAGCCATGTCTTATGTCTTTCTCTATAAAAGACCACAAGACAAGCAACCCTGTAGGTCGGAAAAG
>VFQQ010005560.1_pt1 | contig 10375 bp, 6 predicted proteins | sample 3512341 | NCBI WGS metagenome assembly VFQQ01 (sample SAMN10412373, study PRJNA504923) | tailings metagenome | isolation source: Relicate 2 Philex TSF1 revegetated site | place: Philippines: Tuba, Benguet | collected 2017-08-29
GGCGCATTTCCTGCTGACCGGTTTGCTGCTCTACCTGTTACGGAAGGCGCAGCAGGCCCGCATCATCGTCGTCTCCTCCGACGCGCACCAGGTCGGGCGCATCCCGCGTGACGATCCGCAGCGGCGCAAGGGCTACCGCAGCTTCGGCGCCTATGCGGCTTCGAAACTCGCCAACCTGCATTTCGCTTTCGAGCTGGCGCGCCGGCTGGACGGAACGCCGGTCACGGTCAATGCGCTGCATCCGGGCGCCGTGGCATCGAATTTCTCGATGAACAATGGCGGCCTCGCCCGGCTCGCCATGGCGATCCTGAAGCCGTTCTTCATCAGCCCGGCCAAGGCGGCGGAAACCCCGGTCTTTCTGGCGACGGCGCCTGCACTGGCCGGGATCACCGGTCGCTACTTCTATCACAAGCGCCAGCACCCGACGGCACGGCGGGCGCATGACTGCGATACTGCCGACTGGCTCTGGCGTGCCAGCGAAACGCTGACCGGCTTCACCTATCCTCGCACCTAGCCGCGGCTACCCGGCAGTCACGACCCCGAGGTGACGTAGCAGCCGCCGCCGGCCGACTTGATGGCGCCGCAGATCGCATTGGCATTCGCCGCCGAGGCCGCCGGTACGCGCACGGCATAGACTGTGCCACCTGCGGTGCCGTCGCTCGTCGAAATCTCCGGCACGGCATTGCCGATGGCGCCGGCATACATGTCCTTGGCGTATTTCAGCGACGCGTCGGCCTGCTCCTGGCTCTCGCGCCAGGCCAGCATGACATAGGCCGATCCGGAGGGAGCCGCTGTGGTGCCGTTGCCGCCCGTGGACGGTTCGCCCCACTTGGTGGTCGTCTGCCCCCAGCCGGGCGTCGTGCCATTGGGCTGCAGCGCGCCGGGGCTGCTGTTGCCGGCCGATGGCTGCACCTTCGGCACCTCGGTCAGCGCCACCTTGATCGTCTCGCCCCGGTCGATGCCCAGCGTGCTGACCTCGTCGGCGGTGAAGATGTACATCTCGGCCGGCGGCGTCTGCAGCATCACGGTGATGATCGACTGCGTCACCTCGAACTCGTCGAGCGCGCTCAGCACGTCGGCAAGCGTGGTCTGGGCGAGGACGAGGTCGGCGACCTCGGCCGAAATCTGATGCACGCCCAGTTCGCCGTCCACTTCGCGGTTCTGGCCGGCAAAGAAGATGTAGGAACAGGCCGAATAGCAGCCCATGCCCGAGGCGACGAGGGTGCTCATGCCGCGGTCCTTGACCTTGTGGGCCACCACCAGGGCATCGTCGACATAACCGCCGGGACTGTTGAGCACGAGGATCTTCGCATCGGGCCGCGCGGCGACCGCCTTGTCGAAGTCCGCGACCAGCGTCGAGCCGATTTCACCGTTGAGCGCGATGACTTCCGGGCTTTCAGCCGGCAGCGACCAGACGCCGAAGGCATTGGCGGTGGTGGCGGCAGCCTTGTCGGTCTCGACCGGCGTCGCGAACTTGAGCGGAATGAAATACGAGGCGATGAAGATCTTGATGATCTGGGCATCGGCGGCGTGCTCGGCCGTCCAGCTCAGCGAGTAGCCGACGCTCTCGGTGCCGGCATTCTCGTAGAGCGTATAGAACTCGCGGCCGTTGCGCGTGCCCGAGATGACGAAGCGGTTGGTATTGTAGCTCGCATCGCTGACCACCAGCCCGTCCTGGGTGGCGTTGTAGCTGGCAAAGAGCGCCGAAAAGCCCATCTCGCTCTGCTGCGTCACCAGCGTTTCGAGCGCAATGCCGCCGTCGGGCGTCGCGTAGGTGTTGCCGTTGTTGTAGGGCGTGACTTCGCTCAGCAGCGCCGCCGGCACCACCAGCGAGCTGCGGCCCTCATTGTCGGTCGTGTCGGTGAGGCCAAGCCGCTTGTAGACCACGTCCGACTGGTCGAAGAGCGTCTGGCGCTCGTCCGGCGTCAGCACGCCGGTCGGCTCGGTGCCCTGGCTCTGCTGGAAGGCGACGATCGCCTGATAGGTGTTCTCGCCGAACTGCTGGTCGATGATGAACTTGAAGTAGCCGAGCAGCACGAGGTCGTACTGCACGCCGCTGCGCTCCTCCTCGGTCAGCGATTCGAACCAGCTCTGGCTCGCTGCCTTGTCCGCAAGCGCCGGCGCGGCCGCCAGCAATCCGAGAAGCACCCCGAAGAAAACCACCAGCGCTTTGCGCATGTTGAACTATCCGCGTCCCTGTCCCGGCGCCATACTGGCACCAGTCCGTGTCGCCTTCAATTCACGTGCTGCGGGTGGCGGCGCATTATTTCGCGCCGCGCACCGGCTCAGATCGTGTAGCTCGCCTGCCAGCCGAACAGCTGTTCGTAAAGATCGTCGGCCAGTTGCTCAGGCGTCCGCGCCGAGCCGTCGAGCACGATGTCGGGGTTGTCCGGCGCCTCGTAAGGGCTGGACACACCGGTGAAATTCTTGATCTCGCCGGCCCGCGCCCGCTTGTAAAGACCCTTGGGATCGCGGCTCTCGACCACGTCGAGCGGCGTTGCGACATAGACCTCCTTGAAGGCGATGTCGCCGGCCACTTCGCGCGCCAACCGCCGTTCGTTGCGGAACGGCGAGATGAACGAGCAGAGCACGATCAGCCCGGCATCGGCCATCAGTCGCGCGACCTCGGCGACGCGCCGGATATTCTCCACCCGCGACTCGTCGGTGAAGCCGAGGTCCTTGTTGAGGCCGTGGCGCACATTGTCGCCGTCGAGGATGTAGCAGTGCCGGCCCTCGCTGGTGAGGCGCTTCTCGATCAGGTTGGCGATGGTCGATTTGCCCGAACCCGACAGCCCGGTGAACCAGACGATCGTCGGGTCCTGACCCTTCATCCGCGCCCGGACCTCGCGGTTCACGTCGAACGACTGGTACGAGAGGTTCTGCGCCCGCCGCAGGCCGAAATCGATCACCCCTGCCCCGAGCGTCGCGTTCGAAATGCGGTCGATCAGGATGAAGGCGCCGGTCTGGCCGTTGCTGGCATAGCTGTCAAAGGCGATCGGCTTGTCCGTCGCGATCGTCAGCGTGCCGACTTCGTTGAGCTCGAGCACCTTGGCGGCGCTTTCCTCGAGCGTATTCACATTGGTCTTGAACTTGAGCCCGGTGATCGAAGCCGGCACCTGCTGCGAGCCGATCTTGAGCAGGTAGCTCCGCCCCGGCAGCGCCTGCTCTTCCGCCATCCAGACCACGCGGGCCTGGAACTGGTTGGAAAATTCCGGCGTCTCGCCCGGATGGGTCAGCACGTCGCCGCGCGAGATATCCACTTCGCGGTCCAGCACCACCGTCACCGCTTCGCCGGCCACCGCGTCGGGCTGGTCGCCGTCCATGGTGACGATGCGGGTGATCCTGGCCGGCTTGCGCGATGCGGCCACCAGTACGTCGTCGCCGACCTTGATGACGCCAGATGCGACGGTGCCCGAGAAGCCGCGGAAATCGAGGCTGGCGCGGTTCACCCACTGCACCGGGAAGCGCATGGTCTTGGCGGTGCGGTCGCTCGCCACCTCGATGGTCTCGAGATACGGCACCAGCGCCGGTCCCTTGTACCAGGGCATCTGCGCGCTCGCGGCGAGGATATTGTCGCCCTTGAGCGCCGATACCGGGATCGCCGCCAGCGTCTCGAAGCCGAGATCCTTGGTGAAGGCGCGGTACTCGGCCTCGATCGTATCGAAGGTCTCCTGGCTGTAGCCGACGAGGTCGATCTTGTTGACCGCCAGCACCACGTGCTTCACGCCGATCAGGCTCAGGATGAAGCTGTGGCGGCGGGTCTGCGTCAGCACGCCCTTGCGGGCGTCGATCAGCACGATGGCGAGGTCGGCGTTCGAGGCGCCCGTCGCCATGTTGCGGGTGTACTGCTCATGGCCCGGCGTGTCGGCGACGATGAACTTGCGCTTGTCGGTCGAAAAGAACCGGTAGGCGACGTCGATGGTGATGCCCTGCTCGCGCTCGGCGGTCAGCCCGTCCACCAGCAGCGAGAAGTCGATGCCCTCGTCGCCGGTCGTGCGGTTCTTGCTTTCCTTGCGCAGGCTCGCCAGCTGGTCGTCGAGGATCAGCTGGCTGTCATAGAGCAGCCGCCCGATCAGCGTCGACTTGCCGTCGTCGACCGAGCCGCAGGTCAGGAAGCGCAGCAGCCCCTTGCTGGTCTGCTGCTCGAGCCAGCGGTCGAGTGCATTGGGGGCGGCGATGGCCGAAACGCTGGTCATCAGAAATACCCTTCCTGCTTCTTTTTCTCCATCGACCCGACGCTGTCGCTGTCGATCAGCCGGCCCTCCCGTTCGGATGTCCGGCTGGCCTGCATTTCCATGATGATCGACGGCAAATCCGCCGCATCCGAGCGGATGCCGCCCGACAACGGGTAGCAGCCCAGAGTACGGAAGCGGATCATCTCCTCGCGCGCCGTCTCGCCCGGATTGAAGCGGAAGCGGTCGTCGTCGACCATGATCAGCGTGCCCGAGCGCTCGACCACCGGACGCTTGCGCGCGAAATAGAGTTCCGGGATCGGGATGCCCTCGGCGTAGATGTAGGTCCACACGTCGAGCTCGGTCCAGTTCGAGATCGGGAACACCCGCATGCTCTCGCCCGGCGCCAGCCGCGTGTTGAATATGCGCCAGAGTTCGGGCCGCTGGTTCTTGGGGTCCCAGGCGTGGCTGGCGTTACGGTGCGAGAAGATGCGCTCCTTGGCGCGGCTCTTTTCCTCGTCGCGGCGCGCGCCGCCGATCGCCGCGTCGTAGCGGCCGGCATTCAGGGCCTGGCGCAGCGCCTGCGTCTTCATGATGTCGGTATGCACCGCCGAGCCGTGGTCGAACGGGTTGATGCCCTGCGCCAGTCCGTCGGGGTTGGTGTGGACGATCAGGTCGAGATCATGCTCGCGCGCCATGCGATCGCGGAACTCGATCATCTCGCGGAATTTCCACTTGGTGTCGATGTGGAGCACCGGGAATGGCACGCGGCTCGGATAGAACGCCTTGCGCGCCAGATGCAGCAGGACCGACGAGTCCTTGCCGATCGAATACATCATCACCGGCCGCTCGAAGCTGGCCGCCACCTCCCGGAAAATCTCGATGCTTTCGGATTCGAGGGCCTTGAGGTGGCTGAGCGTACGCGGCGCGGTCATGCGTCAAACTGTCCTTCCGGAGCGAAGGCACGGGAAATACGCTTCCCCCCAATAGCTCGCAAGGTCCAGAAATCTACCAAAAAAGTGAACTATTCAGGCCGTTTGCGCGTAGTTGAGGCATCGCGCTTCGTGCATGTTGTTGCCGCCCGCCCACTAGGACGGACCGGCATACGGGCGGCCAACGAACGGAAAACTATTTCATGCCCGAAACGGCTCTCGTCTGGCTCCGCAGCGACCTGCGCCTCGCCGACAACCCCGCCCTCACCGCCGCGCTGAAGACCGACCTCCCGGTCACAGCCCTCTACATCCATGAAACCGACGCCACCCTCCGCCCCCGCGGCGGCGCGTCGCGCTGGTGGCTGCATCACAGCCTGCGGGTGCTGGCCAGTGACCTCGGCGCGATCGGCGTGCATCTCGATATCGTCGAGGGCGAGGCCGAAAAGTCCGTCTTCGCCGCCATCAAGCAGCACGGCGCCACCGCTGTGTTCTGGAACCGCCGCTACGCTCCGGCCCAGTGCGCGATCGACACTGACATCAAGTCGCGCCTCAAGGCCGATGGCGTCGCGACCGAGAGTTTTGCCGCCAATGTCCTGATCGAGCCGTGGGACATCGCCACCGGCGCCGGCAAGCCCTACTCGGTCTACACGCCATTCTGGAATGCCCTCAAGGACCGGGATATCGCCACGCCCCTGCCCGTCCCGAAGGGCCACAAACCGGTAACCGCGGGCGAACGCATCGACGGCGCCTACAAGACCCCGCACTGGGCCGGAAAGCTCGAAAAGCACTGGCAGATCGGCGAGGCCGCCGCCCGAGAGAAACTGTCGGCCTTCCTCGCCGACGACGTCCTCGATTATCCCGAAGGCCGCGACGTCCCGGCACAGGAAGCCACGTCAAAGCTCTCGCCGCACCTCGCCTTCGGCGAAATCTCGCCCCGGCAAATATGGCACGCCGCCCAGATGCATGCTCACCGCTCGCCGCGTTCGGCCGAGGCGGTGCAGAAGTTCATGAAGGAGCTGGTCTGGCGCGACTTCAACTATCATCAGCTCTACCACCGCGAGGACATTGCCCGCGTCCCCATGCAGGGCAAGTTCGCCGACCTCAAATGGCGTCAGGCCGACGCGGCGCTCGGCCACTGGCAGCGCGGCCAGACCGGCATCCCCATCGTCGATGCCGGCATGCGCGAACTCTGGGAAACGGGCTTCATGCAGAACCGCGTCCGCATGCTCGTCGCCTCGCTGCTCGCCAAGAACCTCTTGGTCGACTGGCGCAAGGGCGAGAGCTGGTTCTGGGATTGCCTGGTCGACGCCGACCCGGCCAACAATCCCGGCAACTGGCAGTGGGTCGCCGGCTCCGGCCTCGACGCGTCCCCGTTCTTCCGCATCTTCAACCCGGTCACCCAGGGCGAAAAGTTCGACGCCGACGGCGCCTATGTCCGCCAATGGGTCCCGGAACTGTCAAAACTCCCGGACGAGCACATCCAGAACCCCGCGGCCGCTCCTGCCGAGGCGCTGAAGAGAGCCGGCATCCAGTTGGGAAAGACCTACGCCAACCCCATCGTCGACCTGAAGCTTTCCCGCGAGCGAGCCCTGGAGGCGTTCAAGGCGCTGTAGCCGCCGGCGCCGACCCCCGCAGTCGGCGAACCTCTCCCGTTTACGGGGGAGGGGGACCGGCCATAGGCCGGTGGAGGGGGGTGCCGCTTGTGCCGGCCTCACCCTCCGAAGTCTGGCGTCCGTGTAAGGTGCACCCCTCTCCACCACGCCATGCGTGGTCCCCCTCTCCCGCAGGCGGGAGAGGTTCGCCGACTGCGGGGTCCCTGCCCCAGCCCCCTACCCGATCACCTTCCACTGCTCATCCCGCGCGCCGGTCGGGCGGAAATCGTAGCGGTCCAGTCCCAGCCCGTGCAGCGTCGCCAGTTCGATCAGCGAGAAATCGTCGGGATCGTCGCGGTTGAAGTTCAGCGGCTCTTTGAGCACCACCGGCGGGTTGGTCATGAACCGCACCACCTGCGAGTGATTGTTGCTCGACGCGTGCAGCATGTATGGGTGCAGGATGATGAAGTCGCCGACCTCGCCGGTGACCTCCACGAACTCCTCGCACTTGTCGATCAGGCTGCCGAAATCGAAGCCCGGGTCGACGCCTTCGGGGTGGTCGGCGAGATAGCGCGCCACATGCTTGATCGAGTCCGGCGCGATGAAGGTGCCGCCGCCCTTGTGCCCCACATTCGACCAATAGACGATCGTCAGCAGTCCCTGCTCGCGGCTGTCGAGGAAATGGCGGAAGAAGCTGCCGTCCTTGTGCCAGCCGCCGGCCTCCGGCGATGGCTTCAGCCACGGCTTGTCGTGGCCGCGCTGGAAATTGACGATGAATGCATCTGACCACTCGCGCGAGTCGATGGTGGTGAAATGCTGGCTCTCGATCTCCATGATGTGGTCGTCGATGCGGTCCGCGCCGCCGGTCACGTCGCAGAGCGCGCCCCAGCCGCGCGGGGAAATGTCCTGGATTCGCCGCACGTGGTTGCGGTCCATCCAGACGATGTCCTTCTTCCAGGTCGAGCGGTCCTTGGGATCATAGCCCAGGCGGCCATAGGCCTCAGCCGTCCACGCCTTGGCGAGGTCGGGGTCGACGCAGCCTTTGACGGTGACATAGCCCTTCTCGATGAAGTGCTGGCGCTGTTCCGGGGTCAGTACCTGATAGTGCATGTGTTGGTCTCCTCCACCGCCATCCTGCCGCCCGTCATCGGTTCGGACAAGCCTGCTTGAGGCGAAAAAGGATCCCGGTGTCACCCTCGCGGCACGAAGGCGACACCGGGCGAAGCGTGAGAATGGCGTTGACTGACCTGACGCCACCCCTTCACCCCGTCGAAAGCCGGGACCCAGCTCTTCGGCGCGGCCGCGCACCGCCGCACGCGCTCGCCGCTGTCTGAATCCCGGCCATCGCCGAGGTGCTCTAGACGACCTTCCTCCCCACCAGTTCCTTGACGCGCCGGCCAAACGTTTCGGCCACGAAGGGCTTGGTCATCACGTGCATTCCCTGGTCGAGGTGACCGTGGTTGAGCACGGCGTTCTCGGCGTAGCCGGTGATGAACAGCACCTGCAGTCCCGGCCGTTCGGTGCGGGCCGCGTCGGCGACCTGCCGGCCGTTCATGCCGCCGGGCAGGCCCACATCGGTGACCAGCAGGTCGATCTGCCCGGCAGTCTTGAGAATCTTCAGCGCCGATGGGCCGTCGCCGGCCTCCAGCACGCGGTAGCCGAGCTCCTCCAGAATCTCGACCGCCACCATGCGGACCAGCGGCTCGTCGTCGACGAGAAGGATCGTCTCGTTTGCGGTGCTCACCGGCAAGTCCACGTGGTCCGGGGCTTCCTCGGCCGGCAGTTCCTCACCGCGGTGGCGCGGCAGATAGAGGCACACCATGGTGCCCCGACCGACTTCCGAATAGATGCGGGCCGCGCCGTTCGACTGGCCGGCAAAGCCATAGACCATCGACAGGCCCAGCCCGGTGCCCTGCCCGATCGGCTTGGTGGTGAAGAACGGGTCAAAAGCGCGCTCGATCACGTCCGCCGGCATGCCGCTACCGGTGTCGCTGACGCAGAGCGAGACATACTGGCCCGCCGGCAGTCCGCGCTGCCGCGCCGCGCGATCGTCCAGCCAACGGTTGCCGGTCTCGATGGTCAGTTTGCCGCCGTCAGGCATGGCATCGCGTGCATTGATGCAGAGGTTGAGCAGCGCGCTTTCCAGCTGGCTCTGGTCGACATAGGTGGTCCAGAGGCCCATCGCCCCCGCGGTCTCCACGTCCACCGCCGGGCCGACGCTGCGGCCGATCAGGTCCTGCATGCCATTGACCAGCCGGTTGAGGTCGGTGGGCTTGGGGTCCAGTGTCTGCCGGCGCGAAAAGGCGAGCAACCGCTGCGTCAGTGCCGCTGCGCGCTTCACCGCGCCCTGCGCACCATTGAGATACTTGTCCAGTTCGGCCACCCGCCCCTGGGCCAGCCGCGTCTGCATCAGTTCGAGGCTGCCGCCGATGCCGGCGAGAATGTTGTTGAAGTCATGCGCCAGCCCACCGGTCAGCTGGCCGACGGCCTCCATCTTCTGGGCTTGCCGCAGCGTTTCCTCGATGGCCATCAGCTCGGCCGTCCGCTCGTCCACCTGCTGCTCCAGCGAGGCGGTGAGCGCCGTCAGCCGGTCATCGGCGCGCTTGCGCTCGGTGATGTCCTGGAACAGCACAGCCACCTGCTTTCGCTCCACGGGTCCGACGCGAAACGCCGACAGTTCGAGGAAGCGGCCGGTCGCCACCAGCTCCTGCTGGAAACGGATCGACTGGCCGGTGCGCAGCACCTCGCCATAGCGCGCCACCCAGGCGTCGGCCTCGTCGCCCACCATTTCGCGCAGCTTCTGGCCCACCACATTGGGAATGCCGGCATTCCGCGCATAGGCGTCGTTGGCAATGATGTGGACGTAGTCGCTGAGCGGACCATGCGGGCCATCAAAGAACTCGATGACGCAGTAGCCCTGGTCCATCATGTCGAAGAGGGTGCGGTAGGTGGCTTCGCTGTCGGCGATCTCACCGGGCGAGCGCGCCGAAAGCGCGTCTTGATTGGCGTCCAGCACTGTAGGCCTCGTGGCGGGCGCGCGCATTATTGCGACCCTGCACGATGCTGGTCGAAGCTGCCCCCTGACACGCGCAAACGTGGCAAGGGCGGATTGGTTCCATTCGAAGTGCAAACCAAGCCGTTGCTTTTTTTGCGCCTGCGCTAGCCGTTCATTCCCGAACCGCGCTCGCGCCGAAAATGCCTTACCATTCCGATGCTTCTCGCCTTGGCACCGTGATCGGCGGCACTTAGCTTCGCCGACAAACCTCCCCAGGCTCCCCGGATTCCATGTCCAACCATCGCGACGTCATCTCCGCCATTGGCAACACCCCTCTCATCCGCCTTAACCGCGTCTCGGACGAGACGGGCTGCGAGATCTGGGGCAAGGCCGAATTCCTCAATCCCGGCCAGTCGGTGAAAGATCGCGCGGCGCTCTGGATCATCCGCGATGCCGAAAAGAAGGGGCTGCTCAAGAAGGGCGGCACCATCGTCGAAGGCACCGCAGGCAATACCGGCATCGGCCTGTCCATGGTGGCCAATGCGCTGGGCTACAAGTCGGTGATCGTCATCCCCGAAACCCAGAGCCAGGAAAAGAAGGACGCGCTGACGCTGCTCGGTGCCGAACTCATCCAGGTGCCGGCCAAGCCCTACAAGAACCCCAACAACTACATCAAGATTTCCG